>Ga0209607_1000385_pt1 | contig 39844 bp, 38 predicted proteins | sample AD_UKC117_MetaG_FD_184413 | JGI IMG/M metagenome (GOLD analysis project Ga0209607, IMG submission 184413) | Active sludge microbial communities of municipal wastewater-treating anaerobic digesters from Hong Kong - AD_UKC117_MetaG (SPAdes)... | ecosystem: Engineered > Bioreactor > Anaerobic >... | reverse complement strand
CGCTTATCGCTTTAATCGCCGCTTCCATCTCGACACGCTTCACAATCGCCTGCTCGTCGCGGCGGCCACGATTGGACCACGACCGGAGCGCTGGCTGCGGGCGGCTGAGGCATCTTGCTAATCAGGTCATCTCTTCCAGGTTCCGATCGCTCAATGGGTACGCGAGATACCCACGGACGCCGGTCAGGATAATGTCTTGTTCAAAGCGGTGGCCTTTGAAGTCAATCATGCAGGTTCTCAAGTGGAGGACGAGGGCCGTGTAGCTGACCGAAATCGGACCCTCTCAGCTAACGCAACAGAACCGGATTTTTTCACAACCTCTCAGTTATTCAGGCTCAGTTGATGGGCCAAAATCTGATTCTTTTTGATCTAAGAAATGCCGAAAGATCCTCGTATACGTTCGGCGAACTAATTGTATTACCCATGGTGCCTTTATTCCATAAGTCTATGTGTCCACCGAACATCGATTCTCGCCCCTTAACGTCGAAATAGTGATCGAACAATATGATGCCCGTTTTGTTCCTTATGAACCAAAATGCGGCCAAGCCTGGCATCGGTTCAGGAGCATGAGGGTTGAACGCTATCCAGTCATAGCTCTGCCCTTTTGCCAAAGCCCAATTCGGGAACTCGTAAGGGTTCGAGAAGTGAAACTTATGTTGACTTCCCTTTAATCTACATGCAGTAAAGTGAGACATACCAAGAAGATTAACGCCACTTTTTTCCAATGCCCAGCACAGTCGAACCATGCATTGCATGTTATACAAGGGCGGATTCTTTCCGGGCGGGTTCTTATTTCTCCCGTCCCCTTCGCACGGGTAACTTATTCGGCCGTTGGCTGCTTGTAGGGGATGATTGCGCCACAACGTAGCGAATGGAACTCCAAGTTGAAGCCCCTTTGGGTTTGCTACCACCGAAATCTTTACCGGATTGGCATAAGTTGTGTGTGGCGGGGCAGTGGCACGCTGATTTGCTGTCAAATCAACGGTGCCTGCGGCGTTTCCACAAATCTGAAAAAAGTAAAAATTGTTTATTTCGACCGGGACCATTTCATTGTTCAGATCCGACATCTTTTTGTCTATGTAGGATTTCTTGGTCGGATCTTTCAGCTTGACGACCTGAAAACAGAGCGCGGTATCCGGGTTTGTTGTGCTCACAACCACATCAGGAGGAGGACCCAAATTATACTTCTTCAAGGCGAAAATTTTTGTTTCGCCTACCTTAATGTCGATCTGCGAAACCGGCCCTCCGGGAATATACTTGCCTGTTGGCTTGCCATGAATCTTCTCTGCAACGAGTTTATAAAAGTTTTCCATTAAAATCCTCTCTCGTTCTACGCTCGTGTAGTTCTTCTCAAATAACCAGTTTCGTCGTTTACAAATTTTGGTCCTGTAAATTTTCCTGTGATCAGGGCAATGAGGTGAGTTCTCATGACAACCTTAGCGCCTTCAGATCAATGGGTTATCCATCCGGCTTTGCTTGGCGACGCCCCACGATCACAGGAAAATTTACAGGACCAATTTTCTTGACGTGATCGCCCCGGCTCCCAGGAGTGATGTGGTCAGAATCGTTGAGGGCACATTGTTCGAGACGGTCACGAACCGCTTCTGGTGTTTGGAACAGTAGGCACTTGAGCAACCCCATTGCACACCTCGTTATTCCGGGTCAAACCATATGAGGATGTCGGGCAGTGAAGGAATAGACTTGTTCACCAATAACTACACCTTAACTTACTCAACAACAAATGAATTTTTTAGGTTCCAGAGGCCGGCGACGGTAAAAATAAAGTCATCCGCTCATTGCGTCAGATGGGTTCTCAGACGGATCGTCAATAGACGAAAGGCTTTCATCCCCCCAATCGCATGCTCGACGAGAACTCGAACCCGGCCGATTTGACGATTTTCACGTTTTTGCGGGCGCGTTAATTGAGGGTTTGGATGCTTCTTTGATTTTCGTGGTTTTTTATGAGGAATGTGAATATTTTCAGCCGACGAATAGTCTTTTTGGATGCCTTGATAGCCGAGATTGACGGAGACCTCCGTCGATTCAAACCCATCGGTTTCCGGATTGAACTCTTCTTTCAAAATTGAATAATCGTGCTGTTTTCCTGGAACGGTATTCCCGATGATCAACAGACGTCTTTCGGTATCCGCAACGGTCGTATTCTTAACCGTATGATACCCTTTTTTCCCACTATCATGGTCTTTTTGTCGAGCCGGTTTTTGGGGACGTTGAATCGGCCTTTCCGTCGCATCAATTAAAACATGATCAACAATTTCAATGAGTTGTAGTAACTCTTCAGGAGGGTCGGACATCCGTTGGGGTAAGACTTTAAGGTTTTTTAGGGTCTGTTTTAACACCGGTAACAGGCGCTTAACGGACAGGCATGCACACGCGCGACTGATCTTGAACGTGAAAGCCAGTACATCATAAGTCGGATCGTTTTTGAGATAAAACAGGATAAAAATGAGCTGATCTTGCGGTGAGCCAATGGTCGATTTTCGTTCGCCGCCGGGCTTTCTTTGACGACGCTTTTTTGGCCTTCGATTGATTTGTGCTTCTTTTAGAACCCCGATAAACGCATTCAGAAGAATCTCAAAGGCATCGAGACCGAGACCCATGAATGATCTTAATGGGCGATCCTCTTGTAAAGCGGCTGGAATGTTGAGGGTGGTCATCCGCATGGTTCTCCCAAGCGCAACGTCGAACGAGCTTTAAGGCCCGGAATCTTTGACTTTAACTTATTGAATAATAACCAATCAAAAAAAGAAACCTTATTGTAATACGTTGAATAAATTAAGTTAATTTATTTGTAAACAAGTCTATTATATGGTCAGGCGTAGGCTGTTCCCGACTGATCAGGGGCTTGCCAATCTTTGAGTAGGCCGAATACCTTCGGGTCGAACAACGGCGCGAGCAGGCAGAATTTCAACGTCTGCTCTGCCGAATTGTCGTTGGAGCGCCCGGATGCGCCGTTCACATGCGCCATTTCATGCACCATGGTCGCGGCAACCCAGAGGTAGCCACGCGACAGGCTGCGAGCATGGATTGCTATCTCCTTGGTACCAGGCTCAGTGAAGCCCCAAGGGGGAGCCTCCAGGGCATCAGCGTAGTTCACCCAAACATCAGGGTCGTTGTAAACCTCCTTGAAACTGCGCTTACCGGGCAGGCGGCGGAAGCACTCATTGCAGGGGGGGTGTTTCTGTACCTTCACATCGAGGTAGCGGCGTGCGTTGGTCAGGGTGTCGAACAGATAGTTGCCGATGCGCAATTCCTGCTGCTTTTTAGGATCTTTCTCGATGTCCTCAATCAGGCTATAGGTCGGCGCGATGAATGGCGGAAACGCCTTCATCTCTAGAATGGGAGTCCCCTCTTTGCTTTTCGCGGTATGGCCGGAATTGGAAAAGTTCAGATTCATGTCGCACACCATCAAGGTTGGTATTCCTGCTTAGGAAATAGGTGGCCAGGACCGAGCGGCAACCCATTTCGACTTTGTCCGCGCGGTATCTCTAGGGCGGTGCTGATTGCCCACATTTATCAATATCTACCTTCGATTTGCCGAGCCTGTGGCAACCCCATGCGGCTCATTGCCTGCATCACCGAAGCCGAGCCCGTGTAACAAATTCCCCGCCACGTCGGTGAGTTGACCATCCCGCCACCGATCTTCCCCACCGCTCTGGGCAACCTTCGACTGGGATCAAACCCCGGTCTGCGACCCCGAATCGGGCGAACCAGCGCCGGAGTTCGGTGGACTCAACACGATCCTGGGTCACCTCAAAACCCGCTTCAGTGGGTCTTACCATGCCTTCAACTTCGCTCAATACGGCTCACGCTACCTGGCCGCTTTCGCTTACCGCTTCAACCGCCGTTTCCATCTCGACACCCTTCCTGCCCGCCTGCTCATCGCTGCTGCCGCTATCGGCCCCACACCCTGCCCGTGAGCTTCGGCAGGCTGAAGAATCATTCAAGTCATGCTCAATCTGTTGTTCTATGTCGGTTCTCGAGAATGACTTTCTGAATCATATTCAGGTCACGGTGAATACCGATCCATTGGCTGGATAGATTTTCGTTTTTGGCTTCGCTATTCCGCCCGACGCGGACTCACCGGTATAGCCCAGCGATTTCGGTGTCCGTGAGAAACGAAGCCGCTGTATCGTCCCAAGCTTCCTTGACTTGTTTGGCGTTTTCCGGGGTATCGATCCCGGTGCGCACCCGGGCCTCCGGTGGCCAGGTGATTTCCGTCCACTTGGAGCGGTCGAGTTTGTTCGATCCCTCGAATTTGAGCAGCGAAAAATCCATCCAGTCGATATGGATATGATCGTTATGGTTTGGCGCACCGCCCACCTTGCCGCTACCGCTGAATCCCCACGACTCGTAAAACATATTCCGCCAACCCAGCATCCGGCGATTGCGGATAAAGAACCGGATCAAGTGATGGGCTTGCCGTCGCTGGGCCGGATTTTTTGAGTTGCGATAAATATCCAGCGCCAGCCCCGCGGTATGCTCGTACAGATTGCCGGCCCGCCCGGCGGATTCGAGCAAGCCGGCACCGGCTTTGAGCGTCCCGCCCGTGCCCTCTTTCAACAGGTCGATGAGGGCGCGGATGGCAGGCGAAGGGGGATACTTGGCCTGCACAATGCCTTTAGCGTCGGTGAGTTGCTGTCGTGTGACCGTCCATGCCAATGCGGGCTGCGACTGCCCATCAAGAGTCACCGTACTCCAGACCCGTCCGGCCTTGTCCTGAGCTTGTAAAACCAAGCGACCCAGCGGCAGCCCGGAAATGTGCAATTCCAGCACGTTCCTGGCGCTATTCAAGATTTCCCGGATGCGCACCGAAGGATTTGGCGGCGCGGTTTTAACGTCAAGCTTAGTCGGCGGTCGCGACCGCGTATCCAGCGGCCCCCATAATTCGAGAGCAAAGCCTTCACCTTGTTGGGCCTTGAGTATCTGGCCGTGTACGTTGCGTCCCTTAAGCTGAAAATTGGCCATGCCTATTGCCTCGCTTTTGCTACCGACTTGAACTTTACTGCTGGTGCCCGGCATAGGAGATTTCGTTATGCGGGCTGTAATCCAACCTGGGCGGTTGTTGCCCCAAATCCACCACCAGTGGGGTATTGCCATTGGCATTCAGTACTTTGTCGTCTCTGCGGGTGAGGGGGATGACAACCGTGCCCAATCGGCCGTAGTCGGAGGTCACGTTGACCGTTCGGCTGTCTATTTTGGTGATAGTCACCGTGACGTCGCTGCGCGAGCTGCCTTTGGAATCCGATACAACATCGCCGTAGTAAACGCCAACCACGACATCGGCTAATTCAAGCGGTTTCTTGGTTCCTTTAACCTTGTCGCTTGCCAAGCAAATGTTGCCAATGAACAAGGAGCAAATCAAAACAACGAGGAACTTTGTAGTGATCGTATTCATAGGCCCTGTCTCGATTGGGAACCGAAGTCACTAAGGTGTAGGAAGCGGCGGTACAGAACGTTCATTGCCGTCGGAGTTCGCTTGGCGAAAGCGATCTGCCAGGAATGCGACAATCTGGGCAAGCGTATTCGCATTGCGAAAGGCGTCGTTTGTATTGTTGACGGAGACGTCCAGCAACCCGAGGAGATGAAAGTATTCATGCGTTACCACATCGCGTTGCAAATCCCTTGAGTCGTTCATGAAAAATGGTTCGCACAAATGCGTCTTCGGGTCAGGTTGACTAGCTGCAGTCCAGGCATGGGGTAATCCTCCTGCATTGCGGGGATGGGTCGGATCGCAAAGGCCGGTTTGTCCAGCCGCTAAAATCGTGTTTCCAAGCAACAGATTGCGTTCGCAGAGTCCAATGACCTTGTTAAGCGCATCGCCAAAGAAACGGCTATTAGGGTCTGGAATGATCAACAGCCGTTTTGCCAAAACCGCAATATTTCGCTTATGTTTCGTTAACAACTTCAGCATGGCATTGCCGAATGCCGGGTCAGAACTGTTAGGTAGCCCATTGGTGTCATTTCGAAGAGTTCTCAGGTGAGTCAGGGCGGCCCGCAATGATGCCCGGCTTTCCGCGAAAGCCCGATCCACGATAGTGTTGCGAAACGCCGGCGTTGGGGCGGGAGCACCGAATAGCTCCTCGTCCATCGCTCGGATGGTCATTTGTCCAACGATATTGTCCGGTCTTTTCTGATAACTGAAGTTGACAATAGGAGGAACATGAGATGTCTTATAATTCAAGACTGCGGCTGCGGTTGTAGGACCGTAAACCATAGAACGCTTTTCATCAGCAGAGATCACCGGTCCACTAGGCCGTAACCGTTCCAACGCCGCGTGAATCTTCGCGATGTGCGGACCAGGCGTGGCGCCAACTTTCAGATGCTTGAGCGGTATGTTGGCGCATTCCTCTAATTTTGGGTCATCTTTAAAAAGATCGGAACGTAGCACACCCATAGCTATCTCCTGGCATAGTCTGAAAGCATTCTCGAATGCGCTTGTCGGTGGGAAACGGCCACAAGGCATTGAAAATAGGGGTCCTGGGCATCAACAACCAGAGCAGTGATGGCAGTTTTGTTATTTACTCCAGTCGGCTCCTGCTGCGAATGCCGATTACAAAAATTACCAATAAAATACCATAAAAATCCATTCTGTCAATCGGAATCACTGCTTCCATGAGCAACCCCCCGCCCCGCCTGATCGCTTCGCAGTGACGGACGCTGATGAATCGCTTGATTACTTTGAATAATGGGTTAAAAGTAGAGATGATCTTTTTGCAAAGAGAGGAATTCATGCGCGCCTTCGTGCTTGGCAACTACATGAATGCCAACTTTTTATATGTGGATCGCCTGCCACTGACCGGCGAATCCCTGGCGGCGACTCGCCATTTTCAAGAACATGGCGGCAAGGGCCTGAACCTGGCCGTGGGACTGCACCGTTTGGGCGTTACCGTAGACTTGCTAATGGCGGTAGGATCAGACGAAGCGGGCGCGGCGGTCACGCGCCGACTCGCCGAAGAAGGGATGGATACCACGCGGGTTTTAACTTTGGGATCGAATTCGGGTTATGGCGTCGGTTTCATCACCCCGGACGGTCGCAACTTTCTGGCGGCTCATCTTGGCGCGAATACCTTACTGACTGCCAAGCATGTCGAACAGGCGCATGATGCCTTGATCCATGCGGATTGGGTGGTGGCGCAGTTTGAAATTCCCGATCCGGTCATCCTGCACGCTTTTCGCCAAGCCCACCGGTTCGGCAAACGCACCTACCTGAATCCATCGCCGTGGCGTCAAATCGACAATGAGCTTCTGGCGCTCACCGACGTGCTGGTTGTCAACGCCCGCGAAGCCGTGCTGATGTTCAATCAACCGGATCTGGAGAAGCTGACACCGAAGGACTGGTCTGCGCGACTGCCCACTCTGGCCCGACAACTCGGTTGGATGGGTCGATTGCTGGTCGTTACCCTGGCTGATGCGGGTTGCGTCGCCCTCGACGAGGGAAGGCAAGCGGTCAGCCAGCCTGCCTACCCCATCCAGCAGATTGACGCCACCGGCGCGGGCGATGCTTTTGGTTCTGGATTAGTAGGGTCATTGCTACATGGTTTACCTCTGACCGACGCCTTGCGCATCGGCAATGCCTGCGGCGCGCTCATCGCCGCCCGCGAAGGCATCCTGGACGGACTGCCCCGGCGCGCCGATGTGGATGCTTTCATGGCAGTGGCGGCGATTCCAGGTTGAGTGTCAACCGGTACGCATAGGCATCGCCGCGAAACGTCCCCTCGACATATTCGATCATTTGCCGGGAACCGCTACACGTCTTGCGCTTCAAGAGCAGGCACGGACTAGGTTCGGCAAATTCAAACACCGCCATCTCCGCAGGAGAACTCATGACGGCCTCAATCGTTTGTTCGCCATGGGTTAAGGCGATGCCACACTGCTCATCGAGATACTGATAGATCGAACCCACGACATTCCAATCCGCCAGCGCCGGAGCGGCGGTCAGATCATACCAGGCGACTTCTCGCGACAGCGGCGCGCCATCGCCCAACCGCACCCGCACCAGACGCAGGAATTGCGCAGTAGTCGGGCGCTCAAACAGCGAGGACAGGGTGCGATCCGTCACAATGCCCCGCTCCATCAGGCGAGTCGACGGCTTCATGCCCAGTTCCCGCATTTCCTCGGTGAACCCCTTGAGACGCCCCAGGCGCGGCGATAAGCGCGGCGGGGCCTTGACCGCCACGCCGGCGCGGCCATGCGTGGACAAGTAATCTTTGGCCCGCAACTCATCGTAGGCCCGGCGCACCGTCGTGCGACTGAGTTGCAGCTTTTCGGCCAACACCCGCTCAGAGGGCAGACTCTGGCCAGCCGGAACCTCTCCCGACTCAATGAGCCGGGTCAGCTTCTGCGCCACCTGCAGGTAGCTGGGCTCGGCCATTTCACGGTCGGGGACTAAATGCTCGATCAGTTGCTCTGATTTCATCACAGTCACGGGGGTCTCCGGTGATTGATGCGTAACGTCGCCGGGAGCTTTCCCGATCCCATTCCCGCAACCGTTCCAGCTTCTCGGCCATGCGCCCCGCCAATCCATTGGCGGTGGGCTGATAGTAACGCGCGTCTTTGAGCGGCTCCGGGAAATAACATTCCCCGGCGGCATAGGCATGGGGTTCATCATGCGCATAACGATACCCCTCGCCATGCCCCAGGTCACGCATCAGCCCGGTCGGCGCATTGCGCAGATGCGGCGGCACGTCCAGGGTCCCATAACGCTCGGCATCCTGGCGAGCGGCCTTGAACGCGGTATAAACGGCATTGCTTTTCGCTGCAACCGCCAGATACACCACCGCCTGCGCGATCGCCAGCTCACCTTCTGGACTGCCCAACCGCTCCTGGGTTTCCCAGGCGTTCAGCGCCAACGGCAAGGCGCGCGGATCAGCATTGCCAATCTCCTCGCTGGCCATCCGCACGACCCGCCGGGCGATCTACGTATAAAAAGTAGGCATTCATGCAGTTGCCAAGCACGAAGGCGCGCCTATGTCCTTCTCTTTGCAAAAAGAGTCTCTCTACTTTAGCCCATTATTCAAAGTAATTAAGCGATTCATCGGCGTCCGTCACTGCGGAGTGATCAGGCGGGGCGGGAGTTGCTCATGGAAGCAGTGATTCCGATTGACAGAATGGTATTTTTATGGTATTATCATAATACTTCTTGTGATCGGTATTCGCAACTGGAGCCGACTGGAGTAAGTAATAAAACTGCCATCACTACTCTGGTTATTGATATTCAAGGCCGCTCTTTCCAATGCCTTATGGCTATTTTCCACCGACAAGCGTATTCGAGAATCCTTGGACAAATGACCATCCGAGCGATGGACGAGGAGTTATTCGGTGCTCACGCCCCGACGCCGGCGTTTCGCAACGCTGTCGTGGATCGGGCTTTCGCGGAAAGCCGGGCATCATTGCAGGTCGCCCTGACTCACCTGAGAACTCTTCGAAATGACACCAATGGGCTACCTAACAGTTCTGACCCGGCATTTGGCAATGCCATGCTGAAGTTGTTAACGAAACATAAGCGAAACATTGCGGTTGGGCTAGAGGTCTTTTGATCATACCAGACCCTAATAGCCGTTTCTTCCGTGATGCGCTTAACAAAGTTATTGGGTTCTGCGAGCGTAATATAGTGCATTAATAATATTAAGATAACAGTCAAATGTCAGCAGAACCCAATCAATTGGTTGAAAATTAAACTGCTAACTCCATCTCTACTTATTTTTCCCGGGGTGATGCTATGGCTAATCCAGTTTTTAATCCTGACGTGATTTTCATGCAGATGACGGCCAAGAGCGTGGCGGGTTCACCCCCACCTCCGGCGCGGCGCTCAGTGTCAGGTTTCCCGCCTCATATCCACGCGGTCGCCAGTCTTCCGCTACTAGAGCAAATCGATTTGCGTATGATGACCGAATGGGTCATCGACACGCACGAGTTCGCTGGCTTCCCGGTGCTCAAGATCACCTGCATCGGGCACGCTGACCGCGATTTTCAGCGCGGCAAAGACCATGAACAGCAAATCAGTGAGCGGCGCGCCGAGTCGGTGAAGACCTGGTTCGTGAATGAGATCAGTCGCCTGAGTTTCAGCATCTTTGACTTGATGCAGCCCGGCTTCGTGCCCGTTGTAAAGCGAATCGCTTTCGGGTCACGAGGCGTGGGATCGTCGGAACATGTGCCTGCGCAAAATGAAGCGGGACGCCGACGCAATCGGCGGGTGACGATCATTTTCGAGCGTGGCCGGTTGTCGCCACAGCTGACACCACCATTCATTGTCGATATCACGAAATTGCCGCTGCCCCCTCACGATCCGAATCCTCCGACCCCGCGCCCGTCGTGGACGAAGCCCATTCCTCCCCCTATCAAACTGCCCAAATCGGCGTTGGAGGAAAAGCTTGACCAGATTCGTAAATCGCCGCTGCGATTCCTCGACATCGGTTCGATCGCCAAAGCGAGTTTCAACGCGTTCCGCGAGTTCGTCGATCCCACCCGCCCGGGACCCGAACGGGAAAAGGCCGAAGAGGAGCTGGCGAAAGACCTGCGTGATCTCTGGGAGGAAGAGAAGCGAAAACGGGACAACAGGACGAAAGACCCGCCCGGCGACCCGGATCCTGATTGATGGGTCGGCGAGACGAAGTTCTCGACGACTGCCGACTAGCCGACTGACTAATTGGATCAAACCGCTCAATCAACTGCAAAGCAAATTCGGAAGGAAATTTCCCCATCGTCATCGAGCTCAGAGTCAACTCGGCCGTTAACCGCATCATTCTAATGTAGGGACGCTGTGTTAACAAAATAGGTGCCAAATTATTTGGTCCTGTAAATTTTCCTGTGATCAGAGCAATGAGGTGAGCCAGCATGACACCTTTGGCGCATTCAGATCAACGGGTTAGTCATCCGGCTGTGCTTGGCGACGCATCACTATCACAGAAAAATTTACAGGACCCTGGATTTTGAACATCCTTCATGACCGCAGAGAAACGCGGCGCATGGTAGCAGAAACACCAACGTTGAGCATAATCGGCAATTGAGTTCGTACTATAGGAGATTCATGCGATGTCTCGAATACTCAAAGTCATTTTGAAGCGCGCCTATTCGCTCCGGTTGAGCGCATGGACCATGGCGCTGGCGTTTTTCGGTCTTTTTGGTGTGGCGCCAGTCAATGCCGAGCCAGGCTATCGGGTGCTGGGGCAGCCTGCGCTGATCGATGTCACGCTTGCATCACGCTGCGCGGACGCTAACGCGCGCTTCAACTTCAGCAACACCGGTGGTTTCGACCGGTACGGGCCAGCGGGCATTGCCGTTGATCCACGCGGGCGGATTTATGTCACCGATTTTGGCGGTCAGCGGGTGCTGACCTGGCCCAACGTGGAGGCTTTGGAAAGTTGCCAACCGGCCGATGGGGTAATCGGCGCCGGCGAATTGTCTGGACCGGAGGCGGTCACCGTGGATACAAGGACGGAAACCGTGTTTATCGCCGATACCCTCAGCCATACTGTGAAGGGCTATCATCGCAGCACGGACGGGCAAGGCTGGATGCTGACGGTGACGCTCGGTAACCAGGGCGTTGCCGGCGCCGCTCTCAACCAGTTCAATTTTCCGCGCGGCTTGGCCGTTGATCCGAACGGTCGCCTGTTTGTGGCCGATGACTTCAATCAGCGCGTGTTGCTCTTCGATCCACCCTTTACCCAGGGCGAAAGCGCTGTTGATAGTATCGGCGCCTTCGCCGACGGTGGATTCACCAGCCCAAAAGGATTGGCCATCATCGGCCATACCCTGTTCGTGACAGACTACGATGGCCATCGTGTTTTGCGGTTTACCGGACCTTTTGACACGCCTGACCAGGTTTACCAAGCCAGTGGTATTTTTACCGGTTTGAGCAAGCCGATTGATGTAGCGGTGCATCCCGATGGTTCCCTGCTGGTCACCGATCAGGAGAACCAACGGATCGCTCGTTACCCCGATGCGGTTTGGGGCGTTTCGTCAGCAGCGCCGGCTTCGACCTTCGCGGATTATCTTAGCCCAGAGCCGCTAGGGATCGCGGTCGACCGGGCGGGTCGTGTCTATATCGCTGACTATCGCTCGTTTCGGGTGCTGATCCGTGATGAGTTTGCGAAATCAACGCCGATTAGTAAAACGATTTCGCTGGCTGCGACGGTGTTGCTGGCCGACTTGCATGCCCGCCCGGATCGATCAACCGCGCGGGTGGCTATCGGCCAGCAGTTGATTAGCTGGTTGTATGGAGCGAAGACTGATGCCAACGCCTGGTATCGGGACTGGCGACAATTTGAGCAGGGCGGCTTCCCGTTGCCGGAAATCATGAGCGGTGAATTAAGCGATCTGATGAGTTATCCGGGATTCGCGCCCAATCAGGATGCACTCAATGAACTCATCCGTCATGGCCAGGCTGGGCATATCGTGACGCTGGTCTGGCATCCCGACCATCCGGCTCAGGGGAGCTATAGCACGCCAATTAGCACTACTGAACTCCAGAATATGATCCAGGACGCGACTACGACCGGGCAGAACTGGCAAATTCAGTTGGATCGCGCCGCGGCAGTCCTTCAGCAGTTCAAAAATGCCGGTGTGCCGGTGTTATTTCGACCGTTGCATGAGCAGAATGGTGACTTCTTCTGGTGGGGTCACAATAGCGCCAAGGGCGATGCATTACGCGCCCGACAGGCGGCGTGGGTTGCGATGTGGCGTGATCTGGTCACCGAACTAACGGTTCGCAAGGGCCTTGATAACCTGTTGTTTGTATTCGGCGTCAATCAGTTGAATTACGATGCGGTAGCGCCGCCGCTGACCTATTATCCCGGCGCGGACTGGGCGGATGGGGTCAGTATCGATGTTTATGACGACGAACTGGATCTGGCCGGCGATGATCGTGGCGTTCAGCACTACACCGCACTGGTTGGGACTGGCAAACCGTTTGGTCTGGCAGAGTTCGGGCAGAGTTTTGAAACCGCTGCCAGTATTGGTGCAGCGGCTTGGGATGCGCGGACCCTGGCGCAGCGGGTTCGCGATAGCTACCCGCGAACGGCGTTTGCCATCGCTTGGTACTCCAGTATGGAGGGAGGAAACCAGTATGTTTTTGCCTTACCTGATGTTTCGTTTACCAGGGAGTTGCTTCAGGATCCACTGATCGACACTCAAAACACCGCGTCGCCTTCCAACACACAGGCGCTGATTACCCATTACTATGACACCATCCTGGGTCGGGAACCGGATGCTGGCGGATTGACCTTTTGGGAAGGGTTGGTCGCTGAGAAGCAGGCGGCAGGACTGGATGCTAAACCGATCTTTCGTGACATGGCCTACTTCTTCTTCAACAGTCCTGAGTATTTTGGGAAAAACACCATGGACATCGAGTTTGTCGATGACCTGTATCTCACTTTTTTTCAGCGGGAACCGGATGCGGGCGGCTTGCGCTTCTGGCAGGACCAACTGACCCTTGGGGTCTCGCGCAACCAGGTCATGAGCGGATTCCTCTACTCCCCGGAATTCACTGCATTTATGTGGGAACTAGGCTTCTGAGAGGCTGTGCTATCTTCTTCATGCGCCAGCGGCGCTTGATTCAGCAGGTCACGGCGCAACCGCCAGTTAGGCAGCAGCGCATCCATGAACGCCTGGAACCGGGCGTTGTGGGTGCGTTCGTGCAGGTGAACCAGCTCATGCACCAGGACGTACTCCAGGCCGGCCGGCGGCTTCTTGGCCAGTTCCAGATTCAGCCAGATGCGCCGGGCCGGGATGTTGCAGCTCCCCCAGCGGGTTTTCATGCGCCGGATGCGCGCTTCGGCGACAGTGACACCGACGCGGGGCTCCCATTCAGCCAGCAGCGCCGGCAGTTGGGCCTGGAGCGTTTGCCGATACCAGTCCTGCAAGATCGCCGCTCGCGCTTCCCGGTCGGTATGGGGGGTTGTCAGCCCAAACCCGATAAAATTCTGTCAGCCCAAATCTGAGGGTGAAGATCCAGTGGAACGGAAAACTGTGTTAAGGCCACTGGCGTAATACTGAGGCACTCTCTTGGCTATGGGGTCTAGGGTAGACAAATGACGTATACCCATCTTGACCATCTTGGGTAGTTTTGCACAACGCCCCGAAAAGGGGTATTTCAAAACTTGAGAGCCGACACGAAATAAACTAAACTATTGAATTATATAGTTATTTAAGAATAAATCCTCTCTTATCAATCCTACTGCAAAGCGGTTAAACCAGAACCAGGGTACGTGTCCAGCTTTCAAAAACGTTCGTTTTCGCAAGATTTTTCATATCACATATAAAACAAACACTTAATACTTTCCTCCTCAGTCGTAACTTCTCGGTCTGATCGCCGAACAAGACAGCCCCTGACTGAGGGTTAATCAGCCAAGAATACCTCATTCAACCGGGTGATCTGAGCAAGGATTCAAACGACCGAGGGCGGGGCGTCCGGTTCCTCCTCCTGGGTGCCGCGAAACAGGGTTCGGATCTGCGCGATGACGCTGTTTTTTGGGAGATCGAGGAGTTGTTTAAGGACGAGCGTGGCTAGGACCTGGCGGACGGTTTTCTCCGACGGCAGGTCGCGGGAACGGGTGCGCAAATAGAGGTGATGCTGTTGCCAAACTTCGGCACCGAAGCGCAGGGCGATCCGTTGCAGCAACCCGTGGGCGACCACGGCACAGAAGACGAAGACTTCATACGCGTGCCAACAGGTCGCGACGGCGGCTTGGTGTTCAGCGACGGGGGCTTTCAAGGCCCGGTTCGGAGTGGGACGACGGGCGTGGCGCGGCAGATGGGGGGTGTAAGCCGGAACCGCCGAAATTTCCGAACGACATTGATCTGTTAGTAACCTATTGATGGATTTAATTAATTATTCGTATATTAAATAACGGTCATTAAGAGGTTATCAATCGGGTAACCAGAAACACCATATAAGCCACGATCAACTTGTATGAATTCTTGGCGAAAATTGGCTTACGCCTTAACACCCACACCCGAACCTAAGAAAGTCAACCGATTTTGACCTAGAAAACCCGTGGCCCAAGGCTGGACGGAATTTTCGGCGGTTTAGGCTTATATCCCCAACACGCCATTGATTAAGAAGTTTGAAATCCAACGGAACGAAAACCTACGCTCAGGAAATGGGACTTCAAACGCCTATACTGGAGTGGCGTCCCTCATTTTCGCCAGTGGGAGGACGTGTTGTACTCAACCTTGCTCGCCGCACCTCATGCTGATCCTTGCACGTTGTGCGGAAGTCTTGACGGTAGCGGTTGCCTACAAGGTCATATCACCGTCAAGGCGAACTCGACTTTTTGATTCAAATTGAGAGGTAACAAGATGGCACCGCGTGATTCCTACGATTCTTCATGGGACGAAGATAACCAGGACTTGTGGGATAAAAAATATGCAGAATGGAAACGGAGAGACTGGGAAACCTGGTTGAAAAAGAATTTGACTTTTCCTTTTGAGGTTCAAAGAGAAGAAGACTTTAGCAGTAATCCATTTTCACCGCCTAGTGATCAGCCCTTTAGTCTTGGACATGTTATGAAAGTGTTGGCGATTGAGTATGAGGACGAACATTATGGAATACTGGTAAAAGTTCGAGAAGGCAAAAAAACGGGAGGTGTACCCTTATGCGATGTAGAAGTGACTTCGCGAGAAGACAAGAATTTTTGGCCAGTCAGAGAATATGTGGTTTGGTTTGCTAACCGTAGCTCGTAAGGTACCGCCGTCTTTATAGGTTCGGGCAGCACCCAGTAAAGATTTTTTCAGTACTTACCGATCACGACAAACGTGGAACTGGAGAAAGGTGCAATGGATTATGACGAGGCCGTAGAAGTTATCCACGCGACCAACCAGCCCTTGATAAAAGAATTCCAAACGTGGTTACAAGCGCAGGGCCTGCGCCCCAAAACCATCAAGAGCCATTTGGACAACGTGCATTTTTTTGCGGAGTACCTGGTGTACGTGGAACCGTTGCGTCTACTGGAGCAGGCCGATGCCCACGATGTCTATGATTTTTTGTCCAACTGGTTTCCACGCAAAGCCGCGTGGGCCTGCGTGAGCAACACCCAATCCTACCTGGCCACCTTTCGGAAATACTTTACCTTTTTGCAGCAAACTGGGCGTATCAATGATACCCTCCGCGCCGAAGTGAATTTGACGCTCAAGGAAGACAAGGAAGAATTTTTGGATGCCGTGGCGGATGATGAAGGATATTAGCCACTGGCCAGCAGCCGCCACTCAACATAGTCAAAATGCGCGAGTTCGCTTGTAGTCCGCGTCCGCGTCCGCATCCGTAAACCTCGAATAACCGGTCACTCGCCATTCGTCAGCCGGTTATCCACAAAATCGGTGGATAAGTGGGTCCATCCCAACAAAGGTACGTGAGGCGACATAGCTATTCGCGTATTGCAATTATATAGTTTATTTTTATGATTTTTTCAGAATTTTGGCGTGTTTCATGCGGCTGATTTCAAGGGCAGGATTCCGAGGGAATCCCGGAGTTTTTCGTCGGAGAAATCGTATTCACCCAGGAGGTTGATATGCGCCCATGACATGGGCGAGTGGGTTGCGATGGTGCGGCGCAGGTTTTCCCGGGTTTCGGCATCGGTGACCTTTTCGATCTGGCGAGTGAGGTAGAGGTAATTCCAGCAGATGATGCTGTTCTTGATCAACCGATTGCAGGCCTCTGCGATCTCCTGATCTTCTTTCTCGGCCTGCGTGAACTCACGGGGGTTTCCAACCGCAACGGCGCGGGTGAAGCGATTGGCCAACTCCACCTTGTTGAGCTGCTTTTCGATCGCCTGACGCAGCTCGATATCATCAACGTAAAGCAATATAAACAGTGACTTAATGACTTGACCGAAAGCCTTGAGGGTCTGATAAAGCGCGTGCTGGCGAGAATAGGAGTTGAGCCGCCGGAAGATATCTGAGGCGGTGTTTTCCTTGAGCTTGATGGTGGCGACCAACCGCAGCAGATCATCCCAGTTCTCACGGATCAAGGCATCGTTCACATAATGGTCCGGGGCGATTTTCCAGCCCTCGCGGGCGTTGGGATCATGGCCACGAAAAAGATACAGCCTTTGCTTGCCAAGGCCCTTGATGCGCGGCGCGAAGGAAAAGCCCAGCAGATGGATGAGGCCGAACACGACTTCCGTGTAACCATGGGTGTCGGTCGAATGGATGTCGCTTCTGACGACATCATTGTGCATCAATCCGTCGATCACATAGGCGCTTTCGCGGTCGGCGGCGCTGATCATCAGCGAATGCCATAGAAAATGGCGCTCATCGACAAAGGTGTAGGCGGAAACCCCTTGCCCTTGCCCGAAATACTTGAACGAGCGGCGCGCATGCAGGGACTCCCCGCGAACCTCGAATTTCTGGCCATCGCTAGCGGTGTGGAGCGCGTCCGCCTCCCGACGATAGAGGTTCGGTAGTTCCATCTGATCCATCGCCTTGAGCACTGCGTCATTGGCGGCGCGGATGTTGTCGAGCGAGAAGCGCCAATTGACCGCGTGTTCCAATTCACTCTCGGTGACGCGCGAGGAAATCCGCGCCATCTTGCGCACGCCGATGCCGCACCCCAGCCCGATGATCCCGGCGAGCAAGGCTGGATGTGAGATGGCCTGCCGGATATGGGTCTGCTGCCAATGCGCAAAGGCCTTCAGCATGCCGCAATGCTGGTGGATGGTTTCGAGAACTTGCGCCAAGGGTACATCGTGCCGTTGAGGGAACAGCTCGCTCAGCGGATCGGCCTCGTGGGCATCGAGTGCCGGGGTAGCGACATGGAAGGTTCCATCGGCGCGGAATTTCAGATAGGGGTTGTCAGCCGCGTGGTCGTTCGTCGCCCGATATTGCGCGCAAAGCGCTTCATCCAGTTTCGCCAGAACGGGTTCAGGATCGGTGAGCGCGGTCAATCCCGCCCGTTCCAGCAGGTGCTCTTTTTCCCGGCGCCAACGGTCACGATCAATGAGGTAGGCATCCATCGGGCGGTATTTGTAGGATCGGGCCAGGTTCAGACCACCGGATTTGAGGGCTCCGGTGACCTGCTGGAACAGGAAGACCTTGTAGAGCGAGGGGCGGAATGTTCCGTCTGCGCGGGTCAACGCCGCCCGTTCATCATCGGCCAGGAAATCGACCGGCGCACGGTCGCCGATATTCCCGTCATGGGTCTTGAAATAATCCACGGCTGCGGCCAATCGTTTAGCGCGGTCATTCGGTTGGAAGGTGAGCGCCCGCAAGATCGGGCTGAGCCGGTTCTGCAGCTTCAAGGAACGGGCTTCCAGAACCGCAAACCCGCTTCGATCTTGCGTCGTATCGTGCAAATCGGCTTTGAGGCGCTCGAACGCGCTGCTCTGCCCACGATCCAGCAGCGTCCGGATTTCGATGACTTTCTGCGTATCCGACAGGCCGTCGGCGTCGGTCAGGCTACGGATTTCTCGGATCACGCCGAACACCGAAGCGTCCAGATCATCGACCACTGATTTGAGTTGTTCCTGCTGAGCCTTGCGGGTTTCCAGAAGCTTTTCCTGGTGCTCACGCGCGGTGGTCGTCTGAAACGAGGCCATAACGCTGAGCCATAGATCAACCAGATGGTCTTGGCCGCGGAAAAACTGATGGGCGACGAAGGCGGCGGCGTGGATGTAGCGATCATTGGCCTCTCGCCGGTGTATCTGAAACACCTCGGATTTCAGCACGCTGCCTGCATAGTAACGGATACCGGCAACACCGAGATCGAGAACGGACAGGATGCCCTCAAGCGGGCGGTAAAGCGCCGCCAACGTCTCAAAATCGGCGATGCCTTCCTTGATGCGCCTCGGTTTCGTCGAGGACGACCGCTTCTTGAGCAATGTCAGTTGGTAACGGTTTCGCTCTTCCGATGCGGCGAATAAATCGTCGAGCAGGTGGCGGGCTTCATCGGTGAGATGAGTCTCCATCAGCGTGACCAACTCAGCCTTGCGCGTATGCAGTCCCAAGCGGATCAGTTCGAACAAGGCGCCCGCCTTCGGCACCTGCACTCTGCGCTGAATGAGGAAATCGACGCAGCGGTCAAAAATGAGCCGTGGCTTGAGATGCATCCGCGTCATCGTCGCAATCTCGGCGGTCACGGCTTTTTTCGCCGCCTCATCGAAAGGCGCGAACCCGTAGAAATCAAGAATCAGCTGTTGATGCCTTTGGCGGGTACGATCCGGATAGGTGTCAATGGATGCAACGGCGTTGCCCAACTGGCTGGCCACATAGGCGACATCACGGGGATCGCAGTCCACCGGCGCGAAAAACCGTCGCGTCGCCCGGAAGTACCCACAGCTCACCAGAAAACCCACCTGATGGTCGACGCTGCGCATGCTTTGCGCCATATCCAGCAACGCTTTGGGAAACGTGAAGAATTTCTGCCGCTCGCGATGATCGAATAGCGGTGGCCTGTCGAAAGCCTCTTGTTCGCTCGCGGTGAGAATGCGCATTCGCGGCATGCAGATCCTAGGGGTCGATGTCCTAAACGGTTCCTTTTCGGACAGGGATAAAAAACCTGTTCATAAATTAGCTTGATCGACTATCCCACCATCCGCCCTTAAAAAATATTATGAAATAAATTCAAATAGATAAAAATGAATGATTCTTGATAATGCATAAACATCCAGAAATATCTCTTTGAATTTAAATTAAATTTTTTCGATTAGCGGATGGTGGGGACTATAGGACAGTATTATAATTTCGTACAGCCTTTTCGTAACAAAAGGTCCGCCATGTCCAGAACTTTTGCCTATGCCCGAGTCTCCACCCTCGATCAGACTCCTGAAAATCAAATCCGGGAGATCGAGGCGGCGGGCTTCCGCATCGAGCCACACCGGATGATCACCGAAACCGTCTCGGGATCGAGAGCCATTGCCCAGCGGGAAGGCTTTTCCCGCCTGCTCGACAGGATGGAGAAGGGCGACGTGCTGGTCGTGACCAAACTCGACCGGCTGGGGCGCGACGCCGTCGATGTCAGCACGACCGTTGCGCGGCTGGAGAACAGGGGCGTTCGCGTGCATTGCCTCGCCTTGGGCGGCGTCGATCTCACCAGTTCAGCCGGTAAGATGACCATGAACGTTATCAACGCTGTCGCCCAGTTCGAGCGCGACCTCCTCATTGAGCGCACGCAATCCGGACTCGCACGCGCCAAAGCGCAAGGCCAACCCCTCGGACGGCCCCCCGTACTGTCATCGGATCAGCAAAGGCTCGTGTGCGAGAAAATCAAAAATGGAGAAACCATCTCCGCCATCGCACGACAGTTCAGCACCAGCCGGCAGACCATCCTGCGGGTCAGGGATCACGCCTGATCCCGATGTCGCCTCACGTACCTTTGTTGGGATGGACCCATCTTCGAGCGGATCCAGGGCGCGTCGGCCTGGAGACGGTACTCAAGGAGCTCGAAAAACTGCGTTGCATCGAAGATGTGGGTCTACCTGAGGACCTGTTCACCCGGTTGTCGCTGAAACGCTTGAGAACCTATCGCCTGAGGGCTGCAGCAGAACCACCCCGAGAGCTGCGCCAACATCCGGAGCCGACGCGTTACACTCTGCTCGCGGCCTTCTGCTGGCAGCGTCGCCAGGAAATCATCGATGGCCTGGTCGAGCTGCTGATCGAGATCATCCATCGCATCACCACGCGCGCCGAGCGCAAGGTCATCAAGGAGTTGGTACAGGACCTGCGCACCGTTCAGGGCAAGACCACGCTGTTGTATCGGCTTGCCGAGGCCGCGATCGACCATCCCGAGGGCATTGTCCGCGAGGTCTTGTTCCCAGTGGTGAGCGAGGACAAGCTCGGCGAACGGGTGCGCGAGTACCGGGCCAGCGGCCCTGCCTATCGGCGACAGATCCATACGGTCGTGCGCGGCTCCTACCGCCATCACTACCGCCGCATGGTCCCACTGCTGCTCGAAGCGCTGGAATTTCGCTCTAACAACGCCCAGCATCGGCCGGTCATCGAGGCCATTGACTGGCTCCGCCAGCATCAAGATGACCGGCAACGGTTTGTTTCCATCGATACCGGCGCTCCGATCGAGAGTCTGGTGCGCGGGGTCTGGCGCGAGCTGATCCTGGAGAAGGACCTGCAGGGTAACGAGCGGGTCAACCGCATCAACTACGAGATCTACGTTCTGCAGCAGCTCCGTGAGAAGCTGCGTTGCAAGGAGATCTGGGTGGTCGGTTCCGATCGCTACCGCAATCCCGACGACGACCTGCCACTGGACTTCGAGGAGAAACGCGCGAGCTACTACCAGGCACTCGAGCAGCCCGAGGACGCGCAGCGCTTCATCGCATCAGTCCAACAGCGCATGCAGGAAGAGCTTGAGCTGCTGAACAAGACGTTGCCGAAGAATCCCCATGTGCGGCTGCGCGACCAGGGCAAGAAGCGCATCGTGCTCTCCCCCCTGTCAGCGCAACCCGAGCCGCGCCACTTGGCGGAGCTGAAGGCAGAGCTGATGCGCCGGTGGCCCATGACCCGCTTGCTCGATGTCCTCAAGGAGACCGATCTGCGTGTCGGCTTCACCGAGCTGTTCAAGAGCCTGGCGAGCCGCGAGCACCTCGATCGGTCGACGCTGCAGCGGCGCCTCCTGCTGTGCCTGTTCGGACTCGGGACCAACACCGGCCTGAAGCGGGTCGCGGCTGGCGATCAGGACGCCGACTACAAGGACCTGCTGTATGTGCGTCGACGTTTTCTCACCCGAGCGGCCCTGCGCGAGGCTATCGCCCGCGTGGCCAACGCCATCTTCGCTGTGCGCCGTCCCGACCTCTGGGGCGAGGGCACCTCGACCTGTGCGTCGGACTCGAAGAAGTTCGGCGCCTGGGACCAGAACCTGATGACCGAATGGCACATCCGCTATGGTGGGCGCGGCGTCATGGTGTACTGGCACGTCGAGCGCAAATCCGTGTGCATCTACTCCCAACTCAAACGCTGCTCCTCCTCCGAGGTGGCCGCGATGATCGAGGGCGTCCTGCGCCACTGCACCGACATGGAGGTTCAGCGTAACTACGTCGACAGCCACGGCCAAAAAGCGAAGTCGCCTTCGCCTTTTGCTACCTGCTCGGATTCGATCTATTGCCGCGGTTGAAAGCCATCGCCTCGCAGAAGCTGTACCGTCCACAGACAGGCCATGCCGAGGACTATCCCAACCTGCAGCCGATCCTGACGCGGCCGATCAACTGGGAACTGATTGCTCAGCAGTACGACGAGATGGTCAAGTACGCCACCGCGCTGCGGCTGGGCACTGCCGAACCGGAGGCTATCCTGCGCCGATTCAACCGCAACAACCTGCAGCACCCGACCTATCAAGCCCTGGCCGAACTCGGCAAGGCTATTCGCACGATCTTCCTGTGCCGCTACCTGCGTCAGGAGCCGCTGCGCCGTGAAATCCACGAAGGACTCAATGTCATTGAGAACTGGAACAGCGCCAACGGCTTCATCTTCTACGGCAAGGGCGGCGAAGTCGCCACCAACCGGCTGGAGGAGCAGGAGCTCTCCATCCTGTGCCTGCATCTGCTGCAGATCTCCCTGGTCTACATCAACACCCTCATGCTCCAGCAGGTTCTGACCGATCCAGCCTGGCTGGAACGCCTGGATGCGGAAGACCGCCGGGCGCTCTCGCCGCTCATCTATGGCCACTGCAACCCGTATGGTGCCTTCGAGTTGGACATGAGCAAGCGATTGCCGATCGAAGCCGTACCTATCTTTACCGGTTAACTGTCCCATTTATGCCTCTAAATACGACAGAACGAACACCGAACCCTCGAGCCAACAACAGATTACACCCGCACCGGACCCTCATGCCAACCACTGAAAATGGGACAGTCCCACCGCAGCGACAAGCCTACGAAGCACTCCGACCCAGGGAGTACCTGACCGAGCGGGAGGTCGAGCACCTGATGCTGACCGCCAAGCGGCGGGGTCGCTATGGCCATCGCGATGCGACCATGATCCTGCTCGCCTACCGGCACGGTCTGCGTGTGGGCGAGCTCTGCGCACTGCGCTGGGACCAAGTGGAGATCGACCAGGGATTCCTCCATGTGCGCCGGCTCAAGCAGGGCATCCCCAGTGTCCATCCGCTGCGCGGACCCGAGATTCGCGCCTTGCGCCAGCTGAAACGGGAGATGAGACCCTCCGCCTACTTGTTCACCACCGAACGTGGCGGCCCGATGACCACGGCCGGCTTCCGCAAGATGCTGTCCCGATGCGGCGAGCGGTCGGATCTGGCGTTCCCCATCCATCCGCACATGCTGCGCCATGCCTGTGGCTACAAGCTCGCTAACGACGGCCAGGATACCCGCGCGATCCAGCACTACCTCGGCCATAAGAACATCCAACACACCGTGCGCTACACAGAGCTGTCGAGCAATCGCTTCAAGGATTTCTGGGGCGACTGATCTGCTGCAATATTAGAGAAATCGCATATGGCGGCTCGTGACAGCTTCTCTAGTTCTGGGCCAAATAATGCAGCACGTCCGGCAAAGTGTACGTCTAAAAAATCGAACTTTGCATACTCCCGCCACAAAAATAACACCCGTCCCCTGCTTTTCTGGCCTCGCGTCCCTATTTCATGATTCACGGCGACGCCTTCCCTGACGCGCTGGCCCTGTTGCTACTCGATACTGCCGTGAACATGGGATCGATCACTGCCCTTCGCCTCTTGCAACGCGCCCTGAATGTTCAAGAAAATGGTCTCGTCGGCCACCGCACTCTTACCGCCGTCATCCGCTTTCCCGCGCAAGGCGCAGCCGTCAGCGCGCTCAACAGCAGCAGGAATAAAGCGCCGTAGCGTCCAGCCCGCTTCGCGGATTGCTTTGGGAACTCATCGATCAAGGCTATGCTCGATGATTGTGTTCTGAAAGGCTCCTGATTAAAGACGTTTTAGGGCTGGATTGAACCCGCTCTTTGCTTCCAGCGTGATCATCCGGCCCTCACAATCGCACCCGATTCAAGCGCAGAGCGTTGAGCACCACCGACACCGAGCTGAAGCTCATGGCGGCGGCGGCAATCATTGGCGAGAGCAGAATGCCGAAGACGGGATACAGCACGCCCGCGGCTACCGGCACACCTAACGAGTTGTAAACAAATGCGAAGAACAGATTCTGGCGGATATTGCGCATGGTCGCGCGGCTCAGTTGTCGGGCGCGGACAATCCCATTCAGATCGCCCTTGACCAAAGTGACGCCCGCGCTTTCCATGGCCACATCGGTACCGGTGCCCATGGCAATACCCACCTGGGCTTGCGCCAGGGCCGGGGCATCGTTGACGCCATCGCCGGCCATCGCCACCCGCCGACCTTCTTGCTGCAACGCCTTGACCTTCTCTGCTTTCTGGTCGGGCAGTACGCCAGCAATGACTTGATCCAGGCCGAGCTTTTTCGCTACCGCTCTAGCCGTGGTTTCGCTGTCACCGGTCAGCATGACGATATTCAGCCCCTCCGCGTGGAGCGCCTGGATGGCGCCAGGCGTCGTTTCCTTGATCGGGTCGGCAACGCCGATCAAGCCAGCGATTTGGCCGTCTGCCGTCACAAACATCACGGTTTGGCCATCGGTCCGCAGTCGTTCCGCGTCGTCTTCCAGCGTACCCGGATCGATATTCAATGCGGTCAGCAACGCGCGGTTGCCCAAAGCGACTGGTCGGCCATCCACTTGGCCCATGACGCCTTTGCCGGTGATCGATTCGAAGTGTTCGGCTTGGCCGAGTGTGATGCCTCGCTCCTGAGTTCCATTGACAATGGCGGCGGCCAGCGGATGCTCGCTGCCTCGTTCCAGCGTCGCGGCCAACCGGAGCAGCGTTGCCTCATCCAGATGGGGTCCAGTCACGACCGACACTAGCTTGGGTTTACCCTCGGTCAGGGTGCCGGTTTTGTCCACCACCAGGGTGTCGATTTGGCGCATGACTTCGATGGCCTCGGCGTTTTTGAACAACACGCCGACCGTGGCACCCTTGCCGGTGGCCGTCATAATCGACATGGGGGTGGCCAACCCCAGCGCGCAAGGGCAAGCGATAATGAGCACCGCTACGGCGTTGATGAGGGCGTAGGCCATGGCCGGGGGTGGCCCGAAGATCGCCCAGACGATGAAGGTGAGCACCGCAGCGGCAACCACAGCGGGCACAAAGTAGCCCGCGACTTGATCAGCCAATTTTTGAATGGGCGCGCGGCTGCGTTGGGCTTGCGCCACCATCTGCACGATTTGGGATAACAAGGTATCGGCACCGACCCGTTGCGCTTCCATGATCAGGCTACCGGTACCGTTCACTGTGGCGCCGATGACCGGATCATCGGGATTTTTCTCGATCGGTATCGACTCGCCGGTGACCATGGACTCATCGACGCTGCTGCGGCCTTCCCGCACGACGCCATCCACCGGCACTTTTTCACCCGGACGGACCCGCAGCCGATCGCCGGACTGAATCTGATCCAGCGGCACATCTTCATCGCTGCCGTCATCATTGATGCGGCGGGCGGTTTTTGGCGCCAGTCCCAGCAGCGCCTTGATAGCAGCCCCGGTTTGCTGGCGCGCGCGCAATTCCATCACCTGACCCAGTAAGACCAGGGTCACGATCACCGCAGCCGCTTCAAAATACAGCGCAACTTCGCCGTGGGTGTCGCGAAACGAGGCAGGGAACAAGGCCGGAAACAGGATGGCGATAAGGCTGTAGGCATACGCCACCCCCACACCCAGGCTGATCAGGGTGAACATATTAGGACTGCGATTGACCAAGGACTGCCCACCCCGCACGAAAAACGGCCAGCCGCCCCACAGCACGACCGGGGTGGCTAATAGCAGTTCCAGCCACCCCAGCGTGCGCGGTGAACCCAGCCACGCGAAAGACACGCCGGGAATCATCTTGCCCATCACGACCATCACCAGCGGAACGGTCAACAGCACGCTGATCCAGAATCGCCAGGTCATCTCCTTGAGTTCCGGGTTTTCCTCTTCTTCCAGAGTCACCGTTTGGGGTTCCAAGGCCATGCCGCACTTGGGGCAGCTTCCCGGTTCGTCCTGAACGATCTCCGGGTGCATGGGGCAGGTATATTCGGTCCTGGTCGCCGGGGCGGGGATCCCTTCCGGCTCCAGGGCCATGCCGCACTTGGGGCAACTGCCCGGCCCTTCCTGACGCACCTCTGGATGCATGGGGCAGGTGTAGAACGCACCCTGCGGAACGGGCTTGGCCAACGTTGCGGGATGAGCCGCAGCGTGATCGTGGGCATGTGCAGGGGCATGCTCGTGTTTGCAGGAATGTTCGTGACTATTCATGAGGCGTCCTCCTGGTGGATGAAGGTTTGATGAGCTATGTTTACCCCTGTACCTGAGTACGGAGTCAAGCATGAAAAAATCCGTTTCATTGACGGTTGGTGAACTGGCGAAAACCGCTGATGTCCATGTCGAAACGGTGCGCTACTACCAGCGGCGCGGTTTGCTGGCGATGCCGGAACGCCAGTACGGGACGATTCGCCGTTATACTGTTGTTGACCGTGACCGGCTGCGCTTTATCCGCCGAGCGCAACGTTTGGGCTTTACGCTGGAAGAGATTGCCCATCTGCTGGCACTGGACGCGATTCGCGACCGGGATCAGGCCCGCGCCCTGGCCGAGGCCAAGGTCGTCGATCTCGATGCCCGCATTACCGATCTGTGCGCCATGCGCCGCGTGCTGGTCGAGCGGATCGAGCATTGCGCCCACGGCCAACCTGCTGAACCCTGTCCAATCCTCGACGCCTTCCAACACGAACTGACCGGATTATGAAGGAGTGCTGATGCCCCCGCGCCTGCTGGTCATTGATGACGATGCTGCGCTCAATCTCGCGCTGTGCGCACATTTCGAGGACCGTGGCTGGCGAGTTACCGGCGTACATGACTGCGCCACAGCCTTGACCGCGACCACCGGGGCAACCGGGGCAACCGGGGCAACCGGGGCAACCTTCGACGTCGTCTTGCTCGATGTGCAATTACCGGACGGAGAGGGTGTCGAGTTGCTCAGCCGCTTGCTGAAAATCGATCCCCACCTGCTGGTGATTCTGATCACCGGTGGGCGCGACGTCGAACGCGCCATGCAGGCTATTGCCGCCGGCGCCTTCGATTGGCTCCCCAAACCGTTTGAACCCGCCGAACTGGAGCGGCTGGTGGAGCGCGCCTATGCCGCCCGCCAGGCGACCGCCGCCGGTACAGCCGAAACCGACGATGCGCCGCTGCGGACCTTGGTGGGTGAGAGTCGGGCGTTGCTGGAAATCGGCAAGACCCTGGTTCGGGTGGCCCCTGCGGATACCCGAGTGCTGATCACCGGTGAAAGCGGCACCGGCAAGGAAGTCATCGCGTGGCTGGTGCATACCTACAGCCGCCGAAGTGGGCCGTTTGTCGCGGTCAATTGCGCGGCGCTGGTTGAAACTTTGCTCGAATCGGAACTGTTTGGGCATGAGCGCGGGGCCTTTACCGGCGCGCACGCCGCCAAGCCCGGCAAGTTCGAGCAGGCCGCCGAGGGGACGCTGTTTCTCGACGAAGTCGGCGAACTGCTGCCAACCATGCAAGCCAAGTTGCTGCGCGTCTTGCAGGAAGGCGTGTTCGAACGAGTGGGCGGCACGCAGACGCTGCACACCCGCGCCCGGATTGTCACCGCGACCAACCGCGATTTGCGGGCGGAAGTCGCCGCCGGGCGGTTTCGCGAAGATTTGCTCTATCGGTTGGCGGTGGTCACTCTGCATATCCCGCCGCTGCGTGAGCGGCGTGAGGACATCTTGCCGTTGGCCCGTCATCTGCTGGCCCGCGCCGGTCGGCGATTGGGTCACACTGTAGTGACACTGACACCGGATGCCGAAGCGTGGTTGCGAGCGCGCAACTGGCCGGGCAATGTGCGTGAACTCGATAACGTCCTCGCCCGTGCCTTGTTGCACGCGCGCGGCCCGGTGCTGACGGCGGATTTGCTGGACGCTCCAGTCACCGCGCCGCCTACCAGCGCTACGTCGGCGGATGCTTTCCGCGATCCCAGTGGCCGACTTTACTCGCTCGATGAACTGGAGGCGATGCAAGTCGCCAATGTCCTCCAGGAAACGGGCGGCCACAAGGGCCGCGCTTGCGCTATTCTCGGTATCTCGCGGCCCGCGCTGGAGCGCAAGCTCGACCGCTATAACTTGCGCTCGTGCGCTCATACCGAGGATTGACCGTGCTGCAACCGTCGCGTCTGTCCCGGCGCGTGTTCCTGTTGGTGGCCGCGCTGGTCACGACTTGCGGCGTATTGGTGCATCTTCCTGGACTGATCGTCTTTCGCACCGATTATCTCGAACATCGTTTGATCGACGCCTACATGGCGACCATCGCCCTGCGCGCAGGTGGGACCTTGACCACGGATCAACAGGCGATGTTGCTCGAACAGGCGCATTTGATCGGCATCGAATTGCAGTTCGATGGCGTCAAACTGCGGCTCGGCGCACCCGCCCCTGTTGAGCGTGACATTATGCTGAGTCAGGAACCGTCGGAACAGCGCCTGCTTCGCACCTTGCAGGCACTGTTCGACAATAACCGCGGTTTGTTACGGGTCAGCGGTGCGCCACCCGGCGAGCAGGGCGTATGGATCGCCGTCACGCTCGATGCCGTGGCGCTGCAACGGGCGATGCGCCGACAAGCCATTGAGGCGCTGCTTCTGTCGGTGGTCATTTCGCTATTCACCGCCAGTCTGGTGCAACTGGGACTGATGCGCCTGTTGCTAAAGCCGATCGAGCGCCTGACGGCGCAACTGGCGGCCTTCCACACCGACCCCTACAACACACCGCCCCCGCAACAGATCACCCGCGCCGATGAAATTGGCGAGTTGCAGCGTTCGCTGGCGGCGATGGAGGCGGAAGTCCAAACCGCGTTGAAACGAGAAGCTCGGTTGGCGGCCCTCGGCGGGGCGGTGGCGCGCATCCATCACGACTTAAAGAGCATTCTGGCGACCGTATCGTTCGCCTCCGCCCGGCTGGCTGACGCTGCCGATCCGCGCAGCCGGCAACTGACTGAATTGTTGGGGCAATCGGTGCGGCGGGCGGTGAATCTGTGCGCCAGCACCCTCGATCTGGCGCGTGGCGAGGCACCGGTCGCGCAACGCGAGCGCATTGATTTGGCCGCACTGTGCGCGCAAGCCGCTGCTGCTGCCGCACGACCACCGGAGTTTCAGGTGACGATGGATGTCCCGGTCGGCGCGACAGTCAGCGGTGACCCCGAACGGTTAGGCCGGATACTGGACAATCTGCTGACCAACAGTCGCGAGGCGGGCACCGGACAGTCCCGCCTGACCGCGCGTCCCGCTGCCACGGGCTGGACAATTGAGATTATGGATGATGGCCCTGGTCTGCCCGAGGCGGCCTGCGCTCGCCTGTTTGAACCTTTCGTCAGCTCGACGAAGGCTGGCGGCAACGGCCTTGGCCTCGCCACCAGTCGCGATATTGCCCGCGCGCATGGCGGTGAACTGGAACGGGTCGAATCCAGCCCACAAGGCGCTTGTTTTCGGCTGACGTTGCCAGACCCCACGCGCTGCCAGCCGGTGACTTAGTCACTACTCGCGCATGGCTCCTTCGACCATCTTCTGAAGCAGGTCAACCCGCTTTTCCAGTTGCCGGTAGGCTTCCAGCCAACCCGCCTGACCACTGGAGTCTTTGCCATGCCCCATCATGCTCATCATGCCACCACCCTTGCCTTGGCCCATCATGCCCATGCCCTGACCGCCCATCATGCCACCACCCTTGCCTTGGTCCATCATGCCCATGCCCTGACCGCCCATGCCACCCTTCTGGCCCATCATGCCCATACCTTGCGCCATGCCTTTTTGCCGCGTCTTATCGTGCATCATGGCATTCAGCGCCATCATCTTCTGGCGATGCTCCAACATCAGCTGCTGGCGTTGCGCCGGATCGGTCGCTTGACTCATCTTGTCCCAGTGAGACAGCATTTCTTCCATGCGTTGTTGCATGGAGGCAAGCAAGGGATTCGTCGAATCTTTCGCTGCCGTCTGTTCGTCGTTGGCCGCTTCCGTGCCCGTCTGATCGCTTGCAGCGGGTTCATCCGTGGAAACGGCGCTTCCGGGATGATGCGCTTCATGCCCTTGAGGAAGCTGTTCTTGCTGAGCGAAGAGAACGGTGGGACTTAAAGAGAGCGATAAAGCAAAGATGGTTACCAAAATACGGGGTTGCATCGAGTTTCTCCTCACATTAATTTTTATAAACATGCGTTTAAGAGCCTTGCACGAAAGGCTGCCAATGTTGACCGCCATCGGTGCTGGCCAGCAATTCGCTGGTGCGGGTCATGGCGTACATCCGTTGTGCGTCATTGGGATCAATCGCGAGGTGCGTGAAGTAACGCCCGCCAAAATCGCTGGCCAGACGGGTCCAAACCTGATCTTGACGTTTAAGGAAACCGGTTCCGACCATAAACACGTACAACGCGCCATTGGTGTCTGTTTCAACCAAAGAGGCCGGGCGGGTGATCAGGTAGGCGGATTGCCAGGAACGGCCCTCGTCCTTGCTTTCCAATAGGCCCTTGGTCGTTCCGGCGTATAGGGTCCGCGCATCCGTGGCCGAAGCGGCTAAATCAATCACCTGGCCCGGCGCGGGACCGGCGATTTCCCAGGTTTGACCGCCATCCCGGCTGATCTGGATGCCGCCGTGCAATCCGTAAATCACTTTGGGGTCGGCCTTGCTGACCGTCATGGCATGGAAATCCACCGGTCCTTTAACGCCTGGTGATAGTTGCTGCCAGGTTTTCCCCCCGTCGGTGGAGGCGAGGAAACCCAGATTGCCGCCGCCCGCTGGATGACCACTGCCGTAGAGTTGATGGGGTTCCGTAGGATGCACGTCGAACCCCATAAAATCATGGTTCGCTGTGGAAACCCGGACGGTTTTGCCATCGGGTGAGGCCAGATACAGCCCCCGATGCGTGGCCAGATACAGTTGCGACGGTTCGCTGAGGTTCACGGCGATGCCGTGAATGTGTCCGGCCTGCTTCATGAATTCGGCAAAAGCGGGGGGTTCAGCGGCGTGGGTGCTCATGGCTCCGAAACTCAGCAGGAAAGCCAAGAGAGCGGTTGATTTTTGCATGATTTACAGTTCCTGAATGACGTAGGATGGTGAAGGCCCACGGGGCAAGAGGGTAGCGGGAAGGTGGATTCGCCCTGATCAATGACGTCGGCGTTGCGCATGAAGCGCCGCCGGATTACTGCAGCAAGGTCCGCTAGCGCTCGTGGCGTTGCGGCGCGCATTTTCGTCCAGATAACGCCACCAGGCATATTTCAGTCGATCCCAAAAACGCTGTCGCAGGGGATACCCCACATTCCTCAACGCCTCAATCACCGTTTCAACACCGATCATCGCGTTATCGTAACGGACGTGAATACCGTCATGCTGGAGGTCAATCTTGACGCCGTGCACCCCCGGTTGTTGGGTTAAAGCACGCGCAATGGTTTGTGCCTGAAGGCGATCGTTCAGACTCTCGATGGAGAATCGCCGGCTGACGGAAGAATCACTATTTTGGTCGATGGAATCGCTGCTTGGCGCGGACGTAGGTTCCTGCATGATGCTGACTCCTCAACAAAGATGGTTAATCTTGCTGCATCCGGTCAAAACCAGAACCGAATACCCGCCATGAAGGCGGTCCGCTCAATAGCCTCACCCTCGGCGTGCGCGAAATCGGCGGTTTGACCGTATTTCCGCTCCCAACTCACCCCGATGTAGGGGGCGAATTCGCGGACGACCTCGTAGCGCAGGATCAGGTTTAGCTCCAAATCGTTTAGACCGGAACCGACGCCGCGTTTTTCATCGCTGCTGGCCGCAAGGTTCATCTCTAACAGCGGCGACAGGATCAGCTTTTGAGTCAGCAGCAGGTCGTACTCGGCTTTGAACCGGGCGGAAACATCGCCTTGGTCACTGACAAACGCACTGGCGTCGATCTCGAACCAGTACGGCGCCAGCCCCTCCACACCGATCACAGCGAAACTGCGTTCGGGTTCCGGTTTGAAGTCATGGCGCAGACCTACTTGCAAATCCCAGAAGTCCGCGATCAAACGGCCGTACAGTAGTTGCACCTCGGCGTTTTCGACCCCATTGCCGTTGACCCGCTCGCCCTCGGTCTTGAACCAAAGCTTGTGGTCATCGCCGCCGATCCAACCTTCGGCATCCCAATTAAAGCTGTTTCCATCACCGATGCGGTAGCCGAGTTCTTCGGCGCGAAAGAACGTGTAAATTTGATCTTCGGCAGCATGAGTAGTTCTGGCCGTGAGTAAGGTGGACGCCAATGCGCCCGCTAGTAGCATCGCCGACCCGCGGCGCGATAGGTGATGGTTGGCCATAGTTCCGCTCCGTCAGATGTTAGCGCCGTCGGACTCGACAATGACCTTGCGCATCATGCCGGCGTGCATGTGATAAAGCAGATGGCAATGAAACGGCCATTCGCCCTTGGCGTCCACCGACACATCGGCATAAACCGTCTGTCCGGGCAACACATTGATGACATGTTTGAGCGGGTTGAAGGCGCCCTTGCCGATATCCAATTGCATCCACATGCCGTGCAGGTGGATCGGATGGGTCATCATGGTGGTGTTGGTCAGTTTCAAGCGCACCCGCTCGCCGTATTTGAGCCGGATAGGTTCGGCGTCAACGAATTTCTCGTCGTTGAGCGTCCAGATGTAGCGTTCCATGTTGCCGGTCAGGCGGATCTCGATCTCGCGGCCAGGCGTGCGGTCATCAGGATAGGCCGTCATGGCGCGCAGGTCGTTGTAGACCAGGAACTTGCCGCCATTCGCTGCTGTTGGATACAAGCCACTTTGTGGATTGGGCTTGACCCTGTCGGCTGGGGTTGGTTCCGCGTTCGACGCGCCGCCGTGATTCATGGTTGAATGATCCATACCGGCCATTGCGCTGTGATCCATACCGGCCATTGCGCTGTGATCCATACCGGCATGTCCGGCCATGTCAGCCATGGTGAGCAACGGGCGCGGACGCAGTTCGGGAATTTCGCCGCTCATGCCCTCGCGCGGGGCCAGGGTGGCGCGAGCATAACCGCTCCGATCCAGTGATTCAGCGAACAGGGTATAGGCTTGGTCGTCCTGGGGCTGAACGATGACATCGTAGGTTTCGGCGACGCTGATGCGCAATTCATCCACCGGGGTTGGCATCACGTTATTGCCGTCGGCTTGCACCACGGTCATTTTCAGACCGGGGATGCGCACGTCGAAAATCGACATGGCCGAACCGTTGATCAGCCGCAATCGTACCCGCTCGCCGGGGTTGAACAGCCCGCTCCAGTTCTGCTCCGGTGTCCGACCATTGACCAGAAAGGTATAGCCAGCCACATCGGCGATGTCAGTCGCCATCATCCGCATCTGGCCCCAGTCGAGGCGATTCTGGACGGCGGCGTCCCAACCTTTGGCGCTGACCTCACGGAAAAAGTCGGCCACCGTTTGCTGGCTGTAATTGTAATAGTCGCTTTGCTTTTTCAGCTTGCTCATGACCGTGCGCGGTGTCTGATCAGTCCAGTCCGACAGCATGATCACGTAGTCACGGTCGTATCGGTATGGCTCGGGCCGAGTCGGTTCTATGATGATCGGTCCATACAATCCCGCTTGTTCCTGCAAGTCAGAGTGGCTGTGATACCAGTAGGTACCGCTTTGCTGAATCTTGAAGCGATAGGTAAAGGTCTCGCCCGGCTTGATGCCGGCGAAACCAAAACCCGGCGCACCGTCCATGGTGTAGGGCAGGATAAAGCCGTGCCAGTGCAGCGAACTGTCGGTGTCCAGCGCGTTGGTCACGTTCAACACCACCTCTTCGCCTTCCTGAAAGCGCAGCAACGGCGCCGGCAACTGGCCATTGACGGTAATCGCCTCGCGGGGCTGGCCCGTAAAATTGACGGGCGTTTTGCCGATGGTCAGGTCATAAGTGGCCGCCTGAGCGGCAGCAGTGGCCAGCAAGGCGACGGCAGCGACTAAATAACGCAACATGCGCTTCTCCCTTACGGACCGATAACAATCTGGCCGGTCATGCCGGCTTCGCCGTGGCCAGGAACATTGCAGGCAAACTCCAACGCGCCTGACTTGGGAAAGGTCCAGACCAATTCCTTCGTTTTACCAGGCTCGACCAGTACGCTATTAGGGTCGTCATGCTTCATAGCGCCCATGCCCATCTGACCATGATCCATGTTCATTTTTTCCGGATTGATTCCGGTCGGCGTCAACATGCCATGCTCCATCATCATCGCCATTTCCTCACGGTGATGAGCATGCATATCCGACGTACCGATATTGAATTCATGGAGCAGTTGGCCTTCGTTTTTCAGCACGAAACGCACTGTCTCACCCGCTTTCACATTGAGGATTTCCGGCTTGAAGTGCATTTCGCCCAGTGTGATGTCGATGGTGCGCTGGGCAGCGGGCGTCTTGCCAGGCTTGCCGATCTCCGCGTGACCCGCATCGGCTAGGGCGCTGATGGAAAAAGATAGGGTGGCGACAACAGTAAGCGCCTTGATTGGTGAAGGCATGAAATAATTCATTGAAGTCCTTTAATAACTTCGAGGCCGCACCGGAGCGCGACACCGGATGAGTGATCACTACGAAACCTTATTTGCCTTTAAAAGGCTCCGGCTTACCGGGCGCGTCGCGTACTTCGGGATGTTCGTGCGCATGAGTTTCTACCTGACTTGCCGTGTCCACGCCTCGATTGCTGAAAGACTTCGGTTCAGCCGGCGAGTCGCGTACTTCGGGATGCATGTGCGTATGGACTTCTACATGCGAGGCGTGGTCCCTGCCCTTGTCGTCGAAACCGGACTTGGTTTCGTCATCCGCCAGAACCGGCAGGGACAAGATCAGAAACACGCTAGTCAATAGAATGGATTTGATGAGTTTCATGGGTGCTCTCCTTTCGTGGGCTGTGTGCATCAATAGCCCATTTAGCACTAAGCGTGCCATTCTATATTTATTATTTAAATCAATTGATTGATTGGACTACAGGCGTGGGAAGGAGGGGTGCATATTAACGAAGCATTCAATGATTCAATGTTTCGTTAAATACTTCGGGGTTCATATTGGGTTTTGAGGACGTGTAAAGTAGACCCCCTAAAAGGTGCCTTCAAACACACCACCCCTTACCACCTATCAGTTCTAAGTTAGACTATAAGGTGGGTTTAACTGAGATCGCGAGAAGACGATGGGAACGGTACGGCAGTTGGCAACAGAAATCGAAACGGGGTTGGGAGCGGCCCACCCGACGCTGCGCAAGACGGTGATCACCAAGTTGGCTTTGGCGGTAGCGGCGGTTCTGCACGCGCAGACCCCAAATACGGTGGAGCTAGCCCATCTTTTACCGCTGGAGACGGAACGGCAGGACATGCGCGAGCAATGGCTGCGGCGGTTGTTGAAGAATCCGCTCGTGTCGAGTGCCGAGGTGCTGGAACCGTGGGCGCGTCAAGCGCTGGCGATGGCTTGTCAACATGGAGAGACGATGACTTTGAGTCTGGATCAAACGGATTTAGGGGATCGCTTTGCGATTTTGATGATCAGCCTGGGGGTGGGCCACCGGGCGTTGCCTTTGGCGTAGGTGGTGGAAGCCGGCCCGGCCAATCTCGGCTTTGCCGCCCAGCACACCCTGTTGGAGCGGGTGCGCGCGTGGCTCCCCGCGGGGGTCGAGGTCTTGTTCTGCGCCGATCGTTTTTATCCCTCGGTCGACCTCTTCCGGTGGCTGGAGGCGCAACCGGGCTGGCATGATCGGTTACGGTTAAAAGGGAACCTGACCGTCGATCCCGGATTTGGAGACATCACGACGACCGGGGCGCTGGCCGCCGGGCAAACGGAGCGCTATCTGCTCAATGTGTGGTTATTTAATCAGGGGGTCCCCACGAATCTGGCGATTGGGCAGGAGGCGGGCCACCCGGAACCGTGGATCATTGCGATGAATGACCGGCCGAATCGCGCGACGGTGCGCGATTACGCCAGTCGCTGGGGTATTGAGCCGATGTTCTCGGACTTCAAAAGTCGCGGTTTTCAATTAGAAGACACGCAGTTACAAGCGGCGGATCGACTCGACCGGTGGCTGCTGATCATGGCGTTGGCTATGCATTGGTGTGTACGGATCGGCCAAGAAGACGCCCGCGATCATCCCACACCGTTGGAAAAAAAAACGCAAACACAAACCGATCCCGAGCATTGGACCTTTAGAAAACTCGCCCGCAGCGCTGTTTCCTGGTTCACACGCGGTTTGCGGGTGTTGGAAAGGCGACTTCAGATGGAACTCCCTTTACCTCCCTTCTACCCGATCTGTCCCGTGATGAGGAACTGATAGGTGGTAAGTTGCGAACCTCTATAGCAATCTCACTTTACTGAAAATGGCCCGATACCGCTAATCCATCAACCTGATCCCCACAAAAACTGTCCGGACTATTGCAGATGAAAATAGGCATAAAGATTTCCCTTGGCTTTGCGGCAATTTTACTGATTTTTGCGGTTTCCAGCGGCTTTCAATTCTGGCAACTGGAGCAGCTTGGCGAACTGCAACACGCCCAGGCAGGACGCGCCGAAGATGCGCTGGAAATCGGGTATATTACCCAACGGGTGGAAGGGGTTTACGCAGTGGTCGCCGATGCGGTGATTAATCGCGATCGGGTCGAGACACGCAAGGACTGGGTCAACGTCAAAACCAATGCCGAAAAAGATATCCAAAAAGTGTTAGGACTGGTCGACACTGATGAAGAGCAGGTGTGGGCTAAAACCTTCTCGATGCAGTATCGCCAGTACCTGACGCTGTTTGAAGAGCAGATGCTGCCGATTTTGGAAAAAGGGCAAACCACCGATGCGGATGAGCGAAAAATTCGTGAGCTGGATGGCACCATTGATACGGTGCGCGACGCGACTCTGGAACCTCTGGCGCGGATTAATCACTCCTTGGGTATGGAAAACCGGGAGTCGGATGAAGTCTTTGACAGGAAACATGGAGAAACGATTCAGGAGTTAATCGCCGCCTTGTTATTGGGCTTGACGGCGGCGGCTATCATTGCTTTTCTTTTGATTCGCGGCCTGGTTCGCCCATTGCGCGTGGCCGTAGCGGCATCCGAGCAGATTGCCCAGGGTCATCTAAAGGTGGATATCGAAGTCCACTCCAGCGATGAAACCGGGCAATTGTTGGCGGCCATGCAGAAGATGAGTGGAGAACTGCAGCGCATTGTCGGTCATGTCCAACAGACGACTTCACAAGTCCGTTCCGCATCCGGAGAGATTGCCCAGGGCGGCGCCGATCTCAGTCAGCGCACTGAAAAGCAGGCGGCGGCTCTGGAGGAAACGGCTTCCAGCATGGAAGAATTGACCAGCACGGTAAAGCAAAGCGCTGATCATGCTCAACAAGCCAGCCAGTTAGCCCGTGCGGCTCGGGGGCAGGCTGAACAAAGCGGGATGGTCGTATTGGCGACCGTGGATGCGATGACCGCCATCCACCAGAGTAATCGCAAAATCGCCGACATTGTTGGAGTCATTGACGATTTTGCTTTTCAAACCAATCTGCTGGCCCTGAACGCTGCTGTAGAAGCGGCGCGCGCCGGAGAACAGGGTCGAGGTTTTGCCGTGGTGGCGGCCGAGGTGCGCAAACTCGCTCAGCGTAGTGCCGATGCAGCACGGGAAATTCGTGTCTTGATCACGGACAGCACCGCCAAGGTGGAAGATGGCGGCAAGTTGGTGGAACAGTCTGGCCAGACGCTGCGCGAGATCGTCACAGCGGTCAAGAAGGTCAGTGATATTGTCGCTGAGATCGCGGCGGCGGCGCAGGAACAGGCATCCGGCATTGAGCAGATTAACAAGGCCATTTTACAAATGGAGCAGGTCACACAGCAGAATGCATCGCTGGTGGAAGAAACGGCGGCAGCCAGTCAATCGATGGGCGAGCAGGCTCAGGAACTACAAAAGCTGATGACGTTCTTTAGGCTGGATGGGCAGCAAGCCGCACCCGTCATGCCGGATGACCGAAAGGTGACAGTCCTTTCTTCCAAACCACCACCGCCTACTCATTTGTTTGCCCGGTTACCAACCGATGGTAAAGCGCAGAAGAACAGGACAGGAGCGTTTATCGAATGGAGTCCTGCGCTGAGTGTTGGCGATCCCCTGTTAGATCAACAGCATCAGAAACTGGTTGAAATGGTCAATACCTTGCACGATGCCATGGCCACGCAGAGCGCCCAGTTTCAAATCAAGGAGTTGCTGGATAGTCTGGTTGAGTACACCCAAAAGCACTTTGGTTATGAAGAAGAGCGAATGCGGTCGGCGAACTATCCTCATCTCGCCGGACATCAGCGGCTTCACACGGATTTACTCAACCAAGTCGGCGCACTCCATGAAAAGTTTAAGTGTGGCAAAAAGATCAATATGAAGTTGATGAAGTTTCTCAAGGATTGGTTGATCAACCACATCCAGAAAAGTGACAAGCAGTACAGTCCTTATCTGAAAGAGCAGGAGTAAAGAATCCACCCGCAAAGCGGGTGGCTTTGGTTGCCCCCAAAGGGGGCTTAGTTTACCTTCCAGGTAGCCTCAAGAGTCACTTTCAAACCATCGAGCGAAATCCCACTTAACATTTAGCCGTCCCAATGTGGCTCTGTGCGCACTATGACGGACTGGCAGAGCCGTCCGTCTCTGACCACGCCCGGAGGACGTGGTTTTTTATGTTGTTAGTAAAGAGTGCCGGGAACTCTGGTCAATACCCGGTCGGGGTGGCAGTAATGCCGCCCTGCTACCGGACGATCTTCAGGTTACCCGAATATCCAGGTTTTCGTTCCAATGATGGTCACGCCCCGTACACGACCCGGCAACTCAGGAATGGCAAGGCATGGAATGGCTCAGAGAACTTTTGTCGATCCCGTATTTGGGAAAACTGAAACCCACACAGGAACCGAGAACATGACTTTCAAAACCGTAGGCTTTTTCTTTCTATCGGGCTGGTGTCTGATCTCAGCTAACGCAACGGCCACGGGACCCAGTAAGGCGGTCTTTGCCGGCGGTTGTTTCTGGTGTATGGAAGCCGACTTCGAGAAATTACCGGGCGTTACGGAGGTGGTCTCTGGGTTTACCGGGGGGCCGGTTGAGAACCCCACTTACCACGGGAATCACGACGGCCATTTCGAAGCGATCGAGGTCACTTACGACCCCACCCAGGTCAGCTACCCCGATCTTCTTAAGCACTTTTGGGCGAATATCGACCCGTTCGACGACGGCGGACAATTCTGCGATCGGGGACCGAGCTACCTCAGCGCGATCTTCGTGGCGAGCCAGGAAGAGCGAGACCGTGCCGAGACATCCAGACAACGCGTTATTCAGCAATTCCCCAACATGAACGTCGTCACGCCCATCCTGGACGCGTCGATCTTCTACCCCGTGAAGGGCGACGAGAGCGATCACCAGGACTATTACAAAAAGAACCCCTTGCGCTACCCGTTCTACCGCTTGAATTGCGGAAGGGATCAGCGGCTCGCGGAGATCTGGGGACCTAACGAAAAACGAGGCGCGGAGTGACTCGATTCATTGCGCTGACGTCTTGGGATTTTGGGCGCACTACGTCAACGCCGCCGGGGATGCTTACCCGGGTTTTGTGTTCCATTGCTCCCTAAACCCCACGTACTCTGCGATCCGTTTTCTGAGACGACCCCGGATAGAGCGGATGTGGGCAGCCCGGATCAACGGGGTCACCGGAGGCAAAGAGTACAGTTTATCGCTGGCCTCAAGGCTTTCTTCGCTACGCAGGGGCTTCCCCCACTGCCATTAACTTAGTCAAAAGCACACTTTTTTCAGTCGCCTATGATGATTGAGTAACACTCTCGTCGAACTCTTCCGTCGCGGGACAACGCGATTTTTCCGGGTGCAACTCGGATTCTTT
>Ga0209607_1000381_pt1 | contig 39986 bp, 32 predicted proteins | sample AD_UKC117_MetaG_FD_184413 | JGI IMG/M metagenome (GOLD analysis project Ga0209607, IMG submission 184413) | Active sludge microbial communities of municipal wastewater-treating anaerobic digesters from Hong Kong - AD_UKC117_MetaG (SPAdes)... | ecosystem: Engineered > Bioreactor > Anaerobic >... | reverse complement strand
CATGAGATTCATGTTAATACCGCTGAGGGTTTCTGGTCCCTGTTGCGTTCCTGGTTGCGACCCCATCGAGGAATTTCGCAAGAAAAGCTGCCGCTCTACCTGGGCTTCTTTCAGTTCGTGCATAACCGTCCGCATTCGGGGCAAAGGCTTGCTCAGACCTCTCTTGGAACTGCTGGTCGCCTAACAACGCCAACTGACTGGAATCCATATTGAGCCTTCGTTTATGCACGGATACCCTCTACTCATGGATTAAAGCATCTATGACGCCATATCAATGTTCCTGGGTGAGAATATGGAATAGTCTGGCGAATTTATTGCCTAGGCACATGAGTTCTCAGCTATTTTCCAGCGATGCGCTAATGCAGTCAGCACAAAAAGCTGCTGGATATTCTGATTTTGGCTGCACTACTTTCCTAGAACCGCTTCAAAAATTTTTAGAAGCATTGGAAGAAACTGGTGACTTACATCCTTTTGGAAGATTTTATGTAAAAAAAGTGATCACTGGGCTTCTGGTTCATCGGTTAAGGCTTACAGCCCTTTGGCAAGGTCATCCCCAGATATTTGATGAAACCATACGCAAGCCGATTATCATTCTCGGGTTACCGCGCACTGGCACATCGTTTCTATTTAATCTGCTTGCTCAAGACCCAGATCATCGGTTTCTATCGAATTGGGAGGCTACTATATCTCAAGTTCCCCCAGAAGGGAGCTATGTCTTTCAAAGCGACCCGCGACGGAAACAAGCCATGACGCTCATGAAATTACAAGACCGTCTGGCCCCAAACTTGAAGCATATACACACGTTTTATCTCGACGGTCCTGAAGAGTGTACTCCCCTTCTCCTGCAAGGGTTCACAACGCTGGCGCTCGTTGGTATGTTTAATGTCCCTCGCTATTCACTGTGGCTTGATACAGCATCACATCTTTCCACATACCATCACTACAAACGTATACTGCAAACTCTACAGTGGAAATACCCTGGAGAGAGATGGTTAGTGAAATCACCTGCTCATATCGAGGCTATAACAGCGATCCTGGACGTTCTCCCGGATGCATGCATTGTTCAGATGCATCGAGATCCAGTGAAGTCCATACCATCTTATGCAAGCCTTTGTGCGACATTTCGCGGCATTTACATGCAGCATATCGATGTTGAGGCATTGGGTTCTCAAGTCTTGACTCGCCTCGCTGCTGATTACGATAACTATTTAATACAGCGCCAGCAGTGTGACTCATCAAGATTCATGGATGTGCAGTACCATGAACTTATAGATGATCCATTTGGAACGGCATGTCGTATATATGAGCGGTTTGATTTGCAACTTTCGGCGGAAGCCGAGAAAAACATGGGTGCCTTTCTAGCCAAACAGCCCAAGGAGGGGAGTGCTCACAGGTACCGCCCCGAGGATTTTGGGCTCTCGCATCAACAGATTCGTGATCATCTGCGCGACTATATCCTTGCTTTTAATGTACCTGATGAGATTTAGTTGAAAACGGTTCAATAGTTAGGCAGCTAGCTTGGTCTTTTTTTTACTCAATAAAGATAAGGTAAATGGTTGTGAAGCATGATATAGCACGCATGGTTCATAGTTGCAGGGTTAACCGGTGTTGATGACCCATGGGGCTTGTCACGTCTACTTATAATAGATTGATTACACAATATAATTCATAGGTATATTGCTTAAAACAGCGCGAGGCTATCAGATGGCGGCGAGATGGATGATGCTTGTTTCTATGTTTTCTATTGCTGGTTTCGTACTGACTCGCGTCCTTGCTAGTCCAACCAGTTTAAGTATCTTGTTTTTTGGATGCGCCGTAACTGCGCTCGCGGTTCTGCTGGGTTGGACTTATGCATTAGTCGCCAGGACCAAGGATCAGGAAAATTGCGGAATCGTATTTTCAATGCGCGCTCATATTCTTTTGCACTTAGTGCCATTTAGTTATGTGGTCATGCAGTTTTTTATTGAGATGTCGCCGTTGACGAATGGACTCTTTCTCGGACCTCTCATGTTGTTTTTCCTGACTGGAAGAAACACTTGGAGAATAATGTCTGAGCAGTTTGACTGGAAAATGTACCGACTTTTCTATAGAGGCAACACGGGGCTATTAACCGTATTACCAATACTAGCAATATTGGGCGCTTTAATGCATGAAGGCTCTGTAGGCGGCGAAGCGTTCAAACGGGTAGTGCTTGTATATTCCTATGGTCATGCGCTGCTGATTGGCATTGCTGTCATCAGAATTGAGCAAGACATACGTAACCGATTTCAAGTTAGCACTCCTTAGCTTGTGGGTTAGTAAGGAGCAACCAAAGAAGGGAAGGCTAAACTGCCTTTCCCCCATCTTTGGCTCACTTGCTAAAAAGGGTTTAGAGTCACACGCGCTTGTTGCGGCGCTTGGCGGCTCCAATGCCGAGTAAACCTATCCCCAGAAGAGCCAGCGTAGCGGGTTCTGGTACTGATTCTATTTGCACTACACTCACGGACGAAGTGCCCGCCAAAGTAAGCGAGTAGGTTCCTGCACCAAGGCTACCGAGCGTTATGCTGAAGTTTGATAAACCATTGTCGTTACCACTCCGGATATCGCTGATGCCATCGCTTCCCGGAACAGAGGGAAGACCGACTGTGTTATTGAGGCTCTCATCGTCATCGTTCTCAGTACATGTGGCGCCAACACAACTGCTGAACCCACCCGCTAACCCATCAGGGTTCCATCTTACGTTAACGCCTGCGTTGGTGCTGCTAAGTCCGAAACTAAGACCTGTATTTGCTTGGGCAAGCGCAATGAGCGGGGTGGGTACGGTGTCATCCGACACGTAAAGAGATGGATTAGCCTGAAATGACAGTGTTAACGAAGCAGGTCCTACCGTCGTGAATACGAAATTCAAAGTAGTGTTTGATTGGACATTCGTGGAAGACTGTGCGGTACCTGTCCCCGCAATTTCAGCTTCGCTGATCTGAACCGTGCTGGTTGGAACACCGTTCACCAACTGAGCAGTTTGAATCTCGGAATCCGAGTTTGCATAGGTTTGAGCTACGTCCGGTCCGAAAAAATCCCAATTGTTTGCTGCACCATCAACACGTGACGGCGCACCACCTGGAGCATTGGCCGCATGAGCCGCTAGGGGAGGGGTGCCAGGAGTTGTGCTGCATGTAGTAACGGAAGTCGTGACGGAACCAAAGCAACTTGTACTGATTCCAGCGGTAGTATCGGACACGCCATTTAGAGTGGCCGTGTTGTCAAGATTAAAGCTGTAAGACGAAACTGCCGGCGCGTTAACACCCGTTATAACGATCGTAAGATCGCTGATCTCAAGTTTCGACCCTGCGTATACGCTAGCAGCTGCTTGCCCTGCTGCTCCCATCGCAAACACGCCTGCTATTGCTGCCGCTAAGGCGGTTTTTTTCAGGTTCATGAGGTTAATCTCCTAAGTTAGGACTGATAGGCTGTAAGTTAGTCCATCCGTTTTCTAAAGCTGGATGAGTCGCGATTTATATAAGCAAAGGTTAGGCCAAAAAAAAAATTATATTAAAATATATAGTTATGTTTCAATCAAATCAGCTAACCCAAAAAAATGTAAAATTTTCCGACATTGAGCTGATGCAGACATCGTCAGATTTTAGGGGGGATTTTTGCTATGCCGCTTAATATTATTATAAAATATTAAAAATATTCAGTCAGTTAACTTGTTGCTATGCTGATCAAAAAACCATAGAACCAGCTTCCCCCAAGCGAAAACGATCTATTAATGGTGTAAAGTTTTCTGACGCGGCTAATCTGGTCAGCCACGAACGCATAAGAAGATATCTTGAAACCCTCGTAGGATGGGTTGTTGTAGCCATATCTTCCAAAGAGACTTTTTTCTATATTTTCAAAGAGAAATATATCGTGGTTGGCTGTTTGCCGATTTCGCGACGGGTTAGCCATGTCATTCTGGGTAAAAAAATGCCTTCTAACTGTGTAAAATTTTCCGACAGCAATGCCATTTTGCTACGAGCATTACTCGGGGTCGAACGTCATTCTACCCTTCGACTAACTGTAGAATGTCGTCGAACGCTGTTATCGCCGGATATTGGCATAACGCACTTAACCCTCTTCCAATTCACAACTGATTGACCGGGGCAAAGTTCGTTGCACGCCTTCCAATACGGCGGTGATGCCGGTTAGGATGATGGTGGACGGATCCCAAACCAAATGACATACAACGCTGGCAGCGCTAAACGATCAAGAACGGTCGCAATCAGCAACCCACCTATGATAGCCGCCGCCATAGGCGCCCAGAAGGTACTCTGGGTTAAGGGAATCAAAGCCAGAATCGCCGTCAACGCGGTCAACATAATGGGCCGGAATCGACGCACCGTCGAACTGATCACTGCCTGCCAAGGCGGCAGCCCTGCCGCCTGATCCTGGTCAATCTGATCCAGCAGAATCACCGCGTTGCGCATGATGATCCCCGACAGCGCAATCATCCCTAGCATAGCTACAAAGCCAAACGGCAATTGCGTAATCAACAAAAATAGCGTAACGCCAATGATGCCTAGCGGCGCCGTAAGCATCACAATCAGTGTCCGCTGGAAGCTCCGCAGTTGGAGCATCAGCAGGGTCAGGATGACCGCCATCATCAGTGGCGCGACTGCAAAGATCGACCCTTGCGATTTGACGCTAGCTTCCTGGGCGCCGCCAATCTCGATGCGATAGCCATCGGGCAACCGGGCGCGCAATGGGCCTAGCATATGGTCAATCTGCAAGGTCACATCCGGCGCCTGTACTCCATCAACAATCCCGGCTAGTACGGTGATCGTCGGAAAACGGTCGCGTCGCCAAACAATCCCTTCTTCAAAGGCACGTTCAATATAAGCAATCTGCCCTAAGGGAACGAAGCGATGATTTTCAGTATAAATATAAAGATCCTTCAGATCACTCAAGTTGCTACGCTCCTCCCTGAGCGCGCGCAACACGATATCAATGACCTTGTCGCCTTCCCGGTACTGTGTGACCGATAAACCACTGACGAGGGCGCTGAGATTGCGCGAGAGATTCTGAATATTGAGACCCAGCGCGCGCGCCTTGTCCGGATCGATGCGCAATCGCACAACCTGAATCCGCTCTTTCCAGTCCGTGTTGATATCCCGTGTGTAGGGGTTGGCTCGCATGATCTCAATCAGTTCGTTGGCAATGGTTCGCAGCCGACGCGAATCGCGTCCCACAACTCGAAACTGCACCGGATAGCCGAGGGGTGGGCCATTTTCCAGCCGCGATACGCGAGCGTGCACCGTTGGAAAGCCCTGCTCAAACTCATGATTCAAGCGCTGCAGAACTGCCTCACGAGCATCCTCATCGCGACTCATGATGACAACCTGGGCATAATTGACGCTATCTTGCTGAATGCGCATCGAAAGATAGAAACGGGGAGAACCGCCGCCCACATAACTGACAAGATTTATAACATTTTCATCCCCTATGACCCGTGCTTCGAGTTGCCTGACTTGCTCTTCGGTTGCAGCGAACGAAGAGCCCTCTGGTAACCACATGTCTACTAACAACTCAGGGCGAGATGAGGAAGGAAAGAATTGCTTTGGCACGAAATGAAAGCCCAAGATGGCAGCGATAAAAGCCAAAAAAGTAAACACAAGTACCCTTCGATGGTGGAGCAAACACCATTCCACCAAACGCAATAACCCATCGTTGATCACCTCTTCCCAACGGATTACCCCGTCGCGGTAGCGTTGTACCCACTTTCCGAACCCGCCGCTACCTGAGAAAAAGGATTGAGGAAGTATCATCCCGTTGCCAGCAGGCTTTTCCTGCCTATTTAAAAATGTGTAAGCCAAATAGGGCGTGAAGACTACAGCAACGATCCATGACGATATCAAGGCGATGCTAACCACCGCGAAAATGGAAAAGGTGTATTCGCCCGCATTAGACTGGGCCAACCCAATGGGCAGGAAACCGGCTACCGTTACCAGTGTGCCGGTCAGCATCGGAAAAGCGGTGCTGGTATATGCAAAGGTGGTGGCCTTGGTCCGATCCCAACCTTGCTCCATTTTGCGATCGATCATTTCCAGGACAATGATGGCGTCGTCCACCAGCAAACCCAGGGCGATAATCAACGCGCCTAGCGAAATGCGATGCAGGTCAATGCCGAACAACTTCATACCCAGGAAAGTCATGGCTAGCACCAGTGGAATGCATAAAGTTACGACCACGCCAGCGCGCCAACCCAGGCTGAAGAATGTCACTCCTAGCACAATTACCAGTGCTTCAAGAAAAGTCTTCATGAATTCATTAATCGCCGCTTTCACGACGCGCGGCTGATCAGCCACTTGGTGAATGTCGATACCAATCGGTAGTTCAGCTTGTAGCTGATGTATGGCCTGGCGCAAGTCCGCACCCAATTTCAAGATGTTGCCGCCCTTGGTCATGGAAACCGCCAAACCAATGGCTTCCTGACCCATGTAGCGCATCTTGAAGATTGGGGGGTCTTGATAACCTCGCCGGATTTCTGCAATATCGCTCAGACGGAAAATCCGATCATTGACGCGAATACCGGTAGCGCGGATGCTGTCCAGGGAGGCAAAGTTACCGTCCACTCGCAGCGGTATCTGGATCTGCGAAGTCGCTATTGTACCGGCGGATTCCACCGAATTTTGCGTTGTCAATGTGGAAAAAATCAGCAGGGGATCGATTCCGATTGCGGCCAACTTCTTATCAGAGCCTTCAATATAGATTTTTTCCTGTTGAGCGCCGATCACGTCCACTTTACTAATGTCATTCAGCCCTAATAGTTTCTGACGTGCATAATCTACATATTCTTTGAGTTCCGCGTAGCTGAAACCATCTGCAGTAAAAGCGTAGATCGAGCCGAAAGTGTCACCAAATTCATCATTGAAAAACGGTCCTTGCACTCCGACAGGAAGTTTGTGCCGTATGTCGGCGACTTTTTTGCGAACTTCGTACCAGATGTCTGGCACTTCATCGGGAGGTACAGATTCCTTGAGTAAGATAATTAGGACCGCTTCTCCAGGTTTGGCATAGCTGCTGATAAAGTCCAGCCAAGGAGTTTCTTGCAGTTTTTTTTCAAGTGGATCAATAATCTGCTGCTCAGTCTCCAGACTTGTAGCACCTGGCCAGTAGGCTTGGATTACCATCCCTTTCATAGTAAATTCAGGATCCTCCATTTGCCCGAGGGTGAAATAGGCATAGAAACCGCTCAACAGCAACAAACCGATCAGATAACGAATGAACGGTTGATGGTCGAGCGCCCACGCTGAAAGATTTGGGCCAGTCATAAAGGGTTATCCAGGAAAACAGGCAATACCAGGATGGCAAGAGCGACAATTATCATTAGCAAATTTATGGCTTGATGCAGATATATAGAAGCTGATGGATCAATGGGCAATTGTAAAACCCTATTTCGAAGTATAGTGTAGTTAAAGGGATTCTCGACCGCCGGTTTCCTGCTCGCTTGGGCGATGTTCGCCGCCGCCGTACTCGACATGATGGAAAATTACGCGCTGTGGCGGCTCCTGCTCGGTTCAACGAACGCTCACTAGCCCGCGCTGGCAAACCTTTGCGCAACCCTGAAGTTCGGCATCGTCCTAGCTGGAGTCGGGTACATCATCATTAGCCTGCTGACCCTGATTGGGCGTGTGCATTGATAGAAATTATTTTAAAAACATCATCTTTTAGAGAAGAAGGCAGTACGCTGTTGTTCGTCAAAACCGATCTTAATTCTCAGAGGAGTACAACAAAGTGACCGTAGCCGAACGAGTTGATCATCTGGATGAAGCGCTGAGCGCATTCATCACCAGTGTTGGTATCGAATTTAACAAACTGTACAACTCGCAAATGCGCACCGAAGCCGAGTTGCGGGCATTCAAAGAAGATACCCAGGCTTTTAAAGATGAAATGCGCGAATTCAAAGATGAAATGCAGGCTTTTAAAGATGAAATGCAGGCTTTTAAAGATGAGATGCGCGCTTTCAAAGAAGAGGGCCGTCAGCAAAACCGTGAGATGAACCGGCGCTGGGGCGAACTCGCCAACAAGCTTGGCACACTGGTTGAGGATCTGGTCGCTCCCAGTCTGCCGCGTATTGTACAAGAAATGCTTGGACAGGAGGTCATGGATCTGTCCGTGCGGCGCAAGCGCAAGCGGGCCGATGGCCGGCAACAGGAATACGACGCCCTCGCTGTTACCCTGGAAACCGTTTGTCTGGCCAGCGTTAAGAGCACCCTGCGCAGCGCCGACATCGACCATCTCCTGAATGAAGAACTGCCCGCGTTTCGCACCTTCTTCCCTGAATACCAAGCCCTGCCCCTGGTGGGCCTGATCGCCAGCCTGGCCGTGGACGACAGCGTCCTGCGCCATGCCGAGCGCCAGGGCTTGATCGTACTGGCCATTGGCGATCAGATCATGGAAGTGAAAAACACCCCCGGCTTCGTCCCGCGCCGCTATTAAACGCTTTTGTTTACTGGGCGCGGCCATCATTCTCAGATTAACAAAACATAGCCATGAGCACCCTCGTTACCCTTGACGACATCTGGGCCTTGTTTCGTGAAACTGACCGCAAGTTCCAGGACACTCGCGAAGAAACCCCTCATAGCGCGATAGCGCGATTGCCTTGGCGGTTCATCCGTTTTTCGGGCTAAACCTAACGGGAATTGGTATAATATCTGCTTGACAGAAATCGCAACAGAACTATCCCAAAAATCCCTATCAGCTACGCACAGGTGCAAGCTGTACCCTTACAAACCTGAAACCCAAGCGCAGCTCGCGAGGTTTTTGGAAGAATATAGGTAAAGACCAAAAACTAACGTAGCAGTCGACAACCGCGGAGGGTTTAAAGTGGCTGAAGACGACTCACAGAAAATAGCAACATCTTTCCTAACAGGATCAAACCAAGCGAGTATCATTTTTATTCTCTTACTATTCGGTTTAAGCCTAGCTACAATCATTAGCTTGCTGGTATTAGTATCTTTTAAAATGGATAATTTGGCACAGAAAGATTTATACAATCGTGTCGAAATAGCTCTGAGTGTTGAGACCCGTCATCTACAGGATCTCATCCAGGAATATTCCTACTGGGATGAAGGTCACCAGAACTTAATTGTGCAACCAGACTACAAATGGGCTGACGAAAACATTGGTAGCTACTTAACTGACAACTATGGTGTGGATTTTTCAGGGGCAATCCTGAAGAATGGATCTCCTACCATTGGGTTTATTAATGGAGTCAAGGCGCCTCTACCAATTTCATTATGGATGGAGAATGGCTTAGGTCAAATCATTACAGAAGCTCGCAACAACTTATCTGGGCGATGGATTAGCAGCCATTACCTTGATATTGAAGGCGCCATTTATTTAGTCAGTGTCGGTCTGTTCCGTGACGAAAGCAGTGAAATGCCCAAGGGCGATGATTCTTTTTTATTAATTGCCCAGCTTTTGGACGACGCCTTCATACAGCAGTTATCTGATACTTATCAACTCAATAGTTTGCATAAACTAGAAGCAGGCGCCAAACGGGTAGATGCCGATATGTATCTACTCAATCCCATGGAAAAGCCGATTGTAGCACTCGCTTGGACCAAGCCAACGCCAGGCGAACATTACCTCAGACAGATTTTTTTACCGATAATCTCAGTTTTCATAGTGATGGCCACACTTACTTGGTCTATGCTGGTGCATGAGAGGAAAAGACAGGACAAATATATAAAACATCTCTACTTACTTGCTAGTAAGGATTATCTAACAGGTATCAGCAACCGAAGAGAATTTTTTTCTATCGCTAATCGGGAAATGGCGCGTGCAAAGCGCGCCGGCACTACATTATCGTTGATCATATTCGATATTGATTACTTTAAGCAGATTAACGACAAACTAGGTCACCACAACGGCGATGCAGTACTATCTGAGTTGGCTCGACGAATTAGCGAAAACCTACGCGATTTCGATGTTTTTGCCCGAATTGGTGGAGAGGAGTTTGTCGTATTGCTACCGGAAACGGGATGCCATACCGCGATGGAGATAGCTGAAAGATTACGACAGTTGATCCATGATAGCGATTTTTTCTCCTTCGACAATCATGAAACCATTAAATGTACAATCAGTTCTGGTGTTGCTGTCTGGAAGAACCAAGAGAGTATCGATGCTCTACTAAACCGTGCTGATGATGCGCTTTATGCCGCCAAGCGCTTAGGTCGCAACCGTACTCAGAGCGCCGAGATTTACTGCCCTACAGAGTATGCAGTTACGCCCGCATGTGGCGGATAAACTCCTACTTAGCTCTGGCAGTGAGTACGAAAGGCGGGTGAGTTACGCATTCCAGCAAACCCCGTTCGGAGAGGACGCCGCTTCACGGGTTACGATAATCGATCGTCACACCTTTGAATTCCATCCGCAAGATCGGATCGACGAGTTCCTGAAATGAGCGTGCGCCAAACTTCTGTCAAGTCGCTAGGCCGCTATTCAGAGCGCCCTGCGTTGCCGCATAAATCTCATGAATCGGTACGCCATGTTCCAGTGCCAGCCGCTTGCAGTCCTCATATTCCGGTTTACGGCGCAGCGTCCGGCCTTGATGGCAGGCCATCTTAACCCTGACTTCGCCATAAGGGGTCGTTACCTGCACGATCTCTCGAACCAACTCAGCGCGCTTGACTGGATAATGACGCACGCCCAGCGTTGTGGTTTCGATCAGCAGCAATTCTGCAAGATGCGGCGTCTTTTCCATCGCGCAAAGGACACTCAACAACGCACCGGGCCGGTTTTTCTTCATTTGCACCGGCGTCAGCCAGGCATCCAGAGCGCCTATCGTGAACAGCCGCTCCAGCAGATAGTCATACCACTCCGGGTTCATGTCGTCGATATTGCACTCCAGAACATGCAATTCCTCCTCCGCGCGCTCCGGCGCCGCTTGTTCGCCCAGGCAAGCCCGCAGCACATTAGGAATGGGGCCATCGCGATGACCGATGCCATAACCGATGCGCTGCACGGAAAACGCCGGTCGCTCCACAAACGCATCAACAAACGTGGTTAGCAATGCAGCGCCGGTCGGCGTGGTCGCCTCAAACGGAACGGCTCCCAGCCGCACGGGGACATCTTTGAGCAACTCCAGCGTGGCCGGGGCTGGCACAGGCAATACGCCATGTTCGCAATGCGCCACGCCACTGCCCAGTTCAACCGGCGAACACAGCACCCGATCCACTTTCAGCCAGTCCAGCGCGATAGCCCCACCCACAATATCCACGATCGCATCCAGCGCCCCCACTTCGTGAAAATGAATGCGATCCAGAGTGGTGTCATGAATACGTGCCTCGGCCTCCGCCAAGCGCCCGAATACGCCCATTGCCTGCGCCTGAATCGCGTCGGGCAAGGCGCTGCGACCGATCAGCGCCTCGATCTGACGCAAGTTGCGAGGTTCTGGCTGATGAGAATCAGCGATGACATGCACCTGAGTACCGCTAATCCCTTTGCGGTTGGCGCGGCGAATTTGCACCTGGTAACCCTCCAGGTTCAGCTTGGCCAGTTCCTGTCGCCAGGCATGGTGATCCACACCCAAATCCAGCAAGGCCGCCAAGTGCATGTCGCCGCTGATGCCGGCGAAACAGTCATAATAAAGGATCTTCATGGAGCAGGCATTAACTCTTCAGGGGAAGCCGGTCTACCGTTTACACTCTGATCAACTCGGTGCTGTAAACCATCGCTCAGTTGATACCAGTCCACTTTGCGGGTCAACACCATCGCCAGCGCCAGGAAGCCAAATAGGGTCAGCGACCCGGCCAGCAAGGCATAATCTTCGAGACTGATCAATACATACAGAATGCCGAATACGCCGCCGAGCAACGCGCCAAAACTCAGCCCCCAGCCGATGCCGCCCAGGACGTAAACCAGATAATAACTGACCAGGGCGACGCAGGCGGCGGTCGCAACCCCATACGCCAGCGCAAAACCCAGGTGTTCGGACAAGGACAGCAACAGCAGATAGAACAACACCAGCGCCGCGCCGGTCAACCCGTATTGCAAGGGATGGATCGCCAGTCGCTTGAGCACCTCGAACAGGAAGAAGGCGGTAAAGCTGAGACCGATAAACAGCAGACTGTACTTGAGTGCGCGGTCGCTTTGCACATAGCTGTCGGCGGGTTCGATGAAGCGCACCCCGATCAGCCCCTGCAGCAGACCCTGGTTACCGCGCAGATAAGTATTAATCTGGTGATCCATGTTGGCGGCCAGCCGGGTCGTGGCCCAGGTAGCGGTGAAGCCTTCCGGCGTAACCTGGCGGGTTTCCGGCAGAAATTGACCGAAAAAGCTGGGATGCGGCCAGCCGCCCTGCATAGCGATATGGGTCGCATCGCCGACCGGCGCGACACTGAAGGACTGGGTGCCGCGCAAATCGAGCGAAAAGGCGAACTCCGTCGTCCAGGGCTGTTGCGGGTCAACGCTCGGCAGGCGCGCCTGAATGCCGTTGGCCATGCGCTCTTCGCCCGTACCCGGCAAAAACTCCAGGCGCTGTTCCGCCCAGTGCAACGCTGGCGCGCGGAGGATGCCGCGTGGATCGCTGACGCCCACGATCAGGCGCGGTTCGCCATAGGTAATGCGCTCGTTTTCCCCAGGCTGGAGGGGCGCGCCCTCGGCGATAAAGCGGCCCTTGAAGGCGAGAGTGGCGCTGAACACCACCGCCTGGTAAAGCCCACGGCGAACTGTTTCCGTATTCAGTCGGGTCTGAATATCCAATTCGGCAGGCAGCAACAGTAATCGATCCGAACTACGCTTTTCCACTTCGATCATTTTCCCTTCCTCCTTATCAGCCGGTTTCAGGGTCTTGATGATGCGGGTATAGGGAACCACCAACACCGGTCCCACCAACACCTGACCGCGGGCGGTGGACGCGGCGATCTCAGCGACAACCCCGTCTCGCCGCGCCATGCGTTCGCTGACCAGGAAACTGATTTGCGCCAAGCCAATGGCTAGAACCAGCGTCACCAGAAAAATCAGAGCAATTTTGACAAACAGGCCATATTTCATGGCAAGACTCCTCATTATGTGGAATGGATAGCGAGAAGCCTATTCCTGTTGTTTGGGGCGATGATGTGCGGAAGATGGGGATTCGGTGGAAATTGCGTGAGGAACTGAACAGGACTCCCAGAATCCTCCGAAGGCTGTCGGAACCGTTAATCCTTAAGCGTCGCCAGAAATTCGATGATCGCCGTCCGTTCCTCAGCGTTCGGTAGACCCGTGATGGTTTTACTGGTTCCTGGCAGGAATCGGTCCGGTTTGGCCAAATACTGATCCAGCTCTTGTTTCGTCCAGACCCCGCCCGCTTTGGCCAGCGCCTGGGAATAACCATAACCGTTGGCTCGGGCTTTTGGCGCACCGACAATATTCCAAAGATTGGGGCCGACGCGCGGGAAACCGTCCTTCTCCAGGCTGTGGCAAACGACGCATTGTCTGGCAGGGCCGTTCCAGCCCGTGGGTTGCGCGGCATAACGCTCCTGCGTCTTCGCCGAGGCGCTCCAGAATGTCCCAGCTTCGGGAACAATCGTCCAGAACAAACTCCCTGTGCCCAGCAGGCTTATCGCGAGGGTCAGGCTCAGTGGTCGTAAATGTTTTGACATGATGTATTCCTCTTTACATTGTTCATGAACTATAGTTTATAAATCTTAAAACTTGGGTTTAATCCAGCTATCGTTGCTGAGAGTTTCTTTGCCAACGAGGTCAGAGAACTCAATAACGCGCATGATAAAAAAATAGAGCGGAAGGAGGAGTGGAGGATGGTCGAGCGACGTCAAGCAATGCCGGGCGCTAACTGTCTTGAGTGCCCAATGCGTCAACGCAATGAATGGCGCGTCCTGGCCAAAGAGGACGTCAAACTCCTTGCCCAGGCTCGCAAAAGTCGTCGGTACCGTGCGGGGGAAGCGATTTTTACAGCAGGAGAACCCAGTTACGGCATCTACTGCATTGTCTCCGGCGCGACAGCCATGCGTCGGATCGATGCCGAAGGCAACACCGTACTTATTCAAATCAGCTATCCCGGCGACACTTTGGGCTACCGGGGATTGCTGCTGGGAGAAAGACGCCGCTTCAACGCTGAGGCGCTCGGCCCGAGTCGGGTTTGCTTTATCGATCAGCAGGTTGTCAAAACTTTAATGGACCGCAATCCCGCGCTGGGGCTGCAATTCCTGCGACGCATCAACACGGATCTGGACGATGCGCACAACAAACTGGTGCAAAACGCTACCCTGTCTAATCGAGACAAATTCGTCCATCTCCTGGCTAACCTGATGGACCGTCACGGCCATGCGGCGCCGGATGGCAGTCGTGTTATTAATTTGCCGATCTCAAGGCGCGACATGGCGTCGATGATTGGCGCCCGGCACGAAACGCTGTCACGGATCATTAGCCGGTTGGAGGAAGATGGCGTAGCGCGGTTTTCCGGACGTACGGTCTGCGTCAGCCGACCGCATTCGCTGATGCAAGAGATTCGTCCATCGTAAGAAGCGGTCTCGACGACTATCGTTGAAGCGATGAACGGTTACAATAGCACTGAAAAACGGTCAATCGGATTTAATCCCCGGTGGAAACCGTCTTGGCGCGACGATTCGCCAACGCTTGTCTCGCCCGGTTTCGCCAGCGAGCAGCGTTATCCGACTCTTTGCCACGCCGAACAAGTCCGCAAGGAACGCGCGTAGATGCGCATTCGCCTGGCCATCCACAGGTGGAGCCGTGATGCGGACATGAAAACGATCCTCGCGCAAGCCCAGCCACTCATCGCGATGGGCGCGTGGTTGCGCCCGCACACGCAGGATCAGGTCCGCACCCTTCCAGACATAACCCGTTTCGGTCATGACGTCAGCGCGTCACTCCCCACAAACTGACGAAATCCTGCAGCAGCAAGCTCACGAAAATCAACGCAATGACCACCAGCATTGGCGCCAAATCCACTCCGGAAATTGGCGGCAGCAGGCGCTGAGCCGGACGCAACAACGGCGCGGTCAACTGGGTCAACACGCGCGCTGCCGGATGGTAGGGATCGGGATTGAACCAGCTCAGCACCGCCTGGATAATGACGCCCCAAAGATAAATGTTGATCAATAGCTTGAACAGTTCCAGAACGGTTAGCAGCAACAGACCGCCGATCCCGACCGGCTGAATGGACAAGGCGTTGAGCAGCACGATCTCGATGAGTTGCAACAGGGACGCCAACACTATCGCCGCAAGATCCAATCCCCGGTAACCGGGCACGATTCGGCGCAGCGGCAACAAAGGGGGGTTCGTGATGCGCACCAGGAATTGCACCAGGGGATTGTAGAAATCGGCGCGCACGCATTGCAGCAGAAAGCGCAGCATCACCGCCAGGATGTAGAAACCGAACAAGGTCTGAATCAGAAAAGCGACGGCAGTCACGGCTGCCCTCCCAATAGGTTTCCCAGTTCCTGAGAGCGGTGATGGGCGGCGTCCAGCGCTTTGCTCACCAGTTCATCCAATTGTTCGGTGAGCAGCGATGGCGTTTCCATGATGGCCAGCGATGCGGCCAGTGATCGGGCGATCAATTGGTCAAGTTGTTCATCCTGAAATACGCTGATCGCTCGTTCGGTAGTGCCGCCGGGCGAAGTGACTCGCTCGCGCAGAATGGCGGCGTTCTCCGGGCTTTCCAACGCCATTTTGGCGGCGCCGAACGCGGTTTGCACGGTCAGCAGGCGTGCGGTTTCCGGCGCCAGCCCGAGGCGGGTCCCGGTTTTTTCCAGCGCTTCCATGAGCAGGAAAAAGTAAGCGGGGCCACTACCGGACAAGGCGGTGACTGCGTCCAGCATCCGCTCGCTGTCCACCCAGACCGTCAGCCCGACCGAGCGCATAATTGATTCGGCGATTTGTCGCTGCTCGTCATTCACCCAGGCGTTGGCAAACAATGCGGTCGCGCCGCTGCCCACCAGTGCTGGCGTATTCGGCATGGTGCGAACGATGGCGGCGTCATAGCCCAGCCAGCGCCGCAAATCCGGTTCGCGCACACCGGCAGCGATGGAAATCACCAGGGGTTGGCGCTGCTGTACGCTCTCGGCCAGCTCCTCGGCGACCAGTCGCAAAATCTGAGGTTTGACCGCCAGGATGATCACCTGGCCTTTGGCCGCGATCTGACAGTTGTCAGCGCTGGTATGAACGCCAAAACGTCCGCGCAGCAGTTCGCGCTGGCCCGCGTCCGGTTCAGCGACCCAGATATGATCGGCATCGCCGCTGTTGATCAGCAGACCGCTAATCAGGCAGCGCGCCATATTGCCGCCGCCGATGAATGCCAAGGGGATGTTTTTCATCGCCACCTCTGTACTAAGCAATCCTGAATCAGTCATGGATATGAATTGGGTTTGCATACAACGCATAACCCAACGAGATTAAATTGTGCGTTATAACCTGTAGCCTCACCCAGCGGATCAAGCTATTCTGATTTGTTTCAAGGTTTGGCGCTCAGCAGTTGAATCACTTGTTCGCTGATACTCGCAAGCCGATTATCTTTCTGGTAGAACACATACACGGCTTGTCTGCGCGTTGCATCGAACTGCTGGTAAAGCGCATAAGTGCCCGGCAAGGTTTCGCGCAGCGCTTGTTCAAACTCTGTTTGATCCAGGCTGGGCGCCAATCGGTCTGCATAGATCTCCCCTGGCTTGGTCACAGGCGTTGCGGGTAGACTGGATGAGGTCTGATCAATGGTTAATGTGGCGGCCTGGCGTTTCGCTTCTTCTTCGATTTCACGCAGGTAGCCATCATTTGCGCCAAGCAGGAGAGGGATAGCCAACAACAACAGACTGGCCCACCCAGGATGAGCAATATCTTCTGAAAGAGGATTGAGTAACGACATGTTGGTGGGTTTCTCAGAATGCACAACGGCCTTGGGTGGTTGCCCGGCTGAATTGAAAAGCAAACCTTAGTAGCATACTGCAAAGCGACATTATCAGGCGCGTGGTCCGAATAGGGCGGCGCCAACTCGCACCAGAGTCGCGCCTTCGGCAATCGCAGCTTCCAAATCATCGGACATGCCCATGGACAGGGTATCCAGCGCCAGTCCGTCGTCGGCATTCAAACGGTCCCGCAGTTCTCGCAACCGGGCGAACGGTTGGCGCTGGCGGTCAAAATCGCTAGCGGGGGCGGGAATCGCCATCAAACCGCGTAATCGTAATCGCGGCAGCGCGGCGATCGTCCGGGCAGCCTCGGCAACCGCGCTCGGGTCCAGACCGTGTTTGCTGGGTTCCTGATCAAGATTGACTTCCAGGCAAATGTTCAGCGGCGGCAGCTCGTCTGGCCGCTGTGCATTCAAGCGCTCGGCGATTTTCAGCCGGTCTACGCTGTGGACCCAGGCGAAGTGCTCGGCGATGCCCCGGGTTTTGTTGGTCTGAATCGGCCCGATAAAATGCCATTCCAAATCCAGCGCCTTCAGTCCGGCCATTTTATCCAGCGCTTCCTGAAGGTAGTTTTCCCCAAAACGACGTTGACCGATAGCGGCCAGGGCGGCGATCGCGGTAGCCGGCTGGGTCTTGCTGGCCGCTAACAACTGTACCGAATCCACCGGCCGCTGGAAGCGCCGTTCGGCGTCGCGGATCCGGGTCAGCACGGTTTGCTGGCGCGTGGCGAAATCAATACTCATGGTCAATGCTCCTGATCGATGGCGGTGCAGCGATCATGGTTTTGCACGATATACTATTGGAAAGCCAGCTTAGCAGAACTGCCCGCTATCGGGTGCTTTCTCTTTCTTCCCTTGCTAGAGCAACCGCTATGAATCTCGACGAACTATTGACTTTTTCCGTACAGAATAATGCTTCGGATCTGCATTTGTCGGCGGGTTTACCGCCAATGATCCGGGTGGATGGCGATGTGCGCCGCATCAATGTTCCTCCGCTGGATCACAAACAGGTGCATGGACTGATCTATGACATCATGAACGACAAGCAGCGTAAGGACTACGACGAATTTCTCGAATGCGACTTCTCGTTTGAAATCCCTAAATTGGCCCGGTTCCGCGTCAACGCCTTCAATCAGGATCGCGGCGCGGCGGGCGTGTTTCGCACCATTCCCACGGTCATCAAAAGCCTCGAAGAACTGGGTTGCCCACCGGTATTTCGGGATCTCATCGCCGTCCCGCGCGGTTTGATTCTAGTCACCGGTCCCACCGGTTCGGGCAAGTCGACCACTTTGGCGGCGATGATTAATCACATTAATCAAAATGAATACGGCCATATATTGACTATTGAAGATCCCATTGAATTCGTCCATCAAAGCCAGCGTTGCCTGGTGAACCAACGCGAAGTTCATCGTGACACCCTGGGCTTTAGCGAGGCGTTACGCTCGGCGTTGCGTGAAGACCCGGACATCATTCTGGTTGGCGAAATGCGCGACCGGGAAACCATCAGTCTGGCGCTGACTGCTTCCGAGACCGGACACCTGGTGTTTGGCACCTTGCACACCAGTTCCGCGCCCAAGACCATCGATCGTATTATCGACGTGTTCCCCGCCGGTGAAAAGCCGATGGTGCGCTCGATGCTGTCGGAATCACTACGGGCGGTAATTTCCCAGGCGCTGCTTAAGAAAAAAGGCGGTGGACGGATGGCCGTGCATGAAATCATGGTCGGCGTTCCCGCTATCCGCAACCTAATTCGCGAGGATAAGGTGGCGCAAATGTACTCATCGATTCAAACCGGCGCTGCTTTTGGCATGCAGACGCTTGATCAGGGGTTGCTGGAATTGGTTAAGAAAGGCACGGTGACCCGTGAAGAAGCGATAACCTATGCCCAGAACAAGGCGTCGTTCAAGCAGCAGATGTGACGAATTCAGGGGATAGGGAGATAGAGTTATTAACCATGTTTCCCTGTCCCGCTCTTCACGAGGAGGCTAATGATGGCTGAAGTTCTGGCGCCGATCCATCGATGGACCCGGCAACAATACGACGACATGGTGCTACACGACATTCTTCGACCGGAAGAGCGGGTGGAATTGATTGAGGGAGTGATCTTTGATATGTCGCCGCAAAAAAGTTTTCATGCAACCGCCATCTCTTTGATAGAAGAAATACTAAGAAGCGTTTTCAGGAGCGGCTATATCGTTCGCACTCAGATGCCCTTAGCGCTTGATGAACACTCCGAACCAGAGCCGGATGTCGCGGTGGTTCCTGGCCAGGCGCGGGATTACACTCATGCCCATCCGACAAAGGCGGCGCTGGTCGTCGAAGTGGCCGACACGACATTACGGTTGGATCGTAAAATCAAGCAGGCCGTCTATGCTCGCAACGACATTGCCGAATACTGGATCGTTAATCTTCAGGACCACTGCCTGGAGGTCTACCGGAATCCTCAGGGAGAACAGTACCAATCCCAAACGGTTCTGCAACGAGGAGAAACCCTAGCGCCGCTGACCCGACCTGATTATCGGATTGCCGTGACTGATTTGTTGCCGTAGCGTATTCAGCTCTCGTCATAAACCACGCGCCCCTCCAGCAAGGTATGGGTGACTCGACCTTGCAATTCCCAACCGAGGAATGGCGTGTTCCGGCCTCGGCTGTGGAGAACGTCCAATTCCACCGTCCTGTCGATCTCGGGATCAAACACGCAGACATCGGCCAGCGCCCCTACGCCCAGATGACCGCAGTCCAGCCCCAGAATCCGCGCCGGTCCCCAGGTCAACCGTTCAATGAGCGCCGGCAGGGATAACACCCCATCCCGGACCAGCCGCAGGCTCAGCCCTAACAAAGTATCCAGCCCGGAAATACCCGGTTCGGTGTCACCAAATGGTGCTTGTTTCGCATCCGGTTCATGCGGCTGGTGGTCCGAGCAGATCGCGGTCAATACCCCACTGACTAGACCTGCACGCAATGCTTCAAGGTCACGCCGCCCGCGCAACGGCGGGCGAACATGGCAACGGCTGTCGAAGCGCGCCAGGTCCATTTCGGTCAAATGCAGGTGGTGAACCGCGACATCGGCGGTGACCGGCAGACCTTCCGCCTGGGCGCGAGCGATCAGCTCAACCGACCGACCGCTGGACAGTCGGCCAAAGTGCGCCCGCACCCCCGAATCATGAATCAGCTCCAAATCACGGGCGATCATCCCGGTTTCCGCCGCAACCGGGATGCCGGGCAGACCCATCCGGGTTGCGACCGGCCCCTCATGCGCCAGTCCGTTCCCCAATTCAACGTCGAGCGGGGTCAAAAATACCGTCAGATCGAATGTCGCCGCATACTCCAGCGCCCGGCGCAACACCCGGCTGTTAGCGACTGGACGTCCGCCATCGCTGACGCCGACGCAACCGGCTTCCCGCAACGCCGCCATTTCCGCCAGACGCTCGCCGAGCAGACGGTAGGTTAAAGCGCCCATCGCTAATACACGAGCGTGACCAGCGAATTTGGCGCGGCGGCGAATCCATTCCACCACTGCTGGTTCGTCGACCACTGGTTCGGTGTCGGGTGGACAGACCAGGGTCGTAATGCCGCCTGCCGCCGCCGCCCAGGTTTCACTGGCAATGGTGGCTTTCTGTTCCTGGCCGGGTTCCCGCAGGCGGGCGCACAGATCGATCAGTCCGGGACAAACGATGCAGTTGCGAGCATCGATAACCCGTTCCGGGATGAAGCTCGCGGGCGGCTCGCCAAGGCTGGCAATCCGGCCATCGGCGATGTACAGGTCAGTCACTTTGTCGATCTGGTGCGCCGGGTCAATCACCCGGCCGCCTTGAATCACCGTGCGCATCAGGCGTCCTCTCCGCTCGCTTGGGCGTGATGACCGAGTGTGATGGACATGATCGCCATGCGCACTGCAATACCATTGGTCACCTGCTCCAGAATCACTGAATGCGGTCCGTCGGCCACGCGGGAGTCGATTTCCACACCGCGATTGATCGGGCCAGGATGCATGACAATGGCGTCCGGTTTGGCCAGCGCCAGCCGCTCCTCGGTCAGCCCGTATTGCTGGAAAAATTCTTGTTCGCTGGGCAGCAGCGCGCCTTCCATACGCTCCCGTTGCAGGCGCAGCATCACGACAACATCCACATCGCGCAGACCTTCCGGCAAGCGGTAAAAGACCTGTACGCCCAGATCCTCCACGCGGGTCGGCAGCAGAGTCCGGGGCGCAATGACGCGGATTTCGCCCGCGCCCAGAATGCTCAGGGCATGAATCAACGAGCGCGCCACCCGCGAGTGCAGAATGTCGCCGACAATGGCGATGCGCAGGTTGGGAAAATCCGGTTTGTGGCGGCGAATGGTGAACACATCGAGCATGGCCTGCGTCGGGTGGGCGTGGCGACCGTCGCCGGCGTTGAGAACCGCGATATGCGGCTTGACATGGCGGGCCATGAATTCCGCCGCGCCGCTCTGGGAATGGCGCATGACGAACATGTCGCATTGCATAGCTTCAATATTGCGCAAGGTATCCAGCAGGCTTTCGCCTTTGACCGCCGATGAGGTAGCGATGTTGAGATTGAGTACATCGGCGGACAACCGCTTGGCGGCCAGTTCAAAGGTGGTGCGGGTGCGAGTGCTGGCCTCGAAGAACAGATTGACCACGGTTTTGCCGTGCAGCGTGGGCAATTTCTTGACCCGACGCTCGGCGACGCCGCGCAATGACTCCGCGGTATCGAGAATGTCGGTGAGATGGCGGTGGGTCAGTCCCTCGATGGTCAGAAAATGCAGGAGGCGACCCTGGGCGTCCAGTTGAATCGGCGTGGCGCTCATGGCTTGGCGGTTTGAATGATCAGTTGCAGGGGATCGGGACCGGTCAATTGAATGTGCTGGTCTGATGAAAGGGTCAGATGGGCGCCGACCACGTTGGCTTCGATGGGCAATTCCCTCCCGCCCCGATCCACCAGCACCGCCAGCAACACCGAAGCGGGGCGGCCATAATCGAATAATTCATTCAACGCGGCGCGCACCGTGCGCCCGGTGTACAGCACGTCGTCGATCAGAATGAGATGACGGCCATCGACGTCGAAAGGCAGTTCCGAGGGCCGAACCTGCGGGTTGACGCCGATCCGGCTGAAGTCGTCACGGTAGAAGGAGATGTCCAGCCGGCCCAGGGGGGCGGCGACGCCCAACCGTTCATGCAGCCGCTCCGCCACCCAGACACCGCCGGTATGGATGCCCACCAGGGCCGGTTCGGCCACCCCGCGCCGAGCGAGCAATTCCCGCAACTGGCCGGTCATCGCTTCAATCAGGAACTCGGCATCACGCATGGGGCAAGGCTCCGTCGGTGGTTGAACCAGCTTTCCAGAATCACTGCCGCTGCCTGGGCGTCCAGGGCGCTTGCATTTGCCCGGCGGCGGCCTGGCTTGGAAGAACGCTGCCCAGCTTCCCAGGAGGAAAGCCGTTCGTCGATCGTAGCGACCGGCAAATGAAACCGCCCTTGTAACTGGCGGCTGAAACGCAAGGCGGCTTCGGTGATGACATTCGCTGTTTCATCGGCATGGCGCGGCGCCCCGACCACCAGCAGATCCGGGCGCCATTCGGCGATCAATCGGGCGATGGCGTCCCAGTCGGGACGTTGCTGGCGGGTGGGCAGGATACACAGGGGGCGGGCTGAACCGGTAATGGCGTCGCCTACAGCGACCCCGATCCGTAACCGGCCAAAATCGAAACCCAGCGCCAGCGGTCCAGGCGTCGAAACGGCGGAGTTTTCAGGCATGACCCGCATCAGAGGATAGTAGCGTCAGGTCGATGCCCAGTAGCGCGGCGGCGGACAGCCAGCGCTGTTCACTGGGAGTTTGGAAGATAATATCGGGGTTGGCGGCCACCGACAACCAGGCGTTTTCCACGATTTCCCGCTCCAATTGACCCGGCCCCCAGCCAGCATAGCCCAGGGCGACCAGGAGTTGTTGCGGACCCTCGCCGCAGGCCACTGCTTGTAAAATATCGCGGGAAGTGGTGATGCCAATGTCGTCGGTAACCCGCAGCGTCGCCCCCCACTGACCGACCGGGCAGTGCAGAACAAAGCCCTGTTCCGGTTGCACTGGCCCGCCGTGATAGACCGGGATCGTCGCCAGTTCGGGGCTATCGGCAGCGAGTTGCAGATGTTCCAACAACTGGGCGAGCGTCAGGTTCAATGGCCGGTTGATCACCAGACCCAATGCTCCGTTCGCATTATGTTCACTGATATAAGTCACGGTCTGAAAGAAATTGGGATCGGCCAAGGTCGGCATGGCGATCAGGAACTGATGGGTCAGATAGGTCGGCTCGATCATGGACATGGTATCGACATTCGGTGGCCGCTCAATCGATCCTTACCAGGGTATCTCATGATCGGATTCACGGGCCAAGGCGCACATGGCGGCGTGGTCAGTTAACGGACGCGCATAATGGGCGTACGCAAAGGGGATATCGTCGTCGAACCCGTCGTTGTCCGGCCCCCCTTGCGGTGGAGATGAAGGCCGGGTCGCTGGTGCGGGTGTGGGTGATCGTGGTGCAGACGCATAATTATCTCCCGGACCTTCGGAGGCAAATGGGGCGCTGCCACCGGCATGATCGCCTTTTCTATCCAGCATCTTCATATCATTAACAACAATTTCCGTTGTGTAGCGATCCTGTCCGGTGTTCTTGTCCTGCCATTTGCGGGTTTGCAGACGACCTTCCACGAAAATCAAAGAACCTTTGCGTAGGTATTGGCCAGCGATTTCGGCCAGAGGACTAAAGAACACCAGATTATGCCATTCCGTGCGCTCCTGTTTTTCGCCGGTGTTCCGGTCTTTCCAGGTCTCGCTGGTCGCCATGCTCACATTGGTGACCGCCTTGCCGCTAGGCATATAACGCACTTCGGGGTCCTTACCCAAGTGACCAATCAGAATGGCTTTATTGATGCTGGCCATATTGTCTTACTCCTTAGAATAACTCTTGGATCGATTTTGGAATGAGCGGGAAATGGGTTTGAGTATGTCACGACTCACGGGTTACAAGCCAGGTTGGGCATTGGCCATCGTTAATTCCCGCAGCGCCGCCTCGTCCAGGATGCGCCGGTCTACTTTGAGGTAAGCCACACCCTCGGCGGCGATAACGACTGCTTCGGCTACGCCTGGCACCTGGCTTAAACGCGCCGCCAAATGCCGGGCTTCCACCTCGTCGCAAGCGCCGATATTGAGCAGGCGGTTGCTTAAATGACGCGGGTTGTCCATCGTCCAAGCTACCAACAACCAACTCAGCGCGCCGAGCGCAGCAAAGGCGAACACTCCTTGAAGTCCGAATCGTCCATGTAAAATACCGCCCAGCGCGCCGCCCGTAAAAGCGCCCAGAAACTGACTGCTGGAATAAATCCCCATCGCTGTACCCTTGGCGTCAGAAGGCGCCATTCTGGCGATTAATGAAGGAAGCGTCGCTTCCAGCAGGTTGAATGAGGTGAAAAACGCTATCAGCAGCAAGCCGATGTCCAGTACCGTGTCGCGCCAGGCCAACAACCCGAATTCGGTGAGCGCCAAGGTCAGGATCGCGCCTAGAAACACCGGTTTCAACCCGCGCTGCTTACCGGCGATGATGACAAACGGCGCCATCGCCACGATTGACAGAATCAACGCCGGCAGATAGACGCGCCAGTGCTGTTCGCTGGCCAGACCGGCATCGCGCAAGGCCAACGGGGTTGCCACAAAAGTGGCGGTCAGCAACAGGTGCAGGGTAAAGATGCCAAAGTCAAGTCGCAAGAGTTGCCCATCGCTGAGCACGCGCCCGAACTGGGAGGCGACCGGTTCGGCATCGCGGTGAATGCGGCTGACCACGGGATCAGGCACCCGAAACCGCACGATAGTGATGCCCAGCAACGCCAGCACACCGGTCAGCCAGAAAATGCCGGGTACGCCGATCCAGCCGTTTAGCGCCGGACCGAGCACCATCGAAACCGCAAAGGACAGGCCAATGGTGATGCCGATAAGCGCCATGACCTTGATCCGATGTTCCTCACGGGTCAGGTCCGCGACGAGCGCCATCGCCGCCGCCGATACGGCGCCGCCACCTTGCAAGGCGCGGCCCAGAATCACGCCCCAGATGGAGCCGGCCAGCGCCGCGACGACACTACCCAGGGCGAAGATCAGCAAACCAAGGTAAATGATACGCTTACGGCCATAGCGGTCGGACAGGAAACCGAAGGGAATTTGGAAAATCGCCTGGCTAAAGCCATAAACGCCAATGGCTAGACCCGCCAGCGCCGGCGTATTGCCTTGCAAATGTTCGGCATACAACGCAAACACCGGCAGGATCATGAACAGACCCAGCATCCGCAAGGAAAAGACTCCCGCCAGCCAAAACGCCGCGCGGCGTTCGCTGACGGTCATACGCTCGCCGGTTAAATCAGCCGCCTTCATTCTGCTTGAAGCCTCCACTCACTGTTCTGTTAAACCGTTCCAAGTTTCTACCAGTATGCCACTCTCCTCAAGCAGTTTAATCGGGTGGGATCAGTTTCTACCTCTTGTCGACGCCGGTTATAGCCCACCAGATTGCCGGATCATCCAGCTCGTCTGGTTGTCCTTGCTCAGCTTCGTCTGCCATGAAGGCATCCTGTGGCGGGTGGTGTTTCAGTGCCTCAACCTTCGCTGTCTTACCCGCTAAGGTGCAGACATGAATTAGGCTTTGGCGCCAGTGGCGATTCCAGGGGCAAACTTCCAGTCCTTTCTCCATCAGCGCAATGCCCTCCTGAAGGTGACCCTTGCGGGCATAGATCAGCCCTACCATGAAGTTGGCCGCCGCATGTTCGGGAAGATGGTGGAGGAGTTTTTTGAACTCATACTCCGCCTCGTCCAGTTTCCCCTCTTTGTAAAATGCAACCCCATCGGTGAACATGCCGGGTGTGGGCAGGGTCACCATGTCGTCAATCGGTTCCCAGGTGATTTTGGCGTTGGTTCCTTGAATAAGTGGAGCCAGATGGTTTCGGTAGCAACGCCATTTTTCTTTACTGGTTTGGTAGATAGGTTGTCGCACCTGCCAGACCGAAGCCGTTTTTACTGGACGGTCGAGGGTGTTAAAGGAGAGAACCTGTTCCTCCCATTCGACGCCGATATAGGCCAGCATCTTGCGCGCCGCCGCTTCGGTATTCTCAATCACGTCCTCGTAGCGAATCTCCAGGATTTCACCCGGAAAAAGTTGATGCCAGTGGTGCATGAAAAGGTTGTGATCGGCCAGTTGTTCACCAATCCAGGTAAGATGATAAGCAAAGCCCATTCCGCCGTGTTTGGCCTGGTAATCAGTGAAGTAATTAGAGAAGGCAATGTCGCGTGGATCCCGGCGCACCGAGATAATTTTAGCCTGGGGAAATAAATACTTGATCAGGCCAATATTCTCGAAGTTGTGCGGCAATTTGTCGACGATATGCCGGGCGGCGGGTTTATCGTTGGCGGCTAGTTCTTTGAGTTCAGTTAATATTCCTCTGGCGATTTTTTCGGTGACATAAGCGTTCAAGTCGTCCACGCAATCGGGGTAGCTACGACCGGAACCGACATGGCGTTCCCAGCGATTCAGCCCCTGAATAAGCGAGGGGATAATCCCTAACTCCCCGGCCCCAAAAATTTGACTATGGCCGGCGATGATCTGTTCGACGAGGGTGGTGCCGGATCGTGGCATACCGAGCACGAAGACCGGTAAGGATTCATCTTTGCCACGATACCCGCACGTTTTACGATGCTCGAATAAGGCTTTAGGGAAAGCATGGCGGATACGGGCGCAGCGTTGGCGGTGGATTTTAGGATCGTAGCGAGGAAACTGACGACTGGCTTCGTTCGCTTCGTGGGCCAAACTGATCGCCTTGTCATAGACTTTTTTCTTCTCCCAGGCACTGGCCAACTGAAACAGAAGACCGGAATGCACCCGGCCTTCAAGGCTCGGCTGACGCGCCAGTTTCTCCATTCGCTCAAGAATCGCTTCATCTTCCGGTATCTTGCGGGCATTGATGAGAAAGGTTGCTCCTTTGACTGGATCGATCACTTTGATGCGCTCAAAGAGCGTGATCGCCTCGTCGATCTTCCCTCGTTGCATCTGCTGTTGCCCCAATCCTTGCAGTGCGTTGAGAAGATAGGGGTTTTCCGCCAGGACATCGTGAAGGAGGGTCTCTGCCTCGTCATGGCGCCGGGATTCACTCTCGGCCAGAGCCAAAGCCGTTTTGGCATGCAGAGTGAGATGGCGTATCAGGGGTGCGGGGGTCAGTTCATTCTCCACCAACTCACCTACGAGTTGGTTGGCCTTTTCAGCGGCCTTATGCGCCTGTTCCGCGAGGGTGTGCAAGCAGGCTGTGGAGAGGCGTACCCAAAGTTCAATTTGTAGTGGGAGTGGCTCATTCCTTTGTTCTGCAAGTCGTATCGCACGGCGAAGCAGTTGGATGGCCTGCATCGGACGGCCCTGAATCTTGGCAAGCTCCACCCACTGGATGATGAGGTCGAAATTTTTCGGATAATGTTTCAACCCTTCGCGCAGGATGCTCTCCGCTTCAGTATGGCGATCCTTACCGGCAAGGAGAGTAGTATAGCCAATGAAATAGCTGACCCACTCTTCTTCCGGTATCTGTTTGCGCGTCTCTTCAAACCACGCCTCGATTTGGCTGGTTTGTTCACTGGCCAGCCAAATCTCCAACTGGAGTCCACGAAATTGGCGGGTACAGCGTTCTACGACCGGAGCCGGTAGCTGAGATGCCTGCTCCCGCAGGTGGGCTTGGGCGCTGTCAAGGATTTGCTGAGCTGCGTCAATCGCTCCGGTTTCAAGATGTGATCGAACCTGTTTACACCAATCCAGCAAGCGATGGGGTGCTATTGGGTTGGTGTGTTGGCATAGTTGCTCCTTTGCGCTATCCGATTCTCCGGTCCGAAACTTGTAAAAAACCATTCTCGCCAATGCCTCAGCCCAATCCTAATTGCGAGGTGATTAGTCCGTATGGCATTTTTGCCGTGTCGTTACCTTGAGAAGTATTAATGTCGAGTAAGTAATGATCGCCAGGGTGCGTCATGTTGCCCATGGTTCCGTTCCATAAATCCGGAGGGGATTGGAAAATATATGTTGTGCCAGTGTACTTACTATTATATGTAAGTTTACCGTTATTATGCAGGGTTATCCATGCGGACGTCATGGCACTGGAAATATACCCCTTTTCATGTGTGGTTTGGCGTATAGTAATCATGGACTTCGTCGCGGAGCCTAGCTGGTCTATGAACCGATAACTGTACCCTGATGCGCCCAGCGGATAGGTTGATGAACCCACCAGAATCACCATATCGTCCGACCCCAAATTTTCTGCGCCAGACCATTTGTTGTCTTCGGCTAAAGTGCCAATCCCACCTTCCCCGTCTTCATTGGGGAAAATGATGTAAATGGTGTAATTCGTGTCCGCGTCGAATATCCTGTCACTGTGGCATGAGGATCGTCCAGAACCAATATCAAAAATCACCACTGATTGGTCTGGGGTGATGGTATTGTTGGTGAAAGTGACAGTGACACTATTGTCCGACTGTGCGCTGAGATTGCCTGCGGCATCATCGGTGTAGACATGATAGGTTCCCGCAGCCAGTCCCATCGCAGTTAGATCGGTATCGGTATTGGCGCTGGTAATGGCCACCGAATTCCAGGTGTTGTCGGCTGCGCCGGTGATGTCGCTCACGTTGTTGACAGAAACGGAATCGCTGACCAGATAGGCCGTCCCCGTCTCACTGCTTTGCACTACCGCATGGCAATAGTCAGGAATGATTGCATGGGTTACCGTGGCGGTCGGGGGCGTGGTGTCGCTAGGCGCACTGCTAATGGTTACGCTATGAGCTGAGGCGGCGCTGAGATTGCCGGCGGCATCGACGGCATAGACGCGGTAGGTTCCATCGGCTAGGCCGGTGGCTGCTAAGTGGGTGTCGGTGTTGGGGCTGCTGATGGTTACCGAATTCCAGGCATCGTCGGCTGCGCCGGTGATGTCGCTCACGCTGTTGACCGTGACCGTGTCTTTGACCAAATAGGCCGTGCCGGTCTCACTGCTCTGCACCGCCGCGTGGCCGGTGTTTTGAATGGTGGCCGCGGCCACCGTGGCGGTCGGGGATGTGGTGTCGATTAGGAGGCTGTTCGTGGAGGCGGCGCTGAGATTGCCTGCGGCATCGACGGCATAGACGTGGTAGGTGCCGTCGGCCAGGCCGGTGGCCGCTAAATTGGTGTCGGTGTTGGGGCTGCTGATAGTTACCGAATTCCAGGCATCGTCGGCTGCGCCGGTGATGTCGCTCACGCCGGTGACCGTGACCGAATCCTTGACCAAATAGGCCGTGCCGGTTTCGCTGCTCTGCACCGCCGCGTGGCCAGTGTTTGGAATCGTGGCCGTGGTTACTGTGGCCATTGGGGCCGTGCTGTCGAGGGTCACACTATTCGTCGACGCCACACTCAGATTACCCGCCGCATCGACGGCATAGACGTGGTAGGTGCCGTCGGCCAGGCCGGTGGCCGCTAAATTGGTGTCGGTGTTGGCGTTGCTGATGGTGACTTGGTTCCAAGTATCGTCCGCCGCGCCGGTGATGTCGCTCACGCCGGTGACCGTGACCGTGTCTTTGACCAAATAGGCTGTGCCGGTTTCGCTGCTCTGCACCGCCGCGTGGCCGGTGTTTTGAATGGTGGCCGCGGCCACCGTGGCAGTCGGGGGCATCGTATCGATATAGACGCCCCGCGACGCTTGGGCTGTCGTGCTGTTGAGTGTGGCGCTGGCTACAATGGTCTCGCTGCCTTGCCCCATGGCGCTGATGTCGGTATCCGTCAGGGTGTAGCTCCAACTGGCGCCATTGACCGTTGCTGTTCGATTGTTGCTCCCGATACTGAGGGTCACCGTGGCGCCATCGGCGTTGGCGCCGGTAATCGTCGTGTGTTGCTCACTGCTGTTGATGATGTTGTCACCCGCCACGGCGTCAATGGCTATGGAGCTGGAGGACTGTTCTGTCGCATTTGATATGGCGCTAACCAACCCTTCGGTTTGGTCTGGATCGACTGTGTTAGCGCCATCGATTAGAACCTGCAGGGTGGTGGTGTCTAACGTGGCTGTTAAACCCGCTACTATGATGCTGGAAGTGAGGACATTGATAGTAGCCTGGGTGTTTCCGCTGAATTGTTGATCCACTCCAGACAGTGCCGCTAGAATTTGACCATAGGTATTGGCGCTCTGCGCATTGCCGCTTGAGTCGACAATGGTCTGAATGGAGTCGCCCGTCAGGTCTGTCAATCCGAAGGCTTGGGCGACCGCAGCGTTAGTATGACTAACAAGAGCCGCATCCAGCGGGTTGGTTCCGGCAGCCTCAACCGCTTTTTTGTAGGCTATCGTCGTCAATACATTGATATTTAAGGTCAGGGTAATGCCCTGAGCAGTGACAGTCCCGGTGCTGGAAAGCACCGCACTGTCCAGATCCTTGGGTTGGCCGGTGGCTTCGTCGAAGTAATCGGCTTGGCTCCCCGTACTCGCTACATGGATAACGACGACCCCAGTATAGGCGCCGACCTGCACCGTAACGCTACCATCCGCATTGATGACGCCTTCGCCCAGCAAAGTCGTGCCGTCCGCCGCATAGACCATCGCCTTGAGGTCGTTGCCGGCGACCACTGGTCCACCGATGACATGGCCCACGATGGCGTGACTCGGAGGTTCACCGCCGCCACCACCATCACCGCCGCCACTGTTAATGGTACTGACGATCACACGGTCGGTCGATGGTGAGCTGAGATTACCGGCCACATCGACGCTGTAGACCCGGTAGGCGCCATCGATCAGCCCTGTGGCCGACAGATTAGTGTCGGTGTTAGCGCTGCTGACGGTCACTGAATTCCAGGCGTTGTTGGCCGCATGGGTAATATCACTTACGCTGGAGACCGTGACCGCATCGTTGACCAGGTAGACCGTCCCGGTCTCGCTGCTCTGCACCACTGCATAACCACTGTTCTGGATCGTGGCCGCGGTCACCGTGGCAATTGGGGGTGTAGTGTCGATCGTGACACTATGGGCTGATGCCGCACTGAGATTGCCTGCTGCATCTATGGCATAGACGTGGTAGGCGCCATCCATCAGCCCGGCTGCCGACAGACTGATGTTGGTATTGGGGCTACTGAGGGTCACTGAGTTCCAGGCGTTGTCGGCTGCGCGGGTAATGTCCGTTATGTTGGAGACAGTGACCGCATCGTTGACCAGGTAGACCGTTCCGGTCTCGCTGCTTTGCACCACTGCATAGCCACTATTCTGGATCGTGGCCGGGGTCACTGTGGCGGTCGGCGCAGTGGTGTCGATCGTGACATCGGGCTGCAATACCCGATCATGAAATTCTTGGCTATTTAAGAACGTATCGATCACTTGGTCTCTGGTCTGAGCGCCGCTCTCCAGAGCACTCACCCAGTCGTTGTAAACTTGGGCGTCTCCCTCTCGATCAAGCAGGCCCAGATACAGCATATCCACCGCAACCTTTGAGGCCAGGGCGGCCCGGTTTTCCAGCGACTCGGTAAAGCTCAGCAGAACCGAAGCGCGGCTAACGCCATGCGCCAACTGTCCTTCCCAAAAGGCTTGACTTGCTGCATCAGGATCACGGCGCAACACCGTATGATAAAGGTGATCTACAAAGGCTGCATCGCTAGCAACAGCCAGCTTGGCCCATTCTAGCGATCCTAGAAAACTCGCGCTGATGGTCTCCAGGCTCGCGCCTTGCTGGATCTGTTGGACCCAGTAAGCAAAACCGGTGGCGTCCGGCATGCGGTCAAAGGCAGCATGGTAGAGGCGAGCAATGGCGCCTTCCTGACTCTGGAACTCCGGTGAGTCGAGATAAGCGGCTATCAAATCAGTACGGCTGATCACGCCACTCGTAAGCTGGCTTCTCCAGAAATCAAATCCACCCGTGTCTGCCTCCCGGCCCAGTAGATCACGGTAAATCTGCTGAATAAAGCGGGTGTCCGAGGTAAAGACATCGTTGTCCTTGACCAGAGGATTACTGCCCTGAGTAACTTCAATGGCGTCGGGCACCCCATCGCGGTCGGTATCAGTGGGTTTAAAGGGATTGTCTTCATTGCCGGTCGGCGCCGTCTGGCGGGCGACCGATAGGGTTTGAGATAAGGCGCTGGATACGGTGGCCGCATTGGCATCAGTGTGAACGGTGGTAAGCCCGTTCTGGATCGTCAGGGTCATCTGCTGGTTATCCTCAATATAAGTCGTGGCGCCGCTAATGGTGACCGTAGCGAAGGTTCACTGATATTAATAATATATATTCGACTGTCAAAATTTTTTGCTTGACAAATTTTGCCACATAAGACGGTCTGCTTGACCTGGGAGTGAGCTGGAACCTGGAAGTCAGGAATATTAATGGATATTTTTTGCAAACGAGGTACTTACCGTGTAATTGCGGGAATTTCGGCCCGATAAAGCTACACTATTAGGGAGAACCTTAATTCGCTGGGAGATTATTCATGCACGCCGACCTGATCCAGCACGCCCAAGCCGTCGGCGGTCACGTGCTTGTCCGTGGCCGCTATGCGACTTTTCTCACCGCCGCCGGCACAGGCTATTCAGCATGGGGCGACCTGGCGCTGACTCGCTGGAGCGCGGACCCGGTTGAGAACAACGACGGCCTGTTCCTGTATTTGCGTGATCTTGATAGCGGCGTCTTCTGGTCATTAGGCCAGCAACCGGCGCTGATATCAGCGGAGCGCTATGAATCCTGCTTTACCGCAAGCACTGCCGAGCTGCGCCAGTTTAATGAGGGTATCGAAGCCCGACTGGATCTCTGCATTGCCCCGGACGCAGACCTGGAGCTTCGACGGGTGATCTTGCGCAATCCTGGAAAAAGTCCCCGGCGCATCGAAATCACCAGTTATGCAGGAGTAGTGATCAATACCTGGGCGGCGGATGCGGCTCATCCGGCCTTTTCCAAGTTGTTCGTGCAAACCGAGTGGGTGGCCAAGCAGGGCGCGCTCGTGGCCCGGCGGCGACCGCGAACTCCTGGAGAAAAGGGCTGCTGGCTGGTTCATGCGTTGGCTGGCGAGGATGGAAATGAGAAGGCGCAACCGCCGCAGCACGAAACTGACCGCGCCCGTTTTATCGGTCGCGGTTATTCGCTGGCTGCACCCCACGCGCTGGTCGAAAAGGAACCATTGTCAGGCACTGTAGGTAACGTACTTGATCCTATTGTCAGTTTGCGCTGCTCACTGGAACTGGCTGCCGGCAGCGAGGTGTCGCTGACCTTCCTGCTCGGCGCGGCTATGGATCGGGAAACCGCTTTGGATCTGGTGGTTCGCTATGCTTCCGCAACCCGCATTGAAGCATCGTTCATGGCCGCATCGAGCGCCGCGTCGCTACTCCGTCCAAGCGCGCTGAATATGAATAGGGGTCGGAAATCTACGCGATATTATGAACCTGCGACTGAGTGCGCCGCCCATTCTTCCAAGAATTTTCTGCCCCTTCAGGGAGCAGAGTTAAGAGCAGGAGATGAAGAGCGCGGGAAAGGCGGCAGGTTTGAGTCTGACGCGGAATCCCTGCAATTCTGGAACGGCTATGGAGGGTTCAACGCCAGCGGTGATGAATATGTTATTCGGCTGACGCCGGACGCCAACGGCCGCTTGCGTCTGCCCCCGCAGCCTTGGGTTAACGTCATCGCCAATCCACAGTTTGGTTTCCTGACCAGCGAAAGCGGCGCGGGCTATACCTGGAGCCAGAACAGCCGCGAAAACCGGCTGACTCCCTGGTGCAACGACCCCATCCTCGATCCGCATGGCGAGGCGCTGTATCTGCGTGATGAGGACAGTCACCGATTCTGGTCGCTCACCCCCGGGCCAGTTCCACAACCTGTGCCCTACGAGATTCGCCATGGTTTCGGTTACAGCCACTATCGCCATGTCAGTCAGGGTTTGACGCAGGAAGTCTGGTTGTTCGCCGCCCGTGAGGAACCGGTCAAGCTGATCCTGATTCGGCTGCACAACCCTGCCCGTCAACCCCGATGCTTGTCCCTGTTCGCTTACGCCCGACTGGTGCTGGGAGTTTTGCCGGGCGACCATGCCCGAGAGCTGGCGATTGAGCAGGATAGCGCCACGGGGGCGTTGCTGGCGGAGAATCACAACCGTGAATTCACTGGCCGGATCGCCTTCGCTGCGGTTTCCCCAACGGACAGCGTACCCATTCATATCAGCGGCGATCGCGCGGCTTTCATCGGCAGACATGGCAGCCCTGCTTGTCCCGCAGCACTGTCTCGCGACAAAATCCTCGATGGACGACTGGGCACCGGTCTTGATCCCTGTTTCGCCTTGCAAGTGACGTTGCGGCTGGAACCCGGTGCGACCTTGGAGCGCGCTTTTCTGCTGGGCGAGGCGGGCAGTCGAGATGAGGTCCGCCGGCTGATCGGTCACTATAGCGAGGATGGAGCGGTCGCAGCGGCGCTGACCGAGGTTCGCCACGCCTGGCGGGAGCGACTGGCGGCAGTACGGATTCAGACGCCAACCCCTGCGCTCGATCTGATGATCAACGGCTGGGCGGCTTATCAAACCCTGAGTTGCCGATTATGGGGGCGTTCGGCTTTCTATCAATCAGGTGGCGCATTTGGCTTCCGCGATCAATTGCAGGACGCCGCTGCACTGATTTATCACGATCCCGCCTTGACGCGCCAACAGCTACTCCTGCACGCCGCTCACCAGTTTATCGAAGGCGATGTGCTGCACTGGTGGCATCCACCAGCCGGTTACGGCATTCGCACCCGATTCAGCGACGACCGGTTGTGGTTGCCTTGGCTGGCGGCATTTTATGGTCGGGCGACCGGTGACTGGAGCGTGTTTGACGAACCGGTGCGCTTTCTCCAGGCGCGAGAGTTGGAATCGGGTGAGAATGAAGCGTTTTTAACGCCAGAGGATTCTGGCAAGGCCGCCAGTCTGTACGAACACTGCTGCCGCGCGCTGGATAGTTCGCTGACCCAAGGCGCGCATGGTCTGCCGCTGATGGGCAGTGGCGACTGGAACGACGGCATGAACCGGGTGGGTCGCGAGGGGCGTGGCGAGAGCGTCTGGCTGGGGTTTTTTCTGTACGCCATCCTGGGCGACTTCATTCCGGTCTGTGGCCGGAACAGTGACTATAACCGGGCGCGGCGCTATGCGGCGTTTCGCAGCCATCTGGCTGAGGCGCTGAACGAACAGGGATGGGACGGCGAATGGTACCGCCGCGCCTGGTATGACAATGGCGAAGCGCTGGGTTCAAAAGCCAGCGACGAATGTCGGATTGACGCGCTGGCACAGGCTTGGGCGGTGATGTCCAGGGCCGCGCCGTGGGCCAGGGCGGAAGCAGCGATGGATGCCGTCGAGCGCCATCTGATTTCGGAACCGGACGGCTTAATCCGATTGCTGGCCCCGCCCTTTGCGAATACCCCGCAGGACCCTGGCTACATCAAGGGTTATGTCGCCGGAGTGCGTGAGAATGGCGGTCAGTACACCCACGCGGCCCTGTGGGTGGTGCGCGCCCTGGCGGAGTTAGGCAGGCGGGACCAGGCGGCGCGCTTGCTGGAAATGCTCAGCCCGGTCAGTCGCACGCTGACGCCGGAAGCGGTCGCGGTTTACCGGTTGGAGCCTTTTTCGGTGGCTGCCGATATTTACGGCGTTGAACCGCATGTGGGGCGTGGCGGCTGGAGCGGTTACACGGGTTCGGCGGGCTGGCTGTTGCGGGTTATGCTGGAATCCATTCTGGGTCTGGAGCTGGTCGAGGGACACGCCTTGCATTTGCGTCCCTGTATTCCCGATGAATGGCCAGGCTTTGATTTACGTTATCAGTTGCCGGATGGCGAAACCGCTTATGAGATTCATGTGCGTAATCCTGATGGCCGGGCCAGGCGAGTGGTCGCCGTGGAAATCGATGACCGTCCTGGGAGAATCGAATATGGCTCGGCCTATGTGCCGCTGTTCCAGGATGGTCTGGTCCACCAGGTGTTGGTGACCTTGACCGAGGCGACTGAAGATACGGCGACAACGGGTATTTCCCTGTAAAAACATTCCGAATTTGCTACATTTTGCACGGGCGACGGTCCGATCGCCCTTCATTAACATTGGCCATTGGGTTGCTCCGTTATGACTCCCGAATCTCTGGTGCAAGGCACCCATACCCTGTTTTCCCTGCCCGATGTGGCTTTTCGGGTCAATGAGCTGATTGATCAGCCCAATACTCGACCGTCGGACTTGGCTGAAGTCATTCTGTGCGATCCCGGCTTATCCGCGCGCCTATTGCGCCTGATCAACAGCGCGTACTATGGATTATCCAAGCCGGTGGATACCGTTTCGCAAGCCATTTATTTGATTGGCCAACGGGAATTGCGGGACTTAGTAGTCGCGACATCGGCAGTCAACTTGTTCAAGGGCTTGCCGCCGGAACAGGTGAACATGGAAATATTCTGGTTTCACAGTATCGCCTGCGGGATCGCCGCACGGGAACTGGCCCGGCGTTGCCGCCTACCGGAGGGTGAGCGGTTATTCCTGGCGGGGCTGCTGCATAGCGTGGGCAAGCTGGTTTTTTACAGCCAATGCCCCGATCAATATCGCCAGGTCTTGCAAAGGTTCGAACAGGAAGGGGTGGATACGGTCGCCGCCGAGCGCCAGGTCTTCGGTTTTACCTATGCGGATCTGAGTGCTGAGCTGCTCAAAACCTGGCGGTTTCCCGAGCGCCTGTGGGTCGCGGTTGCTCATCATTTGGAACCGGCCAAAGCTCCAAATTATTGGCTGGAAGCAGTGATTGTCCATGCTGCTGTCTATGTTGCGGACAGCCTGCAACCCAGCGCCAATGTGACTCCATTGACCGTGGATTCGCCGGATATTCTGGCGTCGCTCGCCGATATGCTCTCCCTGCCGCCAGAGTCCCTAGCGGCGCTCCCTACTGAAATCAACCTTCAGGTCATCGAGATTTTTGAGATTGTTCAGCCGGGTGCGACGCTGATTTACTGAACCGCATCGCCATTTTCCGAAAACCCAGTTCCAGGTCCCAGGCTTCCAGCCAGGTGCGGCGGTTGAGATAAAGCGCAAAACCGGCGGCGACATAGAACGGCTCCACTAGACTCAATCCACAGAACCCCACGACATTCAGCCAAAATTGTCCCCAGGCGTCGCTGTCATCGAGCAGATCAGAAAATTCCAGCGCCACGAAATCGGGGACCAACATCCACACCAGAGCGATCAGCGCGAAATCCAGAGCAATTTCCAGGTGCAGACCCACCACAGTCAACCACACCGCCGCCCCTCGGCCTGGATAACTCAAATCGCGCAACCGTTGCCGGCGGGCTTTGCCCGTCAATCCTTCCAGTTGTCCGATCGGCAACGTGAAGGAACGGGCGGAATCCAGACGCCGCCAGGTCAGCGCCGTCAGTGCCTGCCGTCGGCATAATAATCCCGGCAAGGCCCGCCAGAACTGGCGCTGATTCGGCGGATCGGCAAACAGGGCGTGACTGAACATATACAGCAACGGACGATCCAGCAGGGGTTTCAGCCACCACATCAGCCACGGCGCCAACCACCAGTGTCCCCAGCACGCCAAGTGCAACAGCACAAATAATGGCAGCGCGACCGCAAACCAGGCGGCATAGACCGCACTGAACCACTGACGCACCATCGCCATGCCCAGGTCGGTGGCTTCCCAGGCGTTGCGCCGGCGCAGTTCAGCGTTGATGGTTTCAAGCGCCACGCCGGCCCGCCCGCGTCAGATAAAGAATCACCAGTAACCAGCCACACGCGCCGACCGCGTATTTAATGTCCGCCGGAATCGCTCGATTGGAAGACCAGAACGCTTCGATAAACGCCGCCAGCAGCAGGAGCGCGACCGCGCCCAGAATCAACCGGACGCCGCCGGACGCCGCTTGCCGCAAGGCTTCCACCCGATGCAACCGGCCCGGCGCGAGAATGGCCCAACCCATTTTCAACCCCGCCACTCCGGCCAGCATAATACCGGTTAATTCAAAAGCGCCATGACCTGCGATGAAGGTATAAAAAGTCTCGATAAACCCTTGCGCCGTCAAATAACCGGACACCGCGCCAATGAAGAGTCCATTGAATAACAACATGAAAGCGGAACCTACGCCGAACAACACGCCGCCGGCGAAAGTGCGGAAACCCAAGCCGATATTATTGTGGATGTAGTAGCCGAACATCGCCAGATCACTCGCGGGGTCGCGGTCGTCAGCCGTCGGATCAGGCGCGTACATCGTTTCGAGATCGGCGACTGCATCTGGCGGCAGCAGACTGTAAATCAATTCCGGGGCCTGATAGACCGCCCAGCCCATGCCCAGCAACGGCAGATAGAACAGCGCTGCGCAGAGCCAGAACAGTTTGGCGTCGGCGCGCACTCGTTGTGGAAAGTCGGTGGTCAAAAAATCCAGCGCCACCTGCCAGCGCCGTTGCGGAGCGCGGTAAATCTGCTGATAGGCGCGCAAGGACCACTGATTCAGCCGCGCCAGTAGCGAACCGCTGTAGCGTCGGCAGCGCGCGATAGCCAGTTGCTGACAAAGCTGGCGGTAGGCAGCGGGCATCTCGGCGACCGGTAAAGGGGGTGTCGTGGGCGTATTCTTCGGCGCCCGCTGTCCCTCCAGACGATCCAGTTGCGCAGCGAACGCCTGCCAGCCAGCGGCATGGCGATCCTCGAAGGGCCGTTGCTTCATGTTTCCTCCCCCGCCAGCCAGCGGGCATAGGCGCATAGGCGTTCAACGCCAACCACGCCATAAAGCCCGGTTTGACCGGCCAACAGGTTTGCAAGCTCCGCCTGCCGTTCCGGGTTGAGAGTGGCGCTGCGTTCGGCGAAGTCGATGAGCAATTGTTGTTCGGCGGAACTTAACGGGAAAGGCGGCGGCAACGCGGGACCGGGTGGTAGTTGTGGCGCGGCGGTGGGCGGGTCACGGTAAATGACCAACGTACCCGCCGCCAGATCGCCTAACCGCTGAAAATCACGATTGCACAGCATGGCCGCCAGTCCAAAGCCATACAGAAAGGGCAGGAAATCCACTGCCCGCAGTAGGTTGCGAATCAACGCCCCCGGCCAATCGATGGGCGTACCGTTCGCATGAATAACCTTAAGTCCCAGGACCTTTTTGCCAGGCGTCGCGCCGCCGGTATAGACCTCGAACACTGCCGGATAGAGCCATTCCGCCAGGAACAGGATAATCAGCCACAGCCCCAGTCCGCCTTTTCCCAGCACCGCCAGCGCCATCAACATTACCCACAATGCGCCGTAACGAATCAGACTGTCCACGTTCCATGCCAATATTCGCGCGACCGGCCCCGCCACCCGCAGGCTCAATTCAATACCTTCCGGAGTTTCGATATGGCGGAGCGTGTCGATTGGCGCGGCGATGGACTGGGATATCATATTGATTTATCAAGTGTATTATCGAAGATGCATTGCTTGTCGTGGAACTATAGTTGTATTGCGACTCGGTTCGGTGGCTTCTACAATTCTTGCAAATCAATCATGGAGTATGCAATGAACAATCCCAGCCCCTATGAACCTCCTCGTAGCGCTATCAAGCCCCCGACATCTGAGGAATTTAGCGAAATCAAGATCTTCTCGGCACAAGGCCGAATCGGTCGAGTGCGCTACATAGGCTATTTGGTGGGATTGGGGTTATTGACTTACTTGATCACGGTATTACTGGGCCTGGCAGCCGGATTGCTTAAAGATTACCCCATCATGAGGTTGATCATGAGTGGTTTGATTCTCTTCGCAACGCTGTTGAGCATTGCCGTAACCATCCTGTTGGCGATCCAGCGTCTTCATGATTTTAACGCCAGTAGTTGGTGGTCGATATTGACGCTAATTCCGCTGGTTAATCTAGTATTGATGATCATTCCCGGCTCCCAGGGACCGAATCGTTTCGGCAATCCACCCCCGCCTAATACACTGGGCGTTATCCTGCTGGCGTTGATTATGCCGTTAATTATGGTGATTGGCGTCATTGCCGCCATCGCCATTCCCGCGTATATGGATTACACGAAACGCGCCCAGGAGGCGACGTCCAGCAGCGTGCCTTTGCCACAATAGTCATTCATCCATTCGATAATGAAATCCAGGTTATCTCTTTTTTCAATCCGT
>Ga0209607_1000380_pt1 | contig 40000 bp, 27 predicted proteins | sample AD_UKC117_MetaG_FD_184413 | JGI IMG/M metagenome (GOLD analysis project Ga0209607, IMG submission 184413) | Active sludge microbial communities of municipal wastewater-treating anaerobic digesters from Hong Kong - AD_UKC117_MetaG (SPAdes)... | ecosystem: Engineered > Bioreactor > Anaerobic >... | reverse complement strand
ATGCCGGTATCTGGATAGCTGCCTTTCTTTTCTCCTTCATACATATGCAGTTCTACGGTTTCTTCCCCCGGCTCCTGCTGGGAGCACTGCTGGGCTATATCTGTTACTGGAGCGGCAGCCTGTGGACCGCCATGGCCGGGCATTTCATAAACAATACAGCAGCGGTCATCCTGTACTTTCTGGTCAGTAATGGTTCCGTGGAACAGGATCCCACTGAGACCGGAACCTGGGCGCAAGCCTTGGTATTTCTGCCTGTTTTGGCCATATTTATATGGCAATTCCGCCGCCATGGAGCAAGACTGGATGATGGTGTATAATACGGCAGACCGGCAGCAGGCCTGGATCGTGCGCTCTGCTTTGGAAGAACAGGCAGACATCAGGGTAGTGGCAGTTGACAAGACCAGCAGCCCTTATGGCTTTGCCTTGCCGGGTGAAGTGGAGCTGTATGTACATACCAGTCAGGCAGAGAAAGCCATTGAACTAATCTATGCGATGGAAACTGCCGGAGATAGCGACAGCCGGACCGAATTTTAGGCAAATCGGCGTCTGCTGGCAAAATCCATCAGAATTCCCCTAAATTTGCAGGCTCAATAGTAAAAAGTAGCAGTTTATTATGGCTATGATATCAACTTTGCGGAAGCATTCCTGGATCGTTCTGGTGTTTATCGCCCTGTCGCTGATCGGCTTCCTGCTCATGGACGCATTCAACTCGAATTCCGGGCTGGTGAAGAACCGTCGTCAAACGTTTGCAGAAATTGATGGTTCAGAGATCACCCCTGCCCAGCTGGATGCCAAATACAGTGAGGTGCTCACACAATACCTGACCCAGACCCAGCAGTTGCTGAATTACCAGACAGGAGCCTTCACCCTGGACAATCAGACAGAATTCCAGTTGCGTGAGCAGGCCTGGAATGATCTTCTGCAAACCAACATCATGAACCGTCAGCTGGAGGCAGCAGGGTTGCATGTGACCGAGCAGGAGAAGACCGATCTGATCTACGGACCGGATCCGCACCCATATATCAAGAACTACTATGTTGGTCTGAGCGGCAGTGGAAAATATGACCCTGCTGCCTTCAACCAGTATATCACCTTCATTAAAAATCCGGAAAACCAGCAGAACAACCCTCAGGTGCTGGAAGCTTATTTTGATTTTCTGATGCGTGAGAGCCTGGCTATCAAAGAGTACACAAATAATAAATATACCAATCTGTTTGTAAAGGCAGACTTTGTACCCAAGTGGATGGTAGATCGTGATTATTCTGTCAAGAACACCCGTGTGAACTTTGATTTTGTAGATATACCCTATACCAGTGTATCTGATTCCAGCATTGCAGTTTCTGATGCAGACCTGAAGGCATACTACAACGAGAACAAGAATAGATTCAAGCAGAAGCAGGCCAGCCGTGTAATTGAATACATAGTTTTCCCTTTTTATGCAACCTCTGAAGACAGTGCTGCTATACTGGCCAAACTGCAGGAAGACATGACCAATCTGGCTTCTGCCAAGAATGACTCAGCATTTATTGCTGTTCGATCTGAAGATCCAGAACGCATAACACGAGCCTTTCAGAACCGCAATTATTTTTACAGCAGTCTGATAGATTCATCTGTGGTTGACAGCATGTTCAATGCACCTGTTGGAAGTCTTGTGGGGCCGTATCTGAAAAACGATCAGTACTTTACCAGCAGTTTGATCAAAGACCGGACCCTGATGCCTGATTCTGCTGATGTTCGCCACATACTGATCAGCAACCAGGTGCGTGAAGACGCAGCAGCCAAATCCCTGGCTGACAGTTTGCTGAACGCTATTCGCAGTGGCAGTGATTTTGCAGAATTAGCAAAACAGTTCTCAGATGATACAGGAAGCGGTGCACAGGGTGGTGACCTCGGCTGGAGCACCCCGCAAACCGATTATGTAAAGCCTTTCAAAGACTTCGTATTCCGCACCGGACAGACCGGACAACCCACCATCGTGGAATCCATGTTCGGTTACCACATCATTGAGATCAAAGAACTTCGTGGCCGCAGTGAATATCTGCTGGCCTACCACCTGAGTCGTTTCATTGAAGCAAGCACGGCCACTGCCGATAGCGTAGACCGGGTAGCCAATGAATTCTTCAATACCTATAATACCCCGGAGTCTTTCGAAACGGGTGCAGCAGAAAAAGGCCTGCAGTTCCGCACCAGTCCGCCTTTCGCTTCCAACCAGTTCGAGATCCCTGGTATTCCGGAATCCCGCGGTATCGTGACCTGGGCCTATACAGCCAAAGAAGGTGAATTCAATTACTTCAACACCTATGCAGACCGCATTGTGGTAGCCTATATCAAGAATGCACGTGACAAAGGCATTGCTGACCTCGAAGATGTAGAGGAAGAGATCCGCGTGAACGTCATTCGCGAAAAGAAAGGTGAGCAGCTTGGTAAGCAACTGGCCGATGCTATGCAGGGAGGCAAAGACCTCAGCGTAGTGGCAGCCAGCGTGAACAGTTCTGTGAAGACTTCTACCAATACCAGTTTTGGTACCCCCTATGCGCCGGGCATCGGTCTGGAGCAAAAAGTGGTGGGTATCGTGATGGCCACCGGACAGGACGCCACCACCGGGGTGATCAAGGGTAACAGGGGTGTCTATGTGGCGAAGGTGACCAGCATCACGCCACCTCCTGCTGACGGCGAGACCACGATGAACAGAAACCAGCTGACCTATGGCGTGCGCAACAAAATGAGTCAGCAGAACATCATCCGCAGTCTTGTTGAAAAGGCAGATGTGGAAGACAACCGATACATGTTCGGCTATTAAGCCAAACTTTTTAGAACGGTTAACCGTTTAACCGGTACATGGAGATCGTCAATAAAGTCGCCCAGAGCGGCCTGCTCACTATTGACCTGGAAGCCTACTTTCCGGCAGACAAGGTATGTGGCTTTGACCTGAAATCATTTCTTTTCCGCGAACTTATTCTGAAGGAAAAGGACTTTCGTGAAGCGATGGCAGCCATAGACTGGTCAGCGTATTCCGGTAAGATCCTGGCCATACATTGTACGGCAGATGCCATCATCCCGCAATGGGCTTATATGCTGGTGACCGTGTATGCGGCACCCTATGCAGAAAAGATCTACCTGGCCGATCCCGATCAGGCCCTGCATAAATATTATGAAGAGATCGTTCACGACTTTGACACCACACCCTATGAGGGGCAACGTATTGTTGTGAAAGGATGCAGCAAGCATCCGGTACCTGCAGATGCTTATGTAGCACTCACACGCAAGCTGAGGCCTGTAGCCAAAAGCATCATGTACGGAGAACCCTGCAGCACCGTGCCGCTGTTCAAACGACGGGAATCATGAACAGGTTTTATTACTTGTTAGGCGGCTTTGCGCTGGGTCTGGCTGTACTTGCCATATTGGCATCCACCACTTCTGATGGCAGCCGTAAGATCGAAGAATCAGGCACCTCAAATGGTGCTCTTCGGAAGCTGGGTGAAGACCCGAGTCTGGTGCGCAACTATGCGGTCAAGATACCGGAGGGGTTGAATTTTGCAGGTGAAAAAGTACCACTGTCAGACGAAGAGGTATTTGAGAGAATGGATCGTGAACTGCTGGTCAACAGTTACTGGCATTCCAACACCATGCAGAACCTGAAACTGGCACATCGCTGGTTTCCGGTCATCGAAGAGACCTTTAAGGAATACGGTATTCCGTCAGATTTCAAATACATAGCCCTGGCAGAGAGCGGACTGAGAAATGTGGTCTCACCGGCGGGTGCAGAAGGAGTCTGGCAATTTCTTCCCGAAACCGCAAGGCATTTTGACCTGCGGGTGGATGACGAAGTGGATGAACGGTATGATGTACAGAAAGCCACCGTGGCAGCGGCGAAATATTTTCAGACCGCCCACGACAGACTGGGCAGCTGGACCCTGGCGGCAGCATCTTACAATGCAGGCATCGGCAAGATCGAGAACAGCCTCGAATACCAGGAAGTAGATAACTATTATGATCTCTTTCTTAATAACGAGACCAGCCGCTACATCTTCCGCATCCTGGCATTCAAGGTCATTTACGAGAACACGGAGAAGTATGGTTTTTTGCTGGATGAGGAAGACCTGTATGATCCGCTTACTTACAAGACCATCACGGTAGATACCACCATCACCAACCTGGCAGCATTCGCCACCCGGCTGAACACGAACTATAAAACGCTGAAGTATTACAACCCCTGGCTTCGTGACAGAAAACTCACGGTGAAAAAAGGGGAGGAATTCCGGCTGTATGTGCCGGAAGATGGCAGTACTTCAAAGGAATAATACACTAACCCCTTGACAAATACAGCAATTCCGCTATTTTTGCACTCCGTAATTATCTCAATGGTGCGGTTGCTCAGTCTTGGCTTTTCAAGGTGAGGGAACGAACCTAAGAAAAACAGGATCCCGAGAGGAACGATTCGGGATTGGTATTTGAAATTATGGTGCGGTAGCTCAGTTGGTAGAGCAATGGACTGAAAATCCATGTGTCGGCGGTTCGACCCCGCCCCACACCACAGCAAACAGAAGTCAGCCCTTGTAAGTCAATGACTTATGAGGGCTGACTTTTTTAGGGGGACAGTCAGGGGGGCAGATTTTCGGCAAAAACCTGAAACCTGATCAATTACGCAGACAGCATATGTCCAATTAACGCCTGCATTAGAATTTTGCAAAACCAATATATCCCTTGATCTATAGTCACCAGGGTGCGCCAATTCAAAATGCTAGTAAATCGATGTTCTATTCATTCTTTCAAAAGACTATCGGTTCCGAGAATGCAGTATATATTTTCAAACAAAAGGTCAGAATACACTGAGATGCAAAATAATGGCAAGATCATTCCAACCCACCCCCCTTTAAAGGATTGGTTTCTTTTTGATTCTGTGATCATCCAGTGCCTATAATAAGTCGATGTGTAGAATCGTGAAATGTTTCAGTCACCTGCAAGATTGGATCTATTAACATGACACACTCATCAGGTCCAATTTGAGGCTCTAACAAGCATCAGGTGCCGCCAGATCAAAAAAACACCCCCCCCCCTTAATAGCAAGCCAGGCCTAACACCACAACTTCTTAGAAGCTCTTAAAACCAGAATACGTTTTAATGTATCTAAATGGTCAATTGCTGAACCTAATTTTTGGGTCTATTATAAGATGTATATTATTCTATTCAACGTAAGATAGAATAGATAACCCCTTCTGGCAATGATGTGTCGGCCACAACTCCCTAGTGGAACGTATAACAAGATTCTTTTAGGTTGGGGCACCACGAATCAATTAATCGTTAGGCGGTTGACCTCAAGACATTGAAAGCAAGTTCCGGCCCCCCCCCCCTTTATCGCATTTTCCACTTGGCTGTAGTGATAGGATTTTTATCGTTCAGCTTGATGAGCGATGCGATCTACTTCTGGCTCATGAAAGCTTCCTGGGCAGCCTTGGCCCTAAAACCTTCGCTGAATTTGCCTCTTGTTTGTTTGTCATCGATTTAGTAAAATTAGTTTCAATTATTAACTAAATCTCTGGTACAGGATTAGGGGAGTATGACAATTGTATAGAATTCGACCTAATAAAGCTAATGTGCTAATAATAGATCAATTATTAAAATATTGCCGTAATAGGAACCATGAGAATATATCCGATCATAAATCCACCAAAGAAGTGCAAAAAGCCAAGTCCCCTATCATTAAAATCATGCCACTTCTTTGATTCCTCACCAGAATCTCTCTTCTCCCAATCCATTCTGACAGTGTTTAGAAATACAGCCAGAATAAATATGAAAAACATATTCGCCACCAATATGAGCTACCAAAATTTATTGTTGACCCTCTTTCTAAATTCACACCCACAATTAAAGCAATGGCACCATATGTTGCACCATAAAATTTAGAGTGCCATCCATATCTTATGTGCCCATTCCAAATTAATATAAGAAGACAAATAGTTATTGCCGAGAATAACCCCTGTGAGATAATTACTTGCAGTATATGATCCATTCGTAAACTATAAAGATTGGGATAAGTGCAATGAAAAAAACGACATTATTTACTTTAAGAACATAGAACCCATACTAAACATATTGAATATTTAAGAGATGATCATATTGACAGTATTGTATGGTGGAATAGATATTGTTTATTGAAACATTGACGGAAACTTATTATTAATATATGCTCCCGCAATAAACTACTGAACCAAGACAATTCCCGCCCAATATGTTGGCAATCTATATTGACTATTTATCATATCTATCTGGGTCTCTCTAAACGCATCGTGATATGATATACCATTAATAAGCTTCTCATAATATGTTATCATAAAAGCTGATGTTGAAGCATCATTCACTTCATTTAGCGTCATTATGATATTATCCACACCTACCATTTTAAAAGCCCTCTGTAGTCCATATACGCCCTCGCTCGCATCATAATCACCTACACCTGTCTGGCACGCACTAAGAACAACAAGCTCAGTATTAGGCAGGGTAATTGTCGATACGTCATTTGCAGTCAAAATCCCATCTAGAACCCCTTCAGGAAGCTTGCCTCCTTTTAAAATTCTATTGGCTCCACTCAGCATCAGGCGGGAGCGATACATCGGGTCCTTTTCAGCACTGTATTGGTACCTATCGAATCCAGAAAGCACTATCTCATCATGAACATCTTCGAGAAAGACAGCATGAGTTGCCAGATGGAGAACCACGGGGGACGATTCCCCGGCCAGCTGCCTATATTGCTCTTCCAATCCATCGTTACCAGTAAATAACTGTACCCTGGTATTATGCTCCCTAGCAATATTCGCAATGGCCTCAACTTCTTTAAACGCATATGGAAGGAACTTATAGCCAGAACGATTCGAATCTGATGAATAAAAATCTGAACCTCTTGATACTATACTTCTATCCGTGATACTATGCAACCACTCCTTATCGCTAATATCATAATTAAGACCCCCGAAAGCAGTAATAGGCCCATTCAAATATTCCTTTCGAATTAATATACTATCTAAGACTGATCCTATATTAATAAATTGATACATATCATAATTTACCAACATTGGTAAATTTTTCTCGTCAATTCCATTTGGTATAGCCGTTAAGTTAATTCCATTCAATAATCCAGTTGCACTGAAATATACATGCTTTGCACCTAGCAAAAAGGAATCAAGGGGCTTCCAAATAAGCCTCCAAAGATCATCACCATATGAATCGACTCTATCATAGCTGTATAAAGCATTAAGGTCACCCCTAGCAGAATCCAATAAAGTCGTAAGCCATTTCTCTTCAAATAATGGAACTAAGCTCGGTGCTAAACATCCAGGAGTAATGACATAAGCAACATATACTTGCATATCTGTCCAATCGTTAAGGGTATAGTAGTTAAAATGGCTGTAAACAATTGCTACCTCATCAGGATTAAGGTTCGTTGATATCTCTTCCCAAGTTGGAGGTTTTAAATGTTGAATATTCAATTTTTCAGATCCTACAAGCGTTAACTGTTCTTCTAGTTGCATAACTATTTTTCGCAATGAGTCACTATCAATTTTTCTATCAGCAAAAGGCAGACTTTCAATTGCAAATAGGGTTTGCCCTTTCAGCAAATACTCATTATACAATTTAATAACCGCACTATCACTTGAACTTGATACCTCTAAGTTTAATCTCGTTTTCTCTTTCAAAATGTAGCTCTGACTTTCCAATAACATATTAAGAATAAGTGGCCGTTGTGCAGTTAGACTACTTCCATCCACGCAAAAGCTTTGAATAAGTTGCAGAAGTTCACTGTACTTATTCCAATATTTTTTTTGTTGCTGTTCTCCTAAAAATCGTGAGCTCATTTTTGCACGATCCAAATAAATGTCAATTGCACATAATAAAAATGAGTCTGCTAAATTAATTTCTCCCAAATTATAATAACATAAACCTAAATTGGTCAGAATTAATGCTGATTTTGGATGTCGATCTCCATACGTTTTCTTAATTACCTCTAGCGATTCTAGGTATGGAGGAATAGCCGAGGAATAGTCTTCCGTAGATTCATATAAGACCGCAAGGTTATTAAGACTCATACCATAATCAGGATGCATGTCCCCAAGTATTTGTCTCCTAATTTCTATACTTTCTTGAATGAGTGGTAATGCCGAGGAATAATCCCCAACATATTGATATAGGACTGAAAGATTATTAAGACTCATCGCATAATCAAGATTTTGTGTCCCAAATATCTTTTTATATATACTATGCGATTCTTGGTAAAGCGGTAGTGCCAATGTATAGTCCCCTATCAATTGATATAAGACCGCAAGGTTATTCAAACTTAACGCATATGCTGGGTGCTGATTCCCATACGTCCTTTTACAAATTTCCATTGATTTTTGGTAAAGGGGTAGCGCTGAGGAATAATCTCCTAAATCTTGATATAAGCCAGCAAGATTGCCAAGGCTTGTAGCATAATCAGGATGTAGTTCCCCCAAAACTTTTCCTCTAATTTCTAACGCCTGCTGGTAGAGTGGTAATGCCGAGGCGTAGTCTCCCATTTCGTGATACAGGTTACCAAGGTTATTTAGAATCAGTGCATAATCAGGATGTTTTTCGCCGAGTGCATTCTTCCCAATCTCCATTGATTTTTGATAAAGAGGTAACGCTGAGGAATAATCTGCTAAATCTTGATACAAACTAGCTAGGTTACTAAGACTCATAACATACTGAGGATGGCTATCCCCCAACACGTTTCCTCTAATTTCAAGTGCCTGCTGGTAGAGTGGCAATGCCAAATCAAAGTTATTTAAAAGTCGAAAAAAACTTGCAAGATTATTTAGGCTTGTAGCATAATCAGGATGTTGCTCACCGAGGACATTTCCTCTAATTTCAAGTGCCTGCTGGTAGAGTGGCAATGCCGAGTCATATTCACCCAAGGCTTGATACAAACCGGCAAGGTTATCAAGACTTATGGCATATTCCTGGTGGTGTTCACCATAAGTTTGGTAGTTTATCTTGAGCGATTCTTGGTATAAAGGCAATGCTGTATCATATTCTCCAATACACTTATAAATAAAAGCTAGGTTATTAAGACTTATAGCAAAATCAGGGTGATGATTACCGAGCACATTCCTCCTAATCTCCATTGATTTTTGATAAAGGGGTAACGCTGAGGAATAATCTCCCAAATCTCGAAATAAACTAGCAAGGCAATTAAGACTAACAGCATAATCAGGATGTAGTTCCCCTAAAACTCTTCCTCTAATTTCCAACGCCTGCTGGTAAAGTGGTAATGCCAAAGAATAGTCTCCCATATCATGATACAGGTTACCAAGGTTACTAAGACTTACAGCATAATCAGGATGTAGTTCCCCCAAAACTTTCCCTCTAATTTCTAACGCCTGCTTGTAGAGTGGTAGTGCCGAGGCGTAGTCTCCCATTTCGTGATACAGGTTACCAAGGTTATTTAGAATCAGCGCGTAATCAGAATGTTGCTCACCGAGGACATTCTTTCTAATTTCCATTGACTCCAAGTAAAAAGCTAGTGCCGAGTTATAGTCACCTAAAAATTGCTCCCAAAATCCAAGGTTGCTTAATACCATAGCATAATCATTTGTATTAGCTCTACCTTCATTCTCTAGTTCGTTTCTTATTTCGAGTAGGTAGTAAACCGCACTATCAATATTACCCGCTTCTTTCTGTTCTTGATAATTTTGGATTAAAACATCTACATTTTGTGCCAGAACAACATTTAATTTAGAGAACGAGCACAATAATGTTATAGAGATTAGCAATAAGAATCGTGATATCATGCAAATTGGTTGAATGGCTTTATAATATTAGGATAATAAAACATGGTTTTTCCATACTAGTGAACATCAGAATTCAATATTATGGGGCAATTTCATCACAACCAGCTACAACAGCTTGTCTTACCTCCCCACTCCCAATTCCCAAGCTAGGTCTTAATAAACTGCTCGTCTTAAAATGAAACATTGATAGAAACTATAAAGCCTGGGGACACCTACTTGCCAGAATTGTCCTAAAAGGGGCATTTTAGCCTCTATAAGCAATGAAAATCAAACGGACAGATAAAGATCCACCATAAGTAGAATCATTTCCAGCAAATGAGCTTAAAAGAAGATCACGCTGTAAAAGGCTCTAAAAGACTAACTAGTTAGTCAAATGGTCAATATTTGACTCTTAATTAATAGGCAAGGCCAATTTTGTTACAAATAGCCAGTCCAAATCAACCTAAACAGTGTTGCGTACGACTTCTAGTTAGGTACTCCCCAACTATAACAATCTAGATCCTTAAATACTATTCCCACTCGAGCCTTCTACTTCGATATGGTGATCCCATTGTTAGTATATAGTCGGACAAGCCGTGCGATCGTCCTCAGGTACTTTAAGGCTTCCAAGACCACCATAGTCTCGAAATCTTCCCTAAACCCGCATGCCGTCAGCATGGCAGAGTCTCTGTTCGTTTTTTCATTGGTAATGTATATTTAGTCCAATTACTAACCCAACCTCTGGACCATGATCAGCGGAGAATGACTCAATAATTAAAATTATGGATGAACAACTTAATCAAATTCTTTGGACAACAGCAAAGTATCCCGCATTTCAAAGAAATAATATTTATGCACATAAATATGTACCGCAGAAAGAACGGATGGGACTGAAGAATGAAATAAGCAAATTTCTATTACAGAGTGTATTACCAATATTCAAAAATAATAGCGTTTCCGAGATAGAAACAATAAAGCTAATAGAGCGCCTTTCGAATCTTCTTTCAAGAAATTATAAAAGTGCCTTGAAGGATGAAAAATTTACAGTCGGGACAAGTCAAAAAATAGTTAGTGTATACATAAAAAGTATGTGGCTAACTGGTAATACGGAAGAGCCTAATATCTGTCCTATCGATGGTATCATTCTAAAGCATATTGGCTTTGATGGAGACAGTTGGACAGCATTCGATATCAGAGACTATAAGTCTGCACTCACAGCATGTAAAGATGTGATGAAAACAAGCGATTACTCAACTATTGCCGTTTGGGAGCTGATGACTTATAAAGAACTGTCAAAGAATAAATGATTGTAGAATAATTTAACTGATAATACTTCTCTTCAACTTAATTTTTTAGTGAATCTTGTTGATAAATAATCCATAAAGAAGGACCAATTCTAATTAAGCGACAGGAGACATATGACCTAAGTTTCAATACCGATCCTTTAAGCTGGCGCCTGGATGTCGTAGTCCCGGTACATGTGGATTTACAACCTGTTCCTACTGTTAACATATGCAGGCCTTTAGAATTCTTCTCGTGGTATGCTACTATAAAAAGGGATGTTAAAGCATCTTGCACCTCACATGGAATCATAATGATATTATCCCAACTTACTATTTTTATTGATCTCTAAATGACAAATACTTTCTTACTTCATTTTGTATTGAGGCATAGTTGAATGCAAGTTAAAATAAGTCACACAACAATTAGCTATTCAATGTAATCCTTGACATTTACGACATTGCCAGAATAATCAAGATAAAATATCTGATTGCGGACCTCATAACCTCCAAATCCATTTTTTGCCCGGTATTTATGTCTAACATAATATTGGTAATTACTACCATTACTTACCTCTTGGACAGCACTTCACTCGATAGGATCATAGCTTTCAGGATCTCTAAGATGTTGTTTAAGGTAATTAACCACTTGAGTCACCTTTGATGTCATCGCTGAATTGTGCACGACAGGAGTAGAACTTGTTGAGTATCCACCATCATTATTACACATACCGGGGAACACTAAAACCAGGGCCAAGCCTATTAATATCAGAAGTAGTCTATGGTTTTTCTTTGCGGAAGCCTTTTCATGGCTCACCTCCTTACTAATCTCAAAATTATAGAATTGAACGCCATACATTTTTTCAAATATCTCTTTGAGTTCCGAAATAATTTGGTCTATTGTTGAATTGTTTAGTTCAATTTCTTTAGAATAGTTTTCACCCTCTGCAATGCCAAAGCCTATTAGGTTGAACTTATCTTGCAAATCGGGAAGACCAGGAAGGTTGTAATGAGAAACTGCCTCCATAAATGTTACAGTAGTATCCTCAATAGTATAAATCTGGGTATAATATTCGCCTATGGCTATGGTAATAATCCCATAATGATCAATCAAGAGTAGTAGGGTATCCTTGATTTCTGAAGTGTCAACAGGTTCACTATCTATAAGAGTGGTGCGTTCATTGTCTACCTTCAATATACTTTCACTGTGGAATTCCGACCACGATTGCATTTTGAAACCGCAATGCGAACAGTAAGAATAGTTATCTGGATGATTAGTTCCGCATTTTCCGCAATACATAATTTAAAATTAGTGGTACAATTTAAATTAATTAGTAATAATAAGAGATTGCAATTGTAACATCAATAACTACTATAAAAAGTTTTAACCATCGATTTTCCTTCAAGTTAATGATCGCATTCTTACCCACCTTGGCCTTGAAACTTGCACTGAACCTGCCGAGTAGCCATCAGACAATTTTGCCTCTTGTATTTACTGATCGCGGTTTAGTATATTTAGTGTCAAATTTTAAATATACCTCTGTTCCATGATTATGGAAGTATTACAAACTAAATATTTACCCTTTTGTCGGTACATTTAATCCAAATTACTTTCTATCCCTTTTTATGAAAGTTCAACAAAATCTTCAAACATCATTTGGCGCAGTAAACTATTCTGTCATTCCCTCTAGACTTTTACTATTCTTGATCATTAATTTCCATGCAGTATTCCATTCTTTTGGCCAAAGTGACGCACTTCCAACTGAATATTGGACTGTAAAAAAAAATGAAGAGATAGATTTAAAAGAAGCTATCAAGCTGCTGAACATAGCAAAATCGAAAAGCACTAATCCAGAAATAAGTAGGCTTAGGGCACGTACCTACATCAATCTAGGAATCCAATATGAAAATGCCAACTCATACTATTTGGCATCTGACTATTTCAAAAAAGCGCTATCTGATATTCAACTATATATGGACAGCCTGAAATACATACCTTCTTACGACTACTTATTAGCCGGAAATATCTATCTTAAAAATGATTTATACCCTCAAGCCTTAAAGTATTTTAACAAAGCAATTGAAATGAATCCCGACAACAGCAACTATTATAACAGTCGTGCTGAACTAAAAAGGACATTAGGCGATGAATATGGTGCTCTAAAAGATTATAATTCAGCAATCGAAAAAAACGGCCAGGATGTATATCCACTTGCAAATCGTGGAAGACTATATTATGAAAAAAAAGAATTTTCCAAAGCCATAATTGACCTTGAAAAAGCCATACAATTAGACGACGAATTTATGATCGCCTACTACTATCTTGGACTTACATACATTGAAACTGGAAAGAAAGACTTAGGTTGCATGAATTTAAGTATTGCCGGCGAGCTTGGCTATTTTATTGCCTATGACTCTATAAAAGAATTATGCAATTAACATTGTAAATAAATTAAAATACAACCCATGAAAAGATACTCTACAATTGCAATTATCACAATAATATTTTCTGCCTGTGCTTCAAACCAAAATAAAGCTATAGAACATTTTGAGAGAGCTCAGAAGCTTTATAAAGAAGATAAAATTAAGGATGCCTCCATTGAAATAGACTCTGCAATTAATCTTGATAAATCTAATCTTGATTTCCAGATAACGAAAGCAAAAATAATCGCAAAAACAGATAATTACGAACTTGCCATTAGCATACTGCAGGAAGTTCTAAACCAAAATTTTAAAGTTGATACAGTAAACTACTACTTAGGTGATAGTTATTTCGGCTATGGCAGTTACTTCTCAAAGAAACAGAAAGTTAAAGAAAGCGCAACAGGGTCATTCGAAAAAGCTGTTTACTATTACAACGAAGCAATCAACAATAATGCGCAATACTTTGAAGCATATGTTGCTAAGTCAAGAGCCTTCCATAATCAATCCAAAAGTGACGAGGCGTTAGTCGTTTTAAATACTGCAATCAATCTCTTTCCTGATAGTATCTCACTTCTTTACAATAGAGGTGTAGAGAAAATATATATTGGAGATTTAGCAGGAGCAATGATCGACTTAAACGGTTCAATTCAAAGTAATAGCTTAGATTCAATCAATCAGGCAACCGCCTATAGATTTCGTGGACTTCTACACCAGAAAAACAATGACTTAGATTCGGCAATTTTAGATTTAACTAATGCATTACACTATAACCCTAAGGATGAATATGCTCTTTATAACCGTGCAGATTGCTATAAAGAAAAAGGATTAAAAGAGAAAGCCTGTAATGATTACCGAAGAGCTGCCGATCTTGGATTTGTAAATCTTTATGCAACAATTAAAGAATATTGCGGTAACTAAATCAAAGTCTGATCATTTCCAACCTTACCACATCAATTTGTTCTACAAAACCATTTATCAATATTGCTCATCGCTGCAATTCTATTGCCCATAAGCAGGTGCATTCTGCATAAGGTAATATTGCTTACCGATCTTGAACGCCTTGTTCATCATACCAATGCCAGATAGGGACAAAATACCTGACCCAACACCTAAGGCAATACCCACCGGGAGAATAGCAAAGGTCATTGGAATTGAAGCCACACCTAAAATGATAGCGCCAATATATAAGCCGGTAGCCTTCTTTCCATATATCATGTGATTGGCAAGCATCGCATTCTCCGAACCGCAATTTTCCACAGAAGATGGTTCGCCCATCATGGATTTCACTTGAGCCATTGGGATTTTGTATAGCAGCTCCTCGAGCTCAAAGTACAGCGTATCACCACAGCTATACTTTAACTGACAGAAAATCTTTGCACCCAATTTGGTCTCAAAATACTCCGTTGATGTCTGTGAATATCCAGAAAAGGCAGCTAGGATGAAAAGACAAATGAATAATGCTTTCATAAGTTAAATTTTGACCTAAAATAAAAAAACCGGCTATTTTTATCATTTGGAGTGCTTTGGATATGCAAATAGACCCTATCAATGTTGGGGCAAGCCAAATCTACTTCCTGTTGAAGACCGCTCGTCTAATTACTACCAAAGAACTCAGTTTATCCGGTAGACGTCTGAATGCCTTGCCCTTTACTTCAAAAAAACATCCTAGCAGTGAGCTTCCATTTGTCTTGACAACATAGGGATTCATATCGCTCGCCATGGTCTGTGGCTTTGCCTTAAGATAATTAGCTTGTATAGCCTTAGTTCTTAGTCTTTCACACCTGCTTTTGGATATGCCATAATAACTGGCTACAGCTGCAATTGCTGCAGTATTCCTGAATAAAATAAGGGAGGCCGGATCAGGTTGAAACGTGCGTCCATCTGTTGGCACAGCCTGATTCCAATACCTCCCACTATTTACTCTTAATGCCCTGGCAAATATTGTCGCACCCAGTAATGCCTCTAAGTCCGACAGCGAGTTAAAGGTCCATGCAACATTATATCTGGACGATACTCCTTCTATTTGACACACTGTGTTATAACTTCTCACATAAAAAATGCGGGTTATTTTATCGTAACCCACCCAATCAAGTTCAAGTAATTTTGTAAACCATGATCTCAGTGTAGTCGGGTTAGCTCTATAGTGATTAGCTACGGCGGCAATAAAACCTGCATCTGTTCTTATTATACCGTCACTGTGATGTTTCAGAAACAGATAAAGATGGAATGGCTTGAGCAATCGTCGACTGATAACAATTTGGATCAGCTCAACCGGCAACCACATTGTTCTATTCTCACTGATAAATTGTTTCATACCCACTAGACTTAATAAAACTTACTACATCGCTCATAGAATAAAAGATCATCCTGCCTTTTCTGTAATACCGTAACTCTCCACTTTCCCTCCATTTATACAGCTGATTCTTGCTTACCTTCAGGTAGCTCCTCAATCCAGAATTACTTATAATCCGGTCTTCACCATTCAGGAGTATCATTTGTACACCAGCTTCAATTCTTGTAAGCTGACTTCTAAGGATTTTGAGCTCCTGTATAATAATTTGGTCTGAGTTGAATATTGAACTTTTCATTTCACTGAATTTATTGCATGAAGTGACTTTATGACCTCAGAACGCTTGTATCTCACCCTGGAAGATATCCTATGAGCAGGAACAAGTCCTTCTTTGGTCCATTTCCCTAAGGTTGGGAGCGAAATACCCAGAAGTTCAGCAGCCTCCCGCCGTGTAATTAGATCTGACTGAATAGCTGCACCCCTACTTTCAGAGAGAGCCTTCGTAACGCAATCTTCTACTGCAGCCGCAATGACCTCCTTAAGATTATCAGCAGTTATTGATGTAATGATCAAGCCTTCCATACTTTGACATTTGATAGTGCCAAAGTTGAAGGTGATCTAGGTGAGGAAAAAGGAAAAAAATCCTCGAAATGATTAGCTAGAGGTAAAAGAAAGAAAATCAATAACTTATATCTAGGAATATATTATCAGCTCTTTTATAAACTTTACCAGAACTGATTTACTTGTTACCCTCAAGTTCAAATTCACGTCTCAAATTCTCAAACAGTTCAATATTCTTTATAGAATTATAAGGATCATTTTTCTTCTTGGTCCTAACATGTCTAAGTGTAAGTCTGATAGTATCTTCATTTTTTTGAGTAAACTTCGATATCATTCTAGCTATCGCAGTGTAGTCATAATCTGTTTGAAAGTCCTTATTGGTAAGATTTTTAAGAAAATCAATAATTCCTATGGCGTCTAATACAACAATGAGTTTACTGGTATTTGATATCTCTTCAGGTGTAACTTTTCTTATTGCCTTACTATCTTCAATCTCTTCCTGTTCAATTCTTTCTAACCTTTCTAGCTCTTGTACTAGCAATTTCTCTATTTCTACATAAGCAACTCCTTGTCCTAATACATACAGAAGCGATAAATCAAAATCATATTCCCCATTGCCCTTTTTAGGTTTCATCATTAGCAGAGCGTAATCCTCAACTTTCTTATTATATCCCTCTCTGATATCATTCATAACCATGATAAACAGCCATTTCTCTTTAAGCTCAGAAGAATGACTTTTTGAAACAGCTTCATCATTTCTTAAGACAATATTCATTTGATTCTTTGGTGTAATAACTCCAATGTTCCTGATTTCTAACAGTAGATTCCATATAAATTCAGCTTTATCAAAGGCCACATCAAATCTATCTTTGTAATCTTTTAACAATATATCATAGCAACCAAAGAGCTCTTTTAGTCGAATTAAATCAGTACTTGGGGTAATTTCTTTAGCCACATTTACACCCTGAATTTCCAGATCAATTGGGATGGTGTTCCAAAATTGATTGAATGCTGCTCTAGCATCTTTATTGATTGGCAGCTCCTGATAGGCTTGTTGCAGTTCTTTCTTTTGTGGATCCATCATACAGCTTTTAAAGATTGACGATTGCTCCATTGTTGACCTAGCAACTTTGCATGTTCCCGTGGCGTTATTTTGATATACTTCATAAACGCCTTTTCAGTCCGATGTCCCGTAATAGCCATGATCGTAATAGTTGGTGTGCCGGCCAGGTACTCATTGGTAGCAAATGAGCGGCGGGCAGTATGCGAAGTGATCATCTTCCATTTCGGAGAATTCAAACTGACCTTCAGCCCACCTTTCGTAATTGATTTGGAAGTCCGTTCGTGGAGATCGGGCACCATTCTGCCGATCTCTTTCAGGTAGTCATTCATTTTCTGGTTACTGATGGCCTTGGGGAGTTCGTTGTCATATTTCTTCAGTATCCGCTGGACCACCGGGTGTACAGGTACCGCAACCGGATCTCCGGTTTTTATCTGGGTGATCTCAATGAACCCATTTTTGATGTTCTCAGCCCTCAGGTTGGAAAAGTCTGAAAATCTGAGGCCGGTATAGCAGCCAACCAGGAACAGGTCTCTAACCCTCTCTAATTTTGGTTTTTGAGCAAGATTCAGGGCCTCTATTGCCTGCAGCTCTTCTTCGGTCAGGTAAATGCTGTCGCTGTTCTCTCTGACCGTTTTAAACCGCTTTCCCTTAAAAGAATGATTTTGGTTCAGCCCCAGCTCCGTAGCTTCTGTAAGTACCAGCTTAAGAACTTGAATATTCTTTCCAATTGCATTGGTTGACAGATTCCTGTCTTTTGTCATGAATTCAACAAAATCCTGGTAGAAATCCAGGTCTATGGCGTCAAAATCTATGTTTCTGTTGCTTGCGCTCCGGAAGTCCTGCAGGTGGTTCATGCAGGTGACATAGGTTTTGATGGTGTTGACCGACAACGGCTTGCCAGTTTTGTGGTTCAACCTCACAGAGCCTTTAGACTTTTCTATAAGGTCTTCAAAAAATCCAAAGAAGTCTAGCCGTTCTTTTGATGCCCCCCGGTTGAAGTGGACATCCAGGGCTTCTTTCAATTGCTTCCTGTCGGGCTGGCGGTTATGATCATTCAAAAAGCGCCTGTACACGGTCTTTATTCCCGCCTCAATATTGTCCAGCCGGGCATTGAACTCCGGGTATTCAGGGAACCTTGCGGTCTCCCGCACACGCTTGGTAGCAGAGTTCCAGTATTTCGGTTGTATGCTCTCTGAAAAGTAGTACTTGATACGCTTTCTGTCCCAGTAAACGCTGGCATATATGGCAGTCTCCGCTTCTCCCGGACGCTTCAAATAGAAGTTCACTTCCATGGTTGATCGATTTTATTCAAATGTAAGAAAAAGCACTCAGGGGGACACTCAGGGGGACACTATTTTTTTATCACACTTTTCCGGAATTTCTCAATCTTGCCTATAAATGCAGCAATAACTGGCTTTCCGAAGGAAATAGAAAAAATGTCAAGGAAGCAAAATAAAGGCTTTAGTAGTGCGCCCCACACCACAACAAGATCCCGGTTACTTTTAGCCGGGATTTTTGTTTTTAGAACTAATAAGCCGACCGGCGGTTCCCTGCCTGCGTGACAGAAAACCTATGGTGAAAAAAGGGGAGGACTTCCGGTTGTATGTGTCGGAAGACAGTGTTGGCAGCATGTGACCTAGCGGTGTTTCAGCAGCCACCGATCCCAAGACATTTTCTGAACGACTTCATAATTATCCTGCAGGTTCGGATACTCTGATTCCAAGGCATAGTAATAGCTGGCTGTACAGGCTGTGTCCGTCTCCTTTGTATAGGGATAAAGAATCAGCCAATCAGCATAACTGGTCTTTACATAAAAGTCTATGGATGGATGAAAAAGCCAGTTGGTCTTCAGACTGACCTGCTCTTTCAGATTGTTTTCCGGGTTGATCAAGTTTAATACCTTCAGATTATCTGCATCGTACCACCATTCTCGAACCTGATTCAGCTTCATGGTATCAGACAAGTGAAATATTCCCAACAAAACAACCATTCCTGCTGTAACATACTGCAACTGTACCTGCTTTGCTCGCCATATCAATGGAAGTGCAGTAGCCAGCAGCAGTGATGCCAGCGGATACAGGAACAGAGCCGTTCTGCCATTCAGGTTCGGAGTATGGAGCAACATCATCTGGATCAGATTGATGAGCACCGGAAGCCAGACTACCGCCATTATCCATCCATAAAGTGTGTCTGTTGTTCCGGTAGATCTCCGTTGCCTGATGATCAGCAAAACAGATGCAGCACTCAAAACGATCAGCCAGATTATAGTTATTAAGTTATTGTTGGGATTAACGAACAACACAGCGCTGTATCTCCAGTTGATGACCAAAGACATCAAGGTATCAGAAAAGAAACCGTTTGATGTCCAGTACACATATTGATCAGTTGATTGCATCTTATACAATGGCGTAGCTATCAGTGCGAGAAATCCCAGACCCAAAGCAGCCAACCACAAACTATTCTGCCATTTCCTCTTTGTATCCAATTTCCAGATAGCTAGAAGCAACAACAGGAACATAGAAGCCCACCAGGGGAGCAAAGTAAAACTTGCATATGCAGAAAAACAGGAGATCACTGCAGCCAGAAACAGGTGAAGGATCTTTTGATGACAAATTCCAGACAACAGAAAACTGATCGCTGTCATTTCCAGAGCTACTGACAAGCCATAGCCTCTGGACAATCCGAAAAAATCCAGCAGATATGGATTGGCAAAGAACAATACAGCAGTGACAGGAAGCCAGAAAGATCTGGGGTTTAACAGACATGCTATTCTGTAAACAGCCCAGGCAAACAACAGAAAGGAAAGTAGATTGGGTAATCTGACCGACCACGAATGCGCTCCGAACAATGCAATGCTGTACTTGACGAGAAGTGTATTGAGGATATGGTTATTAGGCCAGTTGTCGGGAAACATCATGATCTCCCACGCATTGTAATGCACGTAGTGAACAGTGGTTGCTGTTTCATCGTGCGTAATGGGAACCTGAAAGACCTTGATCAGGATCAGAACAAAAATGGCTGTTGCCATCAACACATAGATCCATTTGTATAAACGCTCATTCATGAATGGAATATATCAGGATGGAATCGATGGTGAGTGGATATACAGACAAATTATGCTTAAACATAACACCGATAGAATCGGCCTGATACCTGTTGAACTGCACATCCATGTACAGCGGCCAGGTATTTTCCTGCATCAGTCGCTGGATACGGATGGATTCCTGGTGATCCATTCTACCTTGAACATGATATCTTATAAGTAATTGGTCCTGCTTCCAAATGTCTGGCTCCCGGTAAGGTACAGTGGCCCGAAAGTAAATGCGCATCCAATCCGGATTATCTGATGGTACTGCCAGCATCCATTCATTGGTCACCGTGTCATCCTGCAATAGAACAATTGGGCCGGAATTCCATTGACTCGTTTCACTTGTATCCAGTATAAGATCTGCCTGCTCCATGGAGCCTCTGTAAACTTCTGAGTAATCCAGAAGTTTAATATCGTCCGGATCCTGATGAAATCTTCCCACAGTACGCCAAAAATACTGCCTGTTATTGATGCCGGTTGGCAGAAGACCTCCCTTATGCGCCTGATAGGTGAACCAGCCATTGAGATAAACAGTAATGAACAGAAATAACGAAAGCAACACAGCTGACCACGTTCGATGCCAGACACAACTTTCAAAAAATGCGGCCAGCGGAAACGCCAGTACCGGATACAACTGAATCATGGCCCGCTGCCCAAGTGAATTACCATACCACCAGATATCCCAGGAAAAAGCAATGTAAACAAACAACACAGTATAGATCACGGCAGAGATACCAAAGGATCTGTTTTTCTTCAAGAGGAATAAGAATCCGATCAGGCACAGCAACATTGCCGGTGAATAGACCAGCCAACCGCTTCTGTAGCTGAACAACCCTTTGATGATATGCGGCTCAAGCCAGCTGAAACCCTGATCCTCATAAGAATAGAACAGCCATTGACCCGTAACCGAACGCCAATAGATCAATTGCATTGATCCAATGACAAGTGCGGTGAGCACCATACCTGACCAATATTTTTTTTGACGGATGATCTCGCGGAAACGCTGACGGATTCCCGATCTATCCCAGGCAGACAATCCCCAAAAAACCGGCCAGAAGATCAGTATCAATTCAGTGGGTCTGGTCAGGGCCGCCAATCCGCACCAAAAACCTATCAGCATGGCAGAGTGCATGTTTGGTGATCGCCAGAACTGATGGGTGGTCCACAGAACCGCCACATAAAGGGTGAACAGGTAGTTATGGGTCAGGGCGCCATCAATGGCTGAATAGTTCAGGTAATTAGATCCCGTCACTATAACAAGCAGCGACCAGGCAACAGCTTTATCAGCAAAAAAAAGCAGGAGGAGTTTTCGCAGATACCAGAGGCCGATCAGAGCAAATACCAGACTACTCAATGAGATGGCCACCTGATAGGGCTTAGAAAAGCCATCAGCCGGAAACCTGTTGTCTGCCAGAGCCCAGGCATGTCCCAGAAAGAAAAAAGGGCTGTACATGATAGCTTGCCCCATCGTATATTTCATAACCCGGTTGCCGTTCCCGATTTGGAATGCCTGATAATCATCACCTGCGGGCTGATAGGTTTTCGATATCGAATCCAGAAAGGCTACCTGTTCCAGATCATGGTAGATAAAAATTGCCGGCAGGTACATATAGTAGCCCGATACATCCCAGGAGATGGTGGTTTCTGTACCTGTTTCCCTCCATTTAGGATAGAAAAAGATGTGGACCGCCAGTAGCAGGCTGTACAACAACATCAATGTATTTCTTGAATTCAGGGAGAAATACTGCATGCAAGGTTTATTGGCCATCCAAATATGACCTTTTTATAATATTTACTGCCGAAGGGGTTTAATATACCCTGCAATCTGACGAAAAAATGTTTTGGTAGCTTAGTCTTGGCTTTTCAAGGTGAGGGAACGAACCATAGAAAAACAAGATCCCGAGAGGAACGATTCGGGATTGGTATTTGAAATTATGGTGCGGTAGCTCAGTTGGTAGAGCAATGGACTGAAAATCCATGTGTCGGCGGTTCCCTGCCTGCGTGACGCAGTCAGGGACCCCGGGCCATCTGACCTGTATCTCATGATGGCTACCTTTCGCAGTTCATACTTCAATGTTTAACTTGTACGGGGCAGTCCTCGTATAAGCATTAATAAGACGTTGACATTAAAACTTGTATTTGCCTGCATATTGGCAATTCCTGCCAAATCGCAAAGTCCGGATATATTATTTCAAAAAAACCTCGGTAGTACAGATAATGATTGGCTGCACTGTATCATACCAACGAAAGATGAGGGATTCATTCTGGCAGGAAATACTGTTTCCAATGCCGGAGGCAATAAATCAGAAGACGCCATTGGCAGCAGGGACGCCTGGATCGTCAAAATGAATGGCCGGGGCGAGATACAATGGGAAAATACCATTGGTGGCAGTGGTTATGATCACCTGCAAAACGTTCGGCAAACACAGGACGGCGGATATATAGCAGCCATCATCTCCGGTTCAGGAGTTAGTGGTGATAAAAGCCAACCATCTTTCGGCGACATGGATTACTGGCTGGTTAAACTGGACGCTGGTGGAAATGTATTATGGGATGTTACCATTGGAAGCACTCAAGATGACTGGCTCCATATAGCCGTACCCACCCCAGACGGTGGCTGCTTGTTGGGTGGCTGGTCATTTTCTGGTATCGGAGGACTGAAAACAGACGCAACACTGGGCTTCTGTGACTTTTGGGTGGTTAAAACAGACAGCGTTGGAAACATTGAATGGCAGAAGACACTTGGAGGCAGCAGCTATGATTATCTGCGTGATATCATTGTTAAAGAAAATGGACATTCCCTGATTGCAGGATACTCTGCATCTCCGGCTGGCCCTTACAAAAGCGAAGCAAACAAAGGCGATGAGGACTATTGGATCCTGGAACTCAATGAAGCAGGTGACGTTCTTTGGGAGTCAGTAGCAGGAGGTAGTGGGGCTGATCTGCTGGAGAGTATCTACCAGGATCATAACGGGCGAATTCTTGTAGCCGGCCGGTCATACTCCAATGCTTCATTTGACAAGTCGGAAGATAGCTTTGGCGATTTTGACTACTGGCCGGTCATGCTTGATTCAACAGGAAATCTTATCTGGGAAAAAACGATCGGCGGTGATGGCCTTGATATGCTTTATGACATCGCTCAGTTGCGTGACAGCTCTTATGTATTCAGCGGTCATTCCCGTTCAGGAATAAGTGGCAATAAGTCAACTCTCAATCAGGGAGACTTCGACTACTGGCTGGTTGGTATGGATGAATACGGCAACATTTCCTGGCAAATGGATATCGGTGGATCCGGTGCTGACAATACAGAATCAATCTGCCGAAACAGATATGGAGAAATAATAATTGGAGGCTATTCAGTGTCTCCGGCTTCCGGTGATAAAACTGAATCCGGATGGGGAGGCTATGACTTCTGGCTGGTGAAAGCTGGCCAAAATGATTGCAGGAGTTATAAACCCCATCATTTGTATTCAACTCCAAAGCCTGATGCTACTGCACAATTGAGTTGGAGATCTAACTATGGGGACCCTCTTTCAGGGTATGAAATCTATTACAGAATAACGGGATCGCCGCTATGGACAATAGAAACCAGCTCAGATAAAATGATCATGCTGAACGACCTTACTTCCGGCGCCAGTTATGAATGGAAAGTACGCTCTGTTTGTCCTTTCACAGAAGATAGTTATGCAGAATCTGTGTTGGCTTATTTTACTATTCCCCTTCGTCAAACTGAACCGTTGATTTCTCATACCCAATTGACGATATATCCAAATCCGTCCGACGGACATTTTGCCATCCAAATCAAAACAAATATGGAAAGCCTGCCGGCAAGGATCATCTTTTATGATTTGTCAGGCAAGGTTGTTTATACAGAAACAATGTATTTACGCTTTGGATACGCGGCGTTTAAAACTGATAATCCACTACCAACCGGAATATATCAGATAGAAATATACACTCCGTTTAACCAAACAACAGGTTCCCTTTATTTAACAAGATAACTGAATTCCAGGGCAGCCATCAGAATGCAGAAAGTACATCAGGACTGACAGTTGGTTTCTGATATCCAGAAAAGGAAGAATAAATCATGTCACATATACCCCCATCCGTTTTAAATGATTTATCTGTTAAATCCCTGCCAACCTCCTGCCCCAAATTCCCATCTTTTACCCAGGAAACTTACCTTTATTGCCATACCTGAATGCTGATGAAAAAACTAGTACCCACCCTCCTGTTCTCCCTGATCTCTCTGGCCTTGCTGGCCAATCCGACCGACTCCATCTTTCAGTACACCCTGCAGCTGAAATCCAATACGGATCAGATCGATTTCAATGACCGCATCAGTCTGCTGTACTTTGTTACGGACAGCATTGGAGATAAGAATGATTATGTGGTCAAGATCCAGGGATACTGCAGCCGCGATAACAAACTGAAAAAAGCATCGGCCTTTGCACAGGAAAGAGCTGACGCCGTCAAGGCAACACTCATTGACAATGGCTTCTTCGATTACCAGATCATCTACTGCGATGGTAAGGGCGGACCGGATATCAACGAAGACAAGGTTTGGCTGACCTTTTTCCCCAGAACCATGAAAAAGGAGCAGATAGCCGCCTATGAACAGGAACTTGCCAGACAAGCCAGATACGTATATGTCAAAGATTCCCTGCAGGCCGGCGACCTCCAGCCGGGCAAGATCTATATCATGGAAAAGCTGACCTATGAACAGGGAAAACGCAGTTTCAGCCGTGAGTCACTGCCCTATGCCCTCAACCTGGCACGGGTCCTGGCAGCTGATACCACCCTGGCAGTAGAGGTCAGAAGCCATATGTGCTGTCCCGAGATCAATACCCCCGATGGCATGGACATCATCAGCAAGAAAAAAGAATTGTCCAAGAACCGGGCCCGTGAGCTGTGCGGATTCCTGGTCAAGAAAGGTGGACTTACCGGTACCCGTCTGAAACCTGTCGGACTTGGAGCGACCGAACCGCTTGTAGAGGAAAAGGATGATGCCTCCAAGAAGAAAAATGAACGGATAGAACTGGTGGTCACGAAATATGTTCCTCCGGCAGCCAAATAATAGCGTGTTATTTCGAATAAATTATTGCTTAATTTATAGTCCTTTCCTGACTGGTGCAGGGTCATAGTGGTCATCACTGTGATTTTGACTCCTGACCGGGCAAATGAGATAAGCACAAACCCAGCACTTTTACCCCGGCGATATCAGAGTGAATAGAGACCATTCCCGACTGTTTTGGGAGCGATCAACTGATGGCGGGGTAACCTGGCAAACAGCCTTCGACGGTACCTATCGCAGAAAATGAACTTTTCATTTCCTTCTTGTTTCTCTCCATATACCTTTGTCTTATGAAAGCGATACGCCTGTGGTTGTGGACCGGTGCCTTCATGGTGCTGTTACAGGTCATGCTGGGAGGTATCACCCGGCTGACGGGTTCCGGACTGTCCATCACCGAATGGGATGTGCTCATGGGCGCACTGCCCCCAATGAATGCAGAACAGTGGAACGAGGCTTTCGACCAGTACAAACAGTTTCCGCAATATGAGCTGGTGAACAGCGACATGGACCTGCCTGGTTTCAAAAGCATCTTCTGGTGGGAATATATCCACCGCAACTGGGCCCGACTCATCGGCCTCGTTTTCCTGATCCCTTTCCTGTATTTCTGGTTCTCCGGCAGGCTGAACAAAGCCATGCGGAACCGGTTCCTCGTGGTCTTTCTTTTAGGTGGTCTGCAGGGTTTCATGGGCTGGATCATGGTGGCCAGCGGACTGATCGATAAACCCTGGGTGAGCCCCTATAACCTGACCATGCATCTCCTGCTTGCTTTGCTGGTGTTTCTGTACCTGATCTGGCTGGCTCTGTCCATGCGCAAGAAACCTGTTCCGACAGACCATCCGGTTGCAGCAAAACACATTCGCTGGGTGCTGGGTATCATCGTCGTGCAGATCGCATTCGGTGGTTTCATGGCAGGCACCAAAGCCGGCCTGCTGTTCCAGACATGGCCATTGATGAACGGCACGGTCATCCCCCCCAATGCATTTCATGGAGCCAACGCCATGGCAGCGATCTTTGATAACCCCACCACCATCAACTTCGTCCACCGTACCCTGGGCATCCTGGTGTTCCTCGCGGTCGGGATATTCTGGTTGCAGAACCGTCGTTTCAGTGCCCCATCCATGCGCAGGCTGGAGCATGCACTGCTACTGATGGTGTTCCTTCAATTCCTGCTTGGGGTCACCACCCTGCTGCTGGCATCCACCCATATTCCGGTATTCTGGGGTGTGGTACATCAGCTGGGTGCGTTCATCCTGGCAGGGATCGCCACGGCCATTCTTTACTATGCCAGACCAAGAAAACCTCTTATCGGTTAAGCCCTCCGGCAGCCTTCCGTATATTTGCAGCAAATACCTGCTGTGAAAGGAATCATACTGGCCGGTGGATCCGGCACCCGTCTCCACCCGATCACCCTGGCCATCAGCAAGCAGCTGATGCCCATCTATGATAAGCCCATGATCTACTACCCGCTCAGTACCCTGATGATGGCGGGCATCAACGAGATCCTGATCATTTCCACTCCTTATGACCTGCCCGGTTTTCAGAAGCTGCTGGGTGATGGTTCCAGACTGGGTTGCAGCTTCAGTTATGTGGAACAACCCAGTCCGGACGGGCTGGCACAGGCTTTCACTTTGGGTGCCGATTTCATAGGTAAAGACAAGGTAGCTCTTGTGCTGGGGGATAATATCTTTTACGGGGTCGGGTTGGGAGATCTTCTTTCCAACAACAATGATCCTGACGGAGGTATCATCTATGCTTATCACGTAAGCGATCCGGAACGTTATGGTGTGGTGGAATTCGATGCCGATAAAAAGGTCATTTCCATTGAGGAAAAACCTGCAGCTCCTAAATCCAACTTTGCGGTTCCCGGCCTCTATTTCTACGACAATGAAGTAGTGGACATTGCCCGCAACCTGAAGCCTTCAGCCCGCGGTGAATATGAGATCACCGATGTGAACAAGGAATACCTTCGCAGAGATAAACTGCGTGTTACGGTGCTACCAAGAGGTACAGCCTGGTTTGATACAGGCACCTTCGACAGCCTCATGCAGGCCAGCCAGTTCATCCAGGTGATCGAACAGCGACAGGGTCTGAACATCGGCTGTATAGAAGAGATCGCCTACAGAAAGAAATTCATTGATGCAGCCCAACTGGAAGCCATCGCCCAGCCACTTATGAAGAGTGGTTACGGTCAATACCTTATGCGTCAACTGAAACGATGAAAACCTGTAAGGTACTGGTAACCGGAGGATGCGGATATATAGGCAGCCACACTGCCATCGATCTGCTGAAACAGGGCTTTGAAGTAGTGTCCATAGACAGTCTGGAACGTTCACAGGCCTTTGTGGCCGGACGGGTAGAAGAGATCAGCGGAAAACCGTTTCATCAATACTCTTTCGATTGCCGCGATGAAGCTGCAGTGCGGAAAGTTTTTGAACAGCACCCTGATATCAGCGGTGTCATTCATTTTGCAGCCTATAAGTCTGTCGGCGAATCAGTAGAACACCCGTTGCGTTATTTCGACAATAACCTGAACTCGCTGATCACCGTGTTGAGGGTGGCAGAGTCTTTCCATGTACAGCACTTTGTATTTTCCTCAAGCTGCTCGGTCTATGGTAATGCGGCTTCCCTTCCGGTAACTGAATCCACACCGCTGGCAGAACCTGAATCGCCCTATGGCAGAACCAAGCTCATGAGTGAACAGATCATTCATGACTACAGTCTGCACAGCAGGATGCGTTTCACCGTACTGCGCTATTTCAATCCGGCGGGTGCCCATGACAGTGGCAGGCTGGGTGAGATCCCCTTCGGGAAGCCCGACAATCTGGTTCCGGTCATCACCGAAACTGCCATCGGCAAAAGACCGGCGCTGACCGTTTACGGCGATGATTACCCTACCCGCGATGGCTCCTGTCTGCGTGACTACATCCATGTGATGGACATTGCTTCAGCCCATACCAAAGCATTGCAATACCTGCTGGAAAACAAGCAGAAAGAAAAGGTGGAGATCTTCAACCTGGGAAGCGGAGAAGGCATCACCGTACTGGAGATGATCCACGCCTTTGAAAAAGTAAGTGCTACTGAACTCAACTATCTTCTGGGTGACAAAAGACCCGGCGATGTGATCGCCATCTACGCAGATAACAGCAAGGCAAGATCATTATTGGGATGGATCCCCGTTCGCACCACAGAAGACATCATGCGTTCTGCCTGGGCCTGGGAGAACCGGATGCGGGAAGAAAAGATTAAATAATGAACGGGGAAGAAAATCTTCCCCGTTCTTATTTCAGGGCAATATCAATGCTGAATGATCAGTTGTTCATTCTGCATCAAGCCATTTTCACTTACCAGGCTTACCATATATACTCCGGCAGCCATATTGCTGACAGGTAGCGATACGATCTGATTACCTTCTGATATCTGAATGACCTCTCTGTATACCAGCTCGCCTTGAATATTAGCAATCAATAATTCAGCAGTGGTATTGTCAGATGAGCCGATCTGAATATAAGCATTCTCAGATGCAGGATTTGGATACAAATCCATTTCCCATACTGCATTGGCAGCAAGCCTGCAGTTGACCTTCACATACACGAAACTCGATCTTCTCGCACAACCATCCTGGGTCAGTACGACATGATATTTACCAGTCGTACCTGCATCATAAGTGCTGGAGTTAGCTCCCGGAATCGCCACATTATTCTGGTACCACTGATAGGATGCTGTAGGTGAATACGGTGCTTCAAGTGTGGTCAGATCTCCATCACAAATATAAATAACTCCTGTTGTGATCAGGTTGAATGGGAGTACAACTCCGACCAAGATGTCTTCTGAAACCACCGCCGGACAAATACCATTGTCTGCAACGCACGTGTATAATCCCGGCATATCTGCTATATAAGCCGTGCTGGTGGCGCCTGCTAACTCCACTCCATTTCTATACCACTGAATATCTCCTCCACTGGCACTTACTTCAAGAGTAGTTGCACCTTCATAGCACAGTTTTTCCATCAATGGCGACAATACTTCTACAACTGGTGATACAGATTCAGTCACTACGACAGGCCCGGCATTTGATTCGCATCCTTCTGTACTTGTAACTGTTACTGAATAGCTTCCGGCACCCACTTCAATTCCGGCTGTTGATTCCAATGTACTCCACAGATAAAAATCACCGCCTGAAGCAGTCAGATTGACCGTTTCTCCTTCACATAGTTCAGTAGGACCATCGGCTGTGATCTCTGCCACGGGTAGTGGGTTCACTGTTACCGTGATTGTATTGGAGGTCTGTTCTCCATTCTCACAATAGTAATCGCCGGAAGTGGACACCACTATCGAAACAGTTGTTTCTCCGGTACTCCATAAATTACCCTCAGCAAGATTGGCGGTCAGGGTCACGCTTCCACCTTCACAGAATTCCACCGGGCCATCAGCAGAGATGACGAGTTCTTCTGTACAGATATTGACCATTACATCGGCAGCAGCAGAGGTGTTATCACAGCCTTCTGCAGTATATACGGTAACTGTATAGCTGCCTGTTTCAGACACCACGATCGAAGAAGTGGTCTCACCTGTGCTCCACAGATAGCTATCGCCGGCAGAAGCAGTTAACGTTACCGATTCTCCATCGCAGAATGTTGTGGGCCCGTCAGCAGAAATACTTGCCACGGGGGCTGCATAGACCGTGACATTTACATCTGAAGATGTTGCACTGCAACCCAGTGTGGTCACTTCTACATTATAAGAACCAGCAGCTGATGCAGAGATAGATGCAGTTGTTTCACCGGTGCTCCAGAGATATGAATCGCCGGCTGAAGCGGTAAGTAGTACACTTCCATCTTCACAAAATTCGGTCGGGCCATCAGGTGTGATAGTAGCCACAGGTATGGGGTTCACGGTCACATCCACTGCATTAGATATATCTGTACATCCGTTTACGTCTGTTATGGTTACTGAGTAACTGCCTGTTGCATCCACATCAATGGAAGAGGTTGTTTCGCCGGTACTCCACAGATATTCAGAAGCAGCTCCTGCATCCAGTGTTACCGCTTCTCCCTCACAAAGCGTAGTAGCACTAAGCGGAGTTACTGAAGCAACTGGATTCTCCCACACAGTGATCGCAACCGGGTCTGAAATGGCAGAGCAAGTTCCTTTGAACAGCTCCACACTATAATCGCCGGAAGTGGTTACTTCAATGGTAGGAGTGGACTCACCAGTACTCCAGAGATATGCATCCGGGGCATCAGAACTGATACTCAGTGTCACACTACCACCTTCGCAGAATTCTGCAGGACCATCCAGATCGATCACAGCCAAGGGGTTAGGCTCTACTTCTATGTCAACGATATTGGAGGTACGCACACAGCCATCGCCATTATCAATAGTAAGTGAATAACCACCTGTAATATCTGCAGCGTTGGTTTCTGTAGTAGAGCCATCACTCCATAAGTATGACAGGTGATGATCTTCCGTAAACAATAACACAGATTCTCCTTCACAGAAGGTAGTGATTCCTTCAGCCATAATGACCACGGTATCCGGACAGTAATTGTTGGTAAGGGTATATCCGCTGTGATAGGTAGTTGAATAATGTTCAACCAATATATAATATGTTCCGGCATCCAACCCGGTTTCTGAAACCTGACACTCGCCATAGGCTTCATCACTGTCAAGGTTGGTTCCGGAGCTACTCTTGAGATATAGCCTGTGATACATGACAGGATCAAAGGTCAGGGTAGCAGACAAGTCTCCTGGTTGATTTAGCACTAACTCATAGTAATCGTATTCATCATAGGTAGCTCCGTTATAGCGGAATCCTATATGACCTTCCGCAGATGAATTGGTAAGCATAGGCTGTGCTACCGGTATTGAATCATTGTCTTCCATGTCATTTGCTTCAGCCGGTGGGGTGACCAGGTTGGTCAAGCTGTAACCACTGAAATAGGTAGTTGAATAGTGTGACATGCGAATATAGTATGTACCTGCAGCCAGTCCTTTCCGAACAACCGTTTGGGTTGTATAAGCACTATTGGAACCCAGGCTCGTTGTTCCGTTGGAATCGTAAAGTGTAAGGGTATGGTACTGCCCTGTATTATTTTCAGCAGTAATGGTAAGTGTACCGTCCTGGGTCGTTACTACCTGATACCAGTCATCCTCATCAAATCCACCCACATCATACCGGTGACCGATATGTCCATACATGGTACTGTTTTCATCCATAACCATGGCATCTGTATATACATCATTAGGCTCAGCGTCATTGTCATATTCTGTCATAGCCACTGCATTGTATAATGTATAAGGGCTGTAATAAGTGGTTGAGTAGTGCTCTACCCGTACAAGGAATGTACCGGCAGCAAGTCCGGCCTTTGTCACAGAGATCGAATCATAACCCCCAGTTGAAGCCAGATTGGTCACTCCGTCTGCAGCATACAGGTATAGCCGGTGGTACATGCCAACAGAATAAGCTAATGAAACTGTCACATCACCATCGCTGGTGGTTGTAAGTTCATACCAGTCATCTTCGTCATAGCTTCCTCCATTATACCGATAACCAATATGCCCCTGTGTGCTTCCATTCTCAGGCAGAACAAGTGCTTGAGTAGAGACATCATTTGGTTCTGCATCGTTAGGGATACCTGTGGATGTAAGTGAATTTGTGAGTGTATATCCTCCGTAGTAAGTAGTTGAATAATAGTGTACACGGATATAATACACACCGGCAGCTACACCATTTCTGGTAACGCTAACCAGATCAGAAGCTGAAGCTGAGCCCAGCGAAGTCACTCCATTTGAATCATAAATGGATAGATTAAAATAGGAACTGGGTTCAATATCCAGCGTCACATTCAGATTACCATCTTCTGTCGTGGTGACCTGGTACCAGTCTATCTGATCCAGTGCGCCACCATTATAGCGGTAACCTAAATGGCCGTCTGCTGAACTATTTTCTGCCAACACCAAAGCATCTGTATATACATCATTTGGTTCAGCATCCTGACCATAACCATTCGTTATGACCTCGGGCACCAGTTCATAGCTGCAATCTGTTGCGGCACTGTAGTACTGAATTCGCATGAAGTAGTCGCCAGCCGCCGCCTTATTGTACTGAAATGATGCCGTAGTTCCAGCCGGAACTACAGTTGCACTGGACAGTATTGTTGTACCGTCATTGTCCAGCAGGTATATATTAGCATGACCCGATCCAGTAATAGCGTAATTAATGCGGATGATACCATCTTCAGCGGTTGTGAATGAGAACCAGTCAAAGTCCAGATCTGCCCCAAGCACAGAGCCGGTCACGCTGTCATTCACAGCCACTGCATTAGCAGTACCTGAAGTGTTATTGGATTCGGTCTCAGCAATAGTAGTGGCATAAGATAATATCGGTGCTGCGATCAGTATCGCAGACAGCAGGATTGGTAGGCGCATGTTTTTCATTTTGGGTTTCATAAACAGAATCCCAAATCTATCGGTATCCATGCTCCTGCCATACTACTAATTCTTGCAGGTACCGGTTAAAAACGTGTTAAATCAACTTTTCCCGTATGGCTTTGGACACTGCCTCACCTAGGCTGTGCACATGGAGTTTCCTGTAGATGTTGCGCACATGGAAATTGACGGTATGGTAACTGATGCCCTGGTTTTCAGCAATCATCTTGTAACTGAATCCTTCTACCAGATCGCGTAATACAGCACTCTCTTTTTCTGTAAGGTCGATGCTGTTAGCAGGTTCCGGGGTGTTCTGTTTTGCAAAAAAGGCCAGGACCTTGGCGGCTATCTCTGGTGTCATTGGCGCACCTCCGTCATGCATCTCACTGATGGCCTCCAGTAACTTGACCGGTGGTGTTTTCTTTAACAAATAACCTGTGGCTCCTGCCAGGATGCTTTCAAAAACTTTCTCATCATGATCAAAGACAGTCTGCATCATAACCGGGAGGTTGGGGAAAGCCCCCTTCAGTATCCTGACCGCTTCAATTCCGTCAATTCCCGGCATATCAATATCCATGATGACCACATCGGGCTGTGCATCATGGAGCTCTGCCACGAGGTTGCCGGCATGTTCATAGGATCCGCAGCAGACATATCCCTCGGTAGTTTTCAGCAATAACTCCACTCCATCCCGCCGGATGTCATTATCGTCAAACAGAGCTACCCTGATCTCCTTCATGATCCTAAATTAATTCATTCATATTTCTGATCTTCTACCAGATCTTGCGGGTTCCGGCCGGAAAACATAAGCTGACCAACACACCGTCGCCTGGCTGGCTTGTTATTTTCAGTGATCCTTTGAGTGATTCTGCCCGTTGTTGCATCGAATACAATCCATTTCCATACTGAACCGATTCCTTGTCAAATCCTTTGCCATTATCACTGATATCAACACACATCGATTCTGATTTACGGTAAAGACGGATGGTCACTTTGGTGCAGGCTGCATACTTGATGATGTTATGAAGCGCCTCTTTACAGATAAGATAGCATTCTTTGCGCTGCACTGGTGATAAATGCAAGCTGCCCAGGTTATCATCCCATTCGTAAGTGAATCTGATATTGGCGGCGCCAAGCATCTCGCCTGCCAGTTGCCTTAATCTGGCTCCCATCTGCCCGGCAGGGGCATTTCTGGGCTGCAGACTCCAAATAATATGTCCCATATTCTCCTGCATTTCAAGGCTGGCATGAGAGATCTTCTGTAACAAGCTCCGCAGTTCCTGTTGGTTCTTCTGTGAGTGATTATGTGCCACTTCGCTGTACAGATGAATAGAACTCAATGCACTTCCCACATCATCATGCAGATCGTTTGCTATCCTGTTTCTGATCATCTCGATCTGATATCTGCTTCTCTCTCTCAGGAAGATGATCAGCCTGAAAACAGATAGTGACATGACCAGACACAAGCCGTAAAACCACCAGGTTCCATACCAGGGTTTTGAAATGTCCAACAGGTATAATGTATTCGTCTCACTCCATTCACCTACCGGATTGGTCACCTGTACTTCGAGGGCGTAGCTGCCCGGAGTCAGATTTGTAAATCTGATAAATGATGTGACAGATGATTCTGTCCAATTCTCCTCAAGTCCAGTTAGCCTGTACCTGATCTTCAGTGAACCCGGATATCGAACCTGAATACCAGCCAAATTGAACTGAACGAAATTCTGGTTGTGCTTAAGGACAATACGATCAGGATATTCCTTCAGATAGATCAGAGAGTCCTGAACCAGCAATGTTTTAATAAACACATCAGGGAAACTGCGATCTGCAATCAGATCATCCTGATGAAAGGTCAGAAAATGCTTTCCGCTTGCGTAGGCAAACTGGCCGTCTGGTAACTTGATGATCCCCAGTGGTGCACTTGGGTACCAGGATTCATGGGGAATACCCTGGTATCTGAATGTTTTCCGTTTTACATCAAATATCTCGAACCCTTCCAATACAGCAGCCCACACCTTTCCCTGATCGTACAGACCTCCCAGCATGACACGGTGCAGGTCATTGCCTGGCAGCCAGGTCTGGCAGCTTCCATCTACCAACCTACCCAATCCATCAGGTGTGGTGATCCAGACACCTTTTTCAGGATCAGAGATGATGGATGTGATATAATTTGAAGGTATGCTTGCCGGGTCATCCGGATCGTGCAGAAAGCGGTCGAAGTTGTTCACAAGCCCTTCTTCACTACGCCACCTGTATAAACCCTGAGTACTGCCCAACCATACCTGACGATCTTTATCAATAGCTACATTTAGCAGCAGGCCGTCTCCAAATGATAAAGGATTCTTTTCATCCCTTACCAGAAAATAATTAACATTATCACTGACATCATATACAAGTAAACCATATCCGATAACTGCTGCCAGTACGAACTCCTTGTCCTGATCCTTATAAACGACCGGGCTTCTCACCTGAAAGGCAATCCTGCTATAATGTGATCTGTTGATGATCACAGTGTCTCTCAGGTACACTAAAGACGGTATCCAGTCAGACAACTGCTCTTTCACAGGGTCATACCAGAACAAACCCTGCTCTGATGATAGCATGAATCTGCCATCAGACAACTGTACAATACCTGTTACCTGGATGGCCTGGCCTTTAAAGTCTAATTCTACCCTTCTGAAGAAAGCATCTGCCGGTTCTTTTTTGAATATCCCTGCGCTTGAGCAGATACGCAGAGTGCCTGATGACTCTGTGAAGACTGAATAATAACTGATGTCTCTGGCTTCGTCATACGGAAGTAACTCAGCATGAATCTTCCACTGGGCCGGATTGTATCTGGCCAGCCCCTTTGTTGTTCCGATCCAGACGATGCCATTGCGATCTATCATCATTGCCAGTACCCTGTTACCGGGAATGGAATATGCATTGTTCACTTCTGACATGAAAAATCTGGACTTCATCGTCCGCTTATCAAGCAGTGCCACTCCGGTACTGTTCATTCCCAACAACAGCGTATGATCATCCAATGATTCGATACAATTGATCTGATCTTCCGCATCAAAAACTTCTGTGATCACCGGATCATCTCCAGTGCCGGAGTTTCTTTGCAGAAACAAACCGCCTTTCCATCCACTGACCCAGAGACTATCTCCTTCCGGTAAAAATTCTGCGATGGTGGTACATGGCAGATCACGGAACCTCAACACCAGCTTGCCAGTAGCATCTATTGCGGCTACCGGACCAGGTTTTAAGGGAGACAGGAAAATCTGCCCTCTGAAAGTTTTGAACCTATGTATCCAAAAAGGATCCTTGATTTCAGATCCTGCATCATCCCATCGAACGGACAGTACAGCATCAGTCACATTCTTAGCAGGAGCGATGTATCTAAACTCCATGTTCCTTGTGTGCAACAGGATCAAGGGATTGACCTCTGCTGTCAGCAACAAAACGGAGTCGTTTAGCATGACAATATCTGTAAGCCGGTTTGAAGGCAACCCGGTCTTGTTATCAGTGCTTTCCATGAGTGCGGTCCACCTGAAACCTTCCTTTGCCTGCTCATCAAAGCGGTTAAGGCCGCCATCTTTTGTAGCCACCCAAATGATCCCATCCTGATCTTCCAGTACACGAACTATATAGTTGCCGGAAATGGAATTCCTGTTCTGATTTGATTTCAAAAAATGCTCATAAGTCTGGCCATCATACCGGTTCAGGCCAAAGCGGGTACCTATCCAGATGAAGCCCCGGCTGTCTTCAAACAAGCAGGTTATGCTGTTGTTGGACAGTCCATTCCGGGTAGTGATCTGTTCAAAATAAAGATCAGGAAGTTGTGCCCGAAGGGCGGCGCAATAAAAAAGTAAGAAACAAAGTACTGACAACAGGCGCTTCATGGTAAACCGAATATACTCGCTTTCGGTCATATCTGTGAAAACCTGATCAGCTGATCTGTTGCCGGTAATGTATGTTTCGTTGAGCCAAATGTTCCAGCATGAAAGACAAGTGTGCCTCCTCTTCACCCAGGAATTCCGGCGGAAAGACCCCTTTCTTATCATACATGCCATTCAACACCAGGCGGGCAGCCCCTGTGCAGGTATAGCCAGTGGTGCGTGCCATGCTGGAAGTCTTCGTTGCGGCATCATAACGATCCAGCAGGTCATAGGTATAGGTGCGATGTGAACCGTTTTCTGTTCCCTCTATGATGACCCGCATCACAGTGAATTCTTCTTCTTCCTGCTCTAGTTTCCACATCGGGAACAGCAGTTGCGAGGTCAGGTCTATCGGTCGGATTGCCTGCCCTTTCACCAGTATGGCTTCTTTACTGAAGAACCCTGTCTCCCGCAATACCCGCATCAGTTCGATATGACCCGGATAGCGCAAAGTTCTTTCAATCATGTTCGGAATATCGGGCATGGTGCGTATCAGGCTGCGCAGTCCGTCGCTGTTGAAAGCTTCGAGGGTACCCACTTCTGCAAACTCCATGAGCTCCGGTTCGCTGAGCGCAGGCATGACCACTTCCTTTCCATCCTGCACATATCGGGCCGGGCGGGTATATTCTTCCAGTACATCGATGGGGGAAAAGGGAGCCTTATACTCATATGGCCACTGTCGGTGTTTGGGAAGTCCGCCCACCAGACAAACGAACCGGTTCACCTGCATCCGCCGATGGTGATATCCCAGCAGGATATTGTCCATTCCGGGTGCCACACCCACATCCATGATGGCAGTTACACCTTTGTCTTTTGCAAGCTGATCCAGCAGAAAAGGGTCCTCATCAAAAAAGGAAATATCACATATGTTCTTCCCTGCTTCAATAACGGTCTGCAGGGTTCTGAATGCCATGAATCCGGGTACCGCTCCTATCACAAGGTCTGCAGCAGCGATCAATTCCTGAATGGCAGCAGCATCAGACAGATCAGCCTGAATGGTATGGATACCAAAGGGCAGAAGCAGGTCCAGATTCTCCCGGCTTATATCGGCACTGGTCACCTGAAAATCCTTTGCCAGGTCAATGGCCATGGCACGTCCTACCATGCCGGCACCCAGTACAACTATCTGTTTGCTCATACGCACAAAGGTAGGAGAAAGATCATTCGAGGTCGGTACTCAGCGTATAACGGCAAATGCGCCCGTTGCCCTTATCTGCCACATAGACCACCCTGCGCAGATAAGCCACACCACTGGGTTCGTTGAAGTTGAAGGGGCCATCGCCGGCACCGCCAAAGCTGGCGATGATCTGTTTTGTTGTGGTGCTTCCCGGTGGTGGGTTCACACCTTCATAGCCCCTGCGGGTGAACTGATACAGAGAGTCCAGCTCACTGTCCACCACAAATATGTAACCGGTAAAATCAGGTGCCACATACACATCTGCAGGAGCTTCAAATCTGCCGGGTTCGTAGAGGAAACGATCGGCTTTGGTCAGGTCAAATGCTGCCAGTGCTGCATTCTCTCCATAGGTGACTCCCGCTTCCGGATCCACATTCTGCTGGATCCACAACACTTTGTACGCTGCATCTTCCGCCTCCAGGGTGATAAGAAAATCAGCCGAGGTGCTGATTCCTGCGAGCGATTGGGGTGGTGCAGCAAATCCGGCGATAGAAGAGATATTCCAGGATGATCGGAGGTTGGATGATACCGGACTCAGTCCGTTGGAATAGCCGGTGTTGATGCCATCCTCATCAAAGAACAGAATAGTATTATCCACTCTAGCGATACCTGTCAGGTCATTTCGTGGACCGGTACGAGATACATGCAGGGTATTATCGGCCAGAGTGGTCACACCGGTGAATTCAACTGCGATATCATCTGTACCACGGAAAGAAGTGATGTTGCGGCTTTCATCGCAGAACGGATGAATAAGGGTATCAATGAACTGTACATTTCCGGTAGCCGTACCCGTCAGGTGATATACCGCAGCCAGGTTTTCAGGCGTTCCGTCGTCATCCACATCCACATCCACCCGCCCGGTCACATAGGTATGCAGCCTACGGTCCTGACATACATCTGAGGCACCCTGAATGTAAATGATGTCATGCAGATTTCCCGCCTGATCCAGCACGTTCAGCCCGTTGTCATCTATCACATAGATCATCTCATCATAACCGCAGTATATATCTACCGGATGATCAAAGCCTGTCCAGAATGGCAGCACTGGAACATAGCCCACTTCTGAAGGAATGAGTTCCGGATCGATGGCGCCTTCTTCAAAGATCTCTGCGGCTACATCATCTTTTGTTGTACCAAACAAAAAATCGCAACTGCTCAGCAGCGGAAAACAGATGAGGATGTAAGCCAGTTTCTTCATAGAGATAATTGCAGACCGATGCGGTTGACCGTTCCCAGCCTGTTCATATATTGAAATCCGTAATCCAGTTGTACCGTACCAAAATAACGCGGCACCCTGACACCGAATCCGAACGAGGGCCAGGCTGCGAGGTCAGTGGCGAACTGATACCCGCTTCGCACAAAAAGCAGTTTCTTCCAGCCGTATTCCAGTCCGATAGAATAGGTCTCATTGTTATCTGTGGGATGGTTGAGCTGGGCTGCAGCGGTGAGTTGATGGGTCTCTGAAGCCAGTGCATCCCAGGCAAATCCAAGACGAAAAATGGTGGGAACCCCAACATCTTCGGCCTGCAGGATGGCGGTGGTATCGGTGATGGACAGCACAGGTATGGAACCATCGGGCGTTGTATTGAACCCGAAATTGGTGAGTGCCACGGCAAAACGGGTCCGGGCAATACCGATATCATACCGGAAGCCCAGATCGAACAGCATGTTCTGGTTGTGCACGTCAGCAATATCTTCCCGCACATATTTCAGGGTCACACCGAAACTGAATGCATCGGTCAGTACCTGTGACCAGCTGGCGCCCAGAGCCATATTGACCGGGCGAAAGGTCATGCCGTTTCCGGCGGGCTGAAATTCTGTGGTGACCGGCATGGAACCGGCGTCAAAATACTGCAGGCTTCCTGCAAATAATGTGTTGGAGTTCAGTCGCCAGGCCAGTGCTCCGTAAT
>Ga0209607_1000379_pt1 | contig 40005 bp, 45 predicted proteins | sample AD_UKC117_MetaG_FD_184413 | JGI IMG/M metagenome (GOLD analysis project Ga0209607, IMG submission 184413) | Active sludge microbial communities of municipal wastewater-treating anaerobic digesters from Hong Kong - AD_UKC117_MetaG (SPAdes)... | ecosystem: Engineered > Bioreactor > Anaerobic >... | reverse complement strand
TGTAGGGGACGATTGATAAAGACAGACAGCAGCTAAGAAGCACAAGGGACGGCCGAACACATTTCGGTCGTCCCTTAGATATTGCCATAAAACCACAAAACAGGCGTGACGCTGCATTACAGATATCTGTCGCTTCTTCGGCGCGTGGGTAAGTCCTCACGCTCGGTCAACAGCTTGATTCTGCTCCAGTCGCTGTACGGCTTGACAAGGCGCGAACCGACCTCATCGGTGAAGCTGCGCCTGCGCTCGAAGGTCTCGGTAGTAATGAGACGATAGCGCTCCGCCGCGTGCTTGACGCTGTCCTCCCATGAGACGTACAGCTCGTCCATGGCGTGCTCGCCTATCTGTCTGTAATGCTCGCGGTCCTTGCAAACGCCCAGAACGACCCTTGCAAGCTCGTCCACATCCTCATGTATGAGTATGGCGTTATGCCCGCAGGTCACGCCCTCGGCGGCGCAGCTGCCCTCGATAAGCAGCGAGCCTAAGCCGCAGGCGGCGGCCTCACGCACGACTATGCCGTTGGTATCGAAGGTGGATGGGAACAGAAAGAGGTCGGCAAGGGAGAAGTAATCCCGCAGAAGCTCGCGGTCATGGACAGCGCCCGTAAAGACGCAGAATTCGTTTATCCCAAGGTCCATGGCAAAGCGCTCCATCTCCTCGCGGTCTTGCCCGTCGCCCACGAACACCATCTTGAACCTTGCGCCGGCTTTCGCGGCGGCGTTAAGCCCCGCGAGTATGAGGCGTATGCCCTTGTACCACATCAGGCGCCCCACGAACAGAAAGACCGTGTCGTCATCGGTGAAGCCATGCTGCTTTCGAAGCGCGTCCACGCGCTCGCGTGAAGCTATGCCCCTTGCGAAGTCAACCCCGTTTTCCATCACCACATATTCGCCCTTGAAGCCCAGACTCACAAGGTTTTCACCCGCGCCGCGGCTGACCGCCCAAACCTCATCGGCGGCGGAGATGTTGTCCACAAGCATACGAATGCTGGACTCGGCCAAAAGCTTGGACTTTATCGCGTTCTTGATGTCAATATCGAATTTAGTGTGATAGGTCATTATGAGAGGCGCGCCCGTGGCCTCCCTGAGCAGCCTGCCCAATATCATGGAGGAGACCGGACAATGGCTGTGGATGACGGAAGGCTTGAATGCCGTGAGCGCGTCGGCCGTCTTGGGGGCTAAGGGGTAGCCCGCACGATAGCCGAAAAGCTTTGTGGTGTCGATGCTTGGGTATCGTATCACGCGGAAGGGGTAGTTATCGACGACGTTCGGGTATTGCGGCGTGGCTACTACGACCTCGCCGAGACCATTGGATATGACGTTTGCATAGTTGACAACGGCGTTGGCTACGCCGTCAATCATGGGCGGAAAGGAGTCATTCAAAAGGCAGACCTTGAGCTTGTCCATCGGGACCTCCTTCTTTCTTTAGTACTTAGATAATATCACAAAAAATCATATATGGAAAGGATGCAATAGTGAAACTTGTGTGTTATAATGACAATATATCAATATCGGAGGTCATATGCCATGAAAAGACTGCTTTCCATACTTCTGGTAATTTCGATGATAGTGCTGCCGCTTGCCGTGAGCGCGGACACGGGTATCGGTCAGATCAAGGTTGAGCTTGCGGGCGGGGATAAGACGTCGGGCAGCGAGGAAATGACTGAGGTGTTCACCGAGGCTTCAGCTTCGGCGGCCGACTTCAGCTTCACAGACGTGAACGGAACCGTTCATAATATGCTCGATTACAGCGGGAAGACGATTATCGCCCTCTACGGAAATGTCGTTCGCAGCAGCTCCGTGGTGACGGATGTTGTCAACACCGTAAAGATCGCGGGCAACCTCAAGACAGCCGTGGGCGGGGACGACCTTGTGGTCATCTTCTTTGAGATGAGCGCCAACAACAGCGCGACAACCATAAAGGAGGCGTTCAGCTCGGCTTCCATAGGCGGCGAGGTCATAGCCGCAGTGCGTGACGGCAACACCACCTCCAGAGTTATGACATGGTATGAGAACTGCTCCGGCAAAAGCATGGACGGCAGCGTAACGCAGCCGCTGTGCTTTGTGCTGACGGTCGGGACGCGCAACGCCTCTCTGAACTACTATGGTTCGGGAGCACAGACCTCACAGGACTTCGAAGTCCCCTTAGCCATGGCTTTGGGCGGGGATATATTCGGCTATCCCGTAGGGCTTGAGGCCGTGAGCGGCACAAACGGAGTTGAACTGAGTTGGCTTGCGTATGCCCAAGGTTACGGCTATCGCATATACCGTTCGGCTTATGGAGCGGATAATTTTGCCGAGATAGGCACGAGCGATACAGGAGAGTACACCGATGAGAGCGCCGCGGCAAACGCTGCATACGACTACAAGGTACTTGCCTATAAGGACGCGGATGACAGCGCGTTCTCCCATGTAGTGTTTGGCAGATGGCGTGTTTCCACCGCGACCGAGGCAAGCGACGCGCTTGCCGAGGAGTTAGCCTACCTTGTTAACTGCGCTCGCTATGACAACGGCGCGGAGCTGCTTTTGTATAGCCCCGAGCTTTGCGACGCTGCGCAGTACCGTGCGGAGGAGGTCGAGATAAAGAGCGACCACTATCGTCCGAACAGCAAGTGGTGGTCAAACGTGCTGGACGAACTCGGCATAGGCTGTACTGCCAGCGTTGAGTTCATAGGCTCAACCACGAGGAGCAAGACCTCAGCGGAGCTGCTCTCAGCTTGGCTCAATATGGAGAGCAACAAAAAGTACCTCGTCAGCAACGATTATTCCTATGTGGGCGTGGGCTGTTATCAAACGGGCGATTCAGATTCCACCGTCTATTGGTGCGTGATATTTACCGAGACCAATACTCCGCCGGAAGGACTGAGCTATCCTGCGAACGTTTACGCGGACTTTACTGTCAGCGTGAACACGGCTGTAATCGGGCAGACTGTCAAGCTCACGGCGGCGGGCGGCGAGGCATATAAGCTGAGCATAAGCGCGGGGGCGGAGACGACCGAGCTTGGCAGCGACGCCGAGTATGAGTATACCTGCGACAAGCAGGGGCTGTACAGCATAGTGTGCGAGATAACAGGCGGTGACGGACTGGTGACGAGCTTAACGGAGAAGCTTTCCGTAACCCGCGAGTATATGCGCGGGGACGCGAACTCGAGCGGCAATGTCAACTCCGAGGACGCCGCTATGATACTGCGTTACCTTGTCGGTCTTTGCGATATGGATTATACCGAGATAATTGCCGCCGACATTGACGGCACGACGGGCGTGAGCGCGAACGACGCGTCCAAGATACTGCGTTATCTTGTGGGATTGGCGGACGAGCTGTAATGGTTAGGATAGGCAACGACTGGGACGAGATCTTAGCAGGCGAGTTCGAGAAGGAATACTACCAAAAGCTCAGATTGTTCCTTATCGATGAGTACCGTACGCACAAGGTCTACCCCGATATGCACGATATCTTCAACGCGATAAAGCTCACAAGCTTTCAGGACACGAAGGTGGTTATAATAGGACAGGATCCCTACCATGGCGCGGGACAGGCGCATGGGCTGTGCTTCTCGGTGAAGGACGGGGTTGAGCCGCCGCCTTCTTTGAAGAACATCTTCAAGGAGATTCATGATGACTTGGGACTGCCCATACCGAATACAGGCGAGCTTACGCCGTGGGCAAAGCAGGGAGTGCTGCTCCTAAACGCGGTGCTGACCGTGCGCGAACACGAGCCTAACAGCCATAAGGCCAAGGGCTGGGAGATATTCACCAGCAGGGTCATATCCGAGCTGAACCGCAAGGAGACCCCCGTGGTGTTCCTGCTCTGGGGCGCGAACGCGAGGGCGAAGGCGCAGGTGGTCACGAACCCAATCCACAAGAAGCTCTGCACGGTGCATCCAAGCCCGCTTTCAGCATACAACGGCTACTTTGGCTGCCGTCATTTTTCCAAGACCAACGAGCTGTTGACAGAGAGCGGACAGACGCCCATCGACTGGAGCCTGTAAACCTTAGCAGCATGGCATCCCACCCCTTTGTCATCCTGAGCGAAGTCGAAGGATCTTGCTAAAAACTTAACAGTCAACCCCCGCTCCCCCCTGAAACCCCTTTCGGACGCCAATTATCCCACGGGGGAGCGCCCCTTTTCCCCGCAAGTCTGTTTCAAGATCCTTCGTCACCACCGTTCCTCAGGATGACAGAGAGGGCTTACCGCCTGCACATTCGCGTCAAGACATGATTGCATCGCCAACCCACCCCCCCGTGTCATCCTGAGCCTGCCGAAGGATCTTGCTAAAAACTTCAAAGTCAACCCCCGCTTCCCCGCGAACCTCCTTTCCCACAGTAAATTTCACTTCTGAATTCCACTGTGCAATTCACTTTGCCTATAATTTCACAATGCACAGCTTGCCCTGCGAGGGTTGATATGCTATAATTTTGCCGTACGGCAGTTCATCAAACTCCACGCTGCGTTGGTTGACGGCGCACATTATTGGAGCGTATACTTCCCGTTGAACGGAGGCGGCATGGATATCAGAAAGACAGGGGAGTTGATTAGGGGCTTGCGACTTGAGCACGGCATGACGCAGAAGCAGCTTGCAGAAAAGCTGTGCGTTTCCGATCGCACCGTCTCAAAGTGGGAGCGCGGCGCGGGTTGCCCCGACGTTTCGCTTTTGCCGCGATTGTCTGAGCTTTTCGGCGTCGATACCATGTGCCTTTTGACGGGCGAGCTATCGCCCAATAAGAAAAGCGGAGGCAATATGAGAAGACTGCAATTTTACGTTTGCCCGATATGCGGGAATGTCCTGACGGCGACGTCAGGCTCCGAGCTGTCCTGCTGCGGCAGTCGGCTGTCGGCCGAGAAGCCCAAGGCGGCGGACGAGGAGCATAGGCTCACGGCCTGGAACACCGATGGCGAGTGGTACGTTACCATGGAACACCCCATGACAAAGGAGCATTACATACGCTTTATAGCTTATGTGTCGTGGGACAGAATGCTAATAGTACGGCTGTACCCGGAGCAGGACGCTGCGCTGCGTATGCCCGTCATGCGCGGCGGGAAATTCGTGTTCTGCTGCAGCGGGGACGGTATGTACGAACAGAAGATCTGAGCGGGGAAAGCCCGCGGAGAGAAGGTATTACATGAAGAAACGCATATTCGCGATAACAGCCCTGGCGTTGGTCTGCTTCTTGCTTTTGGCTTGCGGCGACGGCTATACGGGGGACGAGACCGAAAGACCCGTGCCTACGGCCGACCCCGCGCTTGCGACCCAGTCCACCGTGGTAGAGCTTACGACGGCGCCTTTTGCGACGGACGGAGCGGGGACTTCCGAAACCGCCGCTTCCTATGGCCTATCCATCACCAAGGGCGTGAACGACTATGCGCTGTTCACCTACGACGCCGCCTTAATAAATGAAATGCTCTACTACTACTCGGGCATAGTTCCCGAGCAGACTGCGGCGGAGCTTGACCTTACCGAAGCCTTGTTCGTGTATGTGAACGGTTACAGCTTCGCAATTGATCCCGATGGCGTTATTTGGTTGGACGATCAGACGGTTAACTGTGTGGACAAGGGTACGAGCGGCTTGAACTACACCCGTGTCAACGCTGTGTACTGTTTTTCGGATTGTCAGTACGCGAATCGTTTCGAAACCCCGCCCTTCACCATGTCATACTCTACGGACGGCATGACGGCCTATTCGGGCGTGACCGAGGAAGCAAGGGCCGAGTTCATCGAGAGCCTAATGACCAATTACGGCTTGGGCAGGGTTAACTATAAGGGCTACGCCACCATGCTGTTCAAGAGCGACATAGTGATAGTCCTTTCGGAGCTTGTGGGCGATGTGATGTACTACCGTGAGTGGAACGGCCTTGGGTATGTCGTGTCGGGGACGCTGTCGCCCTCCGCCGCGCTTGAGATAATGGGGGAGGACTTTTTGACGGCGATAGAGATGAACGTGCCTTCCATACCCGTGGACGGCGACGCCTCAACCCCCGTCACGGGTTTGCAGCTGTTCATGGCTTTGCCCGCGGCGGCGGGGAGCTACAAAATTCCCTGCTTTGTCATAGTCTCACAGAACGGCTTTGTCGCCACAGAGATGACTTATGGCGACCGTGCGGCGGCTATGGATGTTGACGGAGACGGCGAGTATGAGCTAATTCTCACATCGGGCGGCATCTCGGAGAACGAGAACTCGTTTAGGGTGAGCGTGTACGGGCTTTCAGACGGAGCTCCCACATTGGAGTACAGCGGCGTGTTCGCGGCGGAGACGGAGCTGAATCTTGACGTGGTGCGCAGCAACGGACTTGTCAAGATATACGGCACGAGCAAGAATATTCCACCCGCCACCTATCTTTGGACGGTGAGCGTACAGAACGGTGCGCTGTACCTTATCAACTCGTCGGGAGAGTACCTGCAAAAGCTCAGTTAGTCAAAACTATAAAACAAATGAAGCCGCGGCGTTATCTGCCGCGGCTTTTGTTACATTTATGTGGATGCCGTTCATATAATACAATATGAAAAAACGGCTGAAAAGACTGCTGCTTGTCCTGCCGATAATGCTGCTGCTCATCGCGGGCGGGTTTCTCTACATCAACGCCAACCTAAAACCCGTGCTTGTGGGGCTGTCCAAGGCAAGGGTGGAGTCTGTCGCCGCCAAAGCGATGAACGACGCCATACTTGAGATACTCAGCGAGAGCGGAGCTACCGACGACCTGTTGATAGTTCACGCGAACGAGGACGGAGTTTATCTGTTGCAGGCCAACAGCGGCAAGCTCAACGCGGTCGCCGCACAGTGCGCGGATTCGGCGCAGGAGCGCATCATGGCGCTGGGCGAGCAGGGCATAACGATACCCTTGGGTACGGTACTTGGAATACCGCTATTTGCGGGTAAGGGCCCCAAGCTGACCCTGAGGTTCACTCCCGCGGGTGCGGTGCAGAGCAGCTTCGAGTCCGCGTTCGCCGACGCGGGCATAAACCAAACCATTCACAAGATAACCTTGCGCCTTACGGCCACGGTTCGGATTATTTTGCCGGGCGAGTCGCATACCGTGACCATTTCGTCAGTTGCGACCATTGCCGAAAGCATCATTGTGGGCGATGTTCCGTCCACCTACGCGGACGTGGACGACGGGGAGGAGATACTCAACCTCGTACCTTAGTCCGTCTTATGCGCGGAGTGGGCGTGGAGCTTTTGCCCTTGTTCCACAGACAGAAGGGAGCGTAGAACACGAACGCCGCGATTGAGAGACAGACCATGTATATCGGCGTGTTCACATACCAGCCGTACTGCTTTGAGATGGACTTGAACACCACTATGGGCGAGTCGGAAGGCCCGACATAGAACATATTGACGGAAGCATTCGAGACGTTTCGAAGAGCAAGGTTGATAAGAAACGCCACAGCGCAGAGGCAGACGAACACCACGAGCGTGCCGCGATACTCCGAGATCTTCCTTGCGCCGCGGCGCGAGAACCCAAGGTACAGCCCGATGAACACAAGCATCATATGCCAAATGAAGGCGTGAAGCGTAAGCGTCCAGTACTCATGGACAAGCCCGGAGGGTTCGAGAAACGCGATAAAGCCGCCCATGAGGTTGAAGGCTATCATGAAGTTGAAGATGTAGTCGCGCACCCGGCACGGCTTCATGAATGCCGCGATAAGGCAGAGGTACATGGGTATGCTGCAAAGCTGGAACGGGAAGATCCACCATTGATAGCTTCCGTTGCCTATGACATAGTAGTAAAAGAGCTGCTTGTACAGCTCCGCAACTAAAAGGAAGCCCCCGCAGCAGAGAAGCACGGCCTTATTGCCGCGTTCGGTTGTGCCTCGCAGCAGGTAAGCCAAAAGCACGGCAAGAGCAAGCCCGCCGAAGAAAAAACCGAGATGAAAGGCCCCGTAGGATGCGGGCTTGACCATGGGCCACGCCGTCCACCGTAAGAAATCCTCTATCATAAACCACAAACTCTCCGATTACAGATTCGCCGTTTGGCGTACAGATTATAACAGCAGGATTCGCATAGGTCAATCATATAGGGATATAAAGGGATAATATAAACCCGATGTCGAAAAGCGCGACAAAGTTTGATTTGGAAAGCGCCTCAATGTCTAACGTTAGGGACTTGCCAAGGAGTGACACAGGTGATATATTTACTAAAAAGAGCGGGAGGGCGACATGACGAACGAGCAGAGGGAGAGACTGTTTTCACAGGCGGACAGGGCTGCAAAGCGAGCCATACTGATACGCAGGGAGCTGCATCGCCGCCCCGAGCTTTCGGGACAGGAGCGCGAGACCGCCCTTAGGATATCGCACCGCTTGCAGGAATTGGGCATCCCATACAGCGTAAGCGACAAACACGCCGTTGTCGGCGTCATAGGCACGGGGCGTGAACCTGCCGTGGGCATACGCGCCGACATAGACGCTTTGCCGGTTTTGGAGCGCAGCGGACTGCCGTTCGCCTCCGAGAACGAGGGGGTGATGCACGCCTGCGGACACGATATGCATACAGCGATTCTCTTGGGCGCGGCCGAGGTGCTAAAGCAGCGCGAGAGCGAGCTTAAAGGCACGGTCAAGCTGTTCTTTCAGCCCAACGAGGAGACCGACGGCGGCGCGAAGGACATGATAGCGGACGGCTGTATGGATTCCCCAAAGGTGACACACACCGTGTCGCTGCACGTCAATCCCTTTTTGCCTGCGGGCAAGGCGGAGTTTTTGGAGGGGCATATGAACGCGGCCGTCACCGATATGCGCATACGGGTGATAGGCAAGTCCTGTCACGGGGCGCACCCTGACGGCGGCTGCGACGCCATACTTGTAGCCTCACAGGTTGTGACCGCGCTTCAGAGCATAGTGAGCCGCAGTCTTGCGCCCACTGACGCGGGAGTGGTCACGATAGGCAGCTTTCACGCGGGCAGCAAGGAGAACATCATAGCGGGCGAGGCCGTGCTTTGCGGCACTCTGCGCGCCTTGGACAACGCGGTAATGGACAAGCTCAAGGAGAAGGTCACGCTCATTGCGGAGCGTACGGCGGAGGCGTTCGGGGCGAGCGCTGAGCTGTACTTTAAGACGGGTTATCCCGCGCTCATCAACGATGCGGAGCTGACAGCGAGCGTGGAGGGCGTCGCGGCGGAGCTTTTAGGCGCGGAAAACGTAATCAGGATGGATGCGCCAAGCCTTGGAGCTGATGATTTCGCTTACTTTGCGAACGCGTCCCAAGGCTGTTACTTCAACATAGGCGCGGGCGGGGATTGGATTGCGCACCCGCTGCACAACGCGGATGTAATTTTGAATGAGGATTGCATAAGGGTGGGCATACTGCTTGAGACGGGGGCCGCCCTGAAGATATTGGAGGACTGATGGACGTTAGGGATACTGTGGTCGAGGTCGATCTGTGGGCGATCGCGCATAACCTGAGGGAGCTGCGAAAGCGGCTTGAACCCAAGACGGCGGTGATGGCGGTAATCAAGGCGGACGCGTATGGCCATGGAGCGATAGCTGTCGCGCCGACACTCATGGAAAATGGCGCGGACTATCTGGGCGTCGCAACCTTGAGCGAAGCCTTAGAGCTGCGCGACGCCTACCCCGATTACCCCGTGATTATCATAGGGCATACCCCTGACAGACTGCTGCATATTTGCGTTGAGCGCGACATCACCATGACGGTGTTTCGCGCCGAGCAGGGCAGGATAATATCCGAGGCGGCGGAGACCCTGGGCAAGGCTGCCAAGATACATCTGAAGGTGGACAGCGGCCTGCACCGACTGGGAGCGGTTACGGCGGACGAGCTTTGGCCGCTCTGTACGCATAAAAATGTGCTGACCGAGGGCATATTCACGCATCTTGCGCTGCTGTCGGACGAGGAGGACACTAAGCAGGTCAATTTCTTTCTGGACATAGTGAACGAGCTTGAACGGCGCGGCGCCCACTTTCGTTATAAGCATGTGTCGGACAGCTATGCCGCGGTGCAGTCACCATGGTTCGGCATGGATATGGTGCGCGTGGGAGCGCTGCTTTACGGCACCATAGTATACGAACGCAACTTCATCGACCTAAGGCAGGCAATACGCTTCTATACGCGTATATCCTGCTTGCATACAATTCCAAAGGGCGAGGGCGTGGGCTACGACAGGGGCTGGAGGGCTGAGCGGGAGAGCCGCGTTGCCACGCTGCCATTTGGCTATTCGGACGGCTTTCCAAGGAACGTTCCCAACGCTTATGTCGTAATCAAGGGCGTGAAGTGTCCCATACGCGGACTTATTTGCATGGATCAATGTATGGCGGACGTCACAGACGTACCCGACGTCCACGAGGGCGATCTTGCGCTCATATACGGCGACGGCAGCGACGGAGCGCTGTCCATACGCGAGACCGCGGCAAGGCTGTCCACGAACAAGAACGAGCTGCTGTCGCTGCTGTCGCTTCGCGCACCCCATGTGTATAAGCGCGGAGACGATGAGCAACAGCCCTAATCGGCGGCAAAGCCTGCGCTCAGCTTCAAGCTATATACACAACAAATTCACCAAAAACGCTTGTAGTTGCCGCGCTGTCGTGGTATAATCGATCGATAGTGTGACAAAGGAGACAGTTATGATCGTTATTGACAGACTTCGCGAAAAGCTCGCACAAAAGGGTCTTGACGCCGTGCTTATCACGGGCGAGACCGCGATTCGCTATTTTTCGGGATTCACCAGCGTAGACGCAACGGTTGTCGTCACAAAGAACCATGCTTCACTGCTGACGGATTTTAGGTACACCATTCAGGCCAAGGAGCAATGCTTTGAGGGCTATGAGCTTGTAGAGGTCGGGCGCGGCGGAAGCCTTGACGCGATTTCCAAGGCCTTGGACGCCGACAACGCCAAGAAGGTCGGCTTCGAGGACGCGGAGCTATCCGTGGCGGTGTTCAATCAGTACTCCACGCTTGCCTATGAGTTCGTGCCGTTCTCCAATGAGCTTTGCGCTATGCGCATATTAAAGAGCGCCGAGGAGGTCGAGTCTCTGCGCTTGGCTCAGGCCATGGCGGACAGGGCATTCATGAAGCTGCTCACAAGGATTCACAGCGGCATGACTGAAAAGCAGGTTGCCGCCGAGCTGAACTACCTGTGCAGCATGGAGGGCAGCGAAGGCCCGTCCTTCGATCCCATCGTAGGTTCAGGCCCGAACGGAGCCATGTGCCATGCCGTCCCCTCGGACAGGAAGCTGCAAAAGGGCGACCTTGTGGTACTGGACTTTGGCTGCATCAAGAACGGTTATCACTCCGACATGACGCGTACCTTCGCGGTAGGCGAGCCGGACGAGTTCTCCCGTGAGATATACGCGATAGTGCTTGAATCTCAGACAAGAGGGCTAAACGCCGTCCGCGCAGGCATTACGGGCAAGGAGCTTGACTCTAAGTCAAGGGACTATATCGTTGAAAAGGGCTACGGCGAGTGCTTTGGACACAGCTTGGGTCACGGTTTTGGCTTGCAGATACATGAGGCGCCGAGCGCGTCAACGGCGTCCAAGGACGTATTCGAGGCGGGCATGACCATCACCATAGAGCCGGGCATCTACATCGAGGGACGCTTGGGCGTCCGCATCGAGGACTGTGTCGTCGTCACGGAGGACGGCATGATAAACTTTGCTACTGCGTCAAAAGAATTGTTGACGATAGAATAGACAAAAGGTATATTTGGAGGGTTTTTTCTTATGATTATGGCAGGCGATTTTCGCAAGGGCGTAACGGTTGAGATCGATGGCAACGTTTGGACTATCGTTGACTTCCAGCATGTCAAGCCGGGCAAGGGCGCCGCGTTTGTGCGCACAAAGCTCAAGAACGTCATGACGGGCGCGGTGCTTGAGCGCACGTTCAGCCCGACCGACAAGTACGAGAGAGCGCATATCGAAACCAAGGATATGCAGTATCTCTACTCCGATGGTGATCTCTACTACTTTATGGATGTAGAGAGCTATGAACAGATTCCCCTCAATCACGATCAGGTTGAGGACTCTATCGCGTTCATCCGCGAGAACGACAATGTCAAGGTTCGTTTCTACAAGGGCAGCCCGTTCTCCGTTGAGGCCCCGAACTTCGTCGAGCTGACGGTAGTCGAGACCGAGCCGGGATTCAAGGGCGACACCGCGACCGGCACAACCAAGCCCGCGACGCTTGAGACGGGTTATAAGCTGGGCGTCCCTCTGTTCGTCAACGAGGGCGACAAAATCAGGGTCGATACGCGTACCGGCGACTACATGGAGCGCGTATAAAGGACAGTCGGCATTAACAGCCGAACATTGAAACGGAGGAGCATTATGAGCGAAATTTCCGAAAAGGTTGCGTACATTCATGGCTTGCTTGACGGCATCGGCGTCGAGGATGAGAAGTACAACAAGCTGTACAGCTCTATCGTCGAGGTACTCGGCGAGATGGCCAAGCAGCTGGACGAGCACGAGGAAGCGATCGACGACATCGAGGACGATGTTGACGATTTGTACGAATGCATCGACGATTATGATGATTTTCTGTTCGGCGATGACGACGATGACGATGAGGACGAGGACGATGATGATGAGGACGACGAGGACGAAGGCTTCATCGAGCTTGAATGCCCTAAATGCGGGAAGACCGTATTCTTCGGCGAGGAAATGCTTATCAACGCGCCCGAATCGTTCAAGTGTCCCAACTGCGGCGAGCAGCTTGAGCCTGTGTTCGTGATGGAAGACGGCGAGGTTGACGACGGGGACGAGGACGGCGAGGACTGATATAAAGACGCTTTATAAAGGCGAGACGTGAAGGGATCTAACGATTCCTTCACTTTTTCCAATAGCGGAAAAACACGAAACGGAGCCTGAGTATGGAGACTGCGGTCAGGATATGTAAACGCTTCCACAGCTATTTGCGCATGGGGAGCTATACGGGCAAGGTGCATTCCGTGTTGGAGAACACGCTAAATATAGCGACGCCCTTCGGAATAGTCACTCTGCAAGCTGCGGGCAGCACCCTTCAGCCATTTTCGTGCGTTGTGGGCGCGATGAAGCCCTTCAGTCAGCTTGGAATCAAGGAGGGCGACGGCGTAGTCCTTGAGGACGAGCTTATCAACGTGACGACAACGGGCTTTTGCGTGGACGTTTCACAGGCGCAGGACGTGGAGCTTTCCGTGGACGCGCTTACCAATATCTTTATACCGCTCGATCTTCCCATACGCTTAAGACATCTGTACAGGGTGATAGAGCTGAACTCCGACAATGACGACCTATCCGCGCTAATAGTGGAGGGCAAGGACAAGAACCGCTGCTGCGAACAGGTCGCGGGCAAGCTTGACGCCTTTTCGAATGCGGTAAACGAGCAGGAGATGGACAAGGCCTGTGCCGCCGCCGTGCTGGTGTCGGGCTTTGGACAGGGCTATATGCCCGCTTCGGACGATATGCTTTGCGGCTATCTGGACGGGTATTCAGCGTTGTCCCATGCTCTCGGCAGGAAGCGCGAGCGTGTTCTGTCCCAGACGCAGCAGATAGCGTGGGAGATTGCGCAGCATACGAACGAGATTTCAGCGGCGTTCCTCCTAAAATGCGGGGAAGGCCTGCTGTCGGAGGATATGTTCCAGCTGATGCGCAGTTTGTTTTCGGACATGCCGTACACCACGCTCAACGCCAACGCGGTGCGGGTGGCGCGCTCCTACGGCGGGTCGGGGATAGATATACTTGTGGGCGTGTACCTTGCGATAGACAGGCATTACAGCAACAAGCTAACGGATTGAGAACGAGCGGACTACTGAGAAGACCGCGACACGAAACGGAGGAATTATGGATACAAGGGTTCTGCTTATAGGGCTGTGTGTGGTCTGCCTTGCGTGGTGGGCTTATGGGATGTATCAGCGCAGGAAGGCGAACGTGTTCACGGACAAGCTTGCCGTAGCCTTTGTGGAAGCGGCGGAACATATCTTTGCAGGCAAAACCCCTATGAAACCGATAGAGATAAGCAAGGACGGCAACGGCGGACGCCGCATCGCGCCGTTTTGCGAGTGGGACGCGGATTTGCAGGTCATTATGAGCGAGCCTGCGGACGAGTATGTCATGGAACGCTATGAGCTTATGCTGAATATGCGCGATGAGGCGCGAAAGGTCATGGGTTCGGGGACGGTGCTGGGCAAGCGTTACCGCGAGGCGATGGACAAGCTCTGCAACACCATGGGAACTATGGTTCAGGCCATGGGTCAACCCGAACTGTTGGAAGACGCGCAGACCGTGAATGATGTCAACTTCTTTTTCTTTAGACGCAATTATATAAGGGATGTTCTGATGTTTGACATAGTTTCAACAAAGACACGTCCTCTTGTGGAGTCCGAGGGACACCGTGGGGCAAGGGACATGAAGAAAGGAAAGGCTAATGGAACAGACGAAAATTAGACCGATGACGGAGCAGGAGAAGCAGGAAGCGGCACGCCAAAAGGTGATTCGGAGCTTCATTAAGGACGGCGTGCTTGTCTCGCTGCCCGTCAAGCAAGCCAAGAAGCAAATCGTGTTGGAGGAGCTTGTAAAGAGCTTTGATAAGGACAGGGAGTACAGCGAAAAGGAAGTCAACGCCATAATGCGCGGCTTCAACGAGGACTTCTGCACCCTGCGCCGTGAGCTTACCGATGCTAAGCTGATGACGCGCAAGGACGGCGTGTACAGAAGGGTATAACGAGCGCGGACCCCGCATACAATCAAGTAACTTGATCAAGGGGGTCGTGTACATGCCCGTTGTAGTTATAACCAAGAGAACTTTTATAGCCGTAATCGTGGCCGCGGTCGTGTTGATCGCGGCTCTTGTGTTGCTTATCACCCTAAAGCACAAGGGCGCGGACACGCAATCCGCCGCGCCGGTTATGGCGACGGGTGAGCAGTACGAGCTGAACATACTGCCAATCAACTCCAAGGTATTGCCCGTGTACAGCGTGGAGCGCGAGGATAAGGTGATAGCCCTTACCATTGACGCGGCGTGGAGTACAGACAAGACGGAGTTCATACTCAAGACCTTGGAGGAGTACGACGTCAAGGCGACTTTCTTCCTCTGCGGCGTGTGGGTGGAGGCGTATCCGGATTATGTGAAGGAGATAGCCAAGAAGGGTCATGAGATAGGCAATCACACCAAGACGCATCCACATTGCAGCAAGCTTTCGGCGGCCGAGATCGAGACAGAGCTGAAGGTCTTGGACGATGAGATAGAGCGCCTGACCGGAGAGAGATGCACATTGTTTAGGGCGCCGTTTGGCGAATACAACGACACGGTGATCAATACGGCGCGAGCCATGGGCTACGAGGTGGTGCAGTGGTCGCGTGACACCGTGGACTGGAAGGAATCGAGAACTATGCAGCAGATATTGGACTCGGTGCTGCCTAAGCTGAAGGCGGGGGATATCATACTCTGCCACAATAACGGGTTTCTGATAGAGGAGTATCTGCCCAAGCTCATAGAGACGGCGTTAGAGCAGGGGTATCGCTTCGTTACGGTGAGCGAGCTGCTGCTTGAGGGCGAAACAACGATAGACAACAACGGTATGCAGCAGAAGGCGGGGTAGTTTTGAAGGACGCTTGGTGCAGCTTTGACGCATCCTTTCGGGGGCGGGCGGGGCGTAAGGGCAATACACGGGGAATAAATAATTTTTCTTGCGATTTTGCTTGCATTATTGATAGTCGGGTGTTATAATGCTCTGCGTAGCTTAATCGGAGGAGTGTAATCAATGGAACTCGCAAGCGAAATCATTCAATATGTACTGGTAGCCATTTCGGTCATTCTGATCGCGTTGGTACTTATCCAGAAGACCAAGTCCGCAGGATTGGGCGCGGCCTACGGCAGCGACACGGAGTCGTTCACCACGCGTGGCAAGGCAGCTAAGCGCGAAGCTAAGCTTCAAAAGTATACCTTGATTGCCAGCATCATCTTTGGTGTTTTGGCACTCGCACTGGTAATACTGTAGAGAGTACAACCCCTTGTATGGGGAAGCAAGAACGGCGCATCTTGCAAGGGTGCGGCGTTTTTTGTGTTAACGGAGGTGTCCTATGCCCATAAAGAGAGGAGTAAAGATAATCGCGCAGAACCGCAAGGCAAGGCATGATTACTTTATTGAGGACGCTTTTGAGTGCGGGATCGCGCTGACGGGGACGGAGGTCAAGTCCGTGAGGGCGGGCAGGATGAACCTGAAGGACAGCTACGCAAGGGTGACCGATGGCGAGCTGTATCTAATCGGAATGCATATAAGCCCGTATGAGCAGGGCGGGATCTACAATCAGGACCCGTTTAGGACGAGGAAGCTGCTCGTCCATAAGCGCGAGATAAACAAGCTTTACAGCCTGCAACAGGCGGACGGGTACAGCCTTGTTCCGCTGTCCGCATACTTTAAGGACGGCAGGGTAAAGATAGAGTTGGCGGCAGCCAAGGGCAAGAAACGCTATGACAAGCGAGCCGCGATAGCCGAGAGGGACGCGGAGCGCGAGGTGGAGCGTAAGACGCGCGACTACCGATAGGCATGGGGGTGAAAAGGTTTCGACGGGGATCGTCGAGGCATGATAAGCGAGCCGAAGCCCCGAACTTCGATAAAAGCGGGAAGAGCTAATAACTCGCAACAATAACACTCAATTAGTCGCGGCATAACGCAGCGGCTCGTCCGCCCGCAAAAACCTATCGTTGCGGATACGGGCGTCATTTAGGATAGGGAACTGACCCGCCAAAGCTTTGAGGCGGAGTCGGAGCTATGAAGCTACCGGACCCGGATTTCGCCGCTTGAAGTCGGGATAAGGGAAGTTCAAATATGCGGCTACGCTCGTAGAAAGTCATACTGAGAGGTTTTCGGACGGGGGTTCAACTCCCCCCACCTCCACCAAAGGGGTATTACACGAACACCCACTATTACGTAGGCGGCTTTGCCGTTACGGTGTGGCTTGTGTAATACCGACACAGAAATAGCGGCCCGGTTTTCGCCGGACCGCCTTTTCTTTTGCCGTGTAAGTTTTATGCGCGGTTTTCAATCCTGACGGTGAATTCAAAAGTGCCGTAGTATTCTCCCGCATTTCTGCTTGCGCCGTCAATGATTTTCTCAAAGAGAACGCTGCCATTTGAGAGCGGAGAATCCGTAAAGACGGCTACAAGGCCGTCCTCAGAAAGCTCCTTCAGCCCGTCGTGATTGTAGTACACGCACATATTGAGCGTGTTTCCCTTTTCTGACTGCAAGGTAATCATGCCCTGCTCCGTCAAGGGGCTGATATAAACGGTCACCTGCTCATTGTCATGCAGGTAGACGTAGTTTGCATAGAAGGTGTATTCTCCGTCTGAAGCGTGGATCTGCTGCGGGATAATGATACAGTATTCCGTGTCCAGATCATAGACTACTTCGCAGGTGGAAGATTGCGGATCAGATTGGTCTGTGATTTGGCCGTCCTCAGCAAATGCGGTGACACCCATAGTGCAGAGCATGGCAAGGGACAGCATGAGTGAAATGAGCTTCTTCATTTAGTTTGCCTCCGTAACTGTCAATTCAAATTCAATTCTTGCGGAATTCAGAGCTTCGCCGGATGGCTTATAGCACTGGACCAGCAACGCAGCGTCATAAACGCCTGCCGGTAGGCCTTCTGTCAGCTCTATGCTGTAGTAACCTTTTCCCGGCTCAACATATCCAGATTGCCAGTAAAGCGCGTCCTCCACGTACAGCGACATTAGAAACAGACAGCTATTGACTTCCGGGTTGTAAAAATTCACCCGTTGCTCTGTAGCGCCTGCTGCAAATGTCAGCCGGTCAAAGCCGGGAATTGCTATGCCGTCTGTGCTGTGCGGATTGGACAAGCTCTGATTGCCCTCCCATGCTACCGCGCCTTCATCTGCTTCAAGAGGCTCAACAGGGCTGGGGTTTGAGCCGTCATGTTGGCATTTTGCCAGACACAGAATCAGGCCTACAACAAGTAAGACGATCACACCAAAGAGTAAATACGTTCGGGTTTTCTTCATGTTTCTCACCTCCGCTATTAGGGTAGCAGCTCAGGTGAAAAACCTTAATGCAAAACGGGTGTGTTATTTCTCATGCTTCCAGCGGTATATAGTGCTATTATCAGCCGCGCAGAAGTCACACTCCCCGCTGACTGTGGCTTCAATTACACGTCCGCTATAGTGTTTCTGCGGCTGTATGAAGTCAGGTATCTCCAAGTGAGTAAGCCCACATACAGCGCATTTCAGCCGCCGTAGCTGGAAGATATGCGGCTGCCCGTCCGAATCCCTCACGGTCCTTTTCCGGCTGTCTCTGACGCGCAGAGAGCCGCCACACGCAGGGCAAACCGGCACGTCATAATTCCGTATGCAGGCATAGTCATTTATACTCCACTTTGTACCGTGTAGCTATTATCATCTATCTCACCTCAAAGGAATGGCCCCCTGCATTATACCGCAGAGGGCCATTCCTTTGAGCTGTGCCGTTTTACTCTTCACCGGAAGCGGCATCGTCCAGAGCTGCCACGCGCTCTTGGATCAGTTGCAGCATTACGCTGAGCTTGTCCAGCGCCTTTTCGTCGTGGTTTGCATCACCGACGGCATAGCTCACGGCTACGTCGCAAATCGCGTGGAGATCAGACAGCTCTACGCTCATGTCGCTCATGGTCATTTTGTTCATTGTAAAAGCCTCCTTGTTTTTTCGATCAGCGACGCAGGCCGCGCCGCTCTGATATTCCGGGCAATGCCCTCTGTCCGTACACACGTCACAGGTGGTCATGTTGTCGGCCTCCCTTTATTTGGTACGGTGTTATTCTACACTATAGCGCAACGAATGTCAATAGACAAAACAAACTTTTTTGAATATTTTTAAACTCTATTGAAAAAATTGTTTTGCTATGGTATAATATCCGAGAGGTGAAGCACTATGAACATTCGTAATGAAATCAAAGCATATATTGCCGCCAGCGGCTGGACACTCAGCGACATTGTAAAAGAAATGAACAAGGCCCGCGCTCCTGAGGATCAGACCACACCGCAGAATATTTCCAATAAGCTGACCCGTGGCACAATCAAGTATAGTGAGTGCAAAGAGATAGCTGAAATAATCGGATATTCTATTGAGTGGGCACAGAAAGAAAAATGAAAACTTTTGAATTATATGAAAGTGTCAGGATCAAGGCAACCGCTGTGACCGGCGTTGTTGTGGCTGAGGATACCGACGGCGGCACAAAGCCCCCTATCTACTTTGTAGAGAAGGATGAGGCTTTTAAGACCGGCGATCCGAACAAGGATTGTGTGTGGTGCGATCCTGAAGAAATCGAATATATCTAATTGTATCCTCAAGATGTAGATACCGGCCCTGTAAATAACTCTACAGGACCGGTAAAAAATTTTAGGGTGCATTTCTGCACCCTGAGCAAGCACCCGGATTTGTCACCGGGACTTCAGCCGCGCTGCGTTCTCCTTGCCTTAAACTATCACTTGCCGATATGATTATACCACAGCTTGCGCACTCTTTCAACCATTCGTTTTTCTTTCGGGGTTAAATTTGCTGCGCCCTTCAGCCCTTCGGCCCGTCTGAAGATAGCTGCTTTCTCAAAGCCGAAAGATTTTCAATACGTTGATTAAACAAAGCACCGCCTTGTTTATGATTGACTGTTTTTCCATTGCCGATATAATAAGGGCGTAACCTTTTGAGAATCTCAGGATCACGCAAGCGCTGCATAGCAGCTTCACCCGCCTGCCTTACTCTTTCAACAGGCAAATCCAGTGTTATTGCAATCTTGCCATAAGGCATATTATCATAGTAACGCCGTCGAATAACTTCTGCCTGAATTCCTCCGATCTGAAAAAGAATATCCTCCAGCTCATTATGCAGCTCCCGCTGCCATAGGTTAGAAATAGCAGTTTCTTCAACATCTACGTCAGCCGGTATTGTATCTTCAAGTGTACCGTCATTATCCTCCTGAAGCGGTGCGTTAAGGCTCAGAGCGTCACGCGCGGGATCACTTCTTTGCTTTGAGGTCCGGTAGCCGGTAGCCTCTGCAAAAGCGTTTTTTAGATAAAACATAAACCACCCGGCAAACGGTCCGCTGTCAGGCTTATATGTGCGTACAGCTTTTACAAGGGCAATATATCCTGTATCGTATAGCTCTGTGAATTCTATGTTTGCATCGTCACCGAGGGCAGACAGCCGCCTGTTTGCTTTCCAGCATACGAGCCTATCAATATTATTCCATAGCTCTGATAGCTTTTCTGTTTCTCCCTGCTGAATCGCTTCAGCAAGCTCTTCATTTGTCATTCGCCGCCCTCCCTCCATAAGCAAAATAGGCGGCTCAGACAATTACACTCTGAGCCGCCTTATGGCCGGGTTTTGTTTATTCGCCGCTGGCCGCCGGGGTGAAGGTCTTGGCGCTGGTGTCCCACGTGCCAGAAACACGCTCACCGGCATTATACACAGAGAAGGGGATCTGCACACCGGAAGTATCGCCGCCGATGGAGTTCGGGATCACCCACACGTTTTCACGGTATGCCCACGCCACGGTGCCGTCAGCGTTCAGCAGCACATCAACCTTTGTGGTAACGCAGTCGTCGCCGGTCTTGCGCTCATTCGCAATTTCAGCCAACGCCTCAAACAGAGGATCACCGGTATATGCGTAGAACGGATCAACTTCAGACTGAACCTCATAGCCGTTGTGCTGCACGTTCTGCTCACCCAGAATGTTTTTGTTTACCTCCACGTCGGGGTTGAGCTCTTCCACGTACTCTTCCAGATCAACACCGAGCCGGACGTAATTCGGGGTGCTGCCGCCGAAAGAGGCGTCAATGTAGTGCGCAAGGTACTTGCGTTCAATTTTTGCCATTTCTTTTTTCTCCTTATACCTTTTGTTTGATATTGTTACGCGGCATAGTTACCGCGCATAGCCTGAATGAGGTAGCGATTACTTGCCGCCCAAAATATTTTTTACACCTTCAATCCAGAATTGCCCGTGTAGCTTTTTCGCGTGTTCAAACCACGCCGGTACCGCTTGCGGGTTAGAATAGGTCAGAGGCCTATTTGTCAATACTTTTTCCGCACCTTTACGCGCCCACGGGCTTCCAGTATCGGGATCAACCATAACTTTCCCGCCATACTGGAATCTGCCGTATGGGCCGGGGAAAACTACAGCGGCGCCTTTTCTCTCTGTATGAGACTGCTGTTGAAGATTGCCCGTTGTGAGAGGCATACAGGCCCGGCTGTCTTCAAGTACACGGTCAGCTAACCATTGCTGCGCTTCTTCAAACTGCTTTGCTTTGCCGCGCAAATCTATTTTTATACGTATTCCGGGCCGAACAATGGAATACGTTTTGAAGTGCTCAATCTTGGACATCACTTTCGCCTCAGGTTAGAAAACCATTCTGCCGGTGTCAGAGCCGGGAACGCTCACCGCATTGCCGATCATAACCGTGGTGCTTCCGGCCTCTTCAGCGGGGACCGGCAGCGCGTCGGGGTCACTGCCCTGAAGCTCATGATAGCAGCCGAACACGCGCCGGGTAACGTTCCCTTCACGATCAGGGACGTACTTATCAAGCTGCCCCATGATGCTTTCCACAGAGCTGCAAGCGCTCTGGAAAACCTGCTTGCGATCATGCCCGGTCTGGAAACGCCAGTTGGTAGCCACCTTGTGCTGAGTGCGGTAGTCCTCAAGCAGGCGGCCCATGGTGGGATTGTCGGCGTACTTGTCGGCCATAGCCTCAAACTCTTCTTTGCTGAGGTTGAAGTTTTTCAGGATCTCAATATCTCCCGGAACCATGCGCTCAGCAGAGGGATACACAAGGGCGTCCACAGCCTCCGCATGACGCGCAGCCAGCGCCTCCATATCAGCCTTGTACTTGTCCACGACCTTCTTCCGGGCCTCTTCCAGAGACTTCACAAGCCCCTGATAGCCCTGCTCCGTAATGTCACCCTTCATGCGCTGCTCAAGGTAATCCTTGAACATAGGGGCCTGTCTTGCGTCGATCTGCCGCAGCTCAACAACCGCGCTGCGGCCCAGCTTTTCCAGCTCTTCAAAAAACTGTTTCATAATTGCGCTCCTTTTCTTGTTTAATAATGAAAAAGGCAAGGGCCTACCGTTTCCGGTAAAGGCCCTTGCCGATCAGGCTTCCGCTGTAATTGCGCGCCTGCAATTACAGCAGCGGGATGATATAAATATAATACCATATATTGTGCCTGTTGTCAATAGTTAGACACAATATTTTGCGTTTTTATTGTCCGCTGCGTGGAATACGCCTAAAAGTATCAATATAGCAGTGCATATATTTCTCTTTCTGTATGTAGGAGAAACGCGCTGTAGGGAAAAGCGCTGCTACAATTCGGGCTATTCGCTTGACGCGCTCTTCCTCATCCGGGGAATATGAAATATTCAGCTTCATCATGCCGCCCCCTTTGCAAAAAACCTATATACAGCGGTGCGTATAGTATCGCTTTTCATACAGGCCGCTGCCGCGATATGCACCCATGGCAAACCATCCACGCACCGGGCATATAGCCATGACTGCATTTGCGGATCAGGTACCACGGCAAGCCACGCCTCAAAGCGTTCACATTGTGCTTCGCATTTCGCTATATGTGCCTCAATTACTATGCGGTTCTCTGACAGCGCGGCAAGCAGCTCAGGATAATCAGCCCATTGCTCAGCCTCAGCTTCAATACCTTTTATGCGCTGACGACAAGCGGCGATTTCCTGTATGAGCCAGTGGTATTGCTCTGCTTCGTCTTTTGTCATAACTATGCGATCAGGCATTTTTCCGCGCCTTCTTATCAAAATACCGTTGCACTGCTTTCCGGGCTGTGGGTCCTTTACAGCGCATTTTCCTTCCGATCTGCGCCCACGTAAGACCATCAACAAAACGCATATACATATACGTCTGAATGAGCCTATCAGGAACCAAAGCAAGCCAGCGCTCAAACTGTTCGCATTGCGCAGTGTAGCTTACGATCTTCCGATTTGTCGCGGACCACTCTTCATTTGACAGGCGTTTCAGTCTCTTGCCCGCCCCGTCTATGTTGTAGTACATACTATCCAGCGTTGTAAGCTGGTCCCGCAGTATAGGAAGCTCCTCCCGCATACGGCGGTATTCCATTGCTTCTTGATATGTCATAGTGTCCTCCTAATGTCCCATGCCGGGGCAGATTGTGGCTTTTTCACGTTGCCGCCTCTCTGCTCTATTCTTATCCATACCGGCGTAAAAGCTGCTCAAATTCAGCGCAGGCGGCGAATAGCTCTTGCTGCACCTTTTCCAGCTCCGTGAAGAGCGCTTCAAAGTCGCCGTAGTCCGTCCGGTCAAGGCAGCCCTTCAGGCACCGCAGCTTGTTCTGTTTGTGCCAAGCCTCCTTCAGCGCCACCGGCCAAGTCGGGCAAAATCCAAAGTAATCATTCATGTGAGTATCCTCCAATCAGTATATTTTTGTTGTATTTTCGGCAGTGGTCACTTGTGGTCACTTTTTATGGGATGGTTTATATATTGCTTTCCATAAGAAGCGACACAGAAAAAGTGACCACTTTTGACCACCGCTAAAAATCAGGGTTTTTTGAGCCTGTAGCCGATAATGAAGCTCTCTTTTGAGGCTCTATTATCGCCCTCTTTTCCGGCGGGACGCTTGCGCCTGATTTCAATACCGGCAGAGGCAAGGGACTTTCTGAATTCGTTTCGGCCTTCGGCGCGGAAGGTGTTCACGTCACACCACGCAGTATATTTGAAGTAAACCTCCGCGGTATGTACCTCTGCGAGAGGATCAGCTTCAAGGGCAGAATCAATGAATTGCCCGATGCGGTCAGAGATTTCTGCATATTCCCGTGTAGCTTTACTCACGGCCTCCGGCAGCGTGAAGCCTTCCCGGTTAAGAGCCTGTAGGCCTGCAAGGCACCAATTCAGAATACCGCTCAGGCTGTCCGCTGAAGTTAGGCGGCTTTTCAATCTGCTATCCCGCTCCTGCTCTGTGAAGTGCCGGTTGAAGGGGATGATCTTCACCCGGTCCGAAGTGAACAGGGTTGAATCGCTCACATAGGGCAGATGGTTAGTATTGATAAAAATTTTGAACTGCGGGCGGTATTCAAAGCTGTTCTCCCCAAGGAAGCGGGCGTTGACGGTATCATTGCCGGTCAGGGTCTTGACCAGCGAAGAGCTGAGGGCCATTTGCTTATCAGGCTCCGACATATTCACAAACCGCGCACCGGCCAGCCGCGCTATATCCTCTGAAGGGCTGCGGGAATCGCTGTACTTGCGCTGTGCTACCGTTTCCGGGCTTGCCGTGCGGCCATAGTCCCCGGCAAGCTGCATGATGGTTTCGCACATGGTCCCTTTGCCGTTGCGGCTTGTCGCGCCGTAGAGGATGAAGAAGCACTCAAAGCGCGTGTCACCCGTCAGGGCATACCCCAGCGCCTTCTGAATGAACCTTGCAAGCTCCGCGTCATTGACGGTCACTTCGTCAATAAAGCGCTCCCAGCGCTCACAGCGGGCCTCAGAATGGTATTCCACACCGGCGATCTTCGTCAGGCGGTCAGTGCTGTCGTGGCTGTGGAAGGACAGATCCCGAAGGTTGAGCGTACCGTTGAGGCAATTCAGCAGATAGGGGTCACTGTCAAATTCCGACAGGCCAACAGGCACGACGGAAGCGGCGTCTTTCAGTATGGTTTCCCGGTATTTGAACTGCTGCCATTTTGAAACGTGCTTGATGTAGTCGCCGCGGAGTTTTTCATCATCTACCGCCTGCACGGTGTAGCTCATAAGCGCGTCGGCTGCCTGCTTGCACAGCTCCATAACCTTCATATTTGCCACGTCAGGAATCCAGCGTGTACCGTCGAACACATACCACTTTTTCCGCTCCGGCACGAAGCAGGCGACACTGCCGAAGAGGTCAGCAAAGAGATTGCCGTTTCCGGCGTCATGCCAACCGTAGCGCTTGTTTCGCTCAGGCCTCAGCTCCATGAGCCGGGAAACAATGTCAGCAATATCTGTGGTATAGGGAACATCGAAGGTATAAGGCGCGGTGCCTTTTTCAAAGTGCCGCAGAGCTGGGAACACCTCAGTTTCCAGCTCATGGTCAGACAGCGGCGGGCTGCACTGCGTATCGTTCGCGGTCTGGATAGCGCCCCGGATGATTTCATCACTGAAGCCCTTGCTTTGCAGGCTGCCGATCATGCGCACCAGCTCTGTGACGCGCTGGCCTTCCGGTATGCTTTCCGGTGCTGTATAGGGCTGCCGCTGCTTATCGAAGCCCGCAGGAACAGGGCTGATGAACGTGAACACATTGCTATCTGCTTCAGCAATGGCCGTCTGTCCGGGCGCGTTGATCCAGCGGTATTCTTTACCGTTCACAACGCTGGGCGGCGCAACGATATAGCCGCCGGTGCCTCTGAGGTCCACACCGGGCAGCACACCGGCTTTGCAGCTCACGTCTGCGGCAGACTTGAAAAGCAGGTGCTTCCCGCCTCTGGGCGTCTGACTGATAACTGTTTCCGGCAGCGGGCCGTATGAGCTGATGTATTCCGCAAGGGCGCTCTCGCCGCTCACGCCCTTCTTTTCATCTTCGTCAAGGTCTATGACGAAAAAGCCGCTGCTGTCCTTGCCTGTGGCAATGCCGATGTTATAGGAGGGGTTACGATCCCACCACTGAGAGATAATAGCCGGGTCCCGTGTAGCTTCTTTGAAGCCCGTTGCGGTTGCAGGCTTTTTCCCTTGCGGGACCACCGGGAATACCGGCCAGCCAAAGACAAGCGCATATTTCAATGCAGCGTTCTTGAGCTGCCCGTTATCTGCACCCATAAAGGCCCTCCCGTTTGATGCGCTCAATGGCAAATAACACCGTTTCGCGCCTTTCCTCAGTCAGATCACTCCGCAGCCAGACGCACAGAGTACCATGACTGATACCGGCAGCTTCAGCTACTTGCCAGTGTTTCAGGCCAGCGGCTTTAATCATTTCACGAATATCAGAATTTTTCATTTTCTCTGCTTTCACCTCTTGAATTATTATTGTTGTTGCGGTATAATCTTAACAGATAAGATACCATTTTAGAATGTCATTAAAGAAACTGATGCAAATTTCGGTTAAATGACAGGAAGAGGCGGGGAAGCTATGGCAAAGCCGAAGGCCCACGGGCCGAACATTACAACTCAACGTATTTCTGAGCTTATGAAAGAGCAGGGAATCACGCAGATTGCTCTTTCAGACAGCCTAAATAAATCGCCGCAAACTATTTGCCGGTGGGTCAATGGGAAGGTTAATATCAGCGCTGCTGATTTGGAGCGGGTAGCAGTGGCATTGAACACGACCACTGATTATTTGCGCGGAATCCCCGGCGGCTACAAAAGCAGGGCCGATAAAGAAGCTGCTGACGCTGATTATCAAGTCATGTTTGGGGATGAGCTGTGCGCTGAAGATCCCACCATTGGAGAAGAAAAGCAGCGCCGCACTATTAGAAACAGATTCTTTTCAGCGGACCTTGGATATTCTTACCACGAAGCCCCCGGCGGTCTGTCAGACTTCGGCGGTACGTTCTGCACGCTCAAAGATCAGAGCGGGCATGAGTACAGCTTTTCCTTTGAGGAATTCCAGCAGCTTATGACGCAAATCAAGGATATGGTGGACTTCGCCTGCTTCAAAAACCGTAACGTGGTGCGCGATTGTGGCGGGATCAGGCCAGAGCCGCAAGAGAGAGGGTAACGTATGAATGTTGTGATATACGCCCGCTTCTCTTCTCATTCTCAGACTGAGCAGAGCATTGAAGGGCAGCTCAAGGTCTGCTATGATTACGCAGCGCAGCATAGCTACACCGTGATAGCTGAGTATATTGACCGGGCTATCTCCGGCAAGACTGATGAGCGGCCACAATTCCAGCAGATGATTGATGATAGCAGCCGTCACCTATTTGAGGGCGTCCTTGTGTACCAGCTTGACCGCTTCGCCCGGAACAGGTATGATAGTGCTATCTACAAGAAACGCCTTCAGAAGAACGGGGTGCGCGTTTTCAGCGCAAAAGAAAATATTGCCGACGATCCCAGCGGCATATTGATTGAAAGCGTCCTTGAGGGCATGGCCGAATACTACTCTGCTGAGCTTGCCGTAAAGATCAGAAGAGGCATGGACCTAAACGGAGAAAAGTGCCTTGTGACCGGCGGCGGTACCGCGCTGGGCTTCAAGGTGGACAAGGAAACAAAGAAGTACGTCATTGATGATGAACGCGCCCCGGTGGTGCGCCGTATCTTTGAAATGTACGCTGATGGGGCCACGGTGGCCGATATTTGCCGGTACATGAACGCCCACGGAATCAAGACTTCACAGGGAAATGAATTCAACAAGAATTCTCTGCGGAAGATGCTGACCAACAAACGCTATATCGGCATTTACACCTACAAGGGCAAGGAAACGCCGGGCGGTATGCCCCGGATCATTGACGACGACTTGTTTTACAGGGTGCAGGAGAAGATGCAGAAAAACAAAAAGGCCCCCGCCAGAGCGAGAGCAAAGGAAGAATATCTGCTTACTACAAAGCTGTTTTGCGGCCACTGCGGGGAAATGATGACCGGCTACGGCGGTACCGGGAAATCCGGCAAGGTCCATCACTACTATATCTGCAACGGCGTGAAGCGCAAGAGCGGGTGCCACAAAAAGACGGTACGGAAGCAGTATATAGAGGATTTGGTTATTGACGTGTGCCGTCAAATGCTCACCGATGAGAATATAGATCAGATTGTTCAAGGCCTGAAGGCAGCCCTTGAACGGCAGCCGAAGAACACAGAGCTTGAGGCCTTCAGGAAAGAGCTGAAGGACGTTGAGCGCAAGCGGGCCAACCTTCTGAACGCCGTCATGGAGTGCAATATTGATTTGGTCCGGCAATCCCTCTATGAGCAGCTTGAGCTGATAGAGCAGCGCCGGTCAGAGCTGGAATACAGTATCTCAGTTGAGGAAAAGCGGAATACACAGTTTTCACCGGAAATGATAGCGTTCTTCCTCTATGAGCTGAAGAAGGGCAACGCAGACGATCCCGTGTATAGAAGGGCGCTTATTGCTACCTTCATAAACAAGATATTCCTGTATGACGATAAGATCACGGTCCACGTGAATACTGGCGGCGATCCTGTAGAAATCACCGGTGAACTTATGGAAGAGATTGAGAAAAGCGACGCTGAAGCGGAGTGTTCATTTAAGGGTGCCTCCGCTCCACCACGAATTGACCGAAGCAATGATACATTGCTTCGGTCAATTCTTTTAGTGCGCCCGGCATGGGCAATAACTCGGTGGTGAAAGTCCACTACGCACTCGGTAGCAGGAAGCGTTAGCCGAAGGCAAGGGTGTCCATCGTGAGGTGGAATCTGAAGGAAGCCGGATGTCAAGGCGAGGAGCTTTGGCGGGCAAACTCCCGAACCGACGAACAGAAACCACATAGAAGGCCGTGCAAGGACGGACAAGTTTGCTAAACAAAACAAAGTCCAATGCTACCCGAATCCTGTGCGGTAAATGTGGCGGTTACATGAGAGGAAGGTTATTGCTCTTACCCGGGGAGGTCTTGCAGGCGGCAGGTAGGGAAATCCGAAAGCTGTAGTAACAACGAACTGTAAGAAGTCAGCCGAGGCCATAGTACCGAAGCTTTTTTTTCGGGAAGGGCTGAACAATTGTAAGTCTTGAGTACAGGTCGGAAGGAGGGCTGGTGCAATGACAACAAAATATTGCGAAGAAGCAAGCTGCCTGCAAAGGGATAGCGTGGAACGCCAAGAGTATGCAGGAGCGCCGAGTATCAGCAATCGGGATGGCAGGGAAAGGGACGGTGCAGAAGATTTGCTTGAAAGCATTTTGAGCAGGGATAACCTGAACAGAGCTTACGAGCAGGTTAAACGCAACCATGGCGCGCCCGGAATCGACGGCATGACCGTCGAGGATGCGCTGCCGTGGCTGCGGGAACACAAAGAGGAGCTTTTGCGAAGCATCCGGGCTGGCACATTTCGGCCAAATCCGGTGCGGCGCAAAGAAATCCCAAAACCAGACGGCAGCGGTGTGCGTAAGTTGGGCATTCCCACGGTGATTGACAGGGTTATCCAGCAGGCCATCGCCCAACAGCTACAACCAATCTTCGAGCCTTTGTTTTCAGATGGCAGTTACGGCTACCGTCCGAAACGGAGCGCACAACAGGCAATTTGCAAGGTGAAGGAGTACGCAGAACAGGGATATACCCATGCAGTAGAAGTTGACCTGTCCAAATACTTTGACACCCTCAACCACGAACTACTCATGAATCTTTTGCGCAAACAAGACCACGACAAGCGTGTGACAGACCACATTAAGAGGTACCTGAAGAGCGGTGTCATGGAAAACGGCGTAGTCTGCAAAACGGAGGAAGGCTCCCCGCAAGGCGGGCCACTTTCGCCTTTGCTGGCCAACATCTATCTCAATGAATACGACCAAGAGATGAAACGCCGTGGCGTGAAGGTGATTCGCTATGCGGATGACATTGTGGTGCTTGCCAAGAGTAATCGGGCGGCACAGCACTTACTGGAATCCAGCCGAAAGCTCCTGGAGGGTAAGCTCAAACTTACAATGAACACCCAAAAGAGCAAGGTCGTTAGCGTGTTGGCGCAGAAGAATTTCAAATTTCTTGGCTTTTGCCTTGGAAAGAACGGAAAGGGCGTTTATATACGTGCGCACCGTAAGTCCTTGGAGAAAGCGAAACGGAAATTGAAGGAACTGACCTGCCGCAGCCAAGGCCGCAATGTGCGTGCTGTCATGCAGAAGGTGAAGGTGTTTATTCGCGGGTGGCTGGGCTATTACTATGTGGCTGACATGAAGCGGATATTGCAAAGCTGGAGCGAATGGCTGAGAAGAAGATTTCGCAGCTACATCTGGAAACAATGGAAGAAGCCAAGAACAAAGGTTGCCAATTTGCGAAAGCTGGGCATACCGGCGGATAAGGCTTACCAATGGGGTAATTCTCGTTTGGGCTACTGGCGTATTGCCGGCAGCGCTGTTTTACAGCGTTCCATTACAAACGAAAAGCTCGCACTGGCCGGGTTCTATGACTTCCCGGCTCAGTACGAGCAACTTCGTAAACTGCACTTATGCGATTGAACCGCCGTGTACCGAACGGTACGCACGGTGGTGTGAGAGGTCGGCTGCCTAAATAATGGGCAGCCTCCTACTCGATTGCCCAAAAAGCCAGTGATTATGGGCTTTGGGGGATTTTTGTATCGGCTTGCGCTGATAAGCGGAGCTGCGAAAAATCGCTGTCCCTCCAAAACAACGCTTGCTTTGATATACCCTCGCTTACGATTTGTCCTCTGCTGTGTTCACATTTGGAGGTGTGTTCATTTTGGGCGTTGGGTGTGTTCACTATCGCTGACGATAGAGTGCATAATGAGATATTCCATAACGCAAAGGAAAGCTCTCCACACCCTGCTTTGCATGGGGAGCAATGCTTCCTTTGATTTTGCAGCTTGGATTATTGCGCCGGTAATACAAAGACCTTTACTTCTGAGAACTCACCGGTTTCAAAGAATCCCTTTGGACAATCATGTTTCAGCGTGTTACGGTAGTTATGGTTTCATCGCCAATCGTTACTTCAACAAGCTCGTCCGTCTCCCGTTCAAATGTCTGCACCACACGCTTGTAGCCGCTTTCGCCCGTTTCGGGGTCTGTGGCATAGACGTAATCACCCTCACGGATTGCTTTAATGACTACATAGCCGGCTGAGCTTAGAATAGCGGTACCCGCCACAAAGCAGACTGAAGGGTTCAGCGCACCTGATATGGCGCCTGTCGCGGCGCCCATCATGAATCCGTCGGCAAAACCCTCCTCCGCGCCTGTCAATGCGCTTGCCGCAATGCACACAACCGCTGAACCCGCTCCACAGGTCACAACCGTTACCGCCGCGACAACTGCGACAACGGCGATGATTGCAACGCCGATCGCGATCTTTCTGGTTGCTCTCCGCTCTGTATCTAGTTGCGACTCGCGGGGAACATTGGAGCGGATTCAAGCATATCAATAAGCGATGCAGGAGCATACTTACAAACCGCATTGAAACTCTCATCACTGTAAGCAACACGCAATGCTGTCCTTCCCCAAATCATTGGACCCTTTTTCATCGTCACCAGTCCAAGCTTTTGAGCTTCCGTCAACGAAACTGTTGAGGCATAGATATAGTATCTCCACCCTGCCATGCCGTTTTGCACTCTGCAAATTCCGCAATCCGTGCAGTCTGTCCATCTAATGACCGTCGTTTTACAAAGTATACAGCACTGTTTCATACCTTCTTGGTCGATTTCAAAAAAGCTGAACCACAAACGCCAGAAGCAAATCCACGGAATTAGTCCCATAAGAGTTACAGCCGATAGTATCGTCCAGAATTCAACGACAATCTCCATGTCCGGCGCCTTTGTCCAAAATACCGCAAGAAGAACAAATGTACCAATGAACAAGGTCGGCAAGAATAAGCCTGCAAGAAAGAAATAAGTGTCCGGCTTGCTTTTCATAGCTATTCTCCCATGCATATTCCTGTAGTGACACCAAGTGGCGTCGCTATTGTAGCGGATAAATGAATCGAAATCAGTTTCTCAACTCCCGTTTGAGCCTTGTATGTCGCAGCCATAGTCTTGATAACATTCACACTTCCTGTTTTTCCTAAAACAAGTCTTGTCGAGTTAAAAGTTTTTCCTAAGACTGAGCCAATACCAAAGCCAACCATATTCGTTTCTCCGCCGACAAGAGCCTCTTTCCCAACCTTGTTCCAGTCACGTTGTTCATGGTTTACCTCCTGTCTAACAATCTCTCCACCCGCCGATGCAGCGGCTCCGCCTGCAACAGCAATCGCCGCTCCACCGATCGTTGCCCCGACTGTTCCAGTTGCTGCAACGGCTAACCCTACGCCCAAAGTTGCACCCGCAACTGCACCGACTGCAGCTCCAATTCCAACACCTGCCAACACGTTGTCACCATTTACTGCGGCAGTAATACCACCTACAATGGCTCCCACAATTGCTCCAACAATTATGTTCCAAAAAGTGCCCTCGGTATCTGTACGAGCAATCGGATTGTTCCCACAATACGCAAATGCATTGTTCCCCAACACGCCCTGCCCGGTGGATAGATAGACGTCCGCCGAGATGAAGCGGCAGGTGGTCGGGTTGTAATACCTGCTTTGCAGATAGTACCAACCAGTCTCCGTATCGTAGACATATCCACGATAGCGGAAGGGTTGGTTTGCGCCTAATGAGGTCGACAAAGAGCCGGTACAGGAAAGCTGTTGACCCCAGCTATAATAGGTATATTGTACAACGGTGGTTCCGTTTCCGTCAATGAGCTTGACAACATCCCCTTGCCCGTTGCGTAAGTAGTAGTAGGCAGTGAAGGTAGTACCATTATCGGATGAGTAGTCCACCGACACCACGCTGCCGCTGCTGTCGTTGCTGAAGCGTTGAATGATTGTGCTTGTGCCGCTGCCCGCGGCCATGCCGCCCAAGTCCTCTCAAGACATCCTCAGGCTATCTCAAAGCGATACGCGATATGCTATGTACCGGAACCCGCTTTGAAGCTCTTAATGATGTCGTCCACCGCCGAATCCAAGTTCCCTTCATAACCCGTTTGGCAGGTCGCGTACAGGTCATAGCAGTAATCATCGCCGTACCAATAAACCAAAACATTATGCCCGAAAAGGGTACCGCCCTCGTCCACCCAATCCCAACTCAAACGAGTAAAGCAACGGCTTCCGATAAGTGTGTGCTTCTGTGCAAGGTTATGTACAGCATCATCATTGTCGCGCAAGAACAGGCCGTAGTCCTGCCCATAGCGCTCATCGAGTATTTCTTGTGCGTCACCCGTGATTGCCGTGGGCGTAATCCAGATGCACATATCTCCATAATAGTCCGAAGGCTTAACCTCTATTTTGCCATAGATGGTGACCACGGCTTCCCAGTTCGGCTGATTGATTGTGAAGGACACGGCATATTCATCGTTTGTGTACACAAGAGGTTCCCATTGTTCGGGTTCCTCCGTCACCACGACGTCAGCAACATGGGCGCGCTCCTGCGAGGTACCTTTGCCGGACTGCATCACTTCAAACATTTCACGTGAGAATATTGCCTCAAACCGCCAGTCAAACATAGGTCGTATCATGCCCGTCATACCGTAATAGTAGTCCTCACTGTAAAGCTTAGGATGATGAAGGCTTTCGCTTGAACGTTCATCTTGTGACCGGATTGCGTTGCCGCCGCGTTTCGATGCCATCTTGTATTAGCGCGATAATTGTCGAATTAATGTAATTAATGTCGATAATTGATATAATTGTTAACTTTTTTCGACAATTGTTGCAGTAAATGCGTAAATATGATAATATTAATTGCAATTCCGAAGAGTAAATTACAATTAAATTGCATGTGAAGGAGCAACAAATGAACGATTATGACACGGCCGAGGGGCGCGGTCAAGACATGTTGGGAGCCGGCAACGGGCTGCCTTACACGCTTGCGTATAGGGTTTCTACTATTTTAATGAACATGGGCGTGATGCAGCATCTTCGCGGTTATCGCTACCTTCGTGACGCAATTATTCTTGTGATAAGAAACGGCATGAACTTTTGCAGCATGAGCCGAGACGTGTATCCGCAAATCGCGCGAGCATACGGCACAAGCACCACGGCGGTGGATCTTGCGATGCGCCATGCAATCGATGTTGCGTGGATTTGTTCCGGGGGCGATACTATGCAGCGGTTTTTCGGCGCGGCTGTAACGCAGAGCCTAAAGCCTTCCAACGCCTTGTTCGTCCATGCCGTGGCGGAACGCATCTCGGCGGAGACATATAGGGAAATGGCGGCGGAGCTGAAAGTGCTGTAACCCGAACTGTCGTTGCTTTAAGCCCCGTCGATGAGGGGCATTCATTGCCGTGCCAAATGGCCGCCCTCGTCAGCAGATGCAAGGCGGGATTTGCTAAAACGGAAGCTTGGGGTTCAAATGACCGCATTGCTCCACAGGGGGAGCGGGTCTTGACTTCTATGTTTTCAGCAAGATCCTTCGACTTCGCTCAGGATGACAGCGGGGTGTGTTGATGGTGCATGATTGTACAACGGCGGGGATTAAGGGGTGGATAGGGGATGGGCTTTGATAGCAGCAATTGCCCTCACTGTCATCCTGAGGAGCGACAGCGACGAAGGATCTTGAAACAGACTTATGGTGATAGTGCCGCTCCCCCCGTGGGACAACGCGGCATTGGTAAGGCGCTTACAGCAGGAGCGGGGCTTCCGGTGATGAGGAAGGGACGGCAAGGTTGCCGCCCCAACAGACTTTATATGTTGTTTCTTGAGTTGCTGCAGCTAAAGTAGATTATCTGCCGCTCCTTGGCGAGCGAACGAAGCAGGGACATAGCCTCCGCCAAATTCACATCATCAAGGTTGGCGAAGGGGTCGTCAAGCAGCATGAAAGGCTTTTCCTTCTCGTACATCGCGTCCGTCAGGGCAAACCTTGCGCAGACGTCCACCAGTTCGCGCAAGCCCGTAGAGAGCTGAACACAGCTTGTGAGCTTGCCGCCCTGTTCAAACTGCGTCCCAAAGTCGGCGTCAAGGCTGAGCTTGGACGCCAGTTCGGGCGAGAATCTATTTATGTAATTGAAGAAAGCCTTGCCGACAGAGCCAAGATAGCGTGAACTCAACTCGGTTTTGGCTGTCCTTAGGAGGTTCTGCGTTTCACTGACCACCGACAGTTCGAAATCGTAGGACTTTTGCCGCTCCTCAAGCTCTGCGATGTCCATTGTAATCTGCGCGGCATTGCCCGCGATCTCCATGTTGACTTCTTCTTTGCGCAGTAGCCGCTGCGCTTTCTCGCGAACGACGTCGCCCTCATCGCGGGTATTCTTTTCAAGTCGGCGCAGCTCGCCCGCGTCCTCGACCTCGCCCGTAAGCTCGGGCAGCTCGCCATGCTCCACATCGAAAGCCGCAAGCTCCTCACTATACTTTTTGAAGCTTTCCTTCGCTGCCCTCAAGTCGGAGCTGAGGTAGCTCGCCTTGGTTTTCAACTCTGCGGACTTCGCAATCTCACCTCCGGGGTTTATCCCCAAGACCCTTGCCTTTTCGTCATATTCGCGGCAAAGCCTTGCAAGCTCATCGCTGTGTTCGACGGGGTCCGCGACATCGGTAATCGCCGCAGCTTCCTCGCGCAGGGCTTCCGCGCCCTGTCTGCACTTTCGCGCTTCAGATTCATAGGCGTCGGCGTAGTTTATGCCGACTTCGCTTGGCATAAGCGCACCTGCATTCAGGGTCAGCGCCTTATACTCATCCCTGAGCTGCCCAAGCTCGGACTTATCCGCATCATCGGCAATATCCAAACCCTGAACACTCTCATCAAGCTTATCCGCGCTTTCGCGCTTTTCCCTTTCGCGTTCGGACAACATCTCGGCGTAGTTTCCTGAGCTGTCCAAGGAAGGCGTCATGCCAACGTTCATGCATAAATCCTTATATTCAAAACGCAGCCTAATGAGCTCGGAGGGCTCCTCGGGCTTTTCGCGAAGCTTGGGCTTGAAAACAAACAGAATCGCCACAGCCAACGCCGCGCACACGCCCGCACCTATAAACATGTAGGGATGGACGAGCAGACCACAGGCAACAAGAGCCGCCGTGACCACAATAAGCAGGATGAGAAGCATTAGGCGTGTGCGCTTTGCGGCGGCGCAGCTGTGCGCATACGCTTCCCTGTCTGCGGCAAAGCCCCTCTCAAGCTCCTCAATACGAAGCTTGGACTTCAGCATTCGCAGCGTTAGGGCGTATCTGTCGGCTTCCGCCCTAAGCTCCAAAGCCTGAGCCTTCAGCCTTTCGGCCTCAATCCCGTTCCGCTCCTTAGCGCTTAACTCATCTATGCGTCCACGCATACGCGCCGCTTTTGACGCCATTTCAAAACGCCCCGCGTCTGCGTCGAGCGCGTCCGCCTTTTCAAGCTTTTCGCGGCGCTCGGTAAAACCGTTCATCGCCGATTGCAGCTCGGTCGCGGCCTTGCTCAGGGTAATCGCTTCATCGCAGAGCTTACGAGATTCTTCAATGTTGGGCAATTCGGCTTCGGCACAGCTTACGCGCACCTGCGAGGATTTGACGCCTTCCGCTATACTTGCACGCCGCTTGGATAGGGCGTCAAGCTCGCCGCGCTTTGCGGCATCATCGCCGCGCCGCCTTAATTCTTCAGCACGTTGGAACAGTTCAAAAGCTTCGCGTTCCTTTTCCATGCGCTCGGAGTTGAGCTGCTCCGCAAGGCTTTGACACTTTTTACACTCGTCAAGATCCATGTGAAGGGCTTCTATCTCACGCTTCGTGTCCGCAATCGCGCCGCGGTCGCCCGTCTTGGCGTAGAACTGACGCTTTGTGTTCAGCAGTGACATAGCGTTATCGTAAGAGCCCATATTGCCGCCCTCGTCAACCGCCGCGTTGATGCGCGCCGCGACAGAGGTGTTGCCGCGTTTTCTATCCTCGTCAGCCGCTGTCTTCTTGGCGGTGTCATCGTCGGACATATACCTTTGCGAGATGTAGACGGTGCGTTCAAAGCCCTCCGCGTTGATACCGAACAGCCACTCTCCAAGCTCTTTCTCAGGAAGCGGAAGCAGCTTGCCGCTCGCCACATCGTAGAGACTCAGGCTGTCGCCCTTGCCCGAGGCGCCGAAGAAGCGCTGCACGCGATATTCCTTGCCGTCCTTCTCAAATTCCAGATAGCCGCCGTAGCTTCCGCCCTGCCAAGGCGTGTAGCGCTTGCGCTCGTTTTGCAGCAGGCTTGTATGCTTTGTCTGCGGAAGACCGTAGAGCATGGCCTTGATGAACACCAAAAGCGTACTCTTGCCCCAACCGTTTTCGCGCACCTCACAGTCAAGCGCGGGGGAGAACTCGCGGGAGTAACACGAGAGTGTCCCAAAGCTTTCAATATAGCAACGAAGAAGTTTCATTACAGCTCCTCCCCTCTAAGCGCGGCAAGCCCAAGCATAAGCACGGCGTCGCGCCGCTCGGTCACAAGCTCGCTCTTCATGACGAGACGAACAAATTCGCCCTTGAGCGAGGGATCGTTGACATATTTTGAAGGGTCTATCGTAAGCTTAGTCTCGTCCTTGACCTTGGAAACATAGCAGCGCCCCTCCAGGAGAGCGGCAATCTGATCCGCATAGATTTCATCATCCTCATCGTGCGAACCCTCAAGTATGAGTCTCACGCCGTCCTTAGGGTCGATATCGCGAATGAGTTCGCGCACCGCGTCAAGCTGCGCGGCGGCGTCGCACTTGCCGTCAAGGTTCAAGTGCAGCTCAAAAAGCGTTCGCTTCGCAAAGGGGACGAATTCGTATTCGCGCCTGTCGGCGTCTATCGAGACGAAGCCCTTTACGCCGCATTCGTCGAAGCCGCGTCCCTCAAGACAGCCCGAATAACACCACTTGCCGCGCCTGTCCAAGGTCTCAAGCCTGAAATCGTGATAGTGTCCCAGGGCGAGGTAGTCGATGCCGCGCCCCGAAAGCGCCGAAAGTTTGACGCAGCCCGCGCCTTCGCCCACCGTGCCATGCATAATGACTATGTTGTAGTCGTTCGGGTCGAGCGCGGGAAGGGGCGCGTCGGGCGAGGGCAGCATGACGATATTGACATTACCCAGCTTCTCACAGACGACCTTGTCCGCGCATAGGAAACAGTTGTCGGGTTTACCGTTTGGAAACAGCTCAACCGCCCCGTCGTGGTTTCCCATAAGACAGAAGAACCGCAGCGTGGGGTGTGCTGTAATGTGTTTTTCAAAGAAGCTGCGGGTCTTTGCGGAGACCTTGGCGGAGTCGAACACATCGCCCGCGATAAGCAAACCGTCATAGCCCCCCCTGTCGGCAAGGTCTACAAGCTCGGAGAAGCCGTTCAGCAGCTCATCCTTGCGTTTGCCGGCCTTCGCTTTGTCGAAATTCAGCGAAAGGGCGGAGCCGAGATGCAAGTCTGCACAATGTATGAACTTCATAGCTTTCGCCTCGCAATCATCACAGGTCGCTGCGGCAATACAATGCAATCGCGGTAGGGTTCGGTACAGGGCAGCTCGCAAAGCTTGCCTATGGCGCGATAGCCGCCCCAAAAGTGCATGGGATATACCTTACCTGTGTCAACGTGACGCATAAACCAATCCAAGGATTCATAGCAGCGCTCACGAAGCCTCGGGTCAACGGGAATGAAGGCAACGTCGATCCTGCGTCCCGCGAGCTTGGCAATTTCGGCTTGGAAGCGCTGCCTCATGCTCGTGTCCTCCTCAGGGGTGTTGCCGCTCCAAAGCCACATATTGAGGTCGCCCGCGTGGAACACGGTCTTGCCCTCGCACTCCGTGACGAAGGCCACGCCCATATCGGTGGAGCTTAGGGTTTCAATCTTCGTGTCGCAAAGCTCAAGACGCTCATCGGGCGAGACAAAGACGACGCTTTCGCGCTTTACCTTGCCCTTGAGCCGCCCTGCTTCAAGCAGGGGAGCAAGCTTAGGCTTTACATCGGAGGAGATTATGTAGTGAACGTCGGGACAGTCCGAGAACAGCTGAAAGATGCTTTCGCTGTAATGGTCGGGATGGGAGTGGCTGACAAAGACCATGACGCATTTGCCTCGGTCAAAGTCGGGAAGCCGTCCGTGGAAGTAGTCAAAGACAAGCACATGCCTGTCAAGCTCTATGAGGTAACAGCTGTGTCCGACGAACTCAACCCTCATATTATTTCCTCCTCAGGGAGCATATGTCGCTTTCGATGGCGGAGACCATCTCATCGGTGGTAGCCCAGCTCGTGCATATGCGGAAGGCCTTGCTTTCGGCATCGACGTCCTTCCACCACTCCAGACCGTAGCGCGGCGCGAGCAATTCATATTCGCTGCGGGTTAGTATGGGAAAGATTTGATTGGTCTGTGGAGTGGTAAGCAGCTCAAAGCCGCAGTTCTCAAGGGTTCTTGCAATGTGCAGCGCACGGTCAACCGCGCCCTTGGATATTTCGAAGTAGAGATTATCGGTGAACAGCGTCTCAAACTGAATCCCCAAAAGCCTGCCCTTTGCAAGCATACCCCCACGCTGCTTTATGAGATAACGGAAGTCGGACTTGATTTCGGGGTTAATGAGGACGACAGCCTCGCCAAACAGCGCGCCCTGCTTGGTACCGCCAATGTAGAAGGCGTCGCAGAGCCTCGCAAGGTCGCGAAGCTGAAGGTCACAGCAGGGCGAGACCAAGCCGTAGCCCAGGCGCGCACCATCAAGATAGAGCAGCAGACCGTACCTGTCGCAGACCTCGCGCATGGCGACAAGCTCCGCTTTCGTGTAGACGCAGCCATTCTCGGTGGGGTTGGAGATGTAGACCATGTGCGGCTTGACCATATGCTCATGGGTCTCATCGGTGATATGCGCAAGATAGGCGCGTTCAACCTGCGCCGCCGTGAGCTTGCCCTCGGATCCCGTTTCAAGCGCGAGTACCTTGTGACCCGTAGCCTCAATCGCTCCGGTCTCGTGTACGTTTATATGACCCGAAGCCGCCGAAAAAACCCCGTGGTGCGGCCTTAGTGAAGCTGCGATAACACTCATGTTGGTCTGTGTGCCGCCAACAAGGAAATGCACGTCAGCGCCCTCACGATCAATCACTTCCTTTATAACAGTACGCGCTCTTTGACAGTAGACGTCCTCACTGTATCCTATGGTCTGCCGTATGTTAGTCTCCATGAGTCGCTCCATTATCTTCGGGTGAGCGCCCTCAAGATAGTCACAGGTAAAAAGCATAGATAATCTCTCCTTAACAAATGGTTTGTTGATTACATAATAGCACAAGACGGCGACAAAATAAAGGTAAAGATAAGCAATTTGCGGAATATGGCACGAATGTGATACAAAATAGGGTGCAAAGGGAGCGTTGTGCCAGATTCATGAGGGCATGGGACATTAAAATCTCACGTTCGAAGTATTTCACATGAAACAGCAAAAAAAGATTAGTTTTTTCAAAAAAAGGTGTTGACAAGGGGGTGGGTGGGTGCTAAAATACAAAAGCTGTCGCGAGGAGCGGAGGCTCCGAAGGGGTCAGCGACGTACATTGAAAACTATATAGTGCAAAGAGACAAACAAGAAGCATCAAGCAAG
>Ga0209607_1000374_pt1 | contig 40300 bp, 36 predicted proteins | sample AD_UKC117_MetaG_FD_184413 | JGI IMG/M metagenome (GOLD analysis project Ga0209607, IMG submission 184413) | Active sludge microbial communities of municipal wastewater-treating anaerobic digesters from Hong Kong - AD_UKC117_MetaG (SPAdes)... | ecosystem: Engineered > Bioreactor > Anaerobic >... | reverse complement strand
CCCTGCGCGCGCTCCTCCCGGAGACCGCGGCGACGGCCGCCCAGGAACCCCTCGCCGATCTGGACTACGCCCTGGAGCTGGACCTCAAGTCCCGCGCCCTCGTCCAGTTCCTGCAGCGCCACGGCGTGAAGCCGACGCCCGCGCCCGTGCTCGCCTCGCCGCGGCCGCGCGGCTACCGCACCACCAGCAAGCGCCGCGTGTACGGCTCCGCGCGCGGGGTGGGGCTGGGGTTCGCGCAGCCGGTGAAGCCGGGTGTGGTGCTGACGTCGGCGCTGGAGCCGGAGTCCCACGCGCGGCTGTACCGCGCGCTGCAGGAGATCCTCTCGCGCCCCGCCTACGCCGCCCTGGCCCGTGTCGCTCGCTGGCTGATCCTGCGCGGCGGCTACGAGCGCCACGTGCTGATCCTGAACATCTCGGGCATCGACGCCGATGTGGCGCGCAAGCTCAAGCTGCTCGCCGCCCTGCTGGAGAAGGAGGCGCTCGTGTCCGGGGCGCTGGCCTACATCGATCCCACCTGCTCCGACTACTACCTGGAGGCCGAGCGTCCGCCCCAGGGCCTGCAGATCAAACACCTCTGGGGCGACCGCCTGCTGGGTCTGGAGGCGGAGGGCAAGCTGCTGCGCTTCCCGCCCACGGTGTTCTCCCAGGTCAACGAGTCCATGGTGCCCCCCTTCCTGGCGCAGGCCCGCGCGCTGCTGCAGCCCCAGGCCGACGACCACATGCTGGACCTCTACTGCGGCTACGGCCTGTTCAGCCACACCCTGGGGGCCGAGTGCCGCAAGGTGACGGGGGTGGAGCTGTCGGCCGAGGCCATCCGTTCCGCCCAGGCCATCGCCAAGCGGCAGGGCACGGCGGGGCGCATGACGTTCCACGCGGCGCGCATCGACGAACGGTTCTTCACCGGGAAGCTGGGCGCGCCGACGGGCGCGGAGGTGGCGCTGCTGGATCCGCCGCGCCAGGGCTGCGCGCCGGGCGTGATCAAGGCGGTGGCCGCACGCCGCCCCCGCCGCGTGCTCCACGTGTTCTGCGGCACCGACGAGATCCCCGGCGAGCTGCGCCAATGGAAAGGGGCCGGCTACCGCGTGGCGGCGATCCGGCCCCTGGACATGTTCCCGGGCACGCCCGGGTTGGAGACGTTGGTCCTGCTGGAACCGCGGTGAGCGGCGCCTACTCCAGCTCCCCCGTCACCCGCACCCAATCCACCAGCATGGTCTGCGGGAACTCCGTGGTCTCGTCCGGATAGCCGGGCCAGTACCCGCCCACGGCCACGTTCAGCAGGATGAAGAAGGGCTGGTTGAAGACCCAGCTCGCGCCGGCGGGCAGGTCCCCCGGCGTGACCTCGTGGTACGCGAACCCGTCCACCTCCCACACGATCTTCTCGGGGCTCCACTCCACCGCGAAGGTATGGAACCCCAGGTGGAAGCCGCCCTGGGCCAGCGTGTGTTCGCGGCCGATGGCGTTGCCGCCGGAGTAGCCGGGGCCGTGCAGGGTGCCGTGGATGGAGCGGGGCTCGTGGCCCAGGTACTCCATCACGTCGATCTCGCCGCAGGCGGGCCAGCCCACGTCCTCGAAGTTCGCGCCCAGCATCCAGAACGCCGGCCAGATGCCCTGGCCCACCGGCAGCTTGATGCGCGCCTCGAAGCGCCCGTAGCGGCGCTGGAACAGCCCCTGCGTCTTGATGCGGCCGGAGGTGTAGTCGCGGCCGGCGAAGGACTCCGCGCGGGCGGTGATGGCCAGGTTGCCCTGGCCGTCCAGGCTCACGTTCTCCGGGCGGTTGGTGTCCCACTCGAGCTGGTTGTTGCCCCAGCCGGTGCCCTGGTCGAACGCCCACTTGGAGGCGTCGGGGAGCTGGCCCGCGGGGCCGTCGAAATCGTCTTCCCAGATCACGCCGATCACGGGGGGCTCCTCGGTCTCGCCCCCGCAGCCCAGCAGCGCGGCCAGCAGGGCCGCCATCAGGATGCGCGCGGGCAGGGTCATGCGGACTCCGGCTCCGGCAGCGGCACCGCCGGGAAGAGCGTGGCGTCGGCCAGGGCTTCCTTGAGGATCAGGGTGCTGGCGCCGATGGCCACCGACAGCGGCCCCAGCTCGCTGGCGCGGATCTCCGCCGCGCGCACGCTGCTGACCAGGGTGCGCGCCTTCACGGTGTCGCGCAGGGGGTCCACCAGCAGGTCGCCCAGGCGCGAGAGGTCGCCGCCCAGGATCACCATGGCGGGGTTCATCAGGTTGAGCAGGCCGGCCAGGGCGGTGCCCAGGTGGCCGGCGGCCTCGGTGGCCACCTGCAGGGCCAGGGGATCGCCGGTGAGCGCCGCGTCCTCGATGTCGTGGACCGTGACCGGCCCCTCGTGCAGCGGACTCTCCGGAAACTCCGGCAGCAGCTCCTCCGCCCGCGCCACCAGCGCGTGCCCGCCCACGAACGTGACCAGGCAGCCGTTGAGGCCGCAGATGCAGGGCGGTCCCTTGGGGTCGATGGCGATGTGGCCGATCTCGCCCGCCACCCCCGTGGCGCCGCGGTAGATCTCGCCCTGGATCACGTGGCCCGAGCCCACGCCCGTGGCCACCTTGATGTAGGCCAGGTCGTCCACGCCGCGGCCCACGCCCCACCAGTGCTCGGCCAGGGCGCCCAGGTTGGCGTCGTTGTCCACCATGACCGGCACGCCGAAACGCTCGGCCAGATGCTCCATGCCCAGCCGGCCCTCCCAAGCGGGCATGACCACGCGCGAGAGCCCGTCCGGCACCGACGGATCCACGGGGCTGGGCACCGCCAGCCCGATGCCCACCAGCGGCAGCCCGCGGGCCTGGGGCGCGCGCAGGCACTTCTCGCAGAGCTCGGCCACCAGGGCGCGCGTGCCCTCGGGATCGCGCCGCACCGGATGCTCGCGCGAGTGCCACGCCAGCACGCGGCCGCGCAGGTTGGTCAGGGCCGTCACAACGTGGCTGGCGCTCATCTCCACGCCCAGGATGCCGCAGGCGTCGTCGCGGAACTCCAGCACGATGGGACGCCGCCCGCCGCGCGACGGGCCCTCGCCCACCTCGGCGATGAGCCCGGTGGGCAGCAGCTCGTTGATGATCTCCGAGACGGTGGAGCGCGAGAGGTTGGCCAGCCGCGCGATCTCCGCGCGCGACACGCGCCGCTCCTGCCAGATCAGGTGGAGCACGGCGTTGGCCAGCGGGCGCGGACTGTCCGGTTCCGCGCGCCGCAGGCCTTTGCCCTGAAGGTTTCCGTTCTGCATCGACGACGTCCTCGGGCCGGGGGGATCGGGTGACGCCCGATCCTATCGGTGCCAGTAGATGTTGTCCACCAGCACGAGGCTGGCGTCGGGACTGCTGAGCACCAGCTGGCCCAGGGCCGCCGTGGACACCGTGAACCCGAAGTCCGCCATGGGGATCTCCAGCGACGACCAGCCGCCGGCCGTGAAGGCGGGCGTGCTGTCGGCGTTGAACGTGAGCTCCTTGTTGCCGATGGCCGCGCCGCCGGCGCCGTTGAACGCCACCAGCTTCACCAGGAAGCTCGTGCCCTCCGGCGCGTACACGTCCAGATGCAGGTGGGTCATGGTGGACGCGTCCACCGGCGTGCTCTGGAACACGATGCCCACGAAGTTCAGCGACGAGTACATGCGCGCCTGGTCGCCGTCCAGCTCGAAGAGCCCGTCCTCGGTGGTGGACCACTGCCAGTGCGGGTTCCAGCTCTCCACCGGGCTGTCCGTGTAGGCGTCGCTGAAGAGGGACACCACGTCGGCCGCGGGGTGGGTGGGCGTGGGGGCGGGGCCCGCCGGGGCCTGCTTGCCGTTCACGGTCACCGCGCCGGTGGCCTCGATGGCGCCCAGCCGCGCCGTCACGGTGGTCTCGCCCACGCCGATCACGTGCACGGCGCCGTCGGTCACCTGGGCCACGCTCGGGTCGCTGACGCTGTAGTCGAAGTAGCCGGGCATGTGGTTCACGGTCACGTCGGCGCCGTCGATGTCGTACGTGGTGGCCGTGCCGGCCAGGCTCACGCTCGCGCCCACGAAGTACTCCTTGTCCACCGTGGGCATGCTGGGCCGCGGGTTGGTGATGTTGCCCAGGTTGGCGAAGCGGATGGAGTCGAACCAGATCTTGTGGCCCGCGGAGGACTCCCAGCCCTCGGCGAACATGAACAGCCCGCGTTCCGCGATGAGCTTGCTGGGATCCGGGATGGGCACCACCACGAACGTCCAGTCCGTGGTCAGCGGCACGTTGCTGCGGCCCGCCGTGTAGACCGACGTGCCCGTGTTGTCGTTGCCGTAGCCCACCTCGTTCAGGGTGGAGTTCTGGCTGGAGCGCGCGTAGAACGTGAGCGCGTTGAAGTCGGCGAAATCCCGCACGCCGACGGCGGTGAGCACGCCGCCCGCGTACGCGCCCAGCGGCGAGTTCAGGCCGGGCACCGTCACCTGCAGCGACTGCGCGCTCTCGTAGGCCTGGTCCGTCACCGGCACCAGGGCCTCGATGTACGTGCCGCTGAAGGGCTGGAAGTACACGTCGCCCTGCAGGAGCGCGGAGTCGCCGCCCTGGCCGTCGTCGTAGACCACGGGGTCGATGGGGGCGCGGGCCTGGGGCAGGTCCGAGGGGTCGCGCTCGCTGCAGCCGGCGGCCAGCAGGAACAGGGGGAGCGTCGCCAGGACGGTCAAACGGCTTCGGACCAGGTTCACGGCCAGCCTCCCGGAAGGGTGCGCGCGGATCGGCGGATCCGCTTTGTGCGGTTACCGATCAAAGTATCGCCCAGGTCCCGCGGAGTGTCAAGCGGCCGAATGCGCTCTCACGCGGACCCGGGAATGCCCAGGGCCTTCACCGCCGCCAGCACATCCTGGTGCAGGTGGCCGTTGGTCACGATCACGCCCAGGTTGCCCTCCAGCTGGTAGCCGCGTCCGAAATCCAGGGGACGCCCGGCGATGTCCGACACGCGGCCGCCCGCCTCCTCCACCACCAGCGCGCCGGCGGCGTGGTCCCAGATCTTCTCGCGGTACTCCAGCGTCTTGGGCAGACGCAGGTAGGCGTCGGCGTCGCCGCGGGCCACGGTGCCGTACTTCACCTGGCTGTCCACCTTCACGCCCGGCGCGGTCACGCCCAGGCGCTGCGCGATGCGGGCGGCGTCGTCGTGGCTGGAGTGGGCGGCCTCCACGCTCTGGCAGAAGCGCAGGCCGGAGGTCTGGGCCAGGTCGCTGACGCGGGCCGGGGCGCCGTCGCCGCCGGTCAGGGTCCAGCGCCGGGTGCCGTCGCCGCGCACGGCGGTGAACACGGTGCCGTCGCCGCGGTCGGCGTCCATGGCGGGGCCCAGGTTGGGGCAGGCCAGCGCGGCCACCACGGGCGCGCCGTCCACGATCAGGGCCAGCGCCACGGCGTAGTGCTCGCCGCGCAGGAAGCCCTTGGTGCCGTCGATGGGATCCAGCGTCCAGAACCGCGGCGCGCCCTCGCGGCGGCCGCCGCGGTCGATCCAGTCGCACACCGTGGCGGCGTCCACGTCCGGATGCTGCGTGCGCACGTGGCCGGTGACCTGCTCCAGCAGGGCCGCCTGGTCCGGCTGGCGCAGGGCGTCGGCGTTCTCCTCGCCGATGACCGGGTCGTCCGGAAACGCCTCGGCCAGCATGCGGCACACCAGCGCCTGGCTGCCGAAGTCGGCCACCGTCACGGGGCTGCGGTCCTGCTTCTGCAGCACGCCGGGGTCCAGCCCGTCCTGCACCGAGCGGCAGAGGTGGCCGGCGCGGCGCACGGCCTCCAGGGCGACGGCGGCTTCGCGGGCGTACGGGGTGGCGGCGTGGGGCGCGGACATGATGGAACCTTCCTGGCTGGACATGACGATGGGGCTCGGCGGCATGGTAGGCCGAGACGCGGAAGCGGGCAAGGCGGGGCTGCTCAGGCGCCCAGGGCGATCCCCGGGGCCTCGCCGTGCTCGCGCTCGCGGTAGAAGCGGGCGTAGGCGGCGGGGCCGCCCAGGGGCTGGTCGGCCAGCTCGGCCTCCAGCTCGCGGCGCAGGGTCTCCAGGCACTCCGGACGCCAGGGGCGCCCCAGGCGGGCCAGGACCAGGCGCAGGGCGGCCTCCGGGTCCTGCGCCAGCAGGTCCCACGCCACGCTCGGAGCGGGGTGCTCGGACAGGATCGCGGCCGCGGTGTCCAGGGCCGCGCGCAGGGCCGGCCAGTCGCGGGGCCAATCGGCCAGGGGGCGGAAGAAGGCCACCACGGCGGCGTCCTCCGTGCCGCGGTGCAGATGCACCACGGGAGTCCCCGGCGCGCGGGCCGCGGCGTGGGCGAAACGGCGCGGGTCCACGGTCTCCGCCCGCAGCTCGGGGTGACGGTCCAGGGCGGCGCGCAGGGGCTCCATGCCGCAGCCGGGCAGGCCGGTCAGCAGCACGGGCTCGCGGTCGGGGTCCGGATCGGACGGTACGGCCGGCGCCGCCGGCGGCGCGGGGGGCGTGCCGCTGCGGTTGGCCTGGGCCGCGGTGAGCCAGGCCTCGCGGTGCTCGCCCAGGTGGTCCAGGTGGCGGGCGCGCTGCAGGGTGGATTCGGCGTCCACGTGCGGCGACAGGATCTCCACGCCGCGGCGATGGAACCCCAGGCGTCCGGCCAGGCGCGCCTGCAGCCGGGCGGTGGCGGTGCCGGGGCGGGCCTTGAGAGCCTCGTGCCACGCCAGCTCGATGCGGCCCTGCCGTTCCAGCGCGCGGGCCAGCCAGCGGTGGTCGCCGGCGCGGCGGAAGCAGCGTGCGGCGGTCTCCGCGTCGCCGCGGTCCAGCTCCAGCCGGCCCAGGGCGATCCAGTCCGTGGGGTGGTCCTGGTCCGACGCCACCTGCCGATAGAGGCGGGCGGCGGTGTCCAGGTCTCCGGCCAGGGCGTGGGCGTCGGCCCGGTCGCGGAGGCGGTCCAGATCGCGGCGGGTGTGGTCCGGAGTGGCGACGGTCATGGTGAATCCTCGCGCGCTGGGTGGTCGCTGCGTGGCCGTCGCCCGGGATGGGAGCGGCCTGTGCCGGACCCGAAACCGTTTGCGCGGCAACGAGATGATCGATCCGCCGCCCGGGATGGCGGCGGCTCCTCAGCGGCGTGTTGCAATCAGCGTTCCAAGCGGGCGGCGATGGCTCCCGGCAGGCCGGCGGCGCGGATGGCGGTCTGGGCGCCTGTCACGTCGTAGGCCACGCGTCGTACCTCCACCAGACGGTCCGCGTGGCGCAGCAGCGCATAGGCGGCACGGGGGTCGCGATCGCGGGGCTGCCCCACGCTCCCCACGCCCACCACCAGCCGGTCCTGGCCCACCCGCCAGCGCAGGCCGGGGTCGGGCGTGGGAGGACCGTCGCCGGACATCCGCCAGCCGAAGACCTCGTGGGCGTGCCCCACGAACGACACGGGCGCGGTCTGGGCGTCCAGGTGGGCCGCGGCGTCGCCGGCGGACTGCAGGTAGGCCCAGGCGGCCGGATCGGGCAGGCGGGCGTGCACGTAGGTGGCCAGGTCGTCGTCGAAGATCAGGGGGCGGGAGGCCAGCCATTCGCGGCGTTCGGCGTCCAGCCGGTCGCGCGTCCAGAGCAACGAGGCGGCGGCGTGGGGGTGGATGCCCGTCAGGGGCTCCAGGCCGGCGGCCATGGCATCGTGGTTGCCCTGCAGGCAGACCAGGCGCGGCAGGCCGCGCAGGAGATCCACGCACGCGACCGGGTCGGCGTTGTAGCCCACCACGTCGCCCAGACACACGAAGCGTTCCGCGCCGTGGGCGCGGGCGTCGGTGAGCACGGCCACCAACGCATGCAGGTTGGCGTGGACGTCGCTGAAGACGGCGGTGATCAACGGGACGGCCTCCCCGTCGCTGCGGCGGAGGTGCGGCGCCGGGGATCCTTGCCGATCCTGTCGGACCCGAGGAGGAGACCATGCGGAGATTCATCATCCTGCCGACGCTGCTGCTGCTGGCGCTCGTCGGCGTGAACGGAGCGGAAGCCATGGAAGGACGCGACGCGAGCGGCGCGCGCCTGGAGACGGCCGTGCTGGGCGGCGGCTGCTTCTGGTGCCTGGAAGCCGTCTACGAGGACATGGACGGCGTGCGCGACGTGGTCAGCGGCTACGCCGGCGGCCACGATCCCCGTCCCACCTACGAGCACGTGTGCAGCGGCCGCACCGGCCACGCGGAGGTGGTCCAGGTCACCTTCGACCCGTCCGTGGTGACCTACCGCGAGCTGCTGGACGTGTTCTTCAAGATCCATGATCCCACCTCCCTGAACCGCCAGGGCGCCGACGTGGGCACCCAGTACCGATCCATCATCCTGACCGAGGGCGACGCCCAGCGGCGCATCGCCGAGGCGGCCGTTCGGGAAGAGAACGCGTCGGAACACTGGGAAAGGGATCTCGTGACGGAGATCGTGCCGCTGGAGACCTTCTTCCCGGCGGAGGAGTACCACCAGGACTACTTCCGACGGAACCCGGGCCAGGGCTACTGCCAGGCCGTGGTGGCGCCCAAGCTGCGCAAGTTCCGCGAGGCCTTCCCGGACAAGCGCCGCTAGGCCGGTCTTGACGACGGCGGACGCGCGGGCTTGAATGTCCGCAGCCGCCGTCGTCCCGTTTCCCCCCCGGAAGGAATCCGTCCATGGCCCAGCCCGTCGGAGCGCGCGGGGTGCTGATCCGCGTGCTGACCATGCTCTCGCCGCTGGTGCTGCTGGCGGTGGTGGAGCTGGGGCTGCGGCTCGCGCCCGGCCTGGACGCGGACCAGCGCATCGACGTGGGGCCCTTCTCGCAGATCGAGGAGGTGACCGTGGACGGCGTGCCCTCCTACCGCATCACCCACCCGTCGGCGTACGCGGACCGCACGCTGACCTTCGCCCGCGACAAGGCGCCGGACGCGCTGCGCGTGTTCTGCCTGGGCGGCTCCGCCAGCGCCGGCTGGCCCCATCCGCCCCTGGAGACCTACTCGGCGTACCTGGAGCGCGCCCTGGAGAAGGCGTATCCGGACCGGCGCATCGAGATGATCAACGCCAGCGCCCACGGCTTCGCCAGCTACCGCGTGCGCGCCGTGTTCGACCGCGTGGTGGAGTTCGATCCGGATCTGGTCATCGTCTACTCGGGCAACAACGAGTTCCTGGAGACCCGCACCTACGACACCTCGGCCATGGCCCGTCTGCTGGACCGCTTCCCGGTGAAGCTGCGCCTGGTGAGCCTGGCGCGGCGCTCGCTCAAGCGCGCGGTGCTGTCGGGCTCCAAGCTGGTGGGCGTGAGCGACGTGTTCTGGAAGAAGGTGAAGCAGCAGTCGCTGGAGCTGCGCAGCGATCCCGAGCAGTTCGCGCGCGTGCAGGCCCACTACGCCGAGTCCATGACCCACATGGCCGACGCCGCCGCCGCGCGCGGCGTGCCCCTGGTCCTGCTGACCGTGCCCACCAACCTGCGGGACTGGCTGCCCAACGTGTCCTTCGACGGGCTGGAGGGCGCGGCCGAGACCGCGTGGGCCGACGCCCTGCGCCAGGGACGCCGCGCCCTGCTGCAGCAGCGCTGGGAGGAGGCGCGCGGCGCCCTGGAGCGTGCCGTGGCGCGCAACCCGGAGCACGCCGAGACCCACTTCTGGTACGCCCAGTCCCTGGAGCGCACGGGCGACGCCGCCGGCGCCCTGGCCCAGTACCGCCTGGCCAAGGACCTGGACTACAACCCCTTCCGCGCGCATTCGGCCTTCAACGCCACCGTGCGCGAGCTGGCCGCGGCGCGTCCGGGCCGCGTGGTGCTGGTGGACGCGGAACGCGCCTTCGAGGCCGCCGCGCCCGGCGGCGCGCCCGGCTTCAGCCTGCTGCTGGACTACGTGCATCCCACGCTGGCGGGCAACCGCATCCTGGCCCGCGAGGTGTTCCAGGCGGTGCGCGACGCCGGCGCCCTGCCGGCGCCCACCGGGTCGCGCGACTTCCACACCCTGGCCGTGAGCTACGACGGCCGCGCCTACGACGAGCGCCTGAACCTGGACCTGCAGGTCACCCTCTGCGGCCTCTTCTGCATCAACCACCAGTACGACGCCGCCATCCGCTGCGGGCAGTGGATCGAGGAGCTGCTGCGCGACCACCGCGACCAGGTGCAGGGCGCCGCGGAGATCCCCGCCCAGGCCCCGCCGTTGGTGCGGGCCGCCGTGCCGGTGCTCACGCGCTATCAGGTGGCGGTGGCCAAGGATCTGCTGCAGGCGGGTGGAGCCCGAGAGGAGCTGGCGGTCGCCGATGCCGACCGCGAGGACTTCTACGCCGAGTGGTTCCCCTACGGCCGCTACTGACCGCGGGCCTGCGCGCGCGCGGCGTCCGAGGCGCGCCAGCCGTCGGGCAGCAGATCGTAGAGGGCGTCCATCTGCTCCCGCGACGCCTCCGTCCGCCCCATCTCTCCCAGCAGACGCGCGTAGTTGAAGCGCAGGAGCAGGTCGTCGGGCCGGGCGGCCAGGGCGCGCCGGAAGGCGGCCACCATGCGCGCGGGGCCCTGGGGGTCGGCGCGGTCGCGCAGGGCCTGGAGGTCGGCGTCCAGGGCGGCCATCTGCGCGGCGTGGTCGTACTGGGCCGTGAAGGGCGCGGCGCCCACCAGCCGGTGCATCTCCGCCAGCATCTTGTAGAGATGGAAGTCCGTGAGGGCCAGGGCGTCGGCGCAGGCCGCGGCGTCGGGCGGCGGCGCATCGGTGCGGCGGGCGCGCAGGTCGGGCGGCAGGTGCGCGGCCACGTCCTCCAGCAGCAGGCGCGCCACCGCGTGGTTCCCCCCGAAGGTGAAGTGCACGTGCTCGTAGAAGAGCCGCCGATCCGGCAGGCCGCCGGCCTCGCGCAGCAGGCGGGTGAGGTCGGCCTCCACGTCCAGGAGGCGGGCGCCGTCGGCGGCGCGGCGGGTGGCCACGTCGCGGATCACGGCGTTCAGGGGGCCGGTGGCGCGGAAGACCAGGGCGTCCAGGTCGCGGGCGCGGCGGAAGTGGTCCAGGGCGCCGTCCAGGTCGCCTGCGCGCTGCAGGAGGCGGCCCAGGCGGAAGTGCAGCTCGGCGTGGGTGTCGTCGATCGCCAGCAGGGCGCGGAAGGCGGCCAGGGCCGCGGCGGGGTCGCCGGCGGCGTCCAGGGCCGCGGCGGCGCGGTAGTCGGCCTGCCACGCGTCCAGGGCGCTGCCGGTCAGGTCCGCGCGGTTGAGCGAGGCGAAGGGCGGGCTGTCGGCCAGGTTGCTCAGCACGGTGCAGAGCAGCACCCGGGCGCCTCCACGCGCGGCGGCGTCCACGATCCCGTCGAGGTTGGCGCGGAAGTTGGCGGCCACGGCGTCCAGCACCGGATCGCCGGGGCGGAACACGTTGTCGTCGTACATGGTCATGCCGCCCCAGGACGCGGGCAGCGCGTCGGCGCCGCCGGCCTTCTCGCCCAGGCTCTGGATGAGCTGGCCCACCTTGGTGGTGCGCAGCTCCACCAGCGCGCGCACGCGGCCGCGGTCCATGGCGGCGCGCTGCGCCGCGGTGCCGGTGTTGAAGGGGCCGATGACCTCGTTGTTGCCCAGGTAGACCAGGTAGAGGTCGGCGTCGTAGTCCGCGCACTCCTGGGCGACGGGCAGCACCACGTGGGAGTTGATGGCGGGCATGCCCGCGTTGATGACTTCGAAATCCGTGCCCGGGAACTGCTGCTCCAGCATCACGTCCAGGATCTGCCCGAACCCGAAGCAGGCGTTGGGCACCCCCGCCGCCGCCGACGCCCCCAGCAGCACGATGCGGTACGTGCGCGGCGGCGCCTCCTCCGCGAAGCGGAACCAAAGCGGATGCCGGGTGATGGAGCGAGGGAAGAAGCGGTACCCGAACTCCGGGTTGCTGCCCAGGGCCAGGCCGTCGGCCGTGCGCTTGTAGAGGTGCCAGTCGTAGCCGGAGCCCGTCAGGCGCAGCACGCCCTCCGCGGCCAGCAGGAGGAGCGCCGGCACGGCCACCGCCAGCAGCAGCCGCAGGGGCCAGCGCCAGGCGTGGAGTCGCGGGGTGGGGGCTGCGGACATGGCGGACCTTCGGCGGGAGGTAGGATTCACGGGAACGTCGGGCCCATGCTACTGTTCGCGTTGCGTCGATCAAGGATTTTCCCGCCCGCACCGCCGGAGGCCTCCATGGACACCCTGCTCGCCCTGCTCCTGGGACTCGGCCTGGCCGCGGCCGTGGGCCTGCGCATCTTCGTGCCGTTCCTGGTGATCAGCCTGGCGGCGCACACCGGGCATCTGGAGCTGGCGGCGGGGCAGGAGTGGATCGGCACCACGCCCGCGCTGGTCATGTTCGCCACGGCCACGCTGCTGGAGGCGGCGGCCTACCAGATCCCCTGGGTGGATCATCTGCTGGACATGGCCGCGGGGCCGGCGGCGGCGGTTTGCGGCACCGTGATCATGGCTTCGGCCGTGGTGGAGCTGGCGCCGTTGATCAAGTGGCCGGTGGCCATCATCGCCGGCGGCGGCACGGCGGGGCTGATCCGCGGCCTTGGCTCGGGCGCGCGGGCCACGAGCACGGTGACCACCGGGGGCGTGGCGAATCCCGTGGTGGCCGCGGGGGAGACGGCCGGATCGGCCGTGCTGTCGGTGACGGCGGTGGCGTTGCCGGTGCTGGCGGGTCTGCTCGCCCTGGCGCTGGTGGCGGCCGTGGTGAAGGGCGGGCGCCGCCTGCTGCGGCGTCGCCGCGTCTGATCAGCGTCGACGGCGCGTGGTGAACGCCGTGGCGTGCTCGTCCTCGTCCGCGTCCAGCTCCAAGCCGCTCAGAAGGTCGTCCACGTCGCGCTCGCTGGGCTCGGGGCCGCGGCGGGCCTGCGCCAGCCGGTCCGCCATGGCCAGCTTGTTGGCGGCGTCCAGGGCCGCGGTCTTGTAGCACTCGGCCAGGGTGGGGTAGTTGAAGACCGTGCTCAGGAAGTAGTCCAGCCCGCCTCCCAGGCCCAGCACGGCCTGCCCGATGTGGATCAGCTCCGTCGCGCCGGTGCCGATGGCGTGCACGCCCAGCAGCTGCCGCGTCTCACGGTGGAACAGCATCTTGAAGAAGCCCGAGTCGTCCTGGAGGATGTGCCCGCGCGCGATCTCGCGGTAGCGCGCCACGCCCACCTCGTAGGGGATGCGCGCCTCGGTGAGCTCCTGCTCCGTACGGCCCACCATGGAGATCTCCGGGATGGCGTAGATGCCCACGGGGAAGTGGTCGGCCATGCACTCGGGCTCGTCGTGGAACATGGCGCAGGCGGCCAGACGGCCCTGGTCCATGGAGGTGGCGGCCAGGGCGGGATAGCCGATCACGTCGCCCGCGGCGCTGATGTGCGGCACGGAGGTGCGGAAGGCGGCATCCACCTGCAGGCGGCCGCGCGCGTCGGCCTTGAGGCCGGCCTTGGCCAGGTTGAGGGCCTCGGTGGCGGCCACGCGGCCGGTGGAGAAGAGCACCAGGTCGCCCACCAGCGTCTTGCCGGATTCCAGGTGCAGGGCGGCCAGAGGCTGGTTGTCGTCCACGGTCTCCAGCCGGTCCACGGACTCGCCGAAACGGAAGCTCACGTTCCGGTTCCGCATCTGGTGCAGCAGCTCGTCCACGATCTCGCGGTCCAGGAACGGCAGCGGCCGCTCGAAGCGGTCCACCACCGTCACGTTCACGCCGATCTCCGCGAACATGCTCGCGTACTCCAGGCCGATGACGCCCGCGCCCACCACCACCAGGCGCCGCGGCAGGGTCTCCAGGCCGCCCACCTCGTCGCTGGTGATGACCAGTCCGGGGCGCACGCCGCCCGGAGGCGCCAGGGGCGTGGTGCCCACGGCGATGAGGACGTGGTCGGCCGTCACCTGTTCGGCGGGACCGTCGCCCTGGATGCGCAGGGTGTGCGGATCCACGAACGACGCCGTGCCGCGCAGCAGCTCCACGCCGTTGCGGGCGAGCTGGTCCGCGATGACCTCGCTCTCCCGGCGGATCACGTCCTCCACCCGGGCCAGCAGATCCGTGGCGGCGGGGCGCCCGTCCGGCTGACGTCGACGGAAGGCCAGGACCGCCTCCCGCAGGGTCTTGCTGGGAATGGTGCCCGTATCCAGGCAGATGCCGCCGATGACGCGGCGCTTCTCGATGACCGCCGCGCGGCGGCCCAGCTTGGCCGCCTGGATGGCGGCGCGCTGCCCCGCAGGGCCGCTGCCGATGCAGACGAGGTCGAAATGCGGGTGGTTCATGACGCTCTCCGGACTGCGGGTTGGTGGGCGCTTCCCGAAAGATCGGCACGATATCCTAGATATTGAGCGTGAATTGGTCGTGAAAGGGGGAAATCACCCGGCCGGCAGTCCGAAAATTCATGGAAGCTGAGGTGAAATCTCACTTGCACGCAATTCCTCATTTCATGCTAGAATACATGCTCTTCATGACGTCGGTCGGGACCACTTGCCCGCCCGGAGTCCGGATTGACGCCCTCGCACAGGAGAAAGCCCATGAAGTCCATGCTCGCCCTGCTGCTCGTCCTGCTCGTCGCCGTTTCCGCTTTCGCGCAGGCTGATCCCGATCCCGATGGTCTCGGCTTCTACTTCGATCTCGGCGCCACCGAGGTCTGCACCACCACCGCTGCGCCCTTCGCCAGCGTGACCGGTTACCTGATCATCACCAACCCCTCCGCCGAGCTCGGCGTGTCCGGCTGGGAGGCCTACGTGACCGTGGCCGGCAGCCCCGTCGCTCCGGCGTGGACCCTGGCTGCCGGTCTGGACGTGGACAGCTCCGCTCAGGGCTTCCAGGTGGGCATCGGCACCGGCGGCCTGGCTCTGCCCGCGGCCCCGGCCGTGGTCCTGGCCACCTACACCGCCTTCATCATGGCTCCGACCGACGTGGTGACCTTCTACGTCGAGGGCGTGCCCGGCTCCACCTCGTTCGACGGCACCCCGGGTTACGCGGGCGGCGGCAGCGCCGGCGACCTGCGCCCCCTGCAGGTGTCCTCGGGCACCGGCTCGGGCGCTCCCGCGGCCATGATCAACGGCTGCGACGTGGTGGCCAACGAGGACATGACGTTCTCCACCGTGAAGAGCCTGTTCCGCTAGGACAGACCTCCTGACGTGCGAAGGCGGGGCTCCCTCGGGAGCCCCGCTTTTCATGGGTTGTGCCGCCGAAATTGTTCCTGAAGTCTCCAAAGGCGTCCACCTCCGGGTGGGCGCCTTCTTCAGTAGGCGTCCATCGAGGCATGATGACGATTGCGAACAGGCCCGACCTTCTGCTGGCCCTGCAGCGTCTCGGCGCTGTCCAGGGTCGGCAAGGTGGCGGCGGGATTGCGGCGATCAGGCGGGAAGCCGGTTCAAGGCCGTGTCGAGATCCTCGTATCCGCCCACCAGGAGCGCTCCCGATTCCACCACCGCGTCGGCGTAGCTGGCGGCCGCCTGGCCGCCGATGATCAGGGTGCAGTCGGCGGGGAGCAGCGCGCCCAGATCGCGGATGGCGCCGGCGGCGATGGGATCATGGGCCGGATACACGTAGCTCACCAGCACGGCGGCGGCATCGCATTGGCGGGCGGTGCTCACGAACTCCTCCACGGGCAGGTCGGCGCCCAGGTACACCACGTCCCAGCCCAGATCCTGCACGTGGGACACGGCCAGCAGCAGACCCAGCTCATGGCGCTGGCCCGGCGTGGTGCCGGCCAGCACGGGACGGCCGTGGGTGGCCGTGCGCCGTTCCGGGTTCAGGGCCAGCACGAAAGCGCGGATCACCGCGGAGGCCATGTGCTCGTGGGCGATGCGCAGCTCGCCCTTCTGCCAGCGCCGGCCGATCTCGTCCAGCAGGGGATGCAGCAGCCCCGCCCGCAGCACGGGGCGCGGCAGGGCGATGGCCGCCTGGCGCAGCACGGCCTCCAGACGGTCCGGCGCCATGTCGGAAACGGCCGTCAGGGCGGCCTGCTGCAGGCCCGCCACGTCGCCGCTCGCAGGTGCGGTGCGCGTCGGAGCGGCGCTGCCCAGTTCCTCCGCCACCATCTCCCGCAGCTCCGGCACGGTGCGCTGCTGCAGCGAACCCACGCGGTAGCCGGCGTCGATCAGGCGCTTGAGCAGGGCCAGGACCTCCAGGTCGCGGTCCGTGTAGAGGCGGCGGCCCGTGGGCGTGCGCTGCGGCACCACCATCCCGTACCGACGCTCCCAGGCCCGCAGGATCTGCTGGCTGAGGCCGGTGCGGCGCGAGACGGCGGCGATGGGATGACGGGGTTCGTCGGCGGGACTGCTCATGGGCTCGGGCTCCGCAGGCACGGGGAAGATTCAAGACCGTCTAACTTATGCTAGACAGAATCGTCCGTCGTGTCGAGGGCCTGTTTTCGCTCACCAGCTCCAGGCCACGCCGGCCACCAGGGTGGCGCCGCGCCATGTGTAGCCTGCGATGCTGGAATCCTGATCCTGCCAGAACACCGAGGTCTGCAGCCGCGCCGCGCGCGGTCCGCCGCCCAGCCCGGCCTCCAGGGTCAGGTGGGCCTGCAGCAGGGTGTCCAGGCGGGTGGCGGTGGCGTCGCCGTCGCGGAAGAGGATGGCGCCGTAGTCGTCGCGCTGCCAGGCCAGCCCGGTGTCCAGCCACACGCCGCCGGGGGCCAGGATCTTCAGGGCCGCCGCGGCGCGCGGGCCGGTGCGGGCGTAGCGGTCCAGCAGGGGGCTGTCCACCAGGTCGTCCTCCACCCAGTAGGGGAAGTCGGCCAGGCCCACACGCTGGGTGGCGGAGAGGCGCAGGCCCAGGCGCTGCGACAGGCTGCGCGCGTACTGGAGCGAGGCCGAGAGCTGGGCTGCGTGGGGGGCGCCGTCGGTGCCCCACACCGCGGGAGCCACGTCGTCGTGGAACCACTTGCCGCCCAGGCGGACCACGGCGCCCAGGGTGCTGCGGTCGGCGCCGAAGCGCTTGAGCTCCAGGGTGGCGTGGGGCTCCACGAAGCTCTCCTCGGGCAGCTCGCCGAAGCGGCGCAGCCGGGCGCCCAGCGTGGAGCGCAGCATGACCGTGGGGCGCAGGTAGCGCTTGGCGGTGAGGTAGGTCTCGAACTGGTCGTGGTCGTAGGGACTGGCCGCGTCGAGCTGGCGGCGGGTGGACCACTGGAAGCCCCAGCCGGAGGTGTCGCGCCCGGCGCCGCCGCCGCTCAGGCGCTCCAGGCCCACGGCCTGCACGGTGTAGTCCAGGGGGAGCTCGGGTCCGAAGAGGGCCAGGTCGCCCTGGTACGAGGCGCGCCAGGAGGCTGCGCCGCCCTCGGGCAGCAGACCGCTGAGCTGGAGGCGGGCGCTGCGGAGCGAGGTGGAGGGCTCGTCGGCCAGGCCCAGGGGGTGGTCGATGCCGCCGGCGCTCAGGTCCAGGGAGCCGTGGAGGTCCAGGGCGGCGGCGGGCAGGGTCGTCAGGATCAGCAGGATGGCCTGAGACAGCAGGATGGTCGGGATCAGGGGGCGGATCATGGCGGGCTCCTTTCACGGGGACGGGGGCCGAGTTGGCGGCCCCCATCCCCCGGCGCCGGTGTTACCGGCGGCCGCCCCGACGAGCGAGGGTCGAGGCCTTGGTGTCGTCCGTGTCGTCGCAGATGCCGTCGCCGTCGCCGTTGCCGCTGCCGAAGCCGGTGCCGTCGGCCGGGCCCACGCCGCTGCCGGTGCCGTCGCCCAGGCCGTAGCGGTTGCCGTTGCCGTTGAGGGCGCCGTCCTCGGAGCCGGCGAAGCTCAGGGCCTTCATGGAAGCGGGATCGATCTGGCCCTTGCCCCACTGGTACATGTTCCCGGTGCCGTCGCCGGCGGGCACGTAGTCGGGATCCAGGCCGTTGGGGATGCCGTCGCCGTCGGCATCGGGGGCGAGGTCGTTGAAGCCGTCGCCGTCCTCGTCCACGAAGTTGCAGATGCCGTCGCCGTCGCCGAGGCCGGCGCCGAAGCCCTGGGCCTGAGCGGTCACGGCGAAGAGGGCGATGGCCAGCAGGGCCAGCAGGGTGATGAGGGGGGTACGCATGTCGAGCTCCTTCGGTTGGTGAGGGCGGTTTCGGGATTTCGCAGATGGGGATGCATGGGCGGTGCCATGTGTCGCCATGTCTTTAAAGCATTTATTACCAATGAGATACGGAATCCGCGATCGCCGATCGAAGGCCTGGGATTAGACGCCAGGGAGCAGGTCGTGTCCCTTGAGGTACAGGGGAGGGTGACCGTTGGAGTCGGTCCTTCGACCTCGGCCCCAAAAAAGAAACGCGGGGCCCCTCGGGGCCCCGCGCATCGTCCTCACGGATTCCAGAGACGTCAGCGCATCCGCTTCCGCACCGGATCCTCCTTGTAGCCCAGCGCCTGCCAGTCCAGCCGGCCTTCCGCGCCGTGGCAGTCCAGGCAGCTCAGCGCGTTCTCCTTGGGCTGCACCTCGTGGTAGATGCCCATGTAGCGGCGCACCGGGATCCACTCGTACTCGATGTCCTCCAGGCCGTAGGCGGCGTGGGCGCCCTCGCGGACGGCCTTGTCGATGTCGCCGTCGACGAAGAACTCGTCCACCGCGATGGGCGACAGCCAGCCGGCGTCCGCCAGGCGCGGCAGCGTGGCGCGGTGCACCTTGAACGGGTAGATCTTGGCCCTCTTGTCCTTGCGCGAGCCCTCGGGCGCCATGGTCTCCACCACGCCGTCCTTGCCCGGCTTGGCCTCCACGCCCATGAGCTGGTGGCGCGACTTGCCGTTCCACCACGCGTACTCCGGCGTCACGTCCTTGCCCATGGTGATGGTGGCCGAGTACTTCTTGGCCTCCTCATGGTGCTTGGGGGTGGACCAGTCGCGGACCATGTCCGTGGCGTCGCTCTTGGCGAAGGTGGGGATGTGGCAGGTCTCGCAGGCCACGCGCTCGGCGTGCCTGTCCAGGATCAGCTCGCCGTGGGGGGCGTCCTGGTGGCAGCCGGAGCAGGTGAGGCGCTCGCCCGGGCGGTCGGTGCCGGCCAGGTCGGCGCCGCGGCCCTTCACGCGGTGGTCCTCGCCCTCGTGGCATTCGATGCAGGCCATGTCGGCGCCGTCGGTGCCCATGTGCACGTCGAAGTTGCGGTCGCACTCGTTCAGCGCGTACTCGATGTCGCCCCGCTTGAAGTTGGGACCGCCGCCGGCGCCGGAGTGGCAGCGCAGGCACATCGTGCGCTTGGGCAGCGAGATGCGCTTGGAGATCGCGTCCAACCCGTACTGGTTCCGCCACAGGATGGGGCGCCACTCCGGTTCGCCGGCGTCGTTCTCGAAGAGGTCGCGGCGGTAGCCGCTCGAATGGCAGATGAGGCAGTCGATGTTGAGGAGCTGCTCCTCGGACATGACCGGCTCGGGACGCAGGCCCAGGCCGGCGTGGCACTTGGCGCAGCCCTGGGCGATGACCTTCCCGTCCTCGTTGACGGCGTTGCCGATCCAGCTCGCCGACGGGTTGGTGCAGAAATCGTTGATGGTGTTCAGCTTGCCCAGGCGCTTGCCGTCGGCATTGGTCAGGTCGGGCGTCTCGCCGGTCCACTGGTAGTGCTGCGAATGGAAGAAGCTCTCGGCCTCGTCCCGGTGGCACTCCAGGCAGGTGGCGGTGCCCTCGTAGTGTTCGAACATCTCCGCGTGCGACGCCTCCGCGGCGACGGCGGCCCCCGTGAGGGGACCGCACGCCGCGACGGCGACGAGCAGCAGCATGAAGCCGGCTCGGTTCATCATCGCCTCCCTAGAAACGCACCGTGGTGCTCAGCGACAGGACGGTGGCCTTGTCCCAGGTCTGGTAGCCCAGGACGGGGGTCTCGTCCAGGGCCTTGGGCGTGCCCATGTGCCAGCCCGAGCCGCTGTAGTCGTAGTCGTACTGCATGACGTCGAGCTTGCAGATGAACTTCTCGGCGATGCGGTGGGTCAGGTAGAACTCCATCACGCTGCCGCGCACGCCCGTCTTGGGGGCGAAGATGTCGTCGGCGCCGTGGCTGAAGTTGAACCAGTACTGGCTGCCCTGGTTGTACTCCACGCCCACCTTGGTCTTGTCGTCGGCGAACTTGTAGCGGATGCCGGCGTAGGCCATGGTGCCGGTCTGCTCCTCGGGGGTCTCGAAGGGGTCGCAGAAGAGGCCGCCGAAGGGCGTGGTCACCATCTCGGGGTGCGACTTCATCCAGTTGTAGCTGGCGAAGACGTCGAAGTCCTCGTTGGCGTAGGTCACCAGCAGGCCGGCCAGGTCGATGTCGCCCAGGTTGGCCGACGGGGTGAAGCGCATCACCATGGGGGCGCCGATGGCGTCGCCGCTCACCGGGTTGTCCGGCAGCACCACGAGGCCGTTGAAGCCGTCGGTCACGTCGAAGGCGCGGGCCACCGTGCTCTGGGCCGTGAAGCCGTCGCGGTTCAGCATGTCCCAGTTGATGCCCAGGAAGTGCGCGTCCTTCAGGCGGTTCTCGGCGGGCTGCAGGTTCTCGGCGTTGCCGAAGCCCGTCTCGTAGCCCAGGCCGTAGCACAGGCGGAAGGTGCTGCCCTCGTAGAGGTTGAAGCCGGCGGTGATGCCGTCGAAGGCGAAGTCGATGAGCGTGCCCAGCGGCGTGCCGGCGCGCATCTCGTCGTCGCGGTAGTTCAGCGGCGGGCCGCCCGCGCTGGGACGGCGGCCGATGCTCAGGTACAGGCTGGTGTCCGCGATGTTGCGCCAGTTGAAGTAGGCGCGCTCCACGCGCAGGATGTCGCTGTTGGGCACGCGGCCGCTGGTGCCGTCGATGTTCAGGCTGTTGCTCTGGCCGTTGAAGACCTGCACGCCGGAGCTGTCGCCCCAGGGCTTGTACATGGTCAGGCGGCCGGCGAAGTTCACGTTCTCCGCCACGTCGGCCTTCATGTTCAGGCGCAGACGGTTGGTGTAGAGCACGTCGTTCTTGTAGGTGTAGCCGTCCTGCATCACGCCGGGAGCCATGGCCATCATGCCCATGGCCTGCTCCTGCATGGCGGCCCACTGGGCGGGCGTCAGCGTGGAGGGGTCCAGGCCGTTCATCTGGGCCATGGCGCTCAGCAGGTTCTGCATGCCGGACTGCAGGTCGGCGAAGGTGAGGCTGTTGGCGTAGGCCATGTAGTTGCCGCCGTTCTGCTGCACGTAGCTGCCGAGGGCGGTGAAATCGAGGCCGGCGGGGGTCAGCGGCAGGGTGCCCTCGTTGCCGAAGTAGAACAGCGTCTGCACCATGGTGTTCTGGATGGCCATGCCGTCCATGTACGGCGCCACCTCGGCGTCGATGTTGTGGACCTCGAAGCGGAAGTCGCCGTCGAACTGCATGCGGTCCAGGGCGGACTGGCGCTCCACCTTGCGCAGGCGCTGCTCCAGGTCGCGGAGCTTCTTCTTGAGCTTGGCGTTGTCGTCGTCATCGGCGGCGTAGGCCATGCCCGCGACGGCCACGGTCAGCAGCAGGACCAGGGAGAGGATCTTCTTCATGGTTCCGTTCCTTCCTTCAGAAGCCGCGGTCTAGCCGCAGGTCATGGGGTGTTCGGAGTCGGCGGCGCCCTCGATGCAGAACTTGCGGATCTCCTGCAGCATGGCCGGCGTGATGGTCTCCAGGACCTTGGCGCCGTCCTCGTAGGCGGCCTCGGCATGGGTCTCGGCGTAGTCCACGTCGAAGAAGCGCTCCCACTGCTCGATGATCAGGTACATGGGCGTGTAGTCGCCGGCGTCGGAATCCTCGGTGTGGCACACCTTGCACTGGGTCTTGAAGAGCGCCTTGCCGTCGAGCTTGGGCTCGTCGGCCTTGTCCTCGGCCAGGGCGACGCCGGCCAGCAGCAGCAGGGCCGCGGCCAGGCTCAGGATGATGGCGATCCGCTTCATGGGAGTCCTCCGGGTTCGTGGCTCATGGGACAAATGGGACCCGCCTGGTCCAACATCTGTCAAAGAATCAACACCCAATATGCGGCCAGGAGTTGATGAGTCAATAAAAATCGCAGTTGATAAATATGTGTTCGCCTCATCGAGGATCCGGCGTTTCGGGATCCGGGGGTCCTTGGTATCTTGCTTGCTCGAGGAGGGAGCCTCGGCGGTCCGCCCCGCTTCGGGCCGCGCCCACGTTGCTGAATGCCCCCAGATCCGGAGGACGCCATGCGTTATCTCATGCTTCTGCTGCCCGTCCTGCTCGCCGTCGGCTCCGCGGCCGCCCATCCCGGGCCCGCCCACGGACCGCAGCCGGCCCCGGCGGCGCCGGAGCTGCTGTCCCGCGTGGGGCCGGACCAGGCCAAGGCGCTGGCGGGCGATCTGGAGAACGGCCGTCGTCCTGAGGACGAGCTCTACGAGCTGATCGGCGCGGCCAAGACCGGCGAGAAGGTCCTGGGCAACGGCACCTGCCTGATCATCCTGCTCCAGTGGGCGGACCATCCGGCGGACACCGTCGCCCATCCCGCGGCCGACTACGACGCCATGCTCTTCTCCACGGCCACCTGGCCCACCGGCAGCATGAACGACTTCTACCTGGAGAACAGCTACGGCCTCTTCGGCGTGCAGGGCCTGGTCTCGGGCTGGCACACCGACGACGACGCCTACGCGTCCATCACGCCCACGGACTACGGCCAGGTGCGCGACCTGCTGGCCGACGCCGTGGCCGACGTGGACCCCTTCATCGACTTCAGCCAGTACGACAACGACGGCCCCGACGGCATCCCCGACTCCGGCGACGACGACGGCTACGTGGACTCCCTGTTCTTCGTGCACGCCGGCCCCGGCCGCGAGCAGACCGGCGATTCCAACGACATCTGGTCCCACGCCTGGGCCTTCGCCGGCGGCGTGAACACCAACGACGGCGTGGCCTGCTACCGCTACACGGTGGAGCCGGAGATGCTGTCCGACGGTTCGCTGATGACCATGGGCGTCTTCGCCCACGAGTACGGCCACGTGCTGGGCCTGCCGGATCTGTACGACACGGACTACAGCTCCAGCGGCATCGGCAACTGGGGCCTGATGAGCGGCGGCTCCTGGGGCCGCCGCCCCGGCGATCCGGTGGGCAGCGCGCCGTCGCACATGACGGCCTGGTGCAAGAAGGAGCTGGGCTGGCTCACGCCGGTGAACGTGACGTCGGACCTGACCGGCGTGAGCATCCCCCCGGCGGAGACCTCCGCCACGGCCTACCGCCTCTGGCGCGGCGGCGTGGTGGGCGACGAGTACTTCCTGATCGAGAACCGCCGCCGCCTGGGCTTCGACGAGAGCCTGGTGCGGCGCCAGGTGGACTACGGCCTGGCCGCACCCGAGGGCCTGGTCATCTACCACGTGGACGAGAGCATCTCCGGCAACTCCAACGAGAAGCACCGCCTGGTGGACGTGGTGGAGGCCTCGCCCTGGTACGACACGCCCTCGGGCACCTGGATGGAGCACCTGGACGGCGAGCGCGACTACGCCACCGTCCTCAAGCTGCACAACCCCAACCGCGGCGACGACGGCGACCTCTGGCCGGGCTACTCCCTGGCCGCGCCCGATTCCACGAGCTGGATGGGCCCCCGCGACCGCGACCGCTTCGCCGCCGACACCATCCCCGCCGCGCTGGACCACGAGTGCCAGGACACGGGCGTGAGCGTGGAGAACATCGCCCTCAGCGGCGAGGACGTGCTGGCCGACCTGCTGGTGGGACCCGTGGCCAAGGCCCGCGTGGCGCCGGACAAGGCCCTGAGCTGGACGTTCGAGACCGATGCCGACGGCTGGAAGTTCTGCAACGGCTACGTGCACTGGGACGACACCGTGAGCGGCTCCTGCTCCGGCGACGGCGGCCTGTGGTTCGGCGTGGACGACCCGGAGTACGCCTGCGGCCCCGGCTACGGCAACGACTGGGAGGACTTCACCTGGCAGACCGTGGCCCTGAGCCAGGGCGCCACCATCACCCTGCGCCACCGCTACGACCTGGAGTCGGGCTACGACTACGCCGTGGTGGAGGTGCGCTGCGCCGCCAGCCCCGAGTCGCCCTGGCACGAGGTGGCCGCGCTGACCGGCGTGGCGAGCTGCGTGACGGACACGTGGCTGGTCCCGGCGGCCGTCTTCAGCGAGTGCGAGCCGGGCGACGGCGTGGCCGTGGTGGACATCCGCCTGCGCCTGAGCACCGACGGCGCCTACTCCGCCGACGACGGCAACTTCTGCGGCGACGGCTGGTGGGTGGACGAGGTGGCGGTGACCGGCGAGATCGTCACCGACGTGGCGGACACGGCCCCGTCCGTGGTCCTGGCCGCGCCCATGCCCAACCCCTTCAACCCCAGCACCACCCTGCGCTTCCGCGTGCCGGCCGCGGCCCGCGACGTGGCGCTGACCGTGGTGGACCAGCGCGGGCGCGTGGTGCGCACCCTGGACGCGCCCGCCGGCGAGGGCTGGCTGGAGGCGTCGTGGGACGGCCGCGACGACCGCGGCCGCGAGCTGCCCGGCGGCGTGTACTTCGCGCGCCTGGCGGTGGACGGCGAACTGCAGGTGCGGAAGCTGGCGCTGCTGAAGTAGGCGGCGGCCGATCTCTCTTCGCATGGAACGGGCCCGGGGCGTGCGCTTCGGGCCCGTTCGTGTTCTCTCAGTCATAAGCCCCGGTCGTGAGCCGACGCGGATCCGGTGTCGGACGACACGCTGTCGGCCGCCTCGAAGCCCGACCGCGCCTGCCGCATGCGCGGCCGCGGCGAACCCGTGATCAGGCGCGCCCCCTTGTCATGGCGCAGATAATTCCAGACCCAGTTCCAGAGCACGGCGCCGCGGGCGCGGAAGCCCACCAGCGAGGCCACGTGCACCGCGCCCCAGAGCAGCCATGCGAACCAGCCGCCGAATCGCCAGCGGCCCAGATCGGCCACCGCATGGTTGCGGCCGATGGTGGCCAGGCTGCCGCGATCGCGGTAGCGGAACGCGGGGCGGGCGTTTCCATCGCCGCGGACCAGGCCGCGGATCACCTTGGCTGCGTGGCGCCCGCCCTGGATGGCGCCCTGGGCCATGCCGGGTACGCCGTCCGGGTAGCGTGGATCGGGTACGTGAGCCAGGTCGCCCACGACGAAGAGCTCCGGGCGATCCGGAACCGAAAGATCCGGCGCCACGATCACGCGGCCCCGCTTGTCCAGATCACCGCCAAGATCCCGCGCCAGGGGGGAGGCCTGCACGCCGGCGGCCCAGAGCACGTTGGCGGCGGCCAGGGACTCTTCGCCCACGCTCACTCCGTCGGCGTCCACGCCGGTGACCATGGTCTCGGTGCGCACCTCCACGCCCAGGGATTCCAGATCGCGGCGGGCGCGGTCCGACAGCTGTTCCGGCATGGCGGGCAGCACGCGCGGCGCGCCTTCCAGCAACAGGACGCGGGCCGTGGTGGTGTCGATGTTGCGGAAATCGGCCGGAACGGTCCGTGTGGCGATCTCCTTCAGCGCCCCGGCCAGCTCCACGCCCGTGGGCCCCGCACCCACCACCACGAAGGTGAGCTTGGCGCGACGGGCCTCCGCGTCGGCCTCCTGCTCCGCCTCTTCGAAGGCCATCAGTACACGGCGGCGGATCTCCAGCGCGTCGTCCACGGTCTTCAGGCCGGGGGCGTGACGCTCCCACTCCTCATGGCCGAAATAGCTGTGCGTGGCGCCGGCGGCGAGGATCAGGAAGTCGTAGGGCGTGGCGCCGTCGGCATGCAGGACCAGGCGGCGCTCGGGATCGATTCTCCGCACCTCGTTCAGCAGCACGCGGCAGTTGCGCTGACGGCTGAGGATGCGGCGGATCGGCTCGGCCACGTCCGCGGGCGAAAGCACCGCCGAGGCCACCTGATAGAGCAGGGGTTGGAAGAGATGGTAGTTGTGGCGGTCGAACAGGGCGATGTCCACGGGGGCGTCGGCCAGGCTCTTGGCCGCGTTCAATCCCCCGAAACCGCCGCCCACGATGACCACGCGGGGCCGGCGCCCGGTCGCATCGGCGCTCATGGCGTCCTCCTCTTGCTGGTGGTCTCGTCTTCAAGGTAAGATCATCGTGCGGACCGACCACCGAGGAGCGGACATGAAGCTCTGGATGCTGATCCCCATCGTCTTCTTGTTCGGAGCCCTGCTGCTCGTCGGCACCACGCGTCCGGAAGCGGCGCGCTCGGTGGCGGGCATCGCGAGATCCACCGTGACCGCCGGCAAGCACCAGCTGCCCATGCTCCAGATCGGCCGCCTGGCCATGCGCGCATCGCACAACCATGCCGTCATCGAGCGCGCGGCGGAGTACGCCGGCGTCATGGGGTCCAACACGTCGATCTACCGCGGCATCGCGGAGGCGGCGGCGGACCTGGACGCGGAATGCCCGGACCTGGACCGCGTGCTGGACCTGGCGGTGGTGTGCTGCAGCGACGGCGGCGCCATCCTGGCCCTGGCCCGCAGCGCCTGCCGGACGACCACGCCGGAGGAGATGCAGCGCTGGGAGGACGTCTACGCGCAGATCCTCTCCGTGGCGCAGTATCCCGACGTGGAGACGGCCCTGGCCGCGAACGCGCCATGAGGCGGCACCTCACGGGTATGGCTATGCTGGGAGCTCATCGCCCGTATCGCAGGAGGTCCCCGTGCCCGCCGCCCTCAGCCCCAACGAGATCTTCCAGCACCTGACGGCCCTCAACGCCGTGCTGGACCGCCCCTGGTCCCTGCGCGACGACGCGCTGACCAAGACCTTCGAGTTCCGCGACTTCGCCCAGACCTTCGCGGTCATGACCCGTGTGGCCGCGGCGGCGGAGGCCATGAACCACCATCCGGACTGGACCCAGAACTTCAAGCGGCTGCACGTGGAGCTGAGCACCCACGACGTCGGCGGCCTGACCGAGAAGGACTTCCGGCTGGCTGCCGAGGTGGAACGGTGCGCGTCGGAAGCCTGATCCTGGCCGCACTGCTGGCCGTCGCCCCGGGAGGAATCGTGACTCCTGAAACGCTGGTGGATTTCGCCGCGGGCGTGGACGCCTGGCGCGCCGTGGACGACGTGGTCATGGGCGGCGTGTCCCGCAGCGGCCTGCGCGCCACGGAAGCGGGCACCGCCGTGTTCGAGGGCGAGCTGAGCCTGGAGAACAACGGGGGGTTCGCCTCGGTGCGGACGTTGGTGCCGCCCACGGACCTCTCGGGCCGCAAGGGCCTCACGGTGCGCGTGCGCGGCGACGGCCGCCGCTACCGCCTGCGCCTGCGTACGGACGACCGCTACGACGGCATCGCCTATCAGGCGGAGTTCGGCACCGAGGCGGGGGAGTGGGAGGAGATCACGCTGCCGTTCGCGGAGTTCGCGCCCAGCTTCCGCGGCCGCCGGCCTCCCGGCGCGGAACCGTTGGACCCATCGCGCATCCGCCAGGTGGGTCTGATGATCGCCGACAAGCAGGCCGGGCCGTTCGCCCTGGAGCTGGCCTGGATCCGACCCGCGCCCTAGGGCAGGCCCAGCTGCCGCGGCATCAGGGGCGGCGCCAGGGGCGGCGCCACCGGCCCCTGCGGACCCTGCACCCACGCCGATGGCACCGGCGCGCCCGTCATCACCGCGGCCAGCGCCTCCCCGTACATGCTCGCCGGATTCCAGAGCAGCCAGCCGTCGGCGCCCGCGTCCAGGGCGGCGTGGATCTGCACGGCCACGTAGCCGGCGCCGTAGTCGTCCACGCGGTAGGGGAAGGCCTGCAGCCAGGGGCGCACGCGGGCGCGGCCCTGGGCCTGGGCCAGGAAGCGGCGCGTGGGCTCGCCCACGAAGTAGCCGGGGTGGTCGGCGGGGTCGTCGAAGCCGTGGTAGCCGCGCTTGTAGTGCGACGGGTAGACCATGGGGCAGAGCACGTCCACGTGCCGCGCGATGTCGGCGATGTGCTGGCCGGTCACGGCGCGGTCGGCCAGGCGGCCCCAGGCCATGATGCCGTAGAGGTCGGCGGAGATCTCCACGGGGTAGGCGGCCAGGGCGGAGTCGGCGCGGGCCAGGAAGCCGGTGATCACCGCGCGGCGGCGGGCGGCGCGGGCGGCGGGGTCGTCGGGCGCGTCGGCGGTCCAGCCGTTGGTGGGGAAGCGCACGTAGTCGAACTGGATCTCGTCCACGCCGGCGGCCGCGGCCTCCAGGGCCAGGCCGATCACGTAGTCCTGCACCTCGGGGTCGGCGGGGTTCACCCAGATCTGATCGCGCTCGGCCCAGGGGGCGCCGTCGGCGTCGTGCAGGGCCAGGTCGGGCCGCGCGCGGCCCAGGTCGCCGTCCAGGAAGCAGGCCACGCGGGCGGTCACGTGCAGGCCGCGCTCGCGGAAGCGGCGCAGCAGCTCGTCCAGCGAGGAGATGACCGGGGCGTTGCGCCCCTTGCCCCAGCCCGCCAGGTCCTGGCGGCTGCGGAAGCTCACGCCGCCGTCGGCGTCCTTCACGTCGAAGACCACGGCGTTGCCGCCGGCGTTGATGAACGCGTCCACGCGCGGGAAGACGTGGCGCGTGCCGCACACGGGACCGCTGAGGTAGATGCCGCGGTAGGGCGTGCCGGCGCCGGGGATGTCAGCCACGCGCGGCGGCTCGACGCGGGGGACCACGGGCAGCCGCAGCACCTGGCCGGGGCGGATCAAGGCGCCCTGCAGGCCGTTGGCGGTCACGATCGCGTCCAGCAGGTCCTGGACGGCGTAATGGTTGGTGGCGGCCCGTTCGCGGGAGGCGATGCGGAGCAGCGAATCGCCGGGGCGCACGGTGTAGGTCAGGGTGTCGGGCAGCGCGCTCCCGGCGATCGCCGAACCGCTCAGCAGGAGCAGCAGGAGGGGGGTGAGCGTCCTGGGTGTGGCGATCTGCATGGTGGCCGGCTCCTGCGTTGCGCTCCTGCAATCCTTTGCGGCCCTTTCGGGTGCTCCGCGGAGCCATGAGCAAGAACGCGACCACGCGCGGACCTGCGATCCGTGCTTGCCGAAGGAGCCGGAGGGGTCTTAGGATCGGTCGCCAGAGAAGGAGGAACGCCCATGTCCGCACCCACCAACACCGTGGTCTTCATCGGTTCCGACGCCCTGGGGCGCGGCGACGAGGAGCTGGGCCGCGCCCTGATGCTCTCGGCGCTGAAGATGCTGCCCAAGCTGCCCGGCGAGGCGCCGTCGCACGTGCTCTTCATGAACGCCGGCGTGCGCTTCTGCTGCCGCGGCTCCGCCGCCCTGAAGGACCTGGAGGAGCTGGTGGCCGCCGGCACGCAGCTCCTGTGCTGCGGCACCTGCCTGGACTGGCTGGAGGTCATGGACATGCTGAAGGTGGGCCGCGTGTCCAACATGGCCGAGATCCTGGAGACCATGCACACGGCGGGGCGGGTGATGAGGCTCTAGCGGCGTTCCGTCCGCTCGATACCGATCCATGCGACGAGGGGAGGTCCGGCCGGACCTCCCCTCGCGTACGTACGTGCGGCGGGCGCCGGTCCTACCGGGGGACGACCACCACGCGGAAGACGCCCGTGGCCGAATCCATTCCGGCGGTCACCTGCCAGTCGACGTCGACCGTGGTGGTCTCCGTCACCGCCGGCGCGGTCCAGGGGAAGGTCCAGGCCGTGAGGCCCGAGGCGGCGGCCGGGCCGTCGCCCACGTCCAGGACGACGCCGTCCACCGGATCCGTGCAGGTGCCGGCCACGGCGGCGCCGGACAGGGTGACGGCGGCCTCCGCGGTCACGGTGTCGGGGCCGGCGAAGGTCAGTCCCAGGGCTTCGGGCGGCAGCCAGGTGATGCTGTCGTGCAGGGCGTCGGCGGTGGTCCAGTCGTTGCGCACCTGGGCCCAGACCTGCTTCACCACGCCGCTCGCGCAGGCGTCATGGGTCCAGGGCGTGGGGGCGGCGTAGTCCTGCCAGACGGTGGCGGCCAGGTCCTCGGGGCTGCCCGCAACGCGGATCTGGGTGGCCTTGGCGGCGATCTGCACGTTGATGCTGGGGCCGCTGACGGTGGCCGATCCGCCCTGCAGCGCCAGCGTCAGGTTCCGGAGCGGGTCGGGGACGGCCCGCACGCTGTCGGTCCAGCTCAGGCCCAGATCGCTCTCGAACTCGCCGAAGACGAGCTGGGTGTCCGGCGCCGCATCCAGCAGGTAGTCCGTGACCGTGTCGGCCGGCTCCTGCCAGGGGGCGGTGGCCAGGGCGGCGCGGTCCGCGGCGAAGCGCATGCGGGTCACGCCGGTGGCCGGGTCCACGAGCAGGGGTGTGTCGCGGCGGGCCAGGGTGGCGGGGTTGCCCGGGAAGCGCAGGTCCGGCGAGAAGTCCACCTTGATGGAGTCGCGCGCCGTGAGCCCGGCCGCGCCGCCTGTGAGCACGCGCGCGTAGAGCTGCTTCCACTCGCCCTGCGCCACGGCGGCGCCGGCGTCCCAGGTCAGCGTGGCCGTGCCGTCCACCAGGGCCACCCGCGCGGGCGCGGGGAACCCGGGCAGCGAATCCACCTCCACTGAGTCGCCCACCGACGCGGCGATGGTCAGCTCCAGCAGGCGTCCCGCCAGGACGGTCGCTTCGCGGGTGAGCACCGGGGGCACCAGCACGCCGGCCGCCGCCACGTCGCTCAGGGCGGTGGGTTCGTCGTCGCGGTCCAGGGCGCGCACCTTGTAGAAGTTGGGAGCGTTGGCCGCGAAGTCGTGGTGCAGGTAGGTGGTGACGCCGTAGTCCGCGGTCCCGACCACGGAGAACGGCCCGCCCACGCTCAGGGCGTGCAGCACCTGGTAGCTGAAGATGGCGGGACCCTGAGGCTCGTCCCAGGTCACCACAACCTGGTTCCCGGAGTAATTGGCCTGGACGTGGAAGGGGTCGCCGCCGGTGGGGCCTTGGGGATCCAGCGGGTTGTTCCAGACGGGAGCCGCGGGTTCCTCGGTGCAGCCCAGCGCCAGGAGCGCGGAGGCCAGCAGGACCGGCAGCAGTCGACGGAGGCGTGGCATGGCGATGGCTCCCACGGTCTAGAAGTGCAGGTTCATGCCCACGCGCAGCATGGGCTCGCCGGTTCCGGCGGCGGTGTCGAACGGCCCCACGGGATCCAGGTCCACGCCGCCCTCCAGGCCGGGGAAGTTGAGCAGCATGTCCAGCACGCTCACGGCCACCGCCGCGACCGCGAGGGTCAGCCCGGCGTCGCGCAGGCCGGCGTCGTCGCTCATGGCGTCGGAAAGGCGCTGCACCTCGGCGCGGGCGGCGGCGATCTGATCCGGCGTGACGGCGGCGGCGTACTCGGCCTGGGCCACGGCGTAGTCGGACTTGTGGTTGCTCAGGCCGGTCTCGCCCACCAGGGCGGCCAGCAGTCCGCCCGCCTCGGCGGCGGTCAGCGCCCAGCCGAAGGCGGGCCGGTTGGCGTAGCGCTGACCGGACCCGGCCACCACCAGGTTGCTCAGCACGGCGGTGCGGCGGCTCAGGGGGGTCATCCGCATGACCACGGTCTGGGGGTCGCTGGTGCGGCGGCCCACGGTCAGGGGCCGGGTCATGGTGCGGGCGCCGCGCAGCCGGGCCTCCAGCACGTACTCGCCGCGCGGAAGCTGCAGGGGACCGTCCAGGGGGAGGACGCCGGCAGGCTCGCCGTCCAGGTAGAGGGCGGCGCCGTCGGGGCCGAGCACGTCCACGTCGATGGCGCGGGCCGGAGCCGTGCTCCCGAGCAGGACGAGGGCGAGCACGATCGGCAGAAGGCATCGGGTCATCGATCGACCTCGGGGCATGGGGTTCGCGTTCCCTAGGATCGCGCCAGTATAGGGACCGGACCGGGGGCGCGCCATGACGAACGCGCCCGCGGAGCCATGAGTTCCGCTCAGTCCCGGTGGTACTTGTGCCCGCGCCGGATCGCCAGGCCGCGGTAGATCTGCTCCACCAGCACCACCCGCGCCAGCTCGTGCGGCAGGGTCATGGCCGACAGCCGCAGCGTGCGGTCCGCGCGCCCGCGGGCGGCGACGCCCAGCCCGTCCGGACCGCCGATGAGGAATGTCAGCGACCCATGGGACCCGAGCAGATCCGCGAACCCACGCGACGTGAGCTCCTCGCCCCGCTCGTCCAACGCCACCACCAGGTCTCCCGTGCCGATGCGCTCCACCATGGCCCGGCCCTCGCGTTCGGGGTCCTGGTCCTTGAGCTCCATGACCTCCACGGGGGCCCAGGGGCGGATGCGGGCGAGGTAGCGGGTGGCGAGGGCGGTGTATTCGGGGGATTTGACCTTCCCCACCGCCAGGATTCGGATCATGGGTTGTGCCTCGAAGAATGTGCCCGGGGGCTCACGATGCGTCTTTGGTCCGGATCGGACATTGAGAACAAAGAGGTTACGTCATCCTCGGCGGGTCGGGAAGTCCCAGGAACAATTTCCGTGGCACAAGGGGAATGATACAGAGTCTCGTTATTGATATAATAATCGAATATTCTAGATATTATGGTCCTGATATGGCATCATCAGAACTCGCGCCCCCTCCCTGGGACGCATCCGAAACTCCAGACCCCGCACACGCTGGAGGTGCCCCATGTCCGCTCGTTCCCTGCGACGCCTCCTCGCGGTCGGCGCCCTGCTCCTGCTCGCCGCGCCGTCCTCCGCCCGCAACCCCATCCGCCGCGCCTTCTTCGACACCTACCCGGTGGCCCAAGGCACCCAGCTGGACGACCTGCCGTCCAATGCCGCGCATTGCGGCGTCTGCCATTTCGACTTCGACGGCGGCGGCCAGCGCAACCCCTTCGGCCTCGCCGTGGAGGTGGGCGTGCAGGCCGGCCTGTCCAACGTTGACGCGGTGCTCGCCGCGCAGAACTTCGATTCCGACAACGACGGGATCACCAACCTGCAGGAGATCACCGACGTCCTGAACTACTCCAACACGCCCACCTTCCCGGGGCTGAAGCTGTCCAACCTGGGCTCGGTGCTGAACGTGGACCCGGCGGACGTGGAGCCCTACCTCACGCCGGCGGGCGCCACGGACACCACGCCGCCGGTGGTCACGGTGCTCTCGCCCGACGGGGGGGAGATCCTGCAGCCCAACAGCACCGTCACCGTGTCGTGGACCGCGAGCGACGGCGGCGGCATCGCGGGCGTGGACCTGTTCCTGACCGACGGCGACGGCGAGCACGGCCGTCAGCTCGCCAAGGGCCTGCCCAACACGGGCTCCTATGCGCTCTTCATCCCCAACCTGCCGGGTCCCGCGCGGCTGCAGGTGAAGGCCCACGATCCCGCCGGCAACGTGGGCGAGGACCTGAGCGACGCCGTGGTCTCCGTGGCCACCTGGACCCAGGGCGCCGCTCCCACCACCCTGCGCGACTTCGAACTGCCGGGCTCGCAGCCCTTCTCCGGCGCCGTCCTGGACGATGCCGGCGCCGTCTGCGCCTCCTGCCATGCGAACGTGGATCCCGTGGCCGACCCCTGGACCACCTGGGCCGGCAGCATGATGGGCAACACCATGCGCGACCCGGTCTTCCTGGCCACCATGATCATCGCCGAGCAGGACGCGCCGGCCAGCGGCGACCTCTGCCTGCGCTGCCACACGCCGGGCGGCTGGGTGGAGGGCCGCAGCACCGACACCGCGGGCGGCATGGTCACGGCCAAGGACCGTCAGGGCGTGCAGTGCGACTTCTGCCACCGCCAGGTGGATCCCGTGTATCAGGCGGGCGTGAGCCCCCTCGCCGATGTGGCCGTGCTGGACGCCCTGGAGGCCGTGCCCTCCGGCCATGGCAACGGGCAGTTCGTGCTGGATCCCGATCCGGTGCGGCGCGGACCCTACGCCGACGCCCAGGCCAATCATCTCTTCCTGGATTCGGCCTTCCACCGCAGCAGCGATCTCTGCGGCACCTGCCACGACGTGAGCAACCCCGTGTTCCTGGCCGGCGCCGAGCCCGGCCTCTACGAGCCCGCTCCCCTGGACGCGCCCCACCCCACCGGCGACAAGCGCGACATGTTCCCGGTGGAGCGGACGTACAGCGAGTGGAGCGTGAGCGCCTACGCGGCGGGGGGCGTGTACGCGCCGCAGTTCGCGGGCGGCAAGCCGGACGGCATCGTGTCCAGCTGCGAGGACTGCCACATGGCCGACGTGACGGGCCAGGGCGCCCTGGGCGGCCCCAACCGCACGGACATCGGCGCGCATGACCTGACCGGCGGCAACCACTTCGTGCCGGACATCATCCCGGACTTCTACGCCGGAGAGACCGACCCGGCGCTGCTGGCCGCCGCCAAGGTCCGCGTGACCGGCATGCTGCAGAAGGCCGCCACGCTGGAGCTCAGCGAGGAGGAGCTGGGCGCGCCGGGAGTGAACGTGAGGGTGATCAACGAGACGGGCCACAAGCTGCCGTCGGGCTACCCCGAGGGCCGACGCATCTGGCTCAACGTGAAGGCGTACGACCTGGGCGGGGCGCTGGTCTACGAATCCGGCGCGTACGATGCGGCCACGGGCGAGCTGAGCCTGGACCAGGACGCCAAGATCTACCACATCGAACCGGGCACGAGCACGCGCCTGGGATCGCTGCTGGGGATCCCGGCGGGGCCGTCGTTCCACTTCGTGCTGAACGACACCGTGTACCTGGACAACCGCATCCCGCCCCGCGGCTTCACCAACGCCGCGTTCACCACCGTGCAGTCGCCGCCGGTGGATTACGTCTACGCCGACGGGCAGTACTGGGACGACACCCACTTCACCCTGCCGTACGACGCCGAGACGGTGGACGTCACCCTCTACTACCAGTCCATCAGCAAGGAGTACGTGGAGTTCCTGCGCGACGGGAACACCACCAACGACTACGGCCAGCAGCTGCACGACGCCTGGGCGGCCCAGGGGCGCGCGGCGCCGGTGGTCATGGCCACGGCGTCGCTACAGCTCACGGCCACGGGCGCGGAGGATGCGCCGGTCTTCGTCACCGGCCTTCGGGGCGCCTCGCCCAACCCGTTCAACCCCGTCACCACCATCTCCTACACCCTGGCGGCGGATCAGCGCGCGGTGGTGCGGATCCACGATCAGCGCGGTCGCGTGGTGCGCACCCTGCTGGATGCCGTGCAGACGCGCGGGGAGCACGAGGTGGCCTGGGACGGCGCGGACGACCGCGGCCGCGCCGCCGCGTCGGGCACGTACTTCGCGGTGCTGCGGGCCGGGGGAACGCAGCGGAGCCTGAAGCTGACGCTCATGAAGTGATCGAGGATCACCAGGGGATGGTCCGGGGCCGTCGCGGGGGAGGATCCTCCGCGACGGCCCTCGTGCGAGAGGGGCGTGCAATTCGGCCTTGGAGGCGTTACCATCGGACCATGGCCCGCCACATCCGAGGAGAACCCATGTCCGCTGTTCCCGACGCCCTGATCCGCACCTTCGCCCCAGGCTTCGGCCCCGATCCGGAGCTCCACCGACAGTTCGCCGAGTGCGGGCGCGTGGTGGATCTCAAGGCGGGCCAGGCCTTCCTGAGGCCGGGCTCCCGGGTGGACGTCTTCGCGTTCGTGGTGGAAGGCACCCTGCGCGTCGCCAAGACGGGCGGGAACGGCCGCGAGATCACGCTCTACACCGTGGACGCGGGGGAGTGCTGCACCGTGAACGTGCTCTGCCTGCTGTCCGGCGACGACAGCCCCGTGGACGCCCAGGCCGAGACCGACTTGCGCGCCGTGGTCTACAGCCGGGACCTCTTCCGCCATTGGATGGAGACCAGCACAGCGTTCCGCGATTTCATCCACGCCAAGCTCGCGGACCGCATGGTGGCCATGATGACCCTGGTGGAGGAGGTGGCGTTCCAGCGCATGGACCGCCGCCTGGCCGGCTACCTCACCGACCGTGTGGCCCGCGCCGGCGCCGCCGAGCTGGCGCTGACCCACGAGGCGGTGGCCGCGGATCTGGGCACCGCGCGCGAGGTGGTGAGCCGCCTGCTCAAGTGCTTCGAGAAGCGCGGCGTGGTGCAGCTCAGCCGCGGCCGCATCACGGTCCGCGATCCGGAGCGCCTGCACGACATCGAGCTCTGATCACGAGAGAATCCCGAGAAATTTTCTCATCATTGTGAGCCGGGTCACGGAAGACCCGGCTCGTGTTGATTATGATACTCGTTGCAACGAGAAGTCTCCCTCTCGACCGGAGGTCGGATATGAAAACCAGGATCCTGCTGACGTCCCTGATCTGCCTCGCCGCGACGGCCGCCCTCGCCGAAACGCAGTTCACCGCCACGCTGGACGGAGCCTCGTCCGGCACGCCGTCGCCCGCCACCGGCACGGCCGTGATGATCCTCAACGACGCCCAGACCGAGCTGTCCTACACCATCACCTACTCGGGCCTGACGGGCACCGAGGTGGCGGCCCACTTCCACAACGCGCCTCCGGGCTCCAACGGCCCCATCCTGGAGCCCCTGCCGGCCGGCGAGCCCAAGGTGGGCGTGTGGATGGTGTCGCCGTCGGACGTGGTGGAGCTCATGGCGGGCCGCGTGTACATCAACGTGCACACCAACCTGTATCCCGCGGGCGAGATCCGCGGCAACGTGACCTTCGACACCGTGGCGTCGGAGGAGAGCAGCCTGAGCTCGGTGAAGACCGAGTACCGGTAGACCACCAAGGGGGCCGGAGCGTCGATCGTTCCGGCCCCCTCAACCAAGGAGCGGAGCATGCGGAACGTCGGAAGCATGGATCGGATGGTGCGGTTGGTGCTGGGGGCGGCCCTGGTCGTCTGGGCCGTGGCCGGGGGTCCCGTGTGGGCGTGGATCGGCGCGCTGCCGCTGCTGACCGGATTGCTGGGCACTTGCCCGGCCTACAGCCTCTTCGGCATGAGCACCTGCCGGAGGAAGGCGTGAAGAGAACGATGGTCCTCCTCGTCGTGCTGGCGGTGGCGGGAACGGCGGATGCCTTGCCTCGCTACGCCGCCCGTTACGGCCAGAGCTGCATCCTGTGTCACGACAACCTCTCGGGCGGGGGGTTGCGGACGTCCTACGCAGGTCAGTTCCTGGTTCCGACGGAACTCGCCGCCACAGCCGGCGAGGAGGCCTTCGACCCCGAGATCGCGCCGGGCGTGCGCGTGGGCGGCGACCTGCGCGTGCTGGTGTCCCGCACCAACGACGACCGCGATCTCCTGCTGGTGATGCAGTCCGACTTCTACGTGGGCGCCGATCTGGACGACCGCATCTCCTTCCAATGGGAACAGACCCGGGCCGGCCTGGGCGAAGCCTACGGCGCCGCGCGCGTCCTCCCGCGCGGCGGCCACGTGCGCGCGGGCCGGCTCGAACCCGCCTACGGCTGGCGCTTCGCCGATCATCAGCTCCCCGCCCGCCGCCACCTGCTCGCCCCCGACGGCGCCAACGACCCCGCACGGCTGCTGGCCGACGGCGTGGAGCTGGGTTGGCGGCCGCTGGGGCTGGACGTGCAGGCCGGCCTCTTCGGCGGCGGCGATCACGGCGACAGCCATGCGGTGCGGGTGGCCGGTTGGCGCCGGCTGGCGGGCCTGAACGTGGCGCTGGGCGTATCCACGTTGCGGCGCGCGGGCTTCGGGACGCCGCAGCGGGCCACGGCCGGCTTCGGCGCCGTGGCGCGCGGGCGGCTGGCCTGGCTGTGGCAGGTGGACGAGTCCCGCGACGGCGGCGAGCGCGGCCGCGCCGTCACCCACCAGGCGTCGCTCAACGTGCGGCGCGGCGTGGACCTGGTGGCCGGCTACGGCTTCCAGGATCCGGACCGCGACCGCGAGACCGGCATGCGCGAGCGTTGGAGCCTGGCGGTGGACGCCCTGCTCACGCCCCACGCGGGCGTGCTGGTCCAGGGAGTGCGTGAGGATCCCACCCCCGGCCCCCGCGTGGAGGCCGTCGACCGCTGGCGCGGCGAGGCCGTGCTGCACGTCCTGTTCTGAGGGAGGCGGACATGAGAGCCATCGTCCTGACCCTGATCCTGAGCGCGACGGCCGCGTGGGCCGCGGCCGCGGAGTACGTGGTGGCCCCCGGCGGAGAGTCGCACGTGGTCTTCGAGTCCAAGGCGCCCATGGAGTCGTTCGAGGGACGCACGGATCAGGTGCGGGGGAGCGCGGTCTTCGATCCGCTGGACCTGGCGGGCGGCTTCACGGCCGTGCTGACCGTGGACGCGGGCTCGTTCGACACCGGCATCGGCCTGCGCAACACCCACATGCGCGAGAACCATCTGCACACGGACCGCTTCCCCACCGCGGCGTTCCGGCTGACGTCGGTGACGTCGGCGCGGCCGACGCGGCTCGCCCCCGGCGGCGCCGTGGAGCTGGACGTGGCAGGGGAGCTGGAGCTCCACGGCGTGACGCGGCCCCTGAGCGCCGGCGTGACGCTGCGCCAGCGGGACGACGGCGCGGTGATCGCGGAGACGGAGTTCCCCGTGTCGCTGGCCGCCCACGACATCCCGCGGCCCAAGTTCCTCATGCTGAAGCTGGCCGACGAGCAGCTCGTCCGGGTGATGATCGTGGCGCATCCTCGTGGCGGGGAGACCTCACGATGACTCGTCGCCTGCTCGTCGGCCTCATCTTCGCGGCCCTCGCCACCGCGGGCTGCAGCGATCTGGGCGAGCCTGTCACGGCCCCGGCGCCGGAGGAGACGCTCTCCTTCCAGGCCGACGTCCAGCCCATCTTCGACGGGAACTGCGTCGGTTGCCACGGCGCCGGCGGCAACGGCGGGCTGGACCTGCGTGCGGGTCAGAGCCATGCCGCCCTCGTCGGCGCCACCTCGCCCACGTACGGCGCCGTGCGCGTCGTGGCCGGTGATCCGGACGCCTCCGTGCTCTTCGACAAGCTGAGCGGCGGCGGGACGTACGGACAGACCATGCCGCCCACGGGCACGTCGCTCCCTCCCGCCGCCCTGGAGACGATCCGCGCCTGGATCGCCGCCGGGGCGCCGGACAACTGAGCGAAAGGACCCCTGCCATGCTCCGACGGTTCTCGATCCTCGCCGCGGCCCTCTGCCTGAGCGCCGCCACCGCCGCCGCCTTCTCGAGCGGTCCGCTGGACGGACTGACCAACGCGCCGGGCGAGGGCAACTGCACGGGCTGTCACGCCGACTTCCCGCTGAACTCCGGCACCGGCGTGCTGGACATCGTGAACATCCCCAGCGCGTACGATCCCGACACCACGTACGACCTCACCGTCTCGCTCAGCGATCCCGCGGCCCAGCGCTGGGGCTTCGAGATGACGGTGCTGGACGGCACGGACACCTTCACCGGGACGCTCGCCACCACCGACGTCAACACCCAGACCAGCACCGGCGGCGTCTTCGGGCGCACGTACATCAAGCACACCAGCGCCGGCACCAACAACGGCCAGACCGGCTCCAACACCTGGACGGTACGGTGGACGTCGCCGCCGGCGGGCAGCGGGGACGTCACGTTCTACATCGCCGGCAACGCCGCCAACGGGAACTTCTTCAACACGGGCGACCGCATCTACGCGGTGGCCCTGCCCCTGGCCGAGAGCCAGGGCACGTCCGTGGACGGGTTCGCGCCGCGGGCCCTGGCGCTGCAGAGCGCCCCGAACCCCTTCAACCCGCGCACGGAGCTGGCCTTCACGTTGGCCGACGCCGCGCCGGTGCGCCTCACCGTGCACGCCCTGGACGGCCGGCGCGTGGCCGTGCTGCACGAGGGCCTGCTGGAGGCCGGAACCCACCGCGTGCCGTGGACCGCGGTGGACGAGACCGGACGTCGCCTTCCCAGCGGGACGTACCTGGGCCGGATCGCCACCCCGACCGGCACAGGGCTCGTCCGCATGACGCTGGTGAAGTAGACGGCCGTGGCGGATCCGCCGACCGGGCGGTCCGGCGGATCCGCCGCTCCTTTTCCGCGAGACGAAGGCGGTGCGAACGCGTAGGATGGGGCTCCCCATGCCATCGGAGGACCCCGGATGAAACGCATCGCCTGCGCCCTGCTGCTCCTGCTCGCCGTGCCCGCCGCCGCCTGCACCAACCTCCTGGTCACGCCCGGAGCGTCGGCCGACGGGTCGGCCTTCATCACCTACACGTGCGACGGCGTGTTCCACCCCATCCTGCGGCAGCGCCCCGGCGCGGACCACGCGCCCGGCGACGTGCAGGAGGTGCGCCACTGGAACGGCGACCTGCACGCCTCCATCCCCTGGCCCGCGCGTTCGCACACGGTGACCGGCCTCATGAACGAGCATCAGGTGAGCGTGGCCGAGACCACCTTCGACGGCAGGCCGGAGCTGCACAATCCGGACGAGGGTCTGCACTACTGGAACCTCATGACCCTGATCCTCCAGCGCGCGGCCACGGCGCGGGAGGCGGTGGACGTGCTGATCGGGCTGATCGAGACGCACGGGTACCGCAGCACCGGCGAGTCGTTCTCCATCTGCGACCCGCGCGAGGTGTGGCTGGTGGAGATGATCGGCGCGGGCAAGGGCGTGAAGGGCGCGGTGTGGGTGGCGCGGCGCGTGCCCGACGGCATGATCAGCGCCCACGCCAACGCGGCGCGCATCGGCGTGTTCCCCACGGACGAGCCAAAGACCACGCTGTATTCCGACAACATCTTCGACGTGGCGCAGGCCCACGGCTGGTGGTCGCCGGCCGACGGCCCCCTGGACTTCCGTGCGGTCTACGACCCCGCCAACGCGCAGAAGCGCCGCTACACCGCTACGCGCGTGTGGAGCCTGTTCCGGCGCGCGGCGCCGTCGCAGGCGGATTCCTTCGATCCGGCCTATCACCGCGGCGATCCCGACGCCGAGC
>Ga0209607_1000369_pt1 | contig 40635 bp, 35 predicted proteins | sample AD_UKC117_MetaG_FD_184413 | JGI IMG/M metagenome (GOLD analysis project Ga0209607, IMG submission 184413) | Active sludge microbial communities of municipal wastewater-treating anaerobic digesters from Hong Kong - AD_UKC117_MetaG (SPAdes)... | ecosystem: Engineered > Bioreactor > Anaerobic >... | reverse complement strand
GCGAAGGGGAACAGGCCGCGCTCGGCGCGCAGCTTGGCGAACTCGGGCGTCGCCATCATCTTGTTGAAGGTGTCGACCCAGACCTTGAAGTCGGCGTCGCTCACCTTCGGGCCCATGTAGAAGCCGCGGATGATGGGCCATTCCACGTCCATGCCCTGTTCCTTGGCGGTGGGCACACTAGCCAGCTTGCCTTCCAGGCGCTTGTCGGCCAGCACGGCGATGACGCGGATCTTGGCGCCCGCCTTCATCTGTTCCTCGGCCTCGGAGGCATCGCCGGAATACACCTGCACGTGGCCGCCCTGCAGCGCGGTGGAGGCCTCGCCACCGCCTTCGAAGGCCACGAAGCGCATCTTCTTCGGGTCCAGGCCGGCGGCCTTGGCGGTGAGGGCGGCCTTCATCCAGTCCTGGCTGCCCACGGTGCCGCCGGCACCGAACACCACCTTGGTCGGGTCGGCCTTGATGGCGGCCACCAGATCCTTGAGCGACTTGATGGGCGAGCTGTCGGCCACGATCACCGCGCCATAGTCGGCGCCGACACCGGCCAGCCAGCGCACCTCGTTCTCGTTGTAACGGCCGAACTTGCCCTGGGCCAGGTTCAGCAGCGAACCGCCGGAGAAGGCGACGATGGTGTTGTCCTCGGCCGGGCGCTGCGCGATCACGGTGTTGTAGGCCACGGCGCCGATGCCGCCGGGCATGTAGGTCACGCGCATGGGCGAGCTGATGAACTTGCCGTCCAGCAGGCCCGACTGCGCCAGCTTGCAGGTCAGATCGAACCCGCCGCCGGGTTTGGCCGGCGCGATGCATTCGGGCTTTTCCAGGGGCGCGGCGTGGGCGGCGCCCAGCATGCACGACAGGGCCAGCGCGGCCAGGGGGAGCTTGAGTTTCATGGCTTGTCTCCTTGCGGTTGTCTTGAGGGATGCGGCCCGTCCCGAGCGGACTCCGGCAGCACATCGGTCACTCTAGCGGCCGCCGACTTTCAGCGTGCTTTCAGCCGCGAGGCTTCGACCTAGGACAAACCCTAGGTGGTGGCGGGTGGCAGCGGCAGGTCGAGGCGGGCGACGAAGCCGTGCCCCCGCGGCCCGGCGTGCACGCGCAGGTGGCCGTCGTGGCGCTCGGCCACCGCCCGTGCGATGGCCAGGCCGAGCCCGCTGCCGCCGGCCTGCGCACCGCTGCCACGGAAGAAGCGCTCGCCAGCCCGCGCCAGTTCCTCCGGCGGCAGGCCGGGGCCGTCGTCCTCCACACTGAGCCGGGCTTGCCCCGCCTCGGCGGCCACGCGCACCGTCACATGGCCGCCGGCCGGTGTGTAGCGCAGGGCGTTGTGCAGCAGGTTGGACAGCGCCTCGCGCAGCAGGCCGGGCTGCGCGGCCATGGTGAGCGTGGGCTCGCTGGTATCGAAGCCCAGGTCGATGCGCGCCTCGCGCGCCCGCGGCCACCACTGGCGCGTCAGGTCGCGCGCCAGCGCCACCAGGTCGACCGGCTCGGGCCTGAGCTCCATGCTGTCGGCGCGCGCCAGCGCCAGCATCTGGTTGACCTGGCGCGTGGCCGCGTCGAGCTGCTCGCGGATGGCCGTCAGCGCGTCGTGCGTGGGCCCGGGTGGCGCCTCGCGCAGCGCGAACGCGACCTGCGTGGCCAAGGTGGTGAGCGGCGTGCGCAACTGGTGCGAGGCGTCGTCCACGAAACGCCGGCGCTCCTCGCTGGCCTGCTGATGGCGCCGCATGTGGTGGTTGGTGGCCTGCACCAGCGGGCGCACCTCGCGCGGCAGGCTGGTCTCGTCGATCGGGGTCAGGTCATTCGGCTCGCGCTGCTGCACCTCGGCCGACAGGCGGGCCAGCGGGCGCAGTGCCCAGCCGATGCCCAGCGCCATCAGCAGCAGGGCCAGCGCCACCAGCGCGGCGTTGCGCGCGCCGGCTTCCAGAAGCAGCGCGCGCCGGAATTCGTGCCGCGGCCCCATGGATTCGGCCACCTGCACCACCACCCGCGGCCGGCCTTCGTGGCCGGCCAGCGGCGGCTTCAGCTCGCGCGCGTAGGAGCCCAGACGGATCGGCTCGCCGTAGTAGCTGGCGTTGCGAAAGCGCGGGCGGCCGGTGGGCAGGTCGGACCCGGGCGCTGGCAGGTCGGTGTTGCCGATCTCCACCAGGCCGTCCTCGGTCGCCACGCGAAAGTACACCGCGCCGCCGGAGGTGAGCTGGAAGAACTCCAGCATGGGGTAGGGCAGCTCCACCCCCAGGCCGCCGCCAGCGGTGGTGATGTTGGCGTCAATGGCCTTGATGGCGCCGGCCAGGGAGCGGTCGTAGGCCGCGTCGGCGGCCCGCGTGGCGGTGCGCCATGCGCTCCACAGGGCCGCGCCGGACGCCACCAGCATGCCGCCCAGCAGAGCCAGCACCAGGGTGCGGCGCAGGCTGGCGCGGCTCCAGCGGGCCAGGCCGACGGGCTTGCTTCCGCCCCGGCGGGCTGCGCTGCGATCGTCTTCGGGCGGCCGGGCGGCGATCATGGCTCTGCGGCCTCGGGCTCCAGCACATAGCCCAGGCCGCGCAGGGTGGCGATGCGCACGCCACTGCCGGCCAGGCGCTTGCGCAGCCGGTGCACCAGCACCTCGATGGCCTCGGGGCTGACGTCGCGTTCGTCCGACACCACGCGGTCGAGGATCTCGGATTTCGACAGCGGCTGGCCCAGGTGCTGCATCAGCGTGCGCAGCACCGCGTGCTCGCGCGGCGTCAGCGCCAGCGGCTGGTCCTGCAGGGTGAAGGCCTTGGCGGCGGCGTCGTAGGCCAGCGGTCCGCAGCGCTGCAGGGCGCGGGCGGCACCGCTGGCGCGCCGCACCAGCGCCTGCAGGCGCGCTTCCAGCTCGGCCAGGTCGAACGGCTTGGCCAGGAAATCGTCGGCGCCTTCGTTGAGCGAGCCCACGCGCTCCATCAGCGAGTCGCGCGCCGTCAGCACCAGCACCGGGAGGGCCTCGCCGCTGGCGCGCAGCGCGGCCAGCACCTCGCGCCCGTCCATGCCGGGCAGGCCCAGGTCGAGCACCAGTGCGTCGTAGCGGCGCGCCGCCAGGCTGGGCAGCACGTCGCGCCCGTTGTCGACCCAGTCGGCCAGAACGCCGCTCTGCTCGAGCGCCCGGGCCAGCCAGGTGGCCAGCGTGCGCTCGTCTTCGGCCAGGAGGATGCGCATGACGTGGACAGATCCGCAGTGACGAGGGGCGGTAGCATCCAGCCTCGTACCGCAACCGAGCCACCGATGAGCGATTCTCGCAAAACCCTGCGCGCCCTGGCCGAGGCGCGCCGCGCCGCGCTGCTGCCCGGCGCCTTCAACGCCCTGTCGGCGCGCCTGATCGAAGACCTGGGTTTCGAGGCCGTCTACATCACCGGCGCCGGCGTCACCAACATGAGCCTGGGCCTGCCCGACCAGGGCTTCATGGGCCTGGCCGAGATCGTCGAGCACACGCAGCGCATCCGCGACGCGGTGCGCATCCCCCTGATCGTCGACGCCGACACCGGCTTCGGCAACGCCGTGAACGTCTACCACGCGGTGCGCCAGCTCGAGCGCGCCGGCGCCGACTGCGTGCAGCTGGAAGACCAGACTTCGCCCAAGCGCTGCGGCCACTTCAACGGCAAGGACGTGGTGGACACCGAGGAGATGCTGGGCAAGATCCGCGCCGCCGTCGATGCCCGGCGTGACAGCGGCCTGCTGGTGATGGCGCGTACCGACGCCGCCGCGGTGTACGGCTTCGACGCGGCGGTGGAGCGCGCGGCCCGCTTCGCCGAGGCCGGCGCCGACATCCTGTTCGTCGAGGCGCTGACCGAGGCCGACCAGGTGCGTGCGCTGCCCGGCCTGCTGGACAAGCCGCTGCTGATGAACCTGGTGCTGGGCGGCAAGACGCCGGTGCTGCCGCGCGAGGAGCTCGCCACGGCCGGCTACGGTTTTGTGCTCTATGCCAACGCCGCGCTGCAGGCGGCCGTGGCGGGCATGACGCGCGCGCTCACGCAGCTGCGCGAGCGCGGCGAACTGGCCGAGGATCCGGCCCTGGTCGCGCCCTTCGCCGAGCGCCAGCGGCTGGTGAACAAGCCGGCCTGGGACGAGCTCGAGCAGCGCTATGCCAGCCGCTGACGCCGCCGTGCACAGGCAGCGCCCGGTGCCCGCCACCTGGATGCGCGGCGGCACCAGCAAGGGTGTGTTCTTCCTGCCCGGCGACCTGCCGGCCGAGCCGGCGCGGCGCGACGCGCTGCTGCTGCGCACCATCGGCAGCCCGGACCCGTACGGGCGCCAGATCGACGGCCTGGGCGGCGCCACCTCCAGCACCAGCAAGGTGGTGCTGGTGTCGCGCAGCGCGCAGCCGGGCTGCGACGTGGACTACCTGTTCGGCCAGGTGGCTGTTGAAGAGCCTTTGATCGACTGGTCCGGCTCCTGCGGCAACCTGGCGGCGGCCGTGGGCCCGTTCGCGCTGCACGCCGGTCTGGTGGACAGGGCCCCTCGCGACGGCCTGGCGCGGGTGCGCATCTGGCAGGCCAACCTGGGCCAGCGCATCGTCGCCCACGTGCTCATGAAGGGCGGCGAGGTGCAGGAGCTGGGCGATTTCCGGCTCGACGGCGTGGCCTTCCCGGCGGCCGAGATCCGGCTCGACTTCCTGGAGCCCGGCGGTGGCGGCGGCTTGCCGCTGCTGCCCAGCGGGCAGCAGCGCGACGTGCTCGAGGTGCCGGGCATCGGCCACGTGGAGACCACGCTGATCAACGCCGGCAACCCCACCGCCGTGGTCCATGCCACCGCGCTGGGGCTGCAGGGCACCGAGCTGCCGCGCGCGCTCAACACCGATGCCGCGCTGCTGGCGCGCTGCGAGGCCGTGCGGGCGCAGGCCGCCGTGGCCATGGGCCTGGCGCCCGACGCCGCCAGCGCCACGCGCGACCGGCCGGCCACGCCCAAGCTGGCCCTGGTGGCAGCGCCCGTCGCCTACACCGCCAGCGACGGCCGCACCGTGGCGGAGGGCGATACCGACCTGCTGGTGCGCATGCTGTCCATGGGCCTGTTCCACCACGCGGTGCCGGGCACCGGCGCCATCGCCCTGGCCGCGGCGGAGGCTCTGCCCGAATCGGTGATCGCGCCGCTGGCCCGGCCAAACGGTGCCGGCAGCGGCTTGCGGCTGGGCCACCCCTCCGGGCTGATCCCGGTGGACGCGCGCGCCGTCCAGGACGCAGGCGGCCGCTGGGACATTGCGCAGGTGAGCGTGAGCCGCAGCGCCCGGCGTCTGATGACGGGCCAGATCTGGGTGCCGGACGAGCGCTGACGCAGCCCCGCGCGGTCCGGTGGGCGAACTGGCGGGCGGGCTGCGTGGCCCGGCCTTGTCCTACGCCGGCGCCCGGCCGCAGGCCGACACGATGAGCGGCACGGCGCCGATGCCCGCGGCGCGGCGGCGGCCCCACACTGGCCCCATCGGTTGTTCGGGATCAAACGCTGGCCTCCGGAGACCGACGCAGCGCCCTGCCTTTCGACAGCGGCGGCTGCCCAACCCAACAGCCATGCGAGGAGATTCGAGATGCTTCACTACGCCGTCGTGTTCTTCATCATCGCCATCATTGCCGCCGTGCTCGGCTTTGGCGGCATCGCCGCGGGCGCCGCGGGGATCGCCAAGATCCTCTTCATCGTGTTCCTGGTGCTGGCCGTGGCCTCGCTGATTGGCGGAGCACTGCGAAAATAAGAGCTGTCTGCGCCCGCTGATAAAGGGCTGCAGGCCAATTTCATGCTCAAAAGCCGCTGGTGAAGCCAGCGGCTTTTTTTGTGGCTGCGCAGCAGACAACCCCTTACTGCAGCCACCGCTTTTCCACCGCCGCGTACTCGCCCGTGGCCGTGGCCAGATGCAGCCACTGGTCGACAAAGGCCTTCATGGGCCCGTCGCCGCGCGGCAGCAGCCAGGCGATCTCGCCGTACTGCAGCGGCTTGTCGGGGTTGACGGCGCACAGCCCGGGCTTCTGGTGCTGCTGCACCTGCGCTTCGGCGGCCTCGGTCACGAACACGTCGGCGCGTTTCTGCAGCAGCTCGTCGAAGATGCCCACGTTGTCCTTGTGCACGGTCAACTGGGCCCGCTTGAACTTGGCCCTGGCGAAGCGCTCGTTGCTGCCGCCCGGGTTGACGACCACGCGGGTGGTCGGCTGGTCGATGGCGGCCACCGTCTGGTACTTGCCCACGTCGTCGCAGCGCACCAGCGGCGTCTTCCCGTTGACCATGTAGGGCGCGCTGAAGTAGGCGCGCTTCTGCCGGTCGGTGGTGACGGAGATGCCGCCGATGGCGATGTCGCAGGCGCCACCGGTGAAGTCGTCCATCAGCCTGGCCCAGGTGGTCTTCACGTAGCTCACCTTCACACCCATCGCCCTGGCCAGCGACTGGCTGAGGTCGATGTCGATGCCCTCGTAGCTGCCGTCGGGCTTCTGGAAGCCGAAGGGCTTGTAGTCACCCGGCAGGCAGGCGCGCAACTCGCCGCGCTGCATCACCGTGTCGAGGCTGGAGGCCGGTGTGGCCACGGCGTGACCGCTGGTGCTGCCGGGTGCGGCGCAGGCGGCCAGCGCCAGCGTGCAGGCCAGCAACAGGGTGGAACGGATCGGTGACATGGGCGGGCTCCTTGGGGTGGACGGGTGGCCCAGCATACTGCGGCGGCCGCTAGGTCAGCCGGGCCCGAACACCCGGTCCAGCACCTGCCCGTAGGGAAAGGCCGCGCCCGGATCCACCTTGCGCAGCCGCCCGGGCGCGCAGGGCATGCGGCCGTGGTCGACGTCCGAATGCCGCACCACGCCGGCACGGGTGACGGCCGGGTGGCGTTGCACGATGCCGCGCAGCAGCGCCACCAGCGCATCGATCTGCGCGGGCGGGAACGGGTCCTGCCCGTCGCCGTCGTTGACCAGCTCGATGCCGATGGAGCGGCCGCTATACGTGAACACGTGGTGAGCCACCTGCTGCTCCGGCATGCTGGCACGCACCGTGCCGTCGCGGTCGATCATCCAGTGCACGCCCAGGCGCGGATGGGCCTCGATCTGCCGCAGGTTGTCGGCCAGTTCTCCCGCCGGCACCCAGATCGGCCGCCCCTGCGCGTCGCAGGTGGGGCCGCCGGTGGCGTGGATCACCACCATGTCGACTGGCTGGGTGCGCAGCGGACCACGCGAACGCGCGAGCGTTGTGCCTGGCGCGGCCCATGTCAGCGCCGTCAGCGCCAGCCAGGGGCCGAGGTCGCGGCGCTTCATGGTGCGGGCGGCGCCAGCGCGGGACCGATCAGCCGCCAGCACACCCCCAGCGGCAGCAGCATGCCGAGCAGGCTGACGGCCAGCACGACCCATTCGACGCCCCGGACCTCGAACGCCCGCAGGCCCTGCGCCGGCATCAGCCAGGTGAAGGCGGTGAGCACCAGGATCCAGAAGCCGAGTATCTGCGCGACGATCAGCGACGCCGCGGCGCGGGCCGGCAGCCAGCGCGCGGCAGCAGCCTGAAAACCGCCGCCAATCAGGGCCAGCAGCAGGAACGGCACATGGAAGAACCAGCCTGCCTGTGGCCAGAGCATCAGCACCACCGTGGGCAGCAGGGCGCCGGCGATCAGCCAGACGACGAAGACCTGGCGCGCCAGCCGGCGCCGGGCGAGCGAGGTCTGGCTGCGCTCGGGCGCGTCGGCATGGGCCATGCGTGCCGGGCTCAGGCCGCGGCGCGCGCCAGCGCCTGATCGATGTCCCACAGGATGTCGTCCGCGTCCTCGATGCCGACCGACAGGCGCACCATGTCGGCGCTGACGCCGGCTTTCTGCAGCTCCTCGTCGTTCAGCTGCCGGTGCGTGGTGGAGGCCGGGTGGATCACCAGCGTCTTGGCGTCGCCGATGTTGGCCAGATGGCTGAGGAACTCGCAGGCGTCGATGAAGCGCTCGCCGGCGGCCGCGCCGCCCTTGACGCCGAAGGTCAGGATGCCCGAGGCGCCGGGCAGGCCATCCACCGCGCGGAACTGCCGGCTGGCGAGGCCGAAGTACGGCGAATCCGGCAGGCCCGGGTAGTTGACCCAGGCCACGCGCGGATGCTGGCGCAGAAAGTCGGCCACGCGGCGCGCGTTGCGGCAGTGCTCGCGCATGCGCAGGTGCAGGGTCTCGCTGCCCTGCAGCAGCAGCCAGGCCGACAGCGGCGAGAGCACCGCGCCGAAGGTGCGGTTGACCTCCATGCGCGCCTTCATGGTGTAGCCGAAATCGCCAAAGGTCTCGTAGAACTTGACGCCGTGGTAGGCCCGGCTGGGCTCCACCATCTCCGGAAACTTGCCGTTGTCCCAGGGAAACTTGCCGCTTTCCACCACCACGCCGCCCATGGTGGTGCCGTGGCCGCCGATGTACTTGGTGGCGCTGTGCACCACGATGTCGGCGCCCAGGTCGCAGGGGTTGCACAGGTAGGGGCTGGCCACGGTGTTGTCGATCACCAGCGGCACGCCGTGGGCGTGCGCCACCTCGGCCACGGCGGCTATGTCGAGCACGTTGACCAGCGGGTTGCCGATGGTCTCGCCGTACACCGCGCGGGTGTTGGGCCGCATGGCGGCGGCGAAATGGTTGGGGTGGGAGGGATCGACGAAGCTGGTCTCGATGCCCAGCCGCGCAAAGCCCACGCCGAGCTGGCCCACGCTGCCGCCGTACAGCGTGCTGGCGGCGACGATGTGATCGCCCGCCTTCAGGATCGCCAGCAGCGCCGTCATCTGCGCCGCCATGCCGCTGGCGCAGGCCAGCGCGGCGCGGCCGTTCTCCAGGCTGGCCATGCGCTCCTCGAACACCGCCACCGTGGGGTTGCCGATGCGGCTGTAGACGTTGCCGAAGGTCTGCAGGTTGAACAGCGCCGCCGCGTGGTCGGCGTTGTCGAACACGAAGCTGGTGCTCTGGTGGATCGGCGTGGCGCGCGCGCCGGTCACCGGGTCGGGCACCGCGGCGGCGTGGATGGCGCGCGTGCCAAAGCCGAAGACGTGGTCGCCGCCGGCGGGGGGTGTCTCATCGTTGTTATGGGTCATTCAGGCCTCCAGCCCTTGCGCAGCAGGCGCAGACAGCTATCGAAACAGGAGTGATCGAACGGACGTTATACGCCACGTCACCCAGCAGATTTTGCCGGCATCTAAGCCCCAATGGCCTCGGAGCAGGCCACACCAGCGGACGCCGTGGCCGGGGTCTCCCCGGCCACTGGCGTCGTCCCCCCTCAGGGGGGAAGGCGCCGAAGGCGACTCAGGGGGGAGCCTAGTACGGCAACACCTGCGGCCGCTTGGCCGAGATGACCCTGGTGTCCACCCCCGCCCAGCCCAGGCCGCCGAACAGGCGCGCGTGCTCGATCTTCACGCAGCGGTTCTGGATCACCAGCAGGCCGGCGTCCTCGGCCTGGCGCGCAGCGGCCTCGTTCACCACGCCGAGCTGCAGCCACAGGCATTTCGCGCCGATGGCGACGGCATCCTCGGCCAGCGGCGGGATGTCCTCGCTCCTGCGGAAACAGTCCACCATGTCGATGCGGCCACCTTGGGCGCGCACGGCGGCGTCGGCCTCGCGCACGCTGGCATGGGCCTTCTCGCCCAGGATGCTGCCGCCCTCCTTGGCCACCAGCGGGTTCACCGGCACGATGCGCCAGCCGTGCGCCTGCATGTACTTGGCGGCAAAGAAGCTCGGCCGGTGCCATTGGGGCGACAGGCCCACCACCGCCAGCGTGCGGCATTCGGCCAGCACGCGGCGCAGGGTGGAGATGGTGTCGGGGGTGCGGCTCATGCGGCGCAGTGTACGCACGGGCGGCCCACCGGGCCAGGCGCAGCTCCGGATGTCAGCCTTGCGCAACTTTGCCGCAAATTGATGCTGCACTGCATCAAAAGAGGCTCAGGCAGCCTGCCCGCGCGGCGCCCGGGGGTGGACAATGATCGGTTACGAGAACCGTCCGAGCACGCCATGGACCAGCATTACCTGACCCCGCTCTTCGAGCCCCAATCCATCGTCCTGTTCACCGGCCCGCAGGACCAGCCCGACAAGCAGACGCCGCAGGCGCTGGCGTTGCTGGCGCACCTGAAGGCGCAGCCCTTCAAGGGCCACATCACCCCGCTCGACACCAGCACCACCGGCACCCTGGCCGATCTGGCGCAGGTCAAGGCCGACCTGGCCGTGATCGCCCTGCCGCCGGGCGAGATCATGGCCGCGCTGGAACTCGCCGGCCGCATCCGCGTGAAGGCGGCGCTGGTGCTTTCCACCGGCATCGGCGCACAGCAGGCGGCCGAGATGCACCGCGTGGCGCAGCGCCAGGGCTTCTGGCTGCTGGGGCCCAACAGCCAGGGCTTCCAGCGGCCGCAGCTGCAACTCAACGCCAGCGCGGTGGGCGATCTGGCCTCGTCCGGCCAGCTGGCGCTGGTGTCGCAGTCGGGCGCGCTCACCGCGTCGATCATGGACTGGGCCAAGCAGAACAAGGTGGGCTTCTCCACCGTGGTGGCGCTGGGGCCGCACACGCAGGTCACGCTGGCGGCGGTGCTGGACTACCTGGCGTCCGACCGCCACACGCACGGCATCGTGGTCTACATGGAAGGCATCGCCAACGCGCGGCGCTTCACCAGCGCGCTGCGGGCGGCGGCCAACGCCAAGCCGGTGGTGGTGCTCAAGGCCGGCCGCAAGCTGGCCGGCAACGCCGCGGCGCAGACGCATTCCAGCGCTATCGTCGGCAGCGACGAGGTGTTCGACGCCGTGCTGCGCCGCGCCGGCGCGGTGCGCGTGCGCTCCTTTGTGGAGCTGTTCTCGGCCGCCAAGTGCCTGGCCTCGCGCTACCGGCCGGTGGGCCGGCGCCTGGCCGTCATCACCAACGGCGGCGGCCCCGGCGTGCTGGCGGCCGACTGGGTGAGCGAGCTGGGGCTCGACCTGGGCCTGCTGACCGAAGATGGCGCGCGCCAGCTGCAGCCGCTGCTGCCGCAGCACGCCTCGCTGTCGGACCTGATCGACCTGTCCGAGGACGCCGGCGCCGAGCACTACCGCGCCGCGCTGGAGGTTGCCAGCAAGGACCGCGGCATCGACGGCGTGCTGGTGATCTATTCGCCCAAGTTCGGCGGCGACGCCGACGCCGTGGCCGACGTGCTGGTGCAGGCCAAGCCGCGCATGAGCAAGCCGCTGGTGGCCTGCTGGATGGGCGACGCCTCGGTGCAGCCGGCGCGTCACGCGCTGGCCGACGCGCTGATCCCGAGCTTCCGCACGCCCGAGGCGGCGGTGGGCGCCTTCGGCAACATCGCCAGCTTCTACCAGAACCAGCAGCTGCTGCAGCAGACGCCGCCGCCGCTGTCGCACGAACTGTCGGCGCCCGACGTGGAAGGCGCGCGCCTGCTGATCGAGGGCGTGCTGACCGAGCGCCGCAAGGTGCTGACCGAGATGGAATCGAAGGCGCTGCTGTCGGCCTTCCACATCCCCGTCACGCAGACGCTGCTGGCGCGCACCGCCGCCGAGGCCATGATGATCGCCACCCAGCTCGGCTTTCCGGTGGCGCTGAAGATCGACTCGCCCGACGTCAGCCACAAGAGCGACGTGGGCGGCGTGGCGCTGAACGTGATGAACGCCACCGCCGTGCGCGACATCTGGCACGAGATGATGGACGCCGTGCACGAGCGCGTGCCCGACGCCCGCATCAACGGCGTCACCGTGCAGGCCATGGCGCGCAAGGCGCGCGGGCGCGAGCTCTACATCGGCGTGGTCACCGACGACCCGTTCGGTCCGGTGATCGCCTTCGGCGCCGGCGGCACCATGATCGAGCTGATGAACGACCACGCCATGGAAATGCCGCCTCTCAACCAGTTCCTGGCGCGCCGGCTGATGGAGCGCTCGCGCGTGCACGAGACGCTGGGCGCCTGGCGCGGTGCGCCGGCGGTCGACATGGCGGCGCTGGAACAGGTGCTGCTGCGCGTGTCCGAGATGGTGTGCGAGCTGCCCCAGCTGCGCGAGATGGACATCAACCCCATCATCGTGGACGAGCACGGCGCGGTGGCGGTGGACGCGCGCATCGTCATCGGACCGGCGGCGCAGACCTCGCCCGGCCGCGCGGGGCGCTACGGCCACCTGGCCATCCTGCCCTATCCGGCGCGCTACGAGCAGCTGTGGCCGCTCAAGGGCGGCGGCGAATACACGGTGCGACCCATCCACCCGGACGACGCGCAGGCGCTGCAGGCCTTCATGAAAGGGCTGTCGGCCGAATCGCGCTACTTCCGCTTCGTCTCCAGCATGGCCGAGCTGCCGCCGGCGATGCTGGCGCGTTTCACCCTGATCGACTACGACCGCGAGATGGCGCTGTGCGCCGTGGTCGAGGAAGAAACGGTGGACGCCGACGGCACCAAGCACGTGCGCGAGCGCATCATCGGCGTGTCGCGCTACATCACCAACCCCGACCAGACCAGCTGCGAGTTCTCGCTGGTGGTGGACGACGCCTTCGCCGGCCAGGGCCTGGGCTCGCGCCTGATGCTCAGCATCATGGACGTGGCGCGCGAAAAGGGCCTGCAGGAAATCATCGGCCTGGTGCTCACCAACAACGAAGGCATGCTGCGGCTCATGCGCAGCCTGGGCTTCACGGTGCGCGCGTACCCGGACGATCCGGATTTCCGGCTGGTCACGCATCCGTTATAGGCTCCCCCCTGAGGCGCTGACGCGCCTTCCCCCCGGAGGGGGGACGCCGCTAGTGGCCGGTGCAAGCCCGGCCACGGCGGCCGCTGGTATCGCCTGCTCCGCGGCGGTTTGGGGCGCCTTGTGTGGCGTTCCTTTTGTTGGGACGCAAGCCGTTCGGGCTGAGCTTGTCGAAGCCTCGCGCGGCGCTTCGACAGGCTCAGCGTGAACGGTTTGTTTTTTTTTGAAAGCGAAGTCGTATCAGACGCTGGTGTTCCTGAGCGTGAACCGCCCTCAGCGTGTGCGCTTGCTGTGCGTTGGGCTGATGCGGTGCCTGCGGCAGGGCGTCGTGCGCCTTCAGCTGAGCTGGCCGCTCATCAGGCGAGCGCCGCAAGAAACTCCTGATTTCATAGCTGGCTGCACCCGCCAGATCTGGGCTGCAGCCCGATTTGGCTTATGAATCCGGTGCCATGAGCGCCAGCGTGGAGGTGGCGGTGGCGACGAGCACTTCGCCGTCTTCGCGCAGCAGGCGCGCGTGGGTGAAGGCCAGCTGGCGGCCGCGGCGCTCCACCTCACCCAGCGCCAGGTAGCGGCCCTGCGGGGCCGGGCGCAGAAAGGCGGTGTTCAGGTTGACGGTGGCGCAGGAGCCGCCGACCGGCATCTGCGCCAGCGTGGCGAAGGCCATGGCGAAGTCCAGCATCGCCGTCAGCGCGCCGCCCTGGATCACGCCCGTGCCCTGGATGAACAGCGGGTCGGGCTCGAAGGCCAGCGTCACGCGCCCAGCCTGCAGGTCGGCCGCGCGCAGCTCGGTGCCCAGCGCCCGCGCCATCGGGTTGGCGTCGAACGCCATCGGCCGCTCGCCGCCTTGGACGAAGCGGTGGATCAGCGCCTGGTCGGGGTTGGTGAATTCGGGGACGGGCAGCTTCATGGCATCTTCCGGTCGTCGAGGAGATCCCGCGCCACGATCTCCTTCATGATCTCCGACGTGCCGGCGTAAATGCGCTCGATGCGGGCGTCGGTGAAGGCGCGGGCGATCGGGTATTCGTGCATGTAGCCATAGCCGCCGAACAGCTGCAGGCATTCGTCGGTCACGCGGCCGAGCAGCTCGCTGTGCCACAGCTTGCCGGCGGCCGCGCCCACGGCGTCCAGCTCGCCGGCCAGGTGCTGGGCGATCAGCTGGTCGCAATAGGCACGGCCGGCAGCGATGTCGGTGGCCACGGCGGCCAGCTTGAAGCGCGTGTTCTGGAAATCCGCCACGCGCTGGCGGAAGGCCTTGCGCTCCTTCACGTAGTCCACCGTCCAGGCCAGCGCCGCCTCGGCCCGCGCCTGGCACTGCACGCTGACTAAGAGGCGCTCCTGCGCGAGCTTCTGCATCAGGTACCTGAAGCCCTGGCCTTCCTCGCCCAGCAGGTGGCTGGCGGGCACGCGCACGTTGTCGAAGAACAGCTCAGCCGTGTCCTGCGCGTGCTGGCCGATCTTGCGCAGGTTGCGCCCGCGCGAGAAGCCTTCCATGCCGCGCTCCACCACCAGCAGCGACACGCCGTGCGCGCCCTGGTCGGGATCGGTCTTGCAGGCCACCACCACGATGTCGGCGTTGTGGCCGTTGGTGATGAAGGTCTTCTGGCCGTTCAGCACGTAGTGGTCACCCTCGCGCCGCGCCTGCGTGCGGATGGCCGCCACGTCGCTGCCGGTGCCGGGCTCGGTCATGGCGATGGCGGCGATCTTCTCGCCCGCCACCATGGCCGGCAGCAGCGCCTGCTGCAGCGCCGGCGTGCCGTGCGCCGCCAGGTAGGGCGCTACGATGACGGAATGCAGCGGAAAGCCCGGCCCGGTGGCACCGGCGCGGCCCAGCTCCTCGCTGACGATGAAATCGAACAGCAGGTCTGCCCCCGGCCCGCCCAGCGCCTCCGGCAGCCAGCAGCACAGCAGGCCGTTCTCGCCAGCCTGCCGCCACACCTCGCGCGGCACGCCGTGGGCTTCTTCCCAGGTGGCGTGGTGCGGGGCGATCTCGCGTTCGCAGAAGCGCCGCACCTGCTCGCGGAAGGCTTCGTGCTCGGGGCTGAAGAGGGGGCGGGGAGCGGGTTTCATGGGTGTGTCCGGCGGTGTGAAGAGAATGAAATTGCTTCTGAATTCATAGCTGCCTGCGCCCGCCATGATTGGGCTGGAGGCCAATTTGGCTTAAGAAATAGTGCGTCACGGTGCGGCGCGCCTTGCCTGGAGCCGGCGGGCCTTCAGGCCTGCGGCTCGGCCACCGGCAGCGACGGCATGCGCGCCTCGATCGCCTCGGCCACGGTCAGGCAGACGTCTTCGCGGAACTTGCTGGCGACGATCTGGATGCCAACCGGCACCTTGCCCTCCACCAGGCCCGTGGCCAGCGACAGCGCCGGCAGGCCGGTCAGCGGCAGGGCGATCTGCGGCAGCTGGGCGGTCCAGACGCGCTGGTAGCTGGCGGCGTCCTTCAGGTCCAGGTCGTCTTCAAAGGGCAGCTCGGCGCTGCTGGGCAGCAACACGGCGCTGGTGCGGTCCGCCAGGAACAGCTCCCAGGCGCGCGCCACCGTCACGCGGCGCGACAGGGCGTCGCTGTAGGTGGGCAGGTCCACCCCGCGGGCGAACTCGGCCTGGCCGGCCAGCGCGGCGATGGCGCCGGGGTCGCCTTCCTGCTCGGCGGTCTTCACCATCTGCGCGTAGCCGTCGCCCAGCCACAGCGCGAGCTGCAGGGGGATGGCGTCTTTCAGGGGCGGCAGGGCATCGATTTCGTCCACCACCCAGCCGGCGTCGCGCAGGCGTTCGGCGGCCTGCAGCAGCGCGTCGCAGATCGCGGGCGCGGTGGCCATGCCGTCGGGCCGCAGGCAGACGACGGCGCGGCGTGGCAGCTCGGGGCCGGTGAGCGGTGCGGGCACTTGCCAGGGGTCGCGCGCGTCGGGCCGGGCCATGGCGGCCAGGCCCAGACGGAGGTCGTGCACGCTGCGCGCCAGCGGGCCGGACACAGCCATGATCTGGCCGCCGATGGTGCGGTCCCTGGCCGCCGTGGCGTTGAAGTTGGCGATGCGCCCAAAGCTCGGCCGCAGCCCGTGCACGCCGCAGGCGTAGGCCGGGTAGCGCACGGAGCCGGCGATGTCGGTGCCGTGGGCGATGGCGCCCAGGCCAGACGCCACGGCCGCCGCCGCGCCGCCGGACGAGCCGCCCGGTGTGAGCGCCGCGTTGCGCGGGTTGCGCGTGCGGCCGTGCAGCAGGTTGCTGGTGAACCAGCGGTAGCAGAACGCCGGCACGTTGGTGCGGCCCAGCGGCACCGCGCCGGCGTGCAGCAGGCCGCGCACCATGGGCGCGTCCTCGGTGGCGATCAGGTCCTTCTGCAGGCGCAGGCCGTTGGTGGTGGCGTGGCCGGCCTGGTCGACGTTGACCTTGATCGTCACCGGCACGCCGGCCAGCGGGCCCACGGCCTCGCCGCGCGCCAGCGCCGCGTCGATGGCGGCGGCGCGCGCCAGCACTTGGTCAGGGCGGCAGTCGACGATGGCGTTGATGCGCGGGTTGACGGCCGCCACCCGCGCCAGCGCGGCCTGGGCGACTTCGGTGGCACTGACGGCGCGGCCCTGCACCAGGGCGGCGGTTTGCGCGGCGGACAGGCGCCACAGCTCGGTGGAAGCGGTCATGCGGGTCTCCTGCTGGCGGCGCCGGGCGCGCCGCCTTCGTTGTTCCCCTTTGTACCGCAGCGGCGCCGGCAGGTCGCGCCCGGGCGGGCGCGCACGCGACATCCGGGCCTCGCACCGGCCTTCCGGGTGCTATGTTTTCAGAAGCTGTCTGCGCCCGGCACCAAGGGGCTGCAGCCACATTTCATTCAGAAAAAGCGGTTCACGGCGTCACCGGCTGCCGGCCGATCGACACGTAGCCCAAACCATGCCGCGCCACCACCGCCGGGTCGTACAGGTTGCGGCCATCGAACACCATGCGGTCCTTCAGGCTGCGCGCCAGCAGCGCGAAATCGGGCACGCGGAACTGCTTCCACTCGGTCATGATGGCCAGCGCGTCGGCGCCCTGCAGCGCGGCTTCGGGCGAGTCGCACAGCAGCAGGTCAGGCCGCACGCCGAAGATGCGGCGCGCCTCCTGCATGGCGGCCGGGTCGTGCGCCTGCACGCGGGCACCGGCGGCCCACAGTGCGGCCAGCAGGTTGCGGGCCGGGGCCTCGCGCATGTCGTCGGTCTCGGGCTTGAAGGCCAGGCCCCACACGGCAATGGTCTTGCCGGCCAGGCTGCCGCCGTAGTGCGCCAGCAGGCGTTCGGCCAGCACCTGGCGCTGGGCGTCGTTGCGGCGCTCCACGGCTTCCAGCACCTCGGGCACGTAGCCGACGCCGCGCGCGGTGTGGATCAGCGCCTTCACGTCCTTGGGGAAGCAGCTGCCGCCGTAGCCGGCGCCGGGGTAGATGAAGTGGTAGCCGATGCGCGGGTCGCTGCCGATGCCGCGGCGCACGGCTTCGATGTCGGCGCCCAGGCGCTCGGCCAGGCCGGCGATCTCGTTGATGAAGCTGATCTTGGTGGCCAGCATGGCATTGGCGGCGTACTTGGTGAGCTCGGCGCTCTTCACATCCATGACCACCATGCGGTCGTGGTTGCGATTGAAGGGGGCGTACAGCTCGCGCAGCTGGCGCTCGGCCGCGGCGCTGGCGGTGCCGACGACGATGCGGTCGGGCCGCATGCAGTCGGCCACGGCGGCGCCTTCCTTCAGGAATTCGGGGTTGGAGACGACCTCGAACGGGTGCGCCACGCCGCGCGCGGCCAGACCGGCGGCCACGGTGTCGCGCACCTTGTCGGCGGTGCCCACGGGCACGGTGGACTTGTTGACCAGGGTGCGCGGCCCGTCCATGTGCTGCGCCACGGTGCGGGCCACGGCCAGCACGTGCTGCAGGTCGGCGCTGCCGTCTTCATCCGGCGGCGTGCCCACGGCCAGGAAGATCAGCTCGCCGTGGGCCACGCCCTCTGCGGCGTCGGTGGTGAAGCCCAGGCGCCCGGCGCGCTGGTTCTGCACCACCAGCGCCTCCAGGCCGGGCTCGTGGATGGGGATGCGGCCGGCCTTGAGGCCGGCCACCTTGGCGGCGTCGATGTCCACGCAGACCACGTGGTGGCCCACGTCGGCCAGCACGGCGCCCTGCACCAGGCCGACGTAGCCGGTGCCGAAAACGGTGACGTTCATGAGATCAAGCCGGGTAGAAGTTGCGGTACCAATCGACGAAGCGTGCCACACCTTCGTGCACCGGTGTTGACGGGGCAAAGCCCACCCACGCCGCCAGCGCCGAGCAATCGGCGGCGGTGCTGTGCATGTCGCCCGGCTGGATGGGCAGCAGGCGCTTGTCGGCAGGGCGGCCCAGCGCCTCCTCGAGCGCGGTGATGTAGTTCATCAGCACCGTGGGTGCGCTGTTGCCGATGTTGAAGATGCGGTAGGGCGCGCTGCTGGTGCCGGGGTTGGGCGCCAGCGGGTCGTAGCCGGGGTCGGGCGTGGCCGGTTTGTCGAGCACGCGCAGCACGCCTTCCGCGATGTCGTCGATGTAGGTGAAGTCGCGCACCAGCTGGCCGTTGCCGTAGACCTCGATCGTCTCGCCGGCCAGCATGGCACGGGTGAACTTGAACAGCGCCATGTCCGGCCGGCCCCAGGGGCCGTAGACGGTGAAGAAGCGCAGCCCGGTGGTCGGCAGGCCGTAGAGGTGGGCATAGGTGTGCGCCATCACCTCATTGGCTTTCTTGGTGGCGGCGTAGTAGCTGATCGGGTGGTCCACCGCGTCGCGCTCGCAAAACGGCAGTTTGGCGTTGCCGCCGTACACGCTGGAGCTGCTGGCGAACACCAGGTGCGCCACGCCCTGTGTGCGGCAGCCCTGCAGGATGTTGGCGAAGCCGAGCAGGTTGCTGTCGGTGTAGTCGTCCGGCTGCTCCAGCGAATAGCGCACGCCGGCCTGCGCCGCCAGGTGCAGCACGCGCACGGGCCGCACGCGCGCGAACAGCGCGGCCAGGCTGGCGCGGTCGGCCACGTCGAGGCGCTCGAAGCTGAAGCGCGGGTGCGGCGTGAGGCGCGCCAGCCGCGCCTCCTTCAGCGCCGGGTCGTAATAGGCGTTCAGGTTGTCGATGCCGACCACGGTTTCGCCGCGCGCCAGCAGGCGCTCGGCGCAGTGCATGCCGACGAAGCCGGCGCAGCCGGTGACGAGGATCGGGCCGTTCATGGCTGGCGGGTGGGTGGGTGCCATAGGTAGTCGTAATGCGCCGGCGCGGCGGCTTCGCGGACCATGTGGAAGGGCAGCTCGATGCTGCGCGTGCCCTGGGCCGCGCTGCCGGCCGGCAGCGCCTTGAGCGTGTCGGTCCACCAGGTGGGATCGAGCCGGTCGGCGCGCGAGACGATCAGCCAGCCGCCGCCCGGCCGCGCGACCTTGGTGAGAAAGTCGTCGATGCAGGGCGCGGGCGGCTCGTGCTCGCCGCAGGCGTCGACGGTGGCCAGCGGGAAGCGTGTGCGCAGCGCGCCGGCCAGCATGTGGTCGGCGCCGAGGATGGGGCTGGTGCCGTCGTAGCCGGCCTGGCGCAGGGCGATACCGAGTTCGGCGATGGGGTGGTTCAGCTCGTCCGGGGTCTTGTCGCGCGCGGCCAGCCAGGGCCGCATGCCGGCCACCAGCACGGTCAGCAGGGCGAAGCCGACGATGGCCCAGGTCATGCGGCGCCCGCCCCGAAGCGTGTCCAGCCAGGGCCGCGCGGCCATGGCGATGAGCGGAAAGCCGCACATCAGCGGCAGCAGCCAGCGGTCGCGAAAGCTGGTCACGTGGGCCACCAGCACCATGCCGATCAGCGGCAGCGTGACCACCATCAGGTAGCGCCAGCCCACCTGCGCCAGCCAGCGCGTGCGTGTGGCGGCGGCATCCGCGTCGGCGTCGGGCGGCCGGCGCCACCAGGCGCCGCCGAAGGCCGCCAGCGCCGCCAGCGCCCACAGCAGTACCGAGCCGAACCAGGCGATCGCCAGCTCGCGCAGGCCAGTGGCCAGCGGCGAGCGCCCGCCCATCTCCATCTTGCGCAGCGTGCCGTCGCTGGCTTGCTGCAGGTGGCCGAGCAGCCACAGGCCATGCGGCAGCACCACCAGCAGCGCCACCAGTGGCGTCCACCACCAGCCGCGTGCCAGCAGGGCGCGGCGGGCCTCGGGCATGCTGAGCGCGGCCAGCAGCAGCGCGCCGGCGAACAGCGCGAAGTTGTACTTGGCCAGCATGCCCAGCCCACAGAACAGGCCGAGCCAGGCGAAATCGGCCTGGCGCCGGTGCCGCACGATGCGCACCAGCATCCACCAGGCGCCGCAGGCCATGGTGGTGACCAGGATGGTGTGGGTCTGGTCGCGGATGGAGAACCAGCCCAGCGACGGGATCAGCACCATGCCGGCCGAGGCCCAGAACGCGGCGCGCGGGGGCAGCACCTCGCGCGCGGCCAGCCACATGAGGGCGTAGGTCAGCGCCAGCAGCGTCTGCTTGAGCGCCGCCAGCGCCAGCACGCCGGGGCCCAGCAGGGCGTTCGCGCCCCATTGCAGCCAGGTGTAAAGCGGTGGCTGCGTGCCGTAGCCCGGCAGCAGCTGCTGCGACCAGATCATCTGCTCGGCCTCATCCCACTTGAGGGCGCTGGACACGCCCACGCGCGTCGCCACATGGGCGGCGGCGATCAGGGCGAACCACAGCAGCGGGTGCGCCACCGGCCAGGCCAGCGAACGCTCGGGCGGCGGGGCGGAAAGCACGGCGGAAGTCATCGGGCGGGGGGAGGACGGCGGCTGGGGCGCTTGCACGGCCCAAGGCACAATGGCACGGGCATTATCCCTGCCCCCAGCACCGCGACATGACCGACGCTTCACCCGCCGCCAGCGCGCCCGACGTTTCCATCGTCGTGCCGATCTACAACGAGTTCGACAACCTGCCCGACCTGGTGGACCGCATCGACGAGGCGATGCGCGCGCAGCCGCTGTCCTTCGAGCTGCTGGCGGTGGACGACGGCTCCACCGACGGCAGCCGCCAGCGCCTGCGCGAGTTGGCCGCCACCCGGCCCTGGCTGCGCGCGGTGCTGCTGGCGCGCAACTACGGCCAGTCGAGCGCGCTGCAGGCGGGGTTCGACCGCGTGCGCGGCCGCTACGTGGTCACGCTCGACGCCGACCTGCAGAACGAGCCGCAGGACATCCCGCTGCTGCTGCAGCGCCTGGAGACCGACCCGGACGTGGACATGGTGTCCGGCTGGCGCAAGGACCGGCAGGACGCCGAGCTGTCGCGCAAGCTGCCCTCGCGCATCGCCAACCGGCTGATCTCGCGCGCCACCGGCGTGCACCTGCACGACTACGGCTGCGCGCTCAAGGCCTACCGGCGGCCGATCATCGACCGCATCCGCCTGTACGGCGAGCTGCACCGCTTCATCCCCTCGCTGGCCAAGGAGGCGGGCGCGCGCATCACCGAGGTGCCGGTGCGCCACCACGCGCGCACGCGCGGGGTGTCCAAGTACGGTATCGACCGCACCTTCCGCGTGATCCTGGATCTGATCCTGATCGTGTTCTTCATGCGCTACCGCCAGCGCCCGCTGCACGCCTTCGGCGGCCTGGGCCTGTGGCTGATGGCGCCGGGCGGGCTGATCATGCTGTGGCTGCTGCTGCAGAAGCTGATGGGTCACGACATCGGTGGCCGGCCGCTGCTGCTGGCTGGCGTGATGCTGCTGCTCATGGGCATGCAGCTGATCGTGGCCGGTCTGGTGGGCGAGCTGCTGATCCGCGTGTACCACGAAGCCGGCGGCGCGCCGCAGTTCCATGCCGAGGAGGTGCGGCCGGATTCTGAGCAAAATCGGCCTCCAGCCCAGACGCAGCGGGCGCAGGCAGCTCCTGATTCGGTAGCGTGAAGCGCTCCCGCAAGGCCTTGTGGCGCGCCCTGCTGGGGCTGGCGCTGCTGGCCGCGGTGCTGGCGCTGGCCGACGTCGGCCGCGTGCTGGCGCGCCTGCGCGAGGCGCAGTGGGGCTGGCTGGCGGCGGGCCTGCTGGCGGCGGTGGCGTCCAACGTGGTGTCGGCGCTGCGCTGGCGGGCGCTGGCGCGCTGGCTGGGCTGCGAGCTGGGCGCCGGCCAGGCCAACCGCTGGTACTTCCAGGCCATGAGCCTGAACGCGCTGCTGCCGGGCGCCGTGGTGGGCGGCGATGTCTACCGCGCCGTGCAGCTGCGCCGCGCCGGCCAGCCGGGCGCGGCGGCCGGCTGGTCGGTGCTGCTAGACCGGCTGTCCGGCCTGTGGATGCTGTGCGCGCTGGGTGGCGTGGGTGCGGCGGCCTGTGCCGACGTGCTGGCGCCCTGGCTGCGGCTGGCGCCGGGCGTGCTGGCGGCGCTGGCCTTGGCCGGCACCGCGCTCTGGCTGGCGCTGCCGTGGGCGCTGCCCTGGCTGCTGCGCGGCTCGCACGCACGCGCGCAGGTCGGGGGCGGTGGCTGGCTGGCCACGCTGGCCGCGGCGGCGCACCGCCCGGGCTTCGGCGCGCAGCTGGGCTGGCAGAGCCTGGCCTCGCTGGCGGTGCAGGTGCTGTCGGCGGCCGCGCTGGCCTGCGGCGGGATGGCGCTGGGCTTGCGCCTGGGCGTGGCGGCCTGGGCCTTCGCCATCGCGCCGGTGTTCCTGATGGCGGCGCTGCCGGTCAGCGTGGGCGGCTGGGGCACGCGCGAGGCGGCGGCCGTGGCCGCGCTCGCGCCCTTCGGCGTGGCGCCCGCGGCGGCCGTGGGCGTGGGGATGGTCTACGGCCTCTACGGCGTGGCCCAGGCGCTGCTGGGCGCGCTGGCGTTCGGCCTGCCGGCGCGCGGCGGCGGCGCGCCCACCGGCTGAAGGCGCTTCAGGCGGAGCCCGCGGATTCGGCCGGCACGTCAAAGGCCGCCGGCGGCAGCCCGGCCCGGCTGCGCGCCACCATCTGCCCGTAGGCGCGTTCCAGTGAGCGCGCGTAGGCGGGCGTGTCCGTGAGGACCGAGGCTGTCTTGGCAGCCAGCACCCGCTCCTTCAGCGCGGCCAGTTCGTCGGGCGAGCGCGCCAGACGCAGCGCCAGCGCCTCGTAGTCGGCCAGCGAGGACGTCACCAGCTCCGGCAGGCCCGCGGCTTGCAGGATGCTGGTGGCCCCGCGCGCCACGTAGCCTTGGCCGGTGCAGGTGATGGCCGGCAGCCCGGCCCAGAGCGCGTCGCTGATCGTGGCCAGGGCGTTGTAGGGCAGGGTGTCGAGGAACAGGTCGGCGCGGGTGTAGCGCGCCAGGTACTGGTCGAAGCGCGCCCGCCCGGCGAACACCAGCCGCTCGCCCTCGACCCCGGCGCGCTCGGCGTGCCCGCGCAGCCGCTGCGACGTGGCCTCGCTGTCTTCCACCAGCCAGAGCACGCTGCCGGGCAGCTGGCGCAGCAGCCGCATCCAGACGACGAACACGTCCGGCGAGATCTTGCGCGGATGGCTGAAGGCGCAGAACACGAAGCCGCCTTCGGGCAGGCCGAGCGCCTGGCGCGGCGGCGCGAGGGCGATCGGACGGCGCCGGTCCACCGGCAGGTAGCAGCCGGGCAGGCGCACCAGTTGCTCGCTGTAGAAGCGCTCGCTGCCCGGTGGCATGAGGGTGGCGTCGCCGACGATGTAATCGAAACCATCCAGCCCCAGCGTGCCGGGGTAGCCGATCAGGTTGACGGCCACCGGCGCCGGCCGGTGCCGGAAGGTGCCAAGGCGCGTGCCCTCGGTGTAGCCCATCAGGTCGACGGCGATGTCGATCTGCTGCTCGCGCAGGTGCCGGGCGATCTCGGCATCGCTCAGCGCGTGGACCTCGTGGTAGCGCTCGAAGCCGGCGCGCAGCCGATCGCGCATGCCGGCGCCTTCGGGCTTGCCGTAGGCGTAAGCGTGGATGTCGAAGCGGCTGCGGTCGTGCAGCTCGAACACTTCGGCCAGGGCCGTCATCACGGCATGCTGGGCGAAGTCGGCCGACAGGTAGGCGACGCGGATGCGCGGGCCTGCCGCTGCCGCTGCCGGTGGCGGCACGGCCGCTGTGGCGCCCAGCAACCGCTCGCCAAACAGCCGGGAGCATTGCCGGTGCGAGGCCGGATCGTCCGACTGCAGCAGCCACGTGATCGGCTCCACGCTGCCGATGCCGGTGGCCAGGTCGTGCTCGATGCGCGCCTGCAGCGCGGGCAGTTGGTCCCAGCCCATGCTGGAGCGCAGCGCACCCAGCAGCAGGCCGGGCAGCATGGTGCCTTCCGGGGCAATGGCCAGGGCCCGCTCGAACAGCTGCGCGGCCTCGGCCGGCTGCTGCAGCCGGGCCAGTGCCTGGCCGCGTTCGGCGAGGGCCTGCCAGGTGGCTTCGGCACTGGCTCCGGCATCGGCAGGCGTCGTCAGCGACTCGACTTGGGACAGGTATTTGGCCGCTGCGCGCTGGTTGTCGCGCGCATCGAAGCCGGCTTCGGCTTGGGTGGGGTCGGCCGGCGTTTCGGGGGCTTGCGGCGCCTGGTCGCCGAGCTGCGCCTTCAGCGCCAGCCAGGCCTGACGCGCCTCGTCCAGCGCGGGCTGGAGTTGCAACGCGCGGGCGTGGCTCTGCAGGGCGGCCTCGGGCTGGCCCAGGGCCTGCAGCACCACGCCCCGGCGGAAGTGGGCGGCGGCAAAGTCGGGCTTGAGCGCGATGGCCTGGTCGTAGGCCTGCAGGGCTTCGGCGTGGCGCCCCAGGTGCAGCAGCAGGGCGGCGCGGTTGCCGTGCGCCAGCGGGTGGTTGTCGCGCAGCGCCAGCGCCTGGTCGAAGGCGCGCAGCGCCGCTTCCATCTCGCCTTGCTGGCCCAGCACCGTGGCCAGCAGATAGTGGGCGTCGAAGTGCGCGGGGTTCTGGCTCAGCAGCCGCTCGAGGCTCGCCCGGGCCTGCGGCAGCTGCCCCAGATGCAACTGGGCCAGGCCCTGATTCAGCAGGAGCTCGTCGGGGAGGCGGGGGCCGTCGGCCGGCGGCGGCTCGGAGGGCATCGGCGGTTCATCGGGCGGTGGGGATGGGTGCTAGTGTCGCCCATCCGCCCGGCGCCGCCCGCGCTTCATTTGGCCTTCAGCACGCCGCGCCGCATCTGGTCCAGCTCCATGGTTTCGAACAAGGCCTTGAAGTTGCCTTCGCCGAAGCCGTCGTTGCCCTTGCGCTGGATGAACTCGAAGAAGATCGGGCCGAGCTGGTTCTCGCTGAAGATCTGCAGCAGCAGCTCGTCCGGCGTGCCGTCCACCAGGATGTTGCGCGCCTGCAGTTCGCCGATCGGCTCCTGCAGCGCCGGGATGCGCTTGGGCAGCAGTTCGTAATAGGTCTCGCTGGTGTTCAGCAGCTTGACACCGGCCATCTGCAACGCGTCCACGGTGTCGTAGATGTTCTTCGTGGCCAGGGCGATGTGCTGCACGCCTTCGCCGTGGTAGCTGTCCAGGTACTCGGCGATCTGGCCCTTGTTGTCGTTGCCTTCCTCGTTGATCGGGATGCGGATCTTGCCGCAGGGGCTGGTCATGGCCTGGCTCTTGATGCCGGTGACCTGGCCTTCCAGGTCGAAGTAGCGGATCTCGCGGAAGTTGAAGATGCGCTGGTAGAAATCCACCCACTCGGCCATGCGGCCGCGGTGCACGTTGTGGGTGAGGTGGTCGATCACCGTCATGCCGTAGCCCTCGGGGCTGAGCGCGGCGGAGCCGCTCACGCCCGGCAGGGGCACGAAATCGACATCGTAGAAGCCGATGTTGCCGATGTCGCCCTCCTGGGCGCCGTTCTTGCCGCGCCAGCGGTCGATGAAGTAGATGATCGAGTCGCCGATCCCCTTGATGGCCGGGATGTTCAGCTCGCCCGGCGCGGCGGCGCCGGCGAAGCCCCAGGCGCCCAGGCCGATGGCACGCTCGTAGGCGGCCTTGGCGTCCTGCACGCGGAAGGCGATGGCGCAGATGCTGGGCCCGTGCAGGCGCGCGAAGCGCTGGGCGAAGCTGTCGGGCTCGGCGTTGATGATGAAGTTGATCTCGCCCTGGCGGTACAGGGTGACGTTCTTGCGCCGGTGCCTGGCCACGGCGGTGAAGCCCATGCGCTCGAACAGCTCGCCCATGGCCTTGGGGTCGGGCGCGGCGTATTCGATGAACTCGAAGCCGTCGGTGCCCATGGGGTTGTCCCAGGGCTGGAAGCCATTGGCGGCGGGGGCGGTCTGCTTGAGCGGGGCGTTCATGGGCGTGTCTCCTGCAAATTGATGGGCGTCAAGGGGGCAGGGCTTCACTGTACGCAGCCCGGCGGTGCGGATTTGTGCGTTCCATGATGCGCCTGGGCGGCTGGCCGCGCAATCGCTGCGCGGTGCTGCCATGAGATGCATAAAACGTGCGTGGTTTATCGAAATTGAACCAATTTCAAGCTTATGGATATGGTCTGCGCCATAAAATTGCGCCATGAATGCACCAGACGCCATCGACCGGCTCGACCGCGCCATCCTGGCGCGGCTGCAGCTCAACGGGCGTGAAACCTGCGAGGCCATCGGCGAGCAGGTCGGGCTGTCGGCCTCGGCCGTGCTGCGGCGCATCAAGAAGCTCGAAGAGGGCGGAGTGATCGACCGCTATGTGGCTCTTTTGCGGCCGCAGGCGCTGGGGCTGGGGCTGGTGGCCTTCGTGAACGTGCGGCTGGAAAAGCAGCATGACGCCGCCAAGCGCAACCCGATGGAAGAGTTCCGCGCCAGCGTGCAGGCCTGGCCCGAGGTGGTGGAATGCCTGGCGCTGACGGGCGAGATGGACTTCCTGTTGCGGCTCGTGGTCTCGGACATGAGTGCGTACTCACGTTTCATGATGGACACGCTGCTGCGCCACCCGGCCGTGCAGGACTGCCAGACCAGCTTCGTGATGGACCGCGTCAAGGCTACGACAGCCTTGCCGGTCTGAGGGCTTTTCGCCCATGTTTTTGGCAGCTAGCCCTTGCATGGCGGGCGCAGACAGCTATTAAATTGATAGTTTTCAAAGTCGCCTCCGTGTCGCCGTGGATTGACCGGAAAATCGAAAACTCCACATAATTTGTTGCGATGCAGCAATCCAGCGCTCTTTGGAGTGGTGACTCTAGGGAAAACCCCTATATTGACTGGCATGGACAGGATCAACACCCCCCTCGACTCCGGTGCAGATGTTTCCGCCGGGCCGACAGGCGCTCCGGCGCCGGTTCGTCGGCACGCGGCGCTGGTACCGATCCGTGAAATCGGGCCGCGCTACCGCGAGCGCATCGCCCAGCACATGCTGTCGCTGGACGAGCGCGATCGCTACCTGCGTTTCGGCTATGCCGCCAACGACGCCCAGATCCGCCGCTACGTCGACGGCATCGATTTCAGCCGCGACGACGTCTTCGGCATCTTCAACCGCAAGCTCGAGCTGATCGCCGTGGCGCACCTCGCCTACCCGCCCGACATGGTGCGCGGCGGCTTCGCCGAATTCGGCGTCTCCGTGGCCAAGCACACGCGCGGCCGCGGCTATGGCGCGCGCCTGTTCGAGCGCGCGGCCATCCACGCCGTCAACTGCGGCGTGAAGACCCTCTACATCCACGCGCTGACGGAAAACACCGCCATGCTGCGTATCGCCCGCAAGGCCGGCGCCCGCGTGGAGCGCGAGGGCAGCGAGAGCGAGGCCCATCTGGCGCTGCCGGTGGCCAGCCTGCGCACCCGCCTGTCGGAGCTGCTGACCGAGCGCGTGGCGCGCATGGACCACTGGCTCAAGCGCGAAGCCGTGCTGGCGCGCAGTGCGCTGGCGCTGGCACAGGAAATCCGCGACGGGGTGCGCGAGGGGCGCCACAAGTCGGGCTCCTGAACGAGCCCCCGCGCGTCACGCAGTTCCGCTATCCTTGGCTGCCTGACAACCACCGCACACGCTGCACCCTCCCACAGTGGCTGATGCCCCTACCTCGCGCTCGGGCGAGCGACCTCCCGAGCGCGAAGACAAGCGGACCCTGTTCCGCAAGCTGGTCGAGTTCATCCATCCCGGCCCGGACTCCACCGACGAGCTGATCGAGACGCTGGCCGAGGCCGAAGAGAAAGAGCTGATCGACGCCGACAGCCGCGTCATGCTCGAGGGTGTGCTGCGCCTGGCCGACATGACCGCCGGCGACGCCATGGTGGCCGCGCCCCGCATGGACCTGCTGGACATCAACGCGCCCTACGACGAGCTGCTTCACCAGGTGATCGACACCGCGCATTCGCGCTTCCCGGTGTACGACGGCGAGCGCGAGAACGTCATCGGTACGCTGATGGCCAAGGACCTGCTCAAGCTCCAGCGCGCGCCCGAGCTGAACCTGCGCGCGCTGCTGCGCCCGGCCGTGTTCGTGCCCGAGAGCAAGGGCCTGAACGACCTGCTGCGGGCCTTCCGCATCAACCGCAACCACCTGGCCATCGTGGTGGACGAGTTCGGCCGCACGGCCGGCCTCATCACCATCGAGGACGTGCTGGAAGAGATCGTCGGCGAGATCGAGGACGAGTTCGACGACGAGGAAGACAAGGGCGACATCTTCGCCCTGGCCGACAAGACCTGGCGCGTGGCGGGCGACACGCCGATCGAGCGCGTGAACGAAGCCTTCGAGGTCGATCTGGAGGCGAACCTCGATTCCGATCTGGACGTGGAGTTCGACACCATCGGCGGCCTGATCTCGCACGAGATGGGCCACGTGCCCAAGCGCGGCGAGCACCACCGCATCGGCGGCCTGGATTTCGTGGTGCTGCACGCCAAGGGCGGCGCCGTGCGCTGGTTCAAGGTGTCGCCGATGCGCCGCAACGACGCGGCCGATTGACCGTTTCACGCCCGGCGGGGTGGCCGGGGCCGGCTGCACACGGTTACAGTACGCGACCATGCGACTTGCCCATTGGCTGGCCTGGCCTCCGATGGCGCTGCTGGCCGGCGCCGGGCAGGCGCTTGCCCTGGCCGACCCCTGGACCGGGCAGCCCCACGGCTGGCTGCAGGTGCTCACCCTGGCGTGGCTGGTGTGGCAATTGCTCTACCGCGCGGAGCGGCGCGTGTCCTGGAGCGCCAGCACCTGGGTGCAACCCGAGCGCGGCAAGCCGGGGCGGCGCGGCTTCCTGATCGGCTGGCTGTTCGCGCTCGGCTGGCTGCTCGGCACCTTCTGGTGGCTGTTCATCTCCATGCACACCTACGGCGGGCTGGCGGCGCCGCTGGCCGTGGCCGCCGTGCTGGCGCTGGCGGCCCTGCTGGCGCTCTACTACGGCCTGGCCGCGGCCGTGTTTTCCGTGCTTTCGCCGACCGCAGCCCGCACGGGCCCATGGCTGGTAGCGCTGCTTTTTGCAGCGCTCTGGACGCTGGCGGAGCTGGCGCGCGGCAGCCTGTTCACCGGCTTCCCCTGGGGTGCGGGCGCCTATGCGCACGTGGACGGCGTGCTGGACTTCCTGCCCCGCTACGTCGGCGCCTACGGCCTGGGCTTCGTGGCGGCGGCGCTGGCGGCGCTGCTGGTGCTGCTGCCGCGTGTGGCGTGGCGCCGCTGGCCGACCTGGGTGGCGCTGGTGCTGCTGGCAGGCGCCGCGGCGGCCCTGATGGGCTGGCGCCATTGCGACCTCTACCCCTGCTTCGCCTCGCCGCCGGGCAGCAAACAGCCCGTCATGCAGGTGGAGCTGCTGCAGGGCAACATCCCGCAAGACGAGAAGTTCGTGCCGGGCACCGGCGTGGCCGATTCGCTGCGCTGGTACGGTGAGCAGCTGCAGGCAGCCCGCGCGCCGCTGGTGGTGGCTCCGGAAACGGCGCTGCCGCTGCTGCCGCGCCAGTTGCCCGACGGCTACTGGGACGCCCTGCGGGCCCGCTACAGCCAGGGCGGCCAGGCCGCGCTGCTGGGCGTGCCGCTGGGCGACATGGAGGCCGGCTACACCAACTCGGTGGTCGGCTTCAAGCCGGCGGAGGCCGAGCCCTACCGCTACGACAAGCACCACCTGGTGCCCTTCGGCGAGTTCATCCCGCGCTTCTTCAAGTGGTTCACGCAGATGATGAACATCCCGCTGGGCGACTTTGCCCGCGGCGCGCTGGTGCAGCCCTCGTTCGCCTGGCAGGGCCAGCGGCTGGCGCCCAACATCTGTTACGAGGACCTGTTCGGCGAGGAGCTGGCGGCGCGCTTCGCCGACCCGGCCACGGCGCCCACGGCCTTCGTCAACGTCAGCAACATCGCCTGGTTCGGCGACACCGTGGCGATCGACCAGCATCTGGCCATCAGCCGCATGCGCGCGCTGGAGTTCGAGCGGCCGATGCTGCGTGCCACCAACACCGGCGCCACGGCCATCATCGACGACCGTGGCCAGGTCACCGCGCTGCTGCCGCGCCTGACGCGGGGCGTGCTGCGCGGCGAGTTCCAGGGCCGCACCCGGCTCACGCCCTACGCCCGCTGGGCCTCGGTGGCGGGCCTGTGGCCCCTGTGGGGGCTGTGCCTGGCGATCGTCGCCTGGGTCTGGCTGAAGCGGCGGCGCTGAGGTGCCGGCCCGGCGCGGCTTCATAATGCCGGGGCCGGGCGTTTTCATGCGGCGCCCATGTCAAACTCGGACCACATGGCTGAATCCTTTTCCTACGACCAACTGATTGCCTCGGGCGAGGGGCGCCTGTTCGGCGCCGAAAGCGGCCGCCTGCCGCTGCCGCCGATGCTGATGTTCGACCGCATCACCCACATCTCGGAAGACGGCGGCGCGCACGGCCTGGGCCGCATCGAGGCCGAGCTGGATGTCCGGCCCGACCTGTGGTTCTTCGCCTGCCATTTCCAGGGCGATCCGGTGATGCCCGGCTGCCTGGGTCTGGACGCCATGTGGCAGCTGATCGGCTTCTACCTGACCTGGCTGCGCCTGCCCGGGCGCGGGCGCGCGCTGGGCGCGGGCGAGGTCAAGTTCACCGGCGAGGTGGGGCCCGACGTGAAGCTCGTGCGTTACGAGATCGACATCACCCGTGTCATCAAACGCAAGCTCAATATGGCCATCGGCGACGCGCGTCTGTTCGCCGACGGCAAGGAGATCTACGTGGCCAAGGACCTGCGGGTAGGCCTTTTCATGCGCGAGGCGGCGTCATGAAGCGGCGGGTGGTCGTCACCGGCGCGGGCATCGTTTCCTGCATCGGCAACGATCTGGCGGCTGTGGAGCAGTCGCTGCGCCAGGGCAGGAGCGGCATACGCGCCGTGCCCGAGTTCGCCGAGAAGGGCCTGCGCAGCCAGGTGGGTGGCAAGCCCGAGATCGATCTGGAAGCGCGCATCGACCGCAAGCAGCTGCGCTTCATGGGCGACGCCGCGGCCTACGCCCACATCGCGCTGGAAGACGCCATCGCCCAGGCCGGCCTGGCGCCGGCGCAGGTGTCGCACCCGCGCACGGGCCTGATCATGGGCTCTGGCGGCGGCTCGCCGGCCAACCAGATCGAGGCCGCTGACACGCTGCGCAGCAAGGGCATCCGCCGCGTCGGGCCGTACCAGGTCACGCGCTGCATGAGCTCCACCGTGTCGGCCTGCCTGTCCACGCACTTTGGCATCAAGGGCATCAACTACTCCATCACCTCGGCCTGCTCCACTTCGGCGCACTGCATCGGCGCGGCGGCGCAGCAGATCGCCTGGGGCATGCAGGACGTGATGTTCGCCGGCGGTGGCGAAGAGCTGAGCTGGGGCATGGCGATGCTGTTCGACGGCATGGGGGCCATGTCCAGCAAGCGCAACGATCAGCCCGAGAAGGCCTCCCGCGCCTACGACGCCGACCGTGACGGCTTCGTCATCGCCGGCGGCGGCGGCGCCGTGGTGCTGGAAAGCCTGGAGCACGCCCAGGCGCGCGGCGCCACCATCCTGGGCGAGGTGGTGGGCTTCGGCGCCACCAGCGACGGCGCCGACATGGTCGCACCCTCGGGTGACGGCGCCATCGCCTGCATGCGCCAGGCCATCGAGGGCCTGGACGGCCCGATCGACTACATCAACACCCACGGCACCTCCACGCCCGTGGGCGACGTGCCGGAGCTGAACGCGCTGCGCACGGTGTTTGGCGACCGCGTGCCGCCGTTCTCGTCCACCAAGTCGCTGACCGGCCACTCGCTGGGCGCCACCGGCGTGCAGGAGGCGATCTACTGCCTGCTGATGCTGCAGAAGGGCTTCATCGCCGGCTCGGTGAACGTCGACACGCCCGACGCGGCGGTGGGCGATCTGCCCCTGGTCACCGCCACGCGCGACGCGCCGCTGCGCCAGGCGCTGTCCAACAGCTTCGGCTTCGGCGGCACCAACGCGAGCCTGGTGCTGCGCCGCTGGGAGCGTGAAACCAGTTCCAACCCTTGGTAGCCCACTTTCACTCGATGTCAACCGTGCAGCGGGAGCCCATGCACGTTTCAATGCTCCCCCTTGTTCCGGTGGTATAGGCTACAGGGCACCCCATAGAATGGAGTCCCCAGGCGGCGGGAAGGCCGGCGGCTTGGAACATTCAGGAGGAGTCGCAATGATGGTCACTTTGGCTTGCAGGTTGTCGCGCACGGGCGCTCGTGCGCTGGGTTGGATGATGACGGCTGCCGCCCTCTATTCGATGGGTACGCCAGCCAACGCGCAAACCGCGCCAGGTGTCACGCTGGCTTGCCCTTCCCCGACGAGTTCGGGCGTGACGGCCAATCTGTCGACAGCTGCGGGAACCTGGGAAACATCCGGCGACGGCGGCGCGTGGGTTTCGGCTGCGGCCTATCAGCATCCTGCCTGGACCAGCACGCCTCCGGCGATCTGGATTGGCGCCGTGACGGGCACGAGTTTCACCGCGGTGGACTACCGGGTCATGGTGAACGCCGCCGATCCGTACATTGACCTGGCGTCCGCCACGGTCACGTACAACTACCGCGTGGACAACACGGTGAGCGGGGTGACGTTCAACTCTGCGGCGCTGACATCCTCGCCCTCGACCACCTACAACAGCGCTTCTCCGTATTCGTCCGCTTCCCAGTCGGTCCCGTTGACGCGGGATGCCAACAACGTTCTGACTTTCCACACGACCAACGCGGGGAACCCGTGGGGTCTGGTGGCCAACGTCACGCTCACCTACAACTGCGTTCCGCCGGTCGTGGCGCCCGTACCGGCAGACGCCCCATGGGCGCTGCTCAGCCTGAGTGGCTTGATGCTGGCAGCGGTTGGTTTCGCCGCCAGGCGCCGCCGCCGCCACTGACGCTTGGCGGCACGCGCCAAGCGCACGGACAAAACCTCCATCTGACGGGTCGGGTGGCGTTTCGTCACGCGACCGGTGGCTTGCGGGGCGTGTCGGCAGAGCAGCTTCGCGCGGCCTCCTAAAATAGAGCGTTTGTCTGGGCACTTTGACGTGCCAGCAACGTTGCCGCAGGCGCAGCGCAGCTGGCGATTCCGCGCCGGAGTGCATGGTCTCATCCAGCCGCTCTTACATGCTCACGTTCCAACAAATCATCCTCAAGCTCCAGCAGTACTGGGACGCCCAGGGCTGCGCGCTTTTGCAGCCCTATGACATGGAAGTCGGCGCCGGTACGTCGCACACAGCTACGTTTTTGAGAGCCATCGGGCCCGAACCCTGGAAGGCCGCCTATGTGCAGCCGAGCCGCCGCCCCAAGGACGGCCGCTACGGCGAGAACCCCAACCGCGGCCAGCATTACTACCAGTACCAGGTGGTGCTCAAGCCCGCGCCCGACAACATCCTGGATCTCTACCTCGGCAGCCTGGAGGCGCTGGGGTTCGACCTGAAGAAGAACGACATCCGCTTCGTCGAGGACGACTGGGAGAACCCCACGCTCGGCGCCTGGGGCCTGGGCTGGGAGGTCTGGCTGAACGGCATGGAAGTGACCCAGTTCACCTATTTCCAGCAGGTGGGCGGCATCGACTGCCGGCCCGCCACCGGCGAGATCACCTACGGCCTGGAGCGTCTGGCCATGTACCTGCAGGGTGTGGACAACATGTTCGACCTGGTCTGGACGGTGGACGTCAGCACCGGCCGCCGGCTCAGCTACGGCGACGTGTTTCACCAGAACGAGGTGGAGCAGTCGGCCTACAACTTCGAGCACTCCGACGCCGATTTCCTCTTCACCGCCTTCACCGCGCACGAGAAGCAGGCCAGGCACCTGATGGAGCAGCAGCTCGCCCTGCCGGCCTACGAGCAGGTGCTCAAGGCCGCCCACACCTTCAACCTGCTCGACGCCCGCGGCGCCATCTCCGTGACCGAGCGCGCCGCCTACATCGGCCGTATCCGCAACCTGGCGCGCGCCGTGGCGCAGAGCTATTACGACAGCCGCGAGCGGCTGGGCTTCCCCATGGCGCCGCGCGAATGGGTGGCGCAGATCGAGAAGAAGGCCGCGTGAGGGACCGAGCATCATGACAACGCACAACCTTCTGGTCGAACTCTTCGTCGAGGAACTGCCGCCCAAGGCCTTGAAGCGCCTGGGCGAATCCTTTGCCGCCACCCTCACCGAGGAACTCAAGCGCCAGGGCCTGCTGGCCGACACCAGCCAGACCACGCACTTCGCGAGCCCGCGCCGGCTGGCGGCGCACATCACCGACGTGGCTGCCAAAGCGGCTGACAAGCCGGTGCGCGCCAAGCTGATGCCGGTGCAGGTGGCGCTGGACGCGCAGGGCCAGGCCACACCGGCGCTGCTCAAGAAACTGCAGGCGCTGGGCGCCGACGCGTCCGTGGTGCCGCAACTCGTGCGCGCCCCCGACGGCAAGAGCGAGGCACTGTTCCTCGACCGCGTGGAGCCCGGCGCGGCGCTGGCCGACGGCCTGCAGGCGGCGCTGGAAGCCGCCATCGCCAAACTGCCCATCCCCAAGGTCATGACCTACCAGCTCAGCGCCGGCACGGCGCTGCCGGGCTGGGACAGCGTGCAGTTCGTGCGCCCGGCGCATGGCCTGGTGGCGCTGCACGGCGAGCAGGTCGTGCCCGTGACGGCGCTGGGCCTCACGGCCGGCCGTGCCACGCACGGCCACCGCTTCGAGGCGGCCATGGACCCGATCGAGCTGCCCACGGCCGACAGCTACGCCGCCCAGCTCAGGCTGCATGGCGCCGTGATCGCCAGCTTCGAGGAGCGCCGCGCCGACATCGCCGCCCAGCTCCACAAGGCCGCGGCCGAGGCGGGTGAAGGCTTGCGTGCTATCGAAGACGAAGCGCTTCTGGACGAGGTCACGGCCCTGGTCGAGCGCCCCAACGTGCTGGTCTGCCGCTTCGACGAGCAGTTCCTGGGCGTGCCGCAGGAATGCCTGATCCTGACCATGAAGGCCAACCAGAAGTACTTCCCGCTGCTGGACGCGCAGGGCCGGCTGACCAACCGCTTCCTGGTGGTGAGCAACATCTCGCCGGCCGACGCCAGCGCGGTGATCGGCGGCAACGAGCGCGTGGTGCGCCCGCGCCTGGCCGACGCCAAGTTCTTCTTCGACCAGGACCGCAAGAAGCCGCTGGAAAGCCGTGTGGAGGGCCTGGCCAAGGTCGTGTACCACAACAAGCTGGGCACGCAGGGCGAGCGCGTGGAGCGCGTGCGCGCCATCGCGCGCGCCATCGCCGGGCAGATCGCCGCCGCCAACCCGCTGGCCGGCGGCCAGTCGCTGGTGGAGCGCGCCGATCTGGCCGCCAAGCTGGCCAAGGCCGACCTGCTGACCGACATGGTGGGCGAGTTCCCCGAGCTGCAGGGCATCATGGGCGGCTACTACGCCCGCCACGACGGCCTGCCCGAAGACGTGGCCTTCGCCATCGAAGACCACTACAAGCCGCGCTTTGCCGGCGACGAGCTGCCGCAGGGCCTCGTAGGCACCGTGGTGGCGCTGGCCGACAAGCTGGAAACGCTGGTCGGCATGTTCGGCATCGGCAACCTGCCTACCGGCGACAAGGACCCGTTCGCGCTGCGCCGGCATGCGCTGGGGGTGATTCGCATGTTGGTGGAAAAGCAGTTGCCGCTGGGTTTACGGGATGTTCTGGAGGCCACCTACAAATCCATGGATGAGGCACTGGCCGACAAGGGTCTGGTGGAGACCGTGGCGGCCACCGACCGGGCCGGTGAACAGGTTCGTCTTGTCAAGACAACGCAGCGATTTCTGGACGCGGAAACGCCCGACAAGGTTGTGGACTTCATCTTCGAACGGTTTGCAGGCAGCTTGCGCGAACAGGGGTATTCCTCCCAGGAGGTTGACGCCGCCCTTGCTTCGAGGCCCCGGTACTTGAGTGACATACCCAAGCGCCTCGAAGCCGTCCGCGCCTTCGCCCGCCTCCCCGAGGCCCCCGCCCTGGCCGCTGCCAACAAGCGCATCGGCAACATCCTGAAGAAGGCCGAGGCCGACGAGGCCGTGCAGGCCCAGGTGGACGGCGCGCTGCTGCAGGAGCCTGCCGAGCAGAGCCTGTACGCCGCCATGCAGCAGACCGTGCCGCAGGCCGACGCCCAGTTCGACGCCGGCGACTACACCGCCTCGCTGCAGACGCTGGCGCGCCTGCGCGAGCCGGTCGATGCCTTCTTCGACGGCGTGATGGTCAACGCGGAAGACGCCGCGCTGCGCCGCAACCGCCAGGGCCTGCTGAAGACGCTGCACCTGGCCATGAACCGCGTGGCCGACCTGTCGCGCCTGGCGCAATGAGCGGTGCGGCGCTTCGGCCGCTTCGCGCACGCCCTGATCGATTCGGCATGGTGATGTTTCAAATTCCGTTCGGGCTGAGCTTGCCGAAGCCCTTCGACAGGCTCAGGGCGAACGGCGCCAATCCCTCCTTGCCGGATCAATAACCAGCCATGACGGCAACAGCCCCCGCCAACCCGCACGAGCCGCGCCCGGCACTGTGGCGCTGGGTGCTGGGCGTGTTCGCGCCGCCGCTGGCGGCCACGTCGCTGCACTGGTGGCTGTCCACCGAGGCGGAGAGTTTTTCGCCCGCCTTCCCGCTGAAGGAGGTGCGCACGGTGACCAGCTGGACCGATGTGGTGCTGCCCTGGCTGCTGGGCCTGCTGGCCGTGGCGGTGGGCATTGCGCTGCTGGTCTGGCTGCGCCGGCGCCTGGGCTGGGCGCGCCTGGGGCGGCCGCTGCTGGCCGCGTGGTGGCTGCTCTGCGCCGCTGGTGCCTGGGCGGTCTGGGCCGCGCACACCGACCGCGCCGGCATGGTGCCCGGGCCCGAGCTGCAGGCCCGCGTGCTGGGCGTGGGCGACAAGGCGCCCAGCCAGCACGGCCCGGGCGGCGCCATGGTGTTCCTGCAATCGCCGGCCTGGCCGGGCCCGCGCAGCGTGCTGCTGGAAGGCGCGCCCGCCGGCAGCGTGGCGCCGGGCAGCGTGCTGGGGCTGAAGACGGGGCAGGGCGCGCGTGGCGGTGCTTATGTGACAGCCTGGTCGGTGGCCGAGGCGCCGCCCGCATCGGCAACTGCGGCAGCTTCGGCGCCCGCGCCGGCCGCCAGCGCGCCGGCTGCCCGATAATCGGCGCATGAAGCTCGTCATCGTCGACCGCGACGGCACCCTGAACTACGAGCGCGAGGGCTACATCCAGACGCCCGAGCAGTGGGAGCCCATCCCCGGCGCGCTGGACGCCATCGCCCGGCTCAACCACGCGGGCTTTCACGTCGTCATCGTCGCCAACCTGCCCGGCCTGGGCCGCGGCCTGTACGACGTGGACGCCCTCAACGCCGTGCACGCCCGCATGCAACGCGAGCTGGCGCAGGCCGGCGGCCGCATCGAGGCGGTGTTCTTCTGCCCCCATGCGCCCGACGAGGGCTGCGACTGCCGCAAACCCAAGCCCGGCCTGTTCGAGCAGATCGGCACCCGCTACAAGGTCGATCTGACGCAGGTGCACGCGGTGGGCGACAGCGAGCGCGACCTGCAGGCCGCCCACGCCGCCGGCTGCGTGCCGCACCTGGTGCTCACCGGCAAGACCGAGCTGGCGGAAGGCCAGCCGCTGCCGCCCGAGTTTCCGCCCGACACGCGCGTGCACGCCGATCTGGCGGCCTTTGCCACCAGCTTCATCGCCGAGCAGGAGGCGCAGGAAGCCGCGCAGGCCCAGGCCGCCGCCGCGGCCGCCGAGCAGGCGCTGCGCAACGCCCCGGGCGCGCCTGCGCCGGCATGAGACCGATGCCCGTTTACTGCAAAATCAATAGCTGGCTGCGACCGCCATTGCTGGGCTGCAAGCCCAAAACACGCTCAACATGAACTTCCTGCGCTCGGTGCTCCACATGCTGTGGATGGTGATCACCGTGATCCCCTGGGCCACGCTGGTGGTGGTGGTGTCACCCTTCATGAGCCAGCGGCGCGTCTACTGGCTGTGCGCCGGCTGGCTGCGCACGGCGGTGCGCGGGGGCGAGATCATCCTGGGCATCCGCAACCGCATCACCGGCATGGAGAACCTGCCCCAGGGCGAGGGCGACCCGGCGGTGCTGCTGGTCAAGCACCAGTCCACGTGGGAGACCTTTCTGATGCCGGCCATCATGCCGCACCCGCTGGCCTACGTGTTCAAGCGCGAGCTGCTGCGCATCCCGTTCTTTGGCTGGGCCATCGGCCGGCTGGACATGATCCACATCGACCGCAGCAAGGGCTCCGAGGCCTTCAACAAGGTGGTGCAGCAGGGCAAGCGGCTCACGCGGCAGGGCGTGTGGGTGATCATGTTCCCGGAGGGCACGCGCATCCCGCGCGGCGAGAAGGGCAAGTACCGCTCGGGCGGCACGCGGCTGGCCATCGAATGCGGCGCGCCGGTGGTGCCCATCGCCGTCACCTCCGCCAAGGTCTGGCCGCGCAAGGCCTTCGTCAAGCGGCCGGGCGTGGTGGATATCTCCATCGGCAAGCCCATCCCCAGCACCGGCCGCAAGGCCGACGAGCTGATGCGCGAGGTCGAGGCCTGGATCGAGGCCGAGATGGTGCGGCTCGACCCCGAGGCCTACCCCGACGGCCAGCCGCGCCGCTCGCGCGTGCAGCCCGGCGTCTAGCCCACATGGCGCGCGGCACCCCGGCTCCGGGCGGCATGCGCCAGCTGGTGCTGGATCTGTTTGGCCTGGGCGGTGCCGCACCGCAAAGTTCTGAACAAAATCCGCCTCCAGCCCAGGAACAGCGGGCGCGGGCAGCTCCTGAAAATGTAGCTGTTGACGAGGGCGGCACAGAGTCGGCACCCGCCGCGTTGGCCCCCGCAGCACCCGCCGAGCCGCTGGAAAGCGTGCTGGCTCCCGCTGCCTTCAGCCACCCGCGCGCCAACCGCCGCATCGCCTTTGCCGGCGCCTGCGTGGCCTATGAATTCAAGCGCGGCCGGCGCCGCACCATCGGCTTCGTGGTCGGTGCCGAAGGCCTGACGGTGAGCGCGCCACGCTGGACACCCGTGGCCGAGGTGGAAGCCGCCCTGCATGAAAAAGCGCGCTGGATCGTCGCCAAGCTCGGCGAGGCGCGCGAGCGCCAGCAGCGCATCGAGGCTGCCCGCATCGTCTGGGAAGATGGTGCCGAATTCAGCTACCTGGGCGAGCCCGTGCTGCTGGTGCTGGACCCGCGCCAGCGCCACGGCCCGGCCGGCTGCGTGCTCGTGGAGGCCGAGGCGCTGCCCGGCGTGGCGCGGCGCGCGCTGCACGTCGGCCTGCCGCACCACGCCAGCCAGGCGCAACTGCGCGACGCCGTGCAGGCCTGGCTGATGCGCCAGGCGCGCCGCCTGTTCACCCAGCGGCTCGATCACTTTGCGCCGCAGCTGGGCGTGCGCTGGCACAAACTCAGCCTCTCATCCGCCAGCACCCGCTGGGGCTCCGCCAGCGCCGACGGCTCCATCCGCCTGAACTGGCGCCTGGTGCACTTCCGCCAGGCGGTGATCGACTACGTGGTCGTGCACGAGCTGGCCCACCTGCAGGAAATGAACCACGGCCCGCGCTTTTGGCAACAGGTGGAGGCCGTGCTGCCGGACTATGCCGAGCGGCGGGGCGAGCTGCGGGATGAGGCGGTACCGCGGTGGTGAGGGGTGGGTGAGCGCAGGGTTGACGTGCCGTCGATGTGGAAAATGACTGACTGGAATCGACCCGAAGCGGCCTTTCGGAACACTAAAAATGCAAAGAACCCCCCATGACCGACGCTGCCGGGTTTCGCGGGTTACATATACGTGTGTAAATATCAGGCGTTCACGCGCAACTGGTTGATCTGATTGCACTTTCGGAGGAGTGACGTGACCAGAATATCCCGCACCGTCCAGAATATCCCGCAGGGTCTGCGGTATACATTACGTTATGCGCCTATCACAAGGAACCATTAAATGAAATTTAAAGGAACTCGGGAAGATCTGATCGCCAAAATTCAATCCCTTGGATATGGACTGGAGACACGAGCTACTGGCGCAGCAGTTCAGGTTAAGACCACTGATGGCGCGATCCTAAACTGGTACTCCAGTACGGGAACAATAAATTATCAAGGTGATGCGGCTGCATCAGCCCAACTAAAAGCACGCTTGGAACCAATCCTTGGTGCTGCTGCAGTGCCAGCACAACCTGCTTTTTCACCAGTAATGGCTACGGATGTAGCCCCAGCAAAAGTTGAAGCAAAAGGAAAGGTTTTTGTCGTTCATGGCCATGATCAAACATCACGCGAACAGCTTGAACTCATCCTTCATAAACTCGGCCTTGATCCCTTTGTACTGCAAAACACCGGGGGTGCCGGGCTAACAATTATTGAAGCGTTGGAACAAGAAATCGGCCCTGATGCCGCTGAAGTCAAATTTGGAATAGTTCTACTCACACCTGATGATTTTGGTTATGCAAAAACAGATGGGGTAGATAAAGCACAACCAAGAGCGCGCCAGAATGTTGTTCTTGAAATGGGAATGCTTTTGTCATCAATCGGCAGAAAGAATGTAGCCATTCTGAAGAAAGGTCATGTCGATGTACCATCTGACGCCCAAGGAATCCTCTATCTAGGTTTCAACGACCATGTTAAAGAGGTTGTGCCGCGCCTGGTTGATCGCCTTACAAACGCCGGTTTCGTGCTAGACCCAAGCAACATTACAAAAGCATCATCCTAATGCGCATAACAATTCGTTCCAGCGGACTGTCAAAAGCTACGCTTTTGTCATCCGCTGAACCCAAACTACAAGGGCTTCCCCCCGAAAGTCAAACACCGATCCAACCGTGATGCATCGCGAAGCGATGGATCACGGAATGTTTTGACGGTGTTCGATTTCCAACCTCAGCGCCCAGC
>Ga0209607_1000367_pt1 | contig 40788 bp, 20 predicted proteins | sample AD_UKC117_MetaG_FD_184413 | JGI IMG/M metagenome (GOLD analysis project Ga0209607, IMG submission 184413) | Active sludge microbial communities of municipal wastewater-treating anaerobic digesters from Hong Kong - AD_UKC117_MetaG (SPAdes)... | ecosystem: Engineered > Bioreactor > Anaerobic >... | reverse complement strand
AGGAGCCAATTAAAAACCGGGCTGATTTCAGAGCGCGCGTTTATTCTGCTTTGGAAAAGCTAAAAGAATTTCAGGAAAGGGTCAAATCATTTTTTAGGCTCCCTGATACTCAATACGCTAATCCTGCAGCAATTCCCGGTCTCTTTCCTATCTTTTGATTAATAAGGATTTTTTCTCAAAAATTTATCAGTGTTTAATAAAAAATATATTTATAAATCATTTAGATGAGCAAAAGAGACCGGGAATTGCTGCTAATCCTGAAAAAGCTCCAGCATGATTTTTGTGGGGATAACTATTAGCAAGACAATACCACAAGTTGCGAAGAGTGAATCTCACGGTGATGGCATGAAAGGGCAAGTCCTGCATTCCCGAAAACCTGATTCGTACAAAAGCCGGCTCCGCCGAGACTGCGAGATTGATAAGGACGGGGATGCGCGCGAATTCCATCAGGGCACGAGGACTGGCGACAGTGCCTCAATACGATGCCGGATATATGGCCGCAACTTTTCCTTCAGTCAAACTGCGATTTCCTCTTGCATCGCGGGGCGGACCATATATACAAAAACACCGTAGCCCGGATGCAGCCCTCAAGCCGAAACTCGGAGGTTCCCGGATTCCGCTTCGCTTCATCCAGGCTACGCTCCTACGCTCCTCAGAATCCAAGCCTCTGCATAAAGTCAGTGAATTCCACAGAATAGAGAAAACCCGCCATCGCAGCATTGCGCGTCATACCACTCGCTAATTGTTCCAGCCAGAACGTATAGCCGCCTTCGTCCGGTTCACGCTGAAAGAAAGTGAGATAAAGGTTGGTGACGAATTCAAAGTCGGTGGTATTTCTCCCCAGGTATTCGGCGCTATTGAAGAAGAAGTCCGCCATTTGCCGAAATACCGGTTTGACGTCCATGCCTTCCCTCTGGCGCTCGGCAATCAGATTCTGCCAGAAGGCCAGTCCTTCCGCGTCAGGGTCGCGGCGCAGAATGGAGACGTAGTAGTGAGTAATCAGGGTGGTTGCGTTGGAAAAACCGGCTGTTGAATATGGAATCCGCACTTCGGAGCGGTTGACCAACAACCCGTCACGGACATCGTTGAGTCTGATGCGGATTTGGTAACCGCCATGATCAGGCGTCAATACGCCATTTGGCAAGGTGTAAGTGGTTGTCGTGGTCGGGAGACCAGACGAAGAAAAAATGGACAGGAAGCAGAAATTTGCGTCAAATTGGTCAATACGCACCTCAACATAGTTATACGGTGCGGTGGCTACCGGCAAAGTCCAGGAAAGCGTCGGCGTCAATGCGTCGCCAGAGAGGGTGACGTTTTCCACAAAAGCAATAGGTAATGGGGCGTCGATACCAGGTTTGATGACTTGATCCTGAACCCCACTGTTTTCAGCAGTGATGGTAAAGCCGCCGGTTGCGACATCAGTGGAAAAATTCGCAAAGGGACGGCCTGTGAAAAAGTCATTCGGGAAAATCCCGCAGCCATCGAAATCGAGATTAAGGTTGACATTACTGTCAACCAAACTTGTTGCGTTCACGGTCGTACCCAGGGCGGGCTTGACCGTAGCCTCCAGCACAATCTGATCCCGATCTGCAGTTCCCTCTTGTCGAACCGTGCGCCTGAAGTAATAAACCTCGGCATCAGAGATCGTTACCGGGCCTTGGTGAGTTGTGTATGTCACTCGGGTATCGGAACGATTCACTAAAGCGCTGCCTTGCACCTCTTCCAGCATGACGCGCAGCATGTAATCCCGGTCCGGTTGCAATACATCACTGGGCAGAGCGTAGGCCGTGGCATCAATAGGTAATGCATCGGAGGTAAAGACCAAAGCTCCTCCGGCGAAGTCGACTACCCTGACTCTAATGCGGGTGTAGGGCAAACCGGTCGCCGGTAATTCCCACGTTATCATAGGCATGAGCAAATCGCCGGAGATATTGATGTTGCTGACAAAGGGCAGCGCTTGCACTTCAAAAAGATCGTTGGTAACACTTGTCGCGGTGTCAAGTCCGTTCATTGCGGTGACCGTCCACGGACCCAGTTGGTCTGGATTGTAGGGCGCGCTGGCGCTCAATTCGTCAGATCTAAACCCTGTGTCTTGGAGGACGATGCTGGTTGCGCCTTGCGTGGCAACGGCGCTGGTGTTTTGCACGGGATTTACAATCGCGCCAATCAAAAGTAGGTCAAACATACTCCCGTTCGGATTCATCACGTTTGAACGGAAGAAATAGGGCGTGAAGGACACAGGCTCGGCCTGAACATTGACCGTAAGCAGCATTCCCAACAGTATACCGACGATAGGTTTAAGAAAACTGCTGAGTCACCATCTCCACCTTCCTCCTGTATGAAGAAAATATTAGAACTCTTGGTTCGTGAAACCAGGAAGTGTTTTCGGGAAGACTCCCATTTCTAGGTATAGAGTGGAGTGTCTCATTCTACAAGCAGGATTTAATATTTTTTACAGGATGTTTTTACGCGATGACTGATGAGTTATCTCGCGCAAGGACGGTAGACGGTAGTGCTACACTTTATAGCAATTCCTCCCTTGGCCCCCGCTCTCCCGAGTCTGGAGAGTCAGCATAGCGTTAACCCAATGTCGAATAACCACTTAAATCAAGACGCCGCCCAACAGCTTCGGCGCGCGCTCGGCGCGGTTCGAGACATGCGTGAAAAGCTGCAAGCCGTTGAAGCGCGAGCGCATGAGCCGATTGCAATTATTGGCCTGGCTTGCCGATTACCGGGCGGCCTGGATTTAGCCGCCTTCTGGCGCACCCTCGTGGAAGGGCGCGATGCGATCCGTGAAATTCCGCCGGAACGCTGGGACATCGAAGCGTTTTATGATCCCGACCCGGATGCGCCAGGCAAGATGAACACGCGCTGGGGTGGTTTGATCGACGCAGCTGATTGTTTCGATCCCACGTTCTTTGGCATCTCCCCGCGCGAAGCGCTGAGCATCGATCCCCAGCAACGCCTGCTGCTGGAAGTCGCCTGGCACGCACTGGAACAGGCGGGCATCGCCCCGGATCGGTTGACCGGGAGCCTCACCGGCGTTTACGTCGGTTTGAGCACGCACGACTACGCCGAAATTCTCGGTGACCGCGCCAGCGCCGACTGGATTGACGCCCACGCTAGCTTGGGCAATTCGGCGGCGGTCGCAGCGGGGCGTCTGGCCTACACCCTAGGTTTGCAGGGGCCAGCCATGGTCGTGGACACCGCCTGCTCCTCATCGTTGGTCGCGGTGCATCTGGCCTGCCAGGCGCTGCGCACCGGCGAAATCGGGCTGGCGCTGGCCGGAGGCGTTAATCTGACCCTGCGTCCGGAATTGACCATCGGGTTCAGCAAGGCGCGGATGATGGCGGCGGACGGTCGTTGCAAGACCTTCGATGCGGCGGCGGATGGTTATGTTCGTGGTGAAGGCTGCGGGGTGGTGGTGCTCAAACGGCTGTCTGACGCACTAGCGACGGGCGACCGGATTGAAGCGCTCATTCGCGGCAGCGCCATCAACCAGGACGGTCGCTCGAATGGTCTGACTGCGCCCAACGGACCGGCTCAGGTTGCAGTGATCCGAGCCGCGCTGGCGAATGCCGGCGTCGAGCCTGCTCAGGTTTCCTGTATTGAGGCGCACGGCACCGGCACCGCGCTCGGCGACCCGATCGAGGCGCGCGCCCTGACCACGGTGTTCGGCGGTGAGCGGGTTACAACACCGCCAGCCGTCGGTTCGGTGAAAACCCAGATCGGCCATCTGGAAGCCGCAGCGGGCATCGCTGGACTGATCAAGATAACGCTGGCTCTGCGTCATGCAACCTATCTCCCTCATTTACACTTCCATACGCTGAATCCGCATATCGCCGCCGATGGTTTTCCGTTCCACATTCCCACCGTGGCCACGCCGTGGACGCCTGTCGCGGGCCGGCGCATCGGCGGAGTCAGTTCATTCGGATTCTCCGGCACCAATGCTCATGTCGTGCTTGAGGAAGCGCCGGGAAATAGAGAGACAGGGAGTAGGGAGGCAGGAAGACTGCTTTGCCTGTCCGCCCGTGACCCCGAAGCGCTCGATGAATTGAGGCGCCAGACAGACGCCGCGCTGGCCGCGCCGGACGTAGACCTGGCGGGTCTGGCTGCGACCTTGAGCGCAGGACGCGCGCACCATGCCTGTCGAATCGCTGTGGTCGCCGGGAATGCTGAAGACGCCCGCGCCGCATTGGCGTCGGCGCAACCAGTTCGGTCCACGCAACTGCCGGTGATTGCTTTCCTGTTCACCGGCCAGGGTTGCCAGTATCCCGGTATGGCCCGAGGATTGATGGCCGAACCGCGTTTCCGGGAAATCATCGAGCGTTGCGAAACGGCGCTGGCGGGACGCTTGGAGCGGTCGTTAACAGATTTGCTGTTGGCTGAGGATGCGCCGCTGGATCGCACGGAACTGTTGCAACCGGCTCTGTTCGCGCTGGAATACGGAATCGCGGAACTATGGCGCAGCTGGGGCATGGAGCCGGTAGCGGTGCTTGGGCACAGTGTGGGCGAAGTCGCCGCCGCCTGCTTTGCCGGCGCGATGTCGCTGGAGGAAGGTCTGGTCTTCATTGCCGAGCGTGGCCGCTTGATGGGAACGACCGCGGGTCTGGGCGGCATGGTCGCCGCCTTTGCCGCCCCGGAGACGGTGGCTGCTGCGATCACCGGCAGTGGCGCAGTCATCGCTGCCCACAACGGCCCAGCAAACACCGTCGTGTCTGGCGACAAGGCAGCGTTGCCTCGCGCCCTGGCGATGCTGGATCAGGCCAGCATTGCGTATCGCCGACTGGAAGTCGCCACGGCTTTTCATTCCCCGGTGCTCGATCCCTGTCTTGACGCGCTGGAACAAGCAGCGGCGGCTGTAGCCTGGCGTTCAGCCCGGTTGCCAGTGGCTTCAAACCTGACGGGCGACCTGATACACCATTTCGACGCCGGTTACTGGCGGCGGCAGGCGCGGCAACCGGTGGCGTTCACCGAAGGAATGCAGGCGCTGGCGGATCGAGGATGTACGGTATTTCTGGAAGTCGGACCACGCCCTATTCTTTCCGCTCTGGGCCGTGAGATCGTGGAGGACGCGGAATTCATCGCCGCCCTGCGGCAGGAGAGCGAACCCCGGCGCGCTTTAACCGAGGCGCTGACCCGGTTATACACCGCAGGTGCTTCCGTCGATTGGAATGCTTACTGGGGTCCCGGCTGGCGCCGGGTGGAAGCGCCGCTTTATCCGTTTCGCCGCGAGCGTTTTTGGCCAGCGACTTCCAGATTGACCGCTCAGACTTCACGCCTCTCTCAACAGGGACCGGGGAAACCGGCGCACCGCTTGTTGGGTCATCCACTCGATACGCCGTTGCCACAGCATCTTTTTGAAACTTGGATGACGACAGAGACTCTGCCGTTTCTGGCCGATCATGTCGTCTTTGGCGAGATCGTAGTTCCGGGCGCTATGCATACGGTGCTGGCGTTGATCGCGGCGCAGGCGACGCAGCGACCGTCGCCCGCATTGGAGGATGTGGTATTTGCCCAGGCGCTGACCGTACCTGCCGAAGGGGTGCGGGTGCAGTTGATCCTGGAGCCGTCCGGGGATTTCACCCTGCACAGCCAGCGCGAGGGTCAGGACTGGGTTCGGCACGTCGCTGGGCGAATTATCGAGGATGCCCGATCGGCGTCCAGCAGTGAAAATCTGGAATCGCTGCGCGCCCGGTTGACGCAGGACGAAGCCGGTGCTGAATCGCTGTTTGCTCTGTTGGCGGAACGCGGCATCCGCCTGGGGCCGATGTTTCAGGGCATTCAGACGCTTTGGCGGGGTGAAGGCGAAGCGTTGGCGGAAATCCGGAAGCCGGATGCGTTGGGCGATCTGTCCGATTTGCCGATCCACCCCGCGTTACTCGATGCCTGCTTTCAAACCTTGGGTGCGACGTTCAGCGGTGATGGCGCTTCAGGCGGGTTTTTGCCGCTGTCCATTGACCGGGTCCGGTTCTGGCGCAGTCCCCTGGAACGCTTCTGGTGCCATGTGACAACCAGCGGTGGTTTGTCCAGCGCCGACATTGCGGTCGGGCATTTCCGGTTGCTGGATGCCAATGGCCAAATCTGCATGAGCGTTGAGGGGCTGCAAATCAAGCGAGTGGCCGCGCCCGCGCCGGCAGACCCTCTAACCGATGCCCTCTTGGAGTTGGACTGGATTCCCGCGCCGTTGCCTGATCTGGACTGGGCAGACCCAGCGCTATTGGTTGAAGCGGCCCGATCGCATGATGCCGAACTGCCGGAGGATCGGGGGTTGGCGAATGATTTGGAGCGGCTGGCAAGCGCATTTGCCGCTGATGCATTGCGCACTCTGGGTGTGGCGCCAGGCGTTGATAGCTATGAAATCGAAGCGATTGAACACACCTTTACTGAATCCCGTGAATCCCGGCGACGTTTGTTCCGCCGGGTTGCCGAAATCGCCGCCCTAGATCCGGAAGCCGCTCTGATCGGCGGTAAATCACTGGCGGAAGCGCTGCGTAGCCGCTATCCAGCGAATGCCCTCGAAATCGATCTGGTCGCGCGCTGTGGCGGCGGGTTGGCCGGCGTTCTGAGTGGGCAAGCCGATCCTTTACAACTTCTGTTTGCCCACGATCTACAGGCAGGCGTCAACGATTCGGAAACGGCGGGCGACAATATTTACAGCGATTCCGAATTGGCCAAGGCGGCAAACGCCATGATCGCCGCTGCGGTCGCTGAGGCGTTGCGACGGCGTGGCCCCGGCCCGGTGCGCATCCTGGAGGCAGGAGCAGGAACCGGGGCCACCACGGCGGTCTTACTGCCGCTTTTGCAGGATCAGGATAGCGCCCATTATCAGTTCACCGACATTGCGCCGGCCTTTCTTACCGCTGCGCAACGCACTTTCAGCAAGCAGCGCGGGATCGAATTTACCCGGTTTGATGTGGAACAAGCGCCAGCAGCGCAAGGACTCACGCCCGGCAGTTTCGATATAGTGATCGCTGCCAACGTGGTTCACGCCACCGCGGACCTGCGTCGCTCGCTAGCTCATCTGCGCGCTTTGTTAAAGCCCGGCGGCTTGTTAGCGTTGGTGGAAAGCACCACCGCACAACGCTGGTGGGATATTGTGTTTGGCCTGACCGAGGGCTGGTGGCGTTTCACGGATACCGATCTGCGTCCCCGCCACCCGCTGTTGCCGGCGGAAACCTGGCGTGTATTGCTCATCGAACAGGGTTTTGCCGCTACAGCTACCGTGGGGATTGACCGGGAAGCGTGTCAGTCGCTGATTCTGGCGTGCGTGGGTTGGGAAGCGCCGTTGTTCGCCGTTCACGATGGTGGCGAAAGTCCCTCCCGGCGGTTGGCTGAAGAACTGGCGGGCGCTCTCCAAAAGCGCGGCGGCGTCTGTCAGGTGATGCCGGTTGCCGAAGCGTTGCCGCGACTGGCTGAAGCTGCGCCGGCGGGCGTGGTCTATACCGGCGGCGTGGGTGCTGATGATGAGGTGGCTTTACATCAGGCGTTTGATCTGATTCGTGTCATGGCTGCTGAGGGACGTGAGCGGCTGTGGTTGGTCACTCAGGGCGCGCAGAATGTCGCCAATGTGATCACTCAACCCGATGGCGCAGCGTTGTGGGGTTTGGGCAAGGTCGCGGCGCTGGAACATCCTGAACTGCGTTGCCGCCGAGTCGATCTGGACCCTGCAACGCTTAATCCGATTGCTGAATTGGCCAGTGAGTTGTTAGGCGACGATGCCGAAGCGGAAACGGCCTGGCGCGGTGGTCAACGCTACGCCAGTCGATTGTCGCCGGTTGCGCTGCCAGCGGTCGCCCCTCTAACGCTTAACCCACAAGGGAGTTATCTGATTACCGGCGCTTATGGCGGACTCGGACCGTTGTTAGCGGAGTGGTTGGCTGGGCAAGGCGCTGGCGCTTTGACGCTGGTGGGCCATCACTTACCGCCGCCAGCGCTGGCTGAACGCTTGCGCTCTCTGGAGTCGAAAGTCCGGCTTGAAGTGGCCGATGTCGCGGACCGTGCGGCAATGGCCCGATTATTCGCTGACCTGGATCGTGAAGGGCCAGCGCTTCGGGGCGTATTCCACCTGGCGGGTGGCGTGGCCGACGGCGTATTGCTCCAGCAGGATTGGGAGCGTTTCGCCAGCGTGTTGCCCGCCAAGGTCGAAGGCGCGCGGAATCTGGACCTCCTGACTCGCGACCGGTCGCTGGATTATTTCGTGCTGTTTTCCACTTCAGCGGCCCTGATCGGTAACCGGGGCCAGGCGAATCACGCCGCCGCCAATGCTGTGCTGGATGCGCTGGCTTGCGCCCGTCAGGCGAATGAATTGCCCGGCCTGAGCGTTAACTGGGGCGCTTGGGGAGAGATGGGCGCGGTGGTGGAGGGTGCTTATGCCGAACGTCTCCAGGCATCCGGCGCCAAGCCCCTGTCGCCGGCTATCGGGTTGGAGGCGCTAAGTCGTGCGCTGCAAGGTCATCGGGCGCAGATTGGGGTGATTCCCGTGGATTGGCCACTCTTCCTTGCGGGATACGGCGCGCGAACTCCCTCCTTCTTCGAACGGCTGGTTCGCGCTCCTGGTGTGAGCGCTGCGCGGAAACAGCGTTCCCTGGATGTGGCGCCTTCCAGCATCGATCTCCGTTCCCTGCTGGCGGCGATGCCCCCGGAACAGCGCCAAACCCGGTTGATGACCTTGCTACAAAGCGAGGCCGCCGCGGTGCTTGGCATCGCTGAACCTGAGCGCATCGATCCCGATCAACCCTTGAGCGAACTGGGACTGGATTCGCTGCTGGCTTTGGAGTTGCGCACCCGGCTGGGCGCGGCGACCGGTGGGAAATTGCCAGCGACTTTGTTATTTAACTATCCCAGCGTTGCTGCCCTGACCGGACATCTGCTGGATGATGTGCTTGATCTTGCCGAGGCGCCCGCTACGGCTGTTCGTTCGACGGAGGAAGAGGCCCTGCGGGCGGAAATCGCTGATTTGTCCGAAGCGGATCTGGAGGCGTTGATCGATAATGAGCTTTCTAATCTGGTTTAAGGCAGTTCGTAAAATTGATATGATTCAATAAAGTACATGTTATTCATAATTGACTATATCGCTTTTCCGAGTCAGCCATCATGAACCGATCTTCCCGCTTTAATCCACTGCATCTATTGTCCTTTCTGTTGATCAGCCTGGCGGTTTTGCTGTGGTCACCGGGCGTTTTCGCCGCCGGGCTGTTGGCGGGTAGGGGCACGCACTCGCTGGCGATCAGTCCCGGCAATGCCTTTGGTTATGCTTGGGGCGCAAACCGGGACGGGCAGATGGGCAACGAAGAGACCGGGCGCAATCAGCCGTACCCTTCCCGCTGGTCACCCTTTGCAGCGGCGGATTCCTCGGTCAGTGTGCTGGCAACAGATGACGCGCCGGTGCAAGTGGCCAGCGGCGACTGGCACAGCCTGGCCTTGCGCAGCGACGGTACGGTGTGGGCGTGGGGCAATAATTCCTACCGGCAGTTGGGCAATAACAGTGCCGACGAATCGCATGTCCCGACGCCGGTGGTGACGGTGGTCGAACGCAGCGATGGGGGCCTGGACTTTCCCGCCGCTGACGGACGTGGTGGCGGTGGCGACCAGCGAAGTGCATAGCGTGGCGCTGAAACGGGATGGCACGGTGTGGGCGTGGGGGGGTAACCAGTACGGTCAGCTCGGTAACGAACGGGCGTTCGGCGGGTCAGCGACGGCAAAACCGGTGGCAGGCTTGACCGGTGTGTGCGCTATTATCGCCGGCGGCTTTGCCAGCACCCATGTGGAATTGGGCACGGCCTACACTCTGGCGTAAACCGAAGACGGAACTTTCTATGGCTGGGCAACAACAGCCGCTGTCAGTTGGGCGGAACGACCTGGGAGAAGCAGACGACGCTGGTGACCTTGCCTCATTTGCATGGCTTGGGCAACGTAACCACCCTGGCCGGCGGTGGAGCGCATGGCGTGGCCCTGACCGCGGATGGACAGGTATGGACGTGGGGCGATAATGGGCATGGACAGTTGGGCGATGGCACGTCCACCGATCGGTGTGCGCCCCAGGCCGTCACCGGGGTCACGGGCGTCGAGACGATCAGCGCCGGGGTAGCGCACACGCTGGTGACGCAACGCGACGGGACGGTGTGGGCCTGGGGGCAAAACGACACCGGTCAATTGGGCGACGGGACGGCGGATGACAACGGTACGCCCAAGCCGGTCAAGGGCCTGTGTCGGGTCGGCGCGCTGAATGTCAAAACGCCCCCGCCTGCGGGCTGTCCGGTGACAGTCGAGATCGATTCGGCGGGCGATGGCGGCGGCACGGTGAGCGGCGGCGGGGAGTACGCAGCGGGCGCGACCGTGACGCTGACGGCGACGCCGGACGCCAACAGTCAGTTCACCGGCTGGAAACCGGAACCCTGCGCCGCGAGTTTCACCATGCCCGCGCAGGCGCTGACTTGTCGGGCGACCTTTACCCGACGGGAGACGGTGAGCTACCCGCTCACGGTCACGGTGAACCCGGCCAGCGCAGGTAGCGGGACGGTGAGCGGCGGTGGGACGTATCCGGCAGGAGCGACGGTCACACTGACGGCGACGCCCGACGGTTTCGACACCTTCACCGGCTGGACACCGACGCCTTGTGCCGCGAGTTTCACCCTGCCCGCGCAAGCGCTGACCTGCACCGCAACTTTCGGGCCGCCGGTGATCGGGCTGGTCACGCTGAGGACGGCCGGCGATGGCGCGGGTACGGTGAATGGCGGTGGCGAGTATTTCGTCGGGGAAACGGTCAGCCTCCGCGCCCAGCCGAACGTGACCAGTGATTTCGTGAACTGGAGTCCTGCGCCCTGTGCGACAGCGTTCACCCTGTCGTCTGGGGACGATTTGACGTGTATTGCGACCTTCGCCAGCCGTCTGCGCCGCCTGGAGATTCGCCTGGCCGGGGATGGGCGTGGTGCGGTGAGCAACAGCGCCGGGGATTATGAACCGGGAACCACCATTACCCTGACCGCGACCCCCGAAGCCGGCAGCCAGTTTGTTGGCTGGAGTCCCGCCCCCTGCGCGGCAGAATTCGCGATGCCGGAAGACGATCTCACCTGCACCGCCACCTTCACGGCAGGCGGCCCGGCGGCGGCGCTGGTTCAACACTACTACCAGGCGATTCTCGGGCGCGCGGCGGATGACGACGGCGCGGCCTACTGGCAAGGCGAAGTGGCGCGGGCCATTGAATTAGGCATTGATCCGCAGGAAGCCCTGCGCGTCATGGCCGGACAATTCTTCGCCAGCGCTGAATACCAAAACCGGCAACCCAATGATACCCAGTTTGTCACCGATCTCTACCGCACCTTCTTTAACCGGGAACCGGACGACGACGGCCTGAGCTACTGGCTCGGTCAGATCCGCGCCGGGTTACCGCGTAACATCGTCCTCTACCAGTTCCTGTTTTCGCCTGAATTCACCACGTACATGCAAGAACAGTTTGGCCCGGCGACCAGCCGCGCCGAAGTAGCGACCATCGTCGATTTCTACCGGGGCCTGCTCGGACGCTTGCCGGATAACGACGGCTTTGCCTATTGGCTGGCGCAATTTCGCACCGCCCAATGTCAGGGCGCAGCCGCGATCAATGCCACAGTCGAAGCCATCTCCCACCAGTTCATCAACCTTCCTGAATACCGAGATCGGCAACGCACCGACAGCGAATACCTGCAAGACCTGTATGGCGCTTTTCTGCGCCGGGGCGCGGATTGGGCTGGATTCGATTACTGGCAGGAGCAGCTGGCGCGCGGCGTGCAGACCCGTGAACAAATACGGCAAGCCTTTATTGTGACGCCTGAATTTCAGGGACGGGTGCAGCAGGTGATTGAGCAAGGCTGTTGGAATCCGAACGTCACGAAATTCATTCAGATCAGCGCGGGCAGTGCTCACACCTGCGGGGTGCGGACCGACGGCACCGTCGCCTGCTGGGGGTCTGACGGTTCCGGCCAAGCCACGCCGCCGGCTGGCATCTTTATCCAGGTCAGCGCGGGTGGGTCTCACACCTGCGGGGTCAAGACCAACGGCACGGTCACCTGCTGGGGTGATAACGAGCGCGGCCAAGCCGCACCGCCAGTCGGTACCTTCACCCAGGTCAGTGCCGGCTATGATCACACTTGCGGGGTAGAGATCGACGGTACCATCGTCTGCTGGGGAAGTGATGATGACGGCCAAGCCACGCCGCCAGCCGGTACCTTCACCCAAGTCAGTACCGGCTATGATCACACTTGTGGGGTAGAGATCGACGGTACCATCGTCTGCTGGGGAAGTGATGATAACGGCCAAGCCACACCGCCGGCCGGTACCTTTACCCAGGTCGGTGCGGGGTATGGCTATACCTGTGCAATAAAGACTGACAGTACCGTCACGTGTTGGGGGGATAATTTTTTCGGCCAAGCCACGCCGCTAGCCGGGACTTTTATCCAGATCAGCGCTGGCGTTTTCTATACTTGCGGGGTGCAGACCGATGGTACCACCGTCTGTTGGGGGGATGACTGGGCCGGCCAAGCCACGCCACCGGCTGGGACCTTCACTTGGGTTAGCGCCGGAGCGAGTCATACTTGCGGACTCCAGAGCAGCGGCGTGGTCGCTTGCTGGGGAGATAACCAATACGACAAAGCTACACCACCCGAGGGAGTCTCTTATTTACTCCTGGGTGTAGCGGTGACCGGACGGGGCGTGGTACAGAGTGATCCTAACGGTATCGCGTGTGGAACGGCTTGTCATGCAGGCTATGCCGCCTACATGGTCATCACGCTAACTGCGATCTCTACCGATGATACCCGCTTCGTGCGTTGGGAGGGTGGCTGTCAAGGTGTCTCGCCAACTTGCACGGTGACTATGAGCCAAACCCAAACAGTCACAGCGATTTTCACGAGCGCTTCCAATAGCCCCTACGCTCAGGTCAGTGCGGGCGGATCTTACGTTTGTGGAGTTAAGACTGACGGTGCAGTAGCCTGCTGGGGGGCTAATAGGGACGGTACAGCTACACCGCCGAATGGAACCTTCACCCAAGTCAGCGCAGGCGTGTCTCACACCTGCGGGATCAGAACTGACGGCACGGTTGCCTGCTGGGGGCGGAATAATGACGCCGAAGCCATGCCGCCGATTGGGACCTTCACCAAGGTCAGCGCGGGTGGGTCTCATACTTGCGGGATCAAGACCGACGGCACCGTCACCTGCTGGGGGTATAACCATGACGGCCAAGCCACGCCGCCGAATGGAACCTTCACCCAAGTCAGCGCAGGCGTGTCTCACACCTGCGGGATCAGAACTGACGGCACGGTTGCCTGCTGGGGGCGGAATAATGACGCCGAAGCCATGCCGCCAAGTGGAACCTTCGCCCAGGTCAGCGCAGGCTGGGCTTACACCTGCGGGGTGCAGACCGACGGTGCGGTCGCTTGCTGGGGAGCCAATGGGGACGGCGAAGCCACGCCGCCGAATGGAACCGGAACCTTCACCCAAGTCAGCGCGGGCGATTATCACACCTGTGGGGTGCAGACCGATGGCACGGTCGAATGCTGGGGAAATAACAGGTCTGGCCAAGCCACGCCGCCGGCCGGGACCTTCACCCAAGTCAGCACAGGCTGGGGGCACACCTGCGGCGTGAGTACTGACGGTGTAGTCGCCTGCTGGGGGGATAACGAGTATGGCCAAGCCACGCCGCCGGATGGAGTGAATTACCAGTTTCTACAGGTCGAGGTAACTGGACACGGGACAGTGCAGAGTCTCACAACGGGAATAGCATGTGGGACGGATTGTGGTGAGCAATACTTACCCGATACAGAAGTAATCCTGTCAGCGCTTCCGGCAAAGGGAGCGCGCTTCAGTCGTTGGGAGGGTGCCTGTTCGGAGAGTACCTCTACCTGTACAGTAACGATGAGCGACGCTCAAACGGTCTCTGCGGTCTTTGTCAATCCCTCTACAAGTACCTTCACCCAGGTCAGTGCGGGCGGCTCTCACACCTGCGGCGTGCGGACCAACGATACGGTCACCTGCTGGGGGGATAACGATTATGGCCAAGCCACGCCGCCGGATGGGACCTTCACTCAGGTCAGCGCAGGCAGTTTTCACACCTGCGGGGTGCAGACCGACGGCACCGTCGCCTGTTGGGGGGCTAATGGGGATGGCCAAGCCATGCGCCCCGCAGGGACTTTCACCCAGGTCAGCGCAGGTCAGAATCACACCTGCGGGGTGCAGAGCGATGGTTTTGTAGTGTGTTGGGGGAGTGATGAGGACGGGGAAAGCACGCCGCCGTGACCGGAATCCCCCCCGGCCCCCCTTTTTCAAAGGGGGGAGATAGGAAGGGAGATTTTGCAGGTGATCGTCGAGGTGCAATATCAGCCGGATGACGCGCTTTATGGACGCTTGTTTGCTGAACTGTTTCTCTACCTGTATCGCGCCACGCCGCCCCGAAACTGGCAAGTGATCGTCTCTACCCCGACCGGAGCGTCGAACAGCTCGACGAACGCTATGCCTCGTTATTGACGCTCCCGGAAGTGCATCGCATCTATCTCGAAGATTGGCGGGAGCGACCGGCGCACACCCTGGAACAGGCGCTCCTGCAATTGCTGGTGATCGAATCGGCGGCGCTGGAACCGGCAGCGACCCGATTGGCGCAGCAGTTGCGCGCACCCGGAGTGCCGAGCGCCTTGCCCGTTACGGGATGGCTGGATTTGATCGAAACGATCCTGGTCTACCGATTACCCCAACTGACTCGACAGGAGATTCAAACCATGCTGGGTTTAACGGAAATCAATCTCAAACAAAGCCGGTTTTACCAGGAAGTGTTCGCCGAGGGCGAAATTCAGGGGGAAGCCAAGGGGGAAGCCAAGGGCAAAACCGAGGGCAAAGCTGAATCTCTCAAGCGCCTGCTCACCCGCCGTTTTGGCCGATTACCCAAGTGGGCGATCACGCACATCGACGCGGCGGTGGAGACGCAACTGGATGGATGGCTGGATGCAATTCTTGACGCCGCCACACTGGAAGAAGTGATCGGACCGCGTCCGCCGCGCCGCCGGGCGAAATCTCCCTGAATGACCAAACGACCCCGACCCCAAAAAACCGGTCGCATCCGGCGTAAAACGGCGAAGGCGCGTCAACACCTGGCGCAGCCGCATGATTCCGGCTACAAGCTGCTGTTCTCGCATCCCGAGATGGTGGCTGATTTGCTCACCGGCTTCGTCAATGAAAACTGGGTTAAAGAGCTGGACTTCACCACCCTGGAGAAGCAATCAGGCAGCTACGTCAGCGACGATTTGCGCCCCAGAGCCGATGACGTGGTCTGGCGCGTGCGTTGGCGGGAGCGCTGGCTGTATGTCTATCTGCTGCTGGAATTCCAGTCCGACGTCGATCCGTTCATGGCGGTGCGGTTGCTAGTCTACGTTGGGATGCTCTACCAGGACTTGATCCGCACGAAGCAACTCACCGACGAGGGACAATTACCGCCGGTGCTGCCGTTGGTGTTGTATAACGGCCAACCGTGCTGGACCGCCAAGACGGAGGTCAATGATTTAATCGTCCCGCCGCCGGTCGGTCTGGAACGCTATCAACCCCGATTGCAATATCTGCTGCTGGAAGAGAACCGTTACCCGCCCGAGATCCTGGCCCCCTTGCACAATCTGGCGGCGGCGTTGTTCCAACTGGAAAACAGCCGGAGACCGGAAGATTTGCAAGCGGTCATTGAACGCCTGATCGACTGGTTACACGCCCCGGAACAGGTCAGTTTGCGCCGGGCGTTTGCCGTCTGGTTGCGGGATGTGTTACTGCCGGCGCGAGTGCCCGGAGTACGAATTGAAGCGATGTCGGAACTGAACGAGGTGCGAAATATGTTAGCGGAACGAGTCATCGAGTGGACCCGAGAATGGGAGCGGCAAGGCATGGAGAAAGGCATGGAGAAAGGCATGGAGAAAGGCATGGAGAAAGGCATGGAGAAAGGCATGGAGAAAGGCATGGAGAAAGGCATGGAGAAAGGCATGGAGAAAGGTCGTCAGGAGGGAGAATCATTGATTCTACAGCGCTTGTTGACGTTGAAATTCGGACCGCTGGATGAAGCGACCCAAGCGCGTTTGGCGGCGGCGGACAGCACAACGTTGTTGACTTGGAGTGAGCGGGTGTTGACGGCGAGTCATTTGGCGGACGTTTTCGCCGAAACACCGGTGCAGCGAATAGGTTGAATTGGAGGCTGGCGGGTAGCGGCCAGCACTCCCCATCAGCCATATCGGTCAGCGTGAATTGATATAATCTTTATATCTTCACTCCCAGCCCGCAAGGATTCCAACCGTGACCGACTCGCTGACCCCATTGCAAAAGGCAACCCTGGCCATCAAGCGCCTGCGTCAGCGTGTGGATATGTTGGAATCCGCCGCCCGCCAACCCATCGCCGTGATCGGTCTGGCCTGCAAGCTGCCGGGTGGCGAGGACCCCGAGGCGTTCTGGCGGTTTCTGGAAGCCGGGAATGACGGGACCCGCGAGATTCCCGCTGATCGCTGGGATGTCGATCGCTTCTACGATCCTCAACCGGGTGTTCCCAGCAAGATGTACACCCGGCGTGGGGGATTCGTCAGCGAGGTGGATCAGTTCGATCCGCAGTTCTTTCGCATCGCACCGCGTGAAGCGGTCGGGATCGATCCGCAACAGCGCTTGTTGCTGGAAACCGTCTGGCAGGCGCTGGAGGACGCCGGGTTAATCCCCGAGCGATTGGTCGGCAGCGATACCGGCGTGTTCCTTGGGATCAGCACCAACGATTACGGTCAGATTCTCAGTCAATCAGCGCAATCGTCGTCAAACAACGCCCAGGCCGGAGCTGGCAACGCCGCCAGCGTCGCCTCTGGGCGCATTTCCTACACCTTCGGCTTCCAGGGACCGTGCATGGCGATTGACACCGCCTGCTCCTCGTCCATGGTCGCGGCTCACCTGGCGGTGCGCGCCCTGCGGCAGCGGGAATGCGCGATTGCTTTGGTCGCCGGCGTCAATTTGATGTTGTCGCCGGAAATTACGATTAACTTCTGTCAGGGCCGGATGTTGTCGCCCGATGGCCGTTGCAAAACTTTTGACGCTGCCGCCGATGGTTATGCGCGTGGCGAAGGTTGCGGGGTCTTGGTGTTGAAGCGGTTGTCCGACGCCCAGGCGGACGGCGACCGGGTGCTGGCGGTGATTCGCGGCAGCGCAGTGAATCAGGACGGTCGTTCTTCCGGCCTGACCGCGCCCAATGGCCGTGCGCAAGTCATGGTCATTCGCAAGGCGCTGGAAGACGCCAGGCTGGAGCCAGGCGTTGTGTCCTACGTCGAGGCGCATGGCACCGGCACCGCCCTGGGCGACCCCATCGAAATGCAGGCGCTGGCCGAGGTGTTCGCCGCCGGTCGCCCAACGCAGGAACCGCTGGTGGTGGGATCGGTGAAGACCAACATTGGCCATCTGGAAGCCGCTGCCGGCGTTTCTTCGCTGATCAAGGTGGTTCAGGCGTTGCGTCACCAGCGTATTCCGGCTCACCGCAATTTCACCACGCTGAACCCACATATCACGCTGGACGGCTTTCCGATAGAAATCCCGACCGTCACCCGCGACTGGACGCCCATTCATGACCGCCGCATCGCCGGGGTTAGCTCCTTCGGTTTCAGCGGCACGAATGTTCATATCGTGCTGGAGGAAGCGCCGCCGCCTTCCTCAACTCCAACCTCTCTCCCACGCAGGGACGAGAGAGGCACTCTGTTCTGTCTTTCGGCTCGGGAACCCGAGGCGTTGACCGAACTGGCGGGCCGCGCCGCAATTCATCTACAAAACAGCGCCGAACTCTGGTCAGATTTGTGCCATGCCTCACGCGTAGGCCGCACAGCCTTTACTCATCGCCTGGCGCTGGTTGCCGAGAGCGCCGCTGAGGCCAGCGCCTCGTTGACGGCGCTGGCTACTGGTGAAACGCCGTCAGACATCGCGCTGGGTCAGGCTAGTCATCAGCCGCCGGGCATTGCTTTCCTGTTTACCGGTCAAGGCGCGCGGGGCGGTCGTTCCTGTCGTCAGCTTTACGAGAGCGAGCCGCGTGTCCGGCACGTGCTGGATCGTTGCGCCGCCCTGCTTGGCGATCAGTTGGAATATCCCTTGCTGGGTGTGCTGTTCGACGAAGACCAGGGACTGCTGGCGCGCACTGATCTGGCGCAACCGGCGCTGTTTGCCCTGGAAATGGCGCTGGTGGCGTTGTGGCGCAGTTGGGGCGTGGAGCCTCGGGCGGTGCTGGGTCACAGCGTCGGCGAACTGGCGGCGGCTTGTACGGCAGGCGTTTTCGATCTGGAATCGGGCCTCCAATTCGCAACAGAACGCGGTCGATTGATGCAGGCTCTGCCGGAAGGCGGGGCCATGATAGCGATTCTGGCGGATGCGGATACCGTCTATCAGGCGGTCGATGAGCAAGGCGGAGGTCAGGTTTCAGTCGCCGCCGAAAATGGGCCGACAGCGACGGTGATTGCCGGGCAGCGCGCGGCGGTGGAACGGGTGGCGGCGGCGCTGGCGAAAGAGGGCATCGACAGCCGACCTCTGGCGGTTACCCGCGCTTTCCATTCGCCGTTGATCGAACCCTGCCTGGATGCGCTGGAGCGAGCGGCGGCGGCAACGCCTCATACCGAAGCGCGCATTGACATCATCGCCAATGTTACCGCTGAGCCAACCCGGCGGTTTGATGCGGCCTACTGGCGTCGGCAGGCCCGCTATCCGGTGCGCTTCGCCGATGGTCTGCGCACGCTGGCCGGATTGGGTTGCACGTTGTTCATCGAGATCGGCCCCGAACCGATGTTGAGCATTCTCGGCCAGCGTTCCGGCGCTTCGGGAGACTGGCTGCCCTCGCTGCGGCGCAATACAGCGAACGGGCGCGCCCTGTTAGACAGCCTGGGGCGACTGTGGGTCGCTGGCGCGCGGCTTGACTGGCGGGCGATGGAAGGCGATCAGCATTACGCCAAAGCCACTTTGCCGACTTACCCCTTTCAGCGTCAGCGCTATTGGCCGGATTTGGCGCCAGCGACAAAAGCGTCGACGAGGAGTTGGCATCGCAGTGATGAACTATCGCCGCCGATTCATCCCCTGCTGGCCCGTCGCCTGCGTCTGCCTCAGTCCGCCGAGTCTCGTTTCGAGACCTGGATGACCGTTGACCGCCTGCCGTTTTTGAGCGATCACCAGGTTTATGGAATGCCGGTGTTTCCAGCCGCTGGATTCCTGGAGATGGCCCTGGCCGCTGGCCATGAGTTGTTGCCTGGAACGGTCGAAATCCCCCCTCACCCCCCTTTGACAAAGGGGGGGATTGGGACTATTCAGGTCGAAGACCTGGATTTGCTGGCCCCGCTGCGTCTGGATGAAAACTCCGGGGCGTGGATACAACTGTTAGCTATTCCCAGTCCTGACGAGACGTTGGCGATTCACATCTTTCATTGTGCCGATGAAGCTGCGCCGGTGAAACTGGTTTCCGGGCGTTTGCGGCGAATGGGCGCTTTGCCGTCCGCTACGCCGGTTGATCTGGAGTCGCTGCGCCAGCAGTGGACGCAAGCGCCGGTTGCCGATTTCTACGCCGGATTCCAGCAGCGCAACCTGGACTACGGCCCAAGTTTCCGGGGTGTTCTCCGCCTGTGGCGCGGCGCTGGCGCGGCGCTGGCCGAAGTCGCGGCGCCTCCTGCGCTCCACACGGATTTGAGCGCCTATCAACTGCATCCGGCGTTGCTGGACGCCGCTTTGCAAGTGTTAGCGGCGGCGTTGCCGGTGACACCGGAGGGGACGGCTTGGTTACCGATGCGCATCGAACGCTATCGACTGAACCGGCCCGCCTTGGAGCGTTGCTGGTGCCTGGCCCAAGCCAAAGCCGATGGCGATACGGTGCAGGGCGGGGTCACCTTGCTGGACGAACAGGGTGAGGAATTGGCGCGGGTTGAGGGTTTGATCTTGGCGCGCGTGACCCAGGCAAAGTTGTTGAGCGCCGCCCGGCATTTGCCTCGGGACTGGCTTTATGAGATTCACTGGCCCACCGCGCCTTTGCTAGAAGGGTTGCCCGGCCCGGATTTTCTCCCGTCGATCAAAACCCAGATCGACCGGTTGACGCCGCTGGCGGAGACGTTAGCTCAAGAGCAGGGCTTGGCGGTTTACGCCGAACTCGAACCCGCGCTGGATCGGTTGAGCATCGCCTATATCCTGGCGGCGTTCGCTGAATTGGGGGCTGATTTCAGTCCGGGCCAGCGCTTCACCGTCAACGGTTTGGCTGAAGAACTTGAGATTGCCGATATTCACTGGCGGTTGTTTGAGCGCTTGCTGGATATGCTGGCCGAGGAGGGATTGTTGGAACGCGATCATGCCTTGTGGCGGGTCGTGCAAATGATGCAACCCGCTGATGCGAAATCCCCCCTCACCCCCCTTTGGAAAAGGGGGGATTTTGATGCCGAATGCGCGGCGTTGCTGGAGCGATTCCCGGCCTGCGCCGCTGAATTGGGATTATTGCGTCGATGCGGGGCGCAACTGGCGGCAGTGCTGCGCGGTGAGGTTGATGCCTTGTCGCTGCTGTTTGGGGAGCATTCAAGCGCCGGTGAACTCTATGGCGAATCGCCTTATGCGCGAGTGGTCAACCACCTGCTGGCGGATGCGGTAGCGGCAATGGCGGTGCAGCAACCTTCGGGGCGCTGTCTGCGCGTATTGGAGATCGGCGCGGGCACCGGCGGGACGACTCAGGCAGTATTGCCAAGTCTGCTCCCGAACGCTGCGGAGTATGTATTCACCGATGTCTCGTCCTGGTTCACAACCCAGGCTGCAACCGCCTTTGCAGCGTTCCCGTTCATGACCTTCCACACCCTGGATATCGAACAGGAACCCACCGCGCAAGGTTTCGCCAGCGCGCGTTACGACCTGATCCTGGCCGCGAATGTCCTGCACGCCACCCGCGATTTGCGGCAAAGTCTGAGTCACATTCTCAACCTGCTGGCGCCCGGCGGGCAATTGCTGTTGCTGGAAAGCACTGCCCGGCGGCGCTGGGTCGATCTGGTGTTCGGCTTGACCGAAGGCTGGTGGCGCTTTACCGACACGGATTTGCGGCCCGATCATCCGCTGCTGGATCGCCAGGGCTGGCTGGATTTGTTGCCCACCTGTGGTTTTGCCCAGGCTGCGGCATTACCCGGCGGTGAATTGATTCTGGCCGAAGCGCCAGCAGCGAAGGGTACTGACGCAGGCGATTGGCTTCTGCTCACTGATCGAAGCGGAGTGGGCGAGGCATTGGCCGACCGTCTGGAGACGCAGGGCGCGCATTGCCGACTGCTGGCGGAGGAAGAGGATGAAATTCTCGACGAAACGCTGGTTTCCCGGAACTGGCGCGGTGTGATTCATCTCCGCGCCCTGGATACTCCAGTTCCTGAGCCTGCCACCGGCTCTCGGCTGGATGAGCAGCGTCGGCTGTGCGCTTCCGCTCTGCGTCTGGCGCAAGGTTTGCTCGACCGATCGGAACCGGCCCGGTTATGGCTGGTGACTCCGGGGGTTGCGCAATTTGCAGAGGGATCGCCGATGACGGTTGCACCGGCTTCCCTGTGGGGACTGGGGCGCACGATTGCGTTGGAGCATCCCGAGCTGCGCTGCACCCGGATTGACCTGGACGCCGCCTCTCATCTCCCCCCTTTGGAAGACGCCACCTCTCATCTCCCCCCTTTGGAAGACGCCACCTCCCATCTCCCCCCTTTGGAAGACGCCACCTCCTATCTCCCCCCTTTGGAAAAGGGGGGTCGGGGGGGATTCCTCACGGACAGTGCGACGCAAATCCCCCCTAACCCCCCTTTATTAAAGGGGGAGACTGTTCTGGTCGACGCCTTGTTCGCCGAGATTTGGGCTGGCAGTGGTGAAGATCAGGTAGCGCTTTCGCCAACTGGTCGCCGCGTGGCTCGATTAGGTCGTCGGACAAACCGGGAGCAATCACTCACTACGCCGGAAATTCGCCCTGATGCGACTTATCTGATCACCGGCGGTTTGGGTGGTCTGGGTTTGGCGGTCGCGGACTGGCTGGTCGCGCAGGGCGCTCGCACACTGGCGCTGGTAGGACGCAGCGCCCCGGATGAAGCCGCCCGGCAAACGATCACTCGGCTGGAACAAGCGGGAGCACACGTGTGGACGCCCCAGGTCGATGTGGCTGATGGTTCGGCGATGGAAGCGCTGTTTGCCGAATTGCAACAGGACTGGCTGCCGTTGGCCGGAATCATTCACGCTGCGGGCGCTTTGGACGATGCGGCGTTGCGCGATCAGGACTGGGCGCATTTCGAGCGAGTTATGGCGGCCAAGATCGATGGCGCATGGCATTTGCATCGGTTGGCCTTGGATCATCCTGTGGATTTCTTCGTGCTGTTCGCTTCGATGGCTGGCGTACTCGGTTCAACGGGGCAGGCCAATCATGCCGCCGCCAGCGCTTGGCTGGACGCTTTCGCCCAGGCCCGCCAGGCGCAAGGGCAACCGGCGATCAGTCTGGACTGGGGTGCGTGGCGAGACATCGGCGCGGCGGCGCGGCGCGGGGTGGAAAGGCAGATGCAGCGCATCGGCATCGGCGCGATGATGCCGGAACAGGGATTAGCGATTTTCGAATGGGCGTTGACTGAACAACCGGCGCAAGCCGTCGTGTTGCCCGAAGTGAACTGGCCGCAATTGCTGGCGCAGTTCCCAGAATCGGCCCATCCACCCTTTTTCGCCGGCTTTGAAAAAACCGTGGCGATTCAGTCAACCGCCGTGGCGGAGCAAGCGCCCGTCGTTACCACCGACCTGCCAACCCGGTTGCGCCAGGCGGATGCGACAGAACGGCTGAGCCTGCTGCAAACCTTCCTGGCAACGCGGGTCGCGGAAGTGATTGGCTTGAGTCGTCCACCGAAATTGGAGACGCCGCTGCCGGAACTGGGCTTCGATTCGTTGATGGCGGTGGAGCTGAAAAACCGGGTCAAGACCGCGCTTGGCATCGAATTACCGGTGCGCGCCATTCTGGAAGGGGCCAGCGTCGGACAACTGGCCGATCTGCTGTTGGCCAACCTAGACCTAACCGCGCCGGTTGCCGCGCCCGCTGAATTGATTCAGCCGGACCCAGCGCATCGTTACGAACCCTTCCCGCTGACCGATATTCAGCAAGCCTACTGGGTAGGCCGGGGACCGGGGATGGAGTTGGGCGGCATCGGTTGCCACCTCTACACCGAGATGGATGGCTATGATCTACCGCTCGAACAGTTCCAGGATTCCTGGCGGCGGCTGGTGGCGCGGCACGATATGCTGCGGGCAGTAGTCGCCGGGGACGGGCAGCAACGCATTCTGACGCAGGTTCCGCTTTATGAAATTCCGGTGCTGGATTTACGTGACCTACCCGAGGCCGAACGGGAGACGCAGTTAACCCGCTTGCGTGGCGGGTTGTCGCATCGGGTTTTCGACGCTACCCAATGGCCGCTGTTCGACATCCGGGCGACCCATATCGATGAGCATCGCACCCGTCTGCATCTGGGCTTCGATCTGCTGGTGCTGGACGCCGCCAGCATTTTCCAGTTGCGCGAGGAATGGGTGCGGCTCGCCGCTGATCCAGCGCTGGAACTGCCGCCGTTGGAATTGTCCTTCCGCGATGTGGTGCTGGCAGAAGTGGCTCAACGCGAGAGTGAGAGTTACCACCGGGCCGAACATTACTGGCTGGAGCGACTACCCGATCTACCCGGCGGACCGGAATTGCCGTTGCTGCGCGATCCGGCCAGCCTGACGCACCCGCATTTTGTCCGCCGCTTACAGCGGCTGGATCAGGCCGAGTGGTCTGCTTTGCGCGCGCGCGCCCAGCAGTTGGGACTGACTCCGTCCGGTCTGCTGTGCGCCGCCTACGCCGATGTGCTGGCCGCCTGGAGTCGCCACCCTCGATTCTGCATTACCCTGACCCTGTTCAATCGCCCGGCGCTGCATCCTGAAATCATGCAGATTATCGGCGATTTCACCTCAACCATTCTCTTGGAGTTTGATGGGTCCGCGCCGAATTTCGCTGAGCGCGCGCGTACTTTGCAGAAACGCTTGGCTGCGGACCTGGATCACGGCGCGTTCAGCGGCGTCCAGGTGATGCGCGAACAGGCCCGGCGGCAGGGCGGGCAGGTTTCGGCGGTGCCAGTGGTTTTCACCAGCGCCCTGGGTTTGGACGCCGGTCAACCTGGCGATTCCGCCTGGGAAGGACTAGGCGAAATGGTGTACAGCGTCGCGCAAACCCCGCAAGTGTTGATCGATCATCAGGTTTCGGAACAGGACGTCGGTTTGCTGTTCACTTGGGACGTGGTGGAAGCGGTATTTGCGCCGGGCGTAGCCAGCCGGATGTTCGACGCCTATTGCGGACTGTTGCGGGAACTGGCCCGCGACGAAGCCGCCTGGAATGCGCCCATCGCCTATTGGTTGCCTGCCGTGGAATTCGCCGAGCGCCAACAGGCTAATCAAACCACTGTGCCTATCCCGGAAGGGTTGCTGCACAGTCCTTTTGTGGCCCAAGCGCTGGCTTACGGTGAACGGGAAGCGCTGGTCGACGGCGACCGCCGCCTGAACTATGCCGAGCTATTGGGTCGCGCTGGCGGCGTAGCCGTAGCCCTGCAAACTCGCGGAGTGCAGCCCGGTGAACTGGTGGCGGCGGTGATGCCCAAAGGCTGGCGGCAAGTGGCGGCGGTGCTGGGTATTCTGGCTTCGGGTGCGGCTTATCTGCCCATTGACGCCGCCCTGCCGGAGGAACGCCGCCGTTATCTGCTGGCCCACGGTGAAGTCCGCATCGCTCTAACCGACCCGGCGTTGCGTCTGGACTGGCCGGATGAAGTCGAGCCGCTGATCGTGGACGATCAGCCGCCCGCGCCATTGCCAATGTGCGACGCAACGCCCGACGATCTGGCTTATGTAATTTATACCTCCGGTTCCACTGGTCAGCCCAAGGGCGTGATGATGGAGCATCGCGCGGTCTTAAACACCGTGTTGGACATCAACCAGCGGTTCAAGGTGAGCGCCGAAGATCGGGTCTTGGCCCTGTCTTCGCTCAGCTTCGATCTGTCGGTGTACGACGTGTTCGGCGTACTGGGGGCGGGCGGCGCGTTGATCTTCCCTGGCGCAGACGCCGCCCGCGACCCGCAGCGCTGGCGACAACTGATCGTCGATGAAGGCGTCACCTTGTGGAACACGGTGCCGGCGCTGATGGCCATGCTTTGCGAGTACGGGCAACCGCTGGGCGAGCGCCTGCGCCTGGTGCTGTTGTCCGGCGACTGGATTCCCCTGGGTTTGCCCGCGCGAATTCAAGCCTTGGCGCCCCAAGCCCACACCATCAGCTTGGGCGGCGCGACCGAAGCGGCGATCTGGTCGATTCATCATCCCATCGAAACGGTAGACCCGCAGTGGCGCAGCATCCCCTATGGCCGACCGCTGGAGAATCAATCATTCCATGTGCTCAACGATCGGCTGGAACCCTGTCCGGTATGGGTCACCGGCGAACTTTATATCGGTGGCATCGGGTTAGCCCGAGGTTACTGGCGCGATCCCGAGCAAACCGCGCGGCGCTTTATCCAGCATCCGGAAACCGGCGAACGTTTTTACGCTACCGGCGATCTGGGGCGCTATCTCCCCGGCGGTGACATTGAGTTTCTCGGGCGCGAAGACTTTCAGGTCAAGGTTGGCGGTCACCGGATTGAACTGGGCGAAATCGAAGCTACGCTGGACCGTCATCCGGGGGTGCGGCAGGCGGCAGCCACGGTGCTGGGAGAAGCGCGCGGCGACCGGCGGTTAGCGGCTTTTGTCGTTCCCGAAGTCGCGGACGCCGCCTCAGTCGATCCGCCGCTCCCGTGGGCGGCGATGCGAGATGCCGGTCACGACCGCGCCCAAATGGTCGCTCAGGCGTTCGAGACCGCTGATTTCGCATTAGTACGCGACCGATTGGAGCAGTTCTATCGTGACGCCGTCAGTTCCGCTTTGCAACGCCTGGGCGCTTTCCGGGAAACAGGTCGAATCGCGCGTCCTGACGAAGTGTTGCAAGAGTGCGATATGGAGCCGCGCTATCAGCATTGGCTGCAACGGGCGTTGGAAGCGTTGACCGCCCACGGTCAACTGGAAGCAACCGGCGACGGCTTCCACCGCGTAGCCGCTTGGCCGGAATCCGCGCCGACGCTAGATGAGGTCCGCGCTATGGATCGCTTCGGCTTCGGTCAAGACGATTTTGCCCTGCTCGAACAAGTGGTCGCCGCGTTGCCGGATTTGCTGACCGGACGCCAGCACTCCGCCGCGATTTACACCGCCCGAGAAACGCCGGGCATCTACGACACGCTGTTCCAGTTCACTCTGCCGGTCGTAGGCGACATCGTCGCTGCGCTGGCCAATGAGCACCCCCGCTTGCGGATTCTTGAAGTGGGCGCGGGTCTAGGCGCGACGACTCGGGCCGTGCTGGATCGCCTGTCGCCGGAAACGGTTGAATACATCTTTACCGACATCAGCCGCTATTTCCTGGAAGCGGGCCGTCAGGCGTTCGCCGATTGCCGTTTTATGCGCTTTGCCCTGCTCGATTTGGAAAAGCCGCCGGAAGACCAGGGGATGACCCGGCATGGCTTCGATCTGGCCATTGCGGGCAGCGTGATCCACGCGACTCGCGATATCGCCGAAAGCCTGCGTCATCTTCGGCAACTACTGGCGCCCGGCGGCGCCTTGTTGCTGGTGGAAGAAACCCGCTTCCATCCCTGGTATGACCTGAGCATGGGTTTGCAACAGGGTTTTGACCGCTTTGAAGACCGCCAGCGGCGGCGGCGTCATCCGTTGCTCTCGCGTCAAGGCTGGCTGGACGCGCTGGCGGAAACCGGTTTTGAGCAGAGCGAAGCCTTCGCGGTTGAAGGCGGCATCGCCGATGCGCTGGGTTTGGAGGTCTTCCTAGCCCGCGCGCCGGAAGCCGCACCGCCGCTAACCGTGGAAGCATTGACCGCTTTCCTGCGCGAACAACTGCCAACCGCGCTCGTACCCACGGAAATGGTTTTGCTGTCGGCCTTGCCGCTGACCGCCAATGGCAAAGTGGATCGCAACGCCCTGGCGGAATACGCTGATCCGTCGGCCCGCCGCGCCGGGAATGCCCCGGAATCGGTCCTGGAGAAAAAAGTGGCGGCGATTTTCGCCGAATTGACCGGCGCGGAACAGGTCAACCGTGAAGACAGTTTCTTTGCCCTGGGCGGCAGTTCGCTGGCGATGGTGCAATTGCATAATCGACTGCGCCAGGGACTGGGTGCGGAACTGGAAGTCGCGCAACTGTTCCGTAATCCCACCGTCGCGGAAATCGCCGCCTTGGTGGAGCGCACTGCGCCAATCGTAGCCCCGGCTGCCGACGCCATGATCACGCTGCGGAGCGGACCGGAAACACCGCTGTTCATCGTGCCTGGGGTTCTGGCTGCGCCCTATTATCTGAACGCGCTGGCCGAGCGTCTTGGGCCTGCAAGAGGACTTTACACCTTCCAGGCGCCCGGTCTGGACGGCGGGTTGCCGCTGGAGCGCATCGAGGATCAGGCCGCTTACTATCTGCGTTCAGTGCGCCACACTCAACCACAGGGTCCCTACCAGATTGTGGGCCACTCCTACGGTGGTTATGTCGCTTACGAGATGGCCCGACAGTTAATGCAAGCGGGCGAGAGGGTGGGTTTGCTGGTTCTGCTCGACACCGTTGTGGTGCGCTCCCGTCTGGAAGCCTTCCAGATCGACGACATCGCCCTGGATTCCATCGTTCGCGCGCTTTACGCTTTGTATGAGCCGCATCTTGAATCCTATGCGGCATTGTGTGAGCGTCCGCTTCGAGAACGGTTGGAGCGGGTGATGGAACGACTCCGGGAGCGGCGACTGATCGCCGATGGCGTATCCATAGACGGGATATTGCGGGTGTTCAAGACCAATTTCAAGGCGATGGCCGACTATCAACCGCAACGCTATATGGGTGTTTTGACCCTGGTGCGGAGCGAGGGCGGATTTCCCGAGGAGTTCCTGGAGCATGAAAGCGGCGAATCGCTGGCCGATCCCGCCCTGGGCTGGACTACGCTCTGTGAGCATCCCATACAAGTGCTGGAGATTTCCGGCGATCACCTGCAGATGATGAACCCGCCCCATATTGATCATTTGGCGGAAACCTTGACAAGACTAATGATCAGAGACCTCGATGTTAGATGAAGAATGGATACCGACCCCGCTACTTTGGAAAGAAGAGCGCCCAACGGTTGAGATCGTCGAACTGCCGAAGGAACCGCGTTTTGCCTCGCTGCGGGTGCTGAGCCGCTTTGCGCATTTCCTCTTGATCAGATGGTGGCTGCGTCTGATTCGTCGTTATGATAAGGATGCGTCGGCGGTGCGTCTGCGCCGGGTGTTTGAAAGTCTGGGCGGTTTATGGATCAAGCTCGGACAGCTTTTATCGTTGCGCACCGATATTTTTTCCGAAGCGATCTGCCGTGAATTGTCAAAACTGCAATACCGGGCGCAGGGTTTTCCAACCCGGTGGGTTTACGAGACGCTTCATGCTGAACTGGGCGAGGATTTAGGGCTGATTTTTGAAAGCTTCGAGGAGTTGCCGCTGGCGGCTGCGTCGGTCAGCCAGGTGCATCTGGCCATGCTGCGCGACCCCCATATCCAGGTGGCGGTCAAGGTTTGCCGACCGAACGCCGACATTTCCTTTATGCGGGATTTGCGGAATATCGGACGGCTGATCCGCATGCTCGAATTCTTCAATGTCGCGCCGCATATCCGCTGGCGTGACGCCTACTGGGAACTGGAGCAGATGGTGCAGGAGGAGTTGGATCTCCGCTACGAAGCCTCCAATACCCAGCGGATGCGTAAGGTTTTGCGCGGGCATGATATTTATGCTCCCCGGGTTTTTCTTGATTATTCAACAAGCCGGGTATTGGTCACCGAGTATGTAGCGGGCGTACTAATGTCGGATTTTATCCACATCGGACAAATCAATCCGCAACGCTTGATCCGCTGGTGCCATGCAAACGAAGTGAATCCGCGCAAGGTCGGACGCCGGTTGTTTCTGACCGCCATGCGCCAATTGTTCGAAGATAATTTGTTCCATGCCGACATTCATCCGGGCAATATTTTATTGCTGCGCGACAGCCGATTTGCGCTGATTGATTTTGGCACGATTGGCCGATCTGAAAAAAGCTTTCTCAGCAATTATGTTTCCAGTCTCCGCGCACTGGCTGAAAATGATTATGTGAAGGCCGCGGATTACACCCTGCGCCTGGCTATCAATCCGCCCGCGGCGTCGCAATTAAACGCATTACGCGCTGAACTGGTGCGTTCCTACCGCTATTGGGAAGGGCGAACGCATCTGCATGGGCTGGATTATCATGAACGGTCTCTCGCGTCAGCGGGCAGCGACTCCGGACGCATCATGTTCAAATATCAGGTACAGCTCACCTGGGCTTTTATGCGCATCAGCCGAACGTGGTCAACGCTGGATGCTTCCTTAAGCTTTCTGATGCCCAAGGCGAATCACATGCGGCTGTTCCAGATTTATTTCCGCGAAGCTGCGGAACGACGCAGCAACATTCGCAAAATAATTCCAAATATGATGCGCGGCATTAAGAACTTATCGACCACCATTGAGGAATATGACAACGTCATTAGCCCAATGCTGCGCTGGCAGGCGATTAATATGACCGCATTGATCAATAAATCCGAACGATTGGCCCATTTCGGTACGGCAGTGTTTAGCATGGTGCGAATGGTGCTGGTTTTAGTAAGTTTGTTTGGCCTTTACACTTTTCTTTATCTTTACCATTCGGATAAGTTGATTACCACCTATCCGTTACTGAACAATTTCGCCGAAGGATTCCGCAATGTCTTTAACTATGATGATTGGATTATCATGCTGTTTTTTGCGGTGGTGATTATCGGCTATCTGCGCAAGATTATTAAGACATTAACTAAACCTTACTGAGCATCGGTAGTGGTTTTATTAAGATCGGGTGAATAAAGCCCTTCCCGTTCTGAAAAATTCGATGAAAAGACTGTTAGGTCCAGAAGAATTAAAACTCTGGTTATTCGACCGGCGCACCCCCTTTAACGTGGTCGTGGCGGCGCGAATGACCGGATGCTTGGAGGCCGCCGCGCTGCATCATGCGGCAGCCCGCTTACAATCCGCTCATCCTCTCCTGGCCCTGCGGATTGAAACTCACGGAAGGCCCCGATTTATTACCGCTCCAATACCCTCGACGCTTCTCGAAATCCAGACGCGGACTGACGATGACCATTGGCGACGGGTATTGGAACAGGAACTCAATCGCCGTTTGCCGGTGGCTGAGGGGCCATTGCTGCGATTGACTCTCTTGCGGGGCGCTGACGCCGTGGATCTAATCCTGTGTGTCAGCCACGCCGCCGCCGACGCTCTGGGCGTTTTCATTCTGTTGCGCGATCTCCTGACCCTGTTGGCGGGTGACGAAATCGCGCCGCGCCTGCCCATGCCCGCGTTTGAGGAACTGATTCCAGCAGAGGCATTCGGCGCTGCCGATAGCGCGACGCTGCGAGATGGCTGGTGGAGTCGTCAGACCGGTGAGCGATTGGCCGCCATTGACTGGGACGACCTTGCTGAGCGGTTGCCGTTCGTGGGCGAAACTCGGGTGATCGCCGATGCGCTGGCACCGGAGACCACGGCTAAACTGATCGCCCGTTGTCGCGCGGAACAAACGACGGTGCATGGGGCGTTGAGCGCCACGGTTTTGCTGACGCTGGTTGATGAACCGACGGAGGTTGCCTGCACGCACAGCGTCAGTTTGCGTCAAAGCGTCGCGCCGCCTTTTGGCGATGAGGTGGGCTTATGCCTGTCCCGGCTGCTGACCTGGCATCGAATCACGCCGGACGCCGACTTCTGGGCATTAGCGCGGAACGTGCGCCATCAGATCACCGCCGCGATGCAAAGCGGTGAACCTTTTGACCGGACCCTGGAAACGATTCGCGCGCTGGCGCCCGGCGGGCGATTGGAAACCGGCCCGGAGTTGGTGGCGACTCTGACCAATCCCGGACTGATTTCCCTGGAGCCGCATTACGGCCCGTTACAGCTCCAGTCAGCCATCAGCGCTGGTACAGTGATGGTCGGGGGGCCAGTGATTTCAACCGTGACGGTTGCTGGCCGGTTGACCTGGCTGTTCACTTGGCCGGCTGCCTGGAGCCGGGCAGATGAAGCTGGATTGCTGAGCAGGCGCGCGATAGAGCGATTACGCCATGCCGTGGCGGAATCCTGAATACTGAAGGACTTGCTAAAAGGTAACCGTTCAGTTCCCCCCTTTGGCAAAGGGGGGCTAGGGGGGATTCTGGCCCCAGCGCCCGTGCGCAATCCCCCCCCGACCCCCCTTTTTCAAAGGGGGGAGGTGAATGCCTACGCTAAAAGCTTACGGAGCGTCAGTGGTTATTTTGCGAGAATCTGGTGAATGAAGCATGGCGGCGTTAAATGCGGCCAAACAACCGCTACCGCTAACTGATGCGCTCCGATGCACCACTGAGCAAGACGCCAGCGGTCGATTTGAAGGGACGGTGAGCTGATCCACAACCGGTCAGGATCGATACTGAATGCATTAAGGGGCTGTGACAAACCGTGACCAGTTGCCTTGATACACGCTTCCTTGAGCGTCCATAGCCGCAGAAATCGCTCGCGCCGAAGGGTTTCAGTCTCGATAGCGCGCAGCGCCACAGCTTCATCCGGGGCAAAACAGGCGTCAGCGATTCCCGGATCAAGCGGGGTCGCGCGGTCGAGAGCCTCCACGTCCACGCCGACTTCAGCGCCCAGCGCCAAAGCGACCGCAACGCGGCTTCTGGAATGCGAAAGATTAAAACGTAAGTCGCAGCCTGGCGGCGGATCAGCAAGATGCGGTTTGCCGAACGCGCCCGTGGCGAAACGCCAGTCAGCGGGGTCGGCTTGAATCACCGCGCTTAACGAATGGCGGAGTAGGGCGTGCGCGGCTGTGTAGGCTCGCCGGTCTAAATCGAAGTGAAAGGATTGGACGCGGTCGTATTCCACAGAATTCAGCGTCCCATACAGTTCCTTCCACTCCCCGATGGAGATCGCATCGACCGCCAGGCTGAGAATGACAATAGTGTCTTCGGTCAGTAACCGGCGAAGGCTCGACGTATAACAAGACCACGGCATCTCATACTTAACTTTCCAATACTGAGAATTTACAGTCGAACTATTTTTAGATATCCTCATATTAATTAATAAAATGTTTCCTTAGTTTTTCTTAAACTTATCATGGAAACCAAAGAATACTCGCATGATTTCAAGTTAGATTATCATGAACAGCATGAATATACGGTAGTTCCCTACTCTCAGCATCGGGGATGTCAAGACCGATTGAAATGACTGTTGATAACTCCGCATGTTGACCATATTGAGTTACACATCCCGTTTGTTCTCTCAGCTCGAGGGCCGCTTATGTTTCGTTTCCAAACATTGTTCTTCTACATGGTTCTCCTCCTTTCATCAACCCTGTGCGCCGAAGAAGTCAAGCCGATTTACTTAGGGTTCGACGGCGAATTCGGCGTCGAGCAGAGCACCTCTGCTCAAGCCATCGAGCGCGGCATTCTAATCGCCATCGACGAAATTAACCGTGCGGGCGGCGTCTTGGGTGGCCGCCCCTTGCGGCTCATCTCCAAGGACAACCGCGCGGTTACGGCGCGCGGCGTGAAAAACCTGAAGGAATTCGCCAAGATGCCTGACCTGGTGGCGATGTTCGTCGGCCGCTTCAGTCCGGTCGTGCTGGAGTATGTCGATCTGGCGCATGAACTGAAAATGATCGTTCTCGACCCGTGGGCGGCGGCGGACGCCATCACGCGCAACGGCAGAAAGCCCAATTATATGTTTCGCCTTTCGTTGCGGGATGGACTGGCGATGCCGGCGATGCTGAAGCATACGCTCAGCAAAGGCGCCGAGCGAGTTGGCCTGCTCCTGCCCAACACCTCCTGGGGCAGAAGCAACTTGGTTTCCGCCAAAAAATACTTCCTTGAGACGCCCGAACCGCACATGGTGGGAATCGAGTGGTATCAGTGGGGCGACCAGACCATGATTGACAAGTACCAGGCGCTGCGTTCGAGCGGGGCGCAAGCCATCGTGTTCGTGGCCAACGACAGCGAGGCGGTGATTCTCTGCCGCGAGATGGCCGCCTTGCCTCCGGAACAGCGACTGCCGATCGTCAGTCACTGGGGAGTCACGGGTGGGAATTTTGTCAATCTGGTGGGAGAAGATCTGGCCAAGCTGGATTTCTCAGTGGTGCAGACCTTCAGCTTCTACAAGGCGGAACCGGAGATGGCGCAACGGGTGCTGGCGGTGAGCGACCGGCTGTTCGGCCTGTCTCGCATCGAACAGATCGAATCGCCCGTCGGGGTCGGCCACGCCTACGATTTAACCCATCTGGCGGCGCGCGCCATCGACCTGGCCGGAACTACGGACCGGCAAGCGGTGCGCGACGCCCTGGAGCGAGTGACCCAATACCGTGGGCTGGTCAAGTATTTCGAGCAGCCCTTTACTCCGGACAACCACGACGCGCTCGGCGCCGAAGATGTGTTCATGGCGACCTACCGCCTCAATGGCGCTATTGTGCCCGTGTCGCCGGGAGATTGAATCATGTGCGCTGCCAACCCAGGGGAGTCGGCTTCTCCTTCCGGCGCTGATAGCGGATCCGTGCTTTCCAGGATCCGCTTATCCACACGCATCGCGCTCGCGGCGACGGTCCTGACGCTTAGCTTCATCCTGACGGTTGGCGGCCTATCCTATACCGTCACCCGGAAGCAATTGATCGACAACCAGAACACCGCCCTGGAGAATCAGGCTATCTTGTATGCTCAGCAGGTTGGCAACACCTTGCACTCCATCACATCTACCCTGGGAACACTGCCCGAAAACGCACTGATCCTGAACTCGCTGATGGACAGCCTGACGCGCCAAACCGCGCTGACGCCCTTCCTCAAGGACTTTTCCCGCGTCAATGACGTGCCCGTGACCCTGCTGATGACGGATTTCGAGGGCCAGCCCGTCGCCGGAAACCGCGAATTGTCCCTCGAAGCCCACGACTGGCGGGGCCGGGTGCTGGAGACCGGCAAGCCTTATGCAGCGATCGGGACCGACGCTGCGGGCGATTATTTGCTCGTGGCCGAACCGATCTTTTATTCCCGCACGCTCTCCCCCGAGGGAGCCTTGCTCTACAAGGTCATGCTCGCCAACATCCAATCCACCCTACCAGGTCCAGGCGATGAGCGCACCACCATGCGGCTGGTCTACCCGAAGCCAGGGGTGGCCGCGTCGCCGACCGTAGCGCTATCCGGCGCTCTTCAGGGTCCCGACCGTCTGGCGCATACGGAAATGCTTACTCTGCCGACTAAGCTGCAACCCCTGTGGATTGCTGTGGAAGTGTCGACCGATCGAAGCGCCCTGGCCAGATCTTTGAACCGACTGCTTCTGCTCTATGCCGTCATCGGGATCGGCATGGTGTTGACGGTTTTTCCTCTCGCCCGGGCGGGCGCTCATTATCTGACCCGGCCTCTGCGCGAGTTGGAATCCGTCGCCCAGTCGATCATTAGGAGCGGCTCGCTGGAACACCGATTCACTTTCCGCGGAGCGCTCGAAGTCGAGCAACTTGGGCGCGTTTTCAACCGGATGCTGGAACAGCTGGGCAACGCTCATCGGCAATTACACCGCCAGGCCGAGATCGAGGTCGAGCGCAATCAGGCGCTGGCCGCGGCTAACGCGACACTCGAGCAGGAAATCGGCGAACGCAAGCGAGCCGAAACCGCGTTGCGCGAAAACGAGGAACGTTTACGGCTGGCGCTGGAGGGGGCCAACCAAGGTCTTTACGATCTGGACGTGCGGACCGGCGTGGCCGTCGTTAGCCCCGAGTACGCCCGAATGCTCGGTTATGAACCCAAAGAGTTCCATGAGACGCGCGCGGCATGGATCGAGCGGCTGCACCCGGACGATCGCCAGCCGGTGGCCGAGACTTATCAGCGTTATGTCGCCGGGGAAACTCCCGACTACCGGACGGAATTTCGCCAGCGCGCCAAGACCGGCGACTGGATTTGGATCCTTTCCCTCGGCAGCATTGTCCAGTGGAACGATCAAGGCGAACCACTACGGATCATCGGGACCAATACCGACATCACTCAGCGCAAGCAAGCCGAAACCTTGCTGGCGAAAACCGTTGAGGAACTGCGGATCGCCGAGCAGCGGCAGCGGGAATTGCTGGCGGTGACCAAGCGCGAACAGGGCCGGTTACGGGCTTTGCTGGCGGCGATGAACGTTGGCATTTTGTTCGAAGACAATCAACAACGGGCGGAATATCTCAACCCGGCCTTCCTGAGGATGTGGGCCATCGACGAAACCCTGGATTTGGTCGGGCATCCGCTGCGAGAGATCCTGGAACATTCCACTCACCGCTTCGCGCGGCCAGACCACGCCTCGCGCTACGTGCTTCAGGTGCTGGACACTCATGCAATCAGCGAGCGCTGCGAAATCGATCTCTACGATGGGCGCACTCTCACTCAAATGTCGTATCCAGTCATGGACAGCGAAGACCGCTTATTGGGACGACTGTGGCTTTACGAGGATATCACCCACGAACGCCAGACCGCCCAGCAACTGCTATATCTGGCCGAGCGCGACCCGCTAACCGGTCTGTGTAACCGGCACAGTTTCCAAAAACATCTGGAACAGAAAATCGCCACCGCATTGCGAACGGGCGATCAGTTCGCGGTGATCTACTTCGATCTGGATGAATTCAAGGCTATCAACGACACTTTCGGCCATCGAGCCGGTGATATGGCGCTGGTGCGCACAGCCGGTGAAATCACCACCCAGGTGCGCGCCACGGAAATCTTCGCGCGGCTTGGCGGCGACGAGTTCGCCATTCTCAGCAACGTCGGAACTGGACATGAGGTTGGCGCATTGCCCACGCGCATCGTGGATATGATCTCCGCGATACCGTTTCGTTTCCGCGGGACCAACCTGCGCCTGACGGCCAGCGTGGGGATTGCCCTCTTCCCCGAGCACGGCGAGAACGTGGAAGAACTGGTGGCCCACGCCGATACGGCGATGTATCAAGCGAAAAATCAGGGTAAGAACTCCTGGGCGTTGTACGACCCTAGCCGCGACTCGACCGAGGCGATAATGCGGCGCCTGAACTGGAATAGCCGGATCGCCCAGGCATTGGAAGACAGATTGTTCGAGCTGCACTTCCAGGGTGTTTATCATACTAAAAACAATATCCTCAGCCACTTGGAAGTGCTGATCCGGATGCATAATCCGGATGACCCCGATCATCCCATTCTGCCCGGTCAGTTCATTCGCCTGGCGGAAAAAAGCGGTCAGGTGCTCGACATCGACCGCTGGATGCTAAAGCAGAGCATTGCTCTGCTGGGCCAGCGCCCTGACTTGCCGCCGCTCGCCGTCAATATTTCGGGCCGCACCTTTGACGATCCGGCCTTGCCCCAGTTTATCCAGCGCCTGCTCACAGAGCATAATGTGAATTCGCAGCGGCTATTCATTGAACTCACCGAAACCGCCGCCGTTTCCGACGTCCAGGATGCGCAACGTTTTATCGAGGCCATTCAACAGCTAGGATGCGGCGTCTGTCTGGACGACTTCGGCAGCGGGTTTTCCACTTTCGCATATATGAAGTATTTGAATGTCAAAGTTTTGAAAATAGACGGCCTGTTCGTCCGCGATCTGCCCAACAACCACGACAATCAAGTATTCATCCGGGCTATGGTGGAAGTGGCGCGCGGTCTGCGAAAAACCACGGTGGCGGAATGCGTCGAGGACGCCGCCACTTTTGACATGTTGCGGGACCTGGGCGTTGACCTTGCCCAAGGCTATTATCTTGATCGGCCCACCGCTGAGCATCCCGCCCTAGCTGTCAACCACACCGATTCCGTTGGCAATCCGTTCGAGCAAGCCTCGTTCAACTCAACCTGCTAAGGCGCAATATCTATTTCTACTTTGTTAGATTAAAAAAACAACCTGTTGATTTAGATAAAATTATAAAACTGTTTGACTATAAAGCAATCATGCGTGGTTATGCGCGGCCGGTCATGGGCATTTGGTGCAGCGCTTCCCACGCCCTTGCACAATCCTAAAATTTGTCGTAAATTATCAACATTGTCGTATCTAAAAAAACAAACTATTAACATTAGGTATCGGAGAAACAACATGCAGCCTGTTCCCTCCAACGCCGCCCTCGTCGACCGCACCACACGCTGGCTCATCACTCTCGAATATTGCAATCCCGCGCTGGCGGGCGTCTTGCTGAAGATGCTGGATCGCCATCCCGGATCGCTGCTTCTTTTGTGCGATGTCATGGAAATCTTTATGGAAGATATAGTATCGAATCTAGCTATCCCACCGCAAACTACTTAACGTTCCAGTCAGCATGACCGTTGACCGGAACATCGTCAGATGGACCGAACCGTCTCGCGGGCGCAAAAGCTGACTGCGCTCTACACCATCGTCGCCTTATCCTGGGTGCTTATCTCTGATCTATTCCTGGCGCAATTCTCTGCGTCGACCGCCGTTCTTCCCTTCATTTATTCCATTGGCAAGGGCTGGCTGTTCATTGGCGTTACTTCAGCCTTACTCTACCGACTCCTCTGTCGCTATCAAAAATTCGATGAGGAATTGCTGCGCCAGTTACGGGAAAATCAACAGCGCCATCTCGCTCAGGAACTATCACGTCAATCGGCTGAGTACTTAAGGAAACTGTCGCGTCGATTACTGTCGGTGCAGGAAGAGGAGCGTCGCGCCCTGGCGCGCGAACTGCACGACGACCTGGGACAACAACTGACCGCCCTCAAGCTCAATCTGGGCATTCTCGGGCGCAACCTGACGAATGCCGGAAACCAGCGGCGGATCGCCGACTGCCTGGAAATCGTCGACCACACCCTCGAACATATCCGCGACACAGCACGCAATCTGCGCCCGGCGATGCTGGATGACCTCGGCCTTTCCTCAGCTCTGCACTGGTTCGCGCGGCGTCAGACCGAACGCACCGGCTGCGTCATCAAAGTTCAGGACCACCTTCCCCCCTTGTCCGCAGAATTGGAAATCGCCGTATTCCGCATCGCTCAGGAGGCGGTCAACAACGCTATTCGGCATGGACAGGCGCAATCCATCATCATCGCTATCCATACTGATGATCAGGAACTGACGCTGACGATCCAGGATAATGGCGGCGGATTCGAACTGGAAACGCCGCCTACCCATTGCGAACCTGGCATGGGTTTGAGCAATATGCGCGAACGCGCTGAACTGCTTGGCGGCCAGTGGACTCTCGCCAGTCGACCGGGCGAAGGCGCGACGGTTAAAGTTATCTTGCCCTTATTGGAAAAACGCTATGAGTCTGACCCGGATCCTGCTAGCTGACGACCATACGCTGGTTAGAGCAGGCTTACGCAGCCTGGTCGAAGGATTTGACGGTTTTGAGGTGGTGGCCGAGGCGGGCGAAGGCCGTGAAGCCGTTCGTCTGAGCCGGCTCCTGGAGCCGGATATTGCTTTAATCGATATCAGTATGCCGGGACTTAATGGACTGGATGCAACCACTCTGATTATTCGAGACGCGCCTAAAACGCGGGTCATCATTCTGTCCATGCATTCCACCGAGAACTATGTGCTGGAAGCTTTGCGGATAGGCGCCGTCGGTTACGTCATCAAGGATGCCGCCGTCGAGGAACTGGAGCAGGCATTGCGCGCCATTGATAGAGGCGAACGCTGGCTTAGTCCCGCCGTGTCGCACCACCTGCTCGACGAGTATCTACGCATGATTCGCGGCCAATCGGTCACAACTTCCGGTCTTAAGTTGTTGACGCGCCGCCAGCGCGAAATCCTGCAACTGATCGCCGAGGGCTATTCCACGCGCGATATTGCCGAGCGCCTATCCATCAGCATCAAGACCGCCGAATCGCATCGTGCTCAAGTCATGGAGCGTTTGGATATCCATGATATCGCTGGACTCACCCGCTTCGCCATCCGTGTCGGTCTGATCAGTCCCGAGTTATTGAGTAATATAAAAAAATAAATTATCTATTGGAATTATTTATTATTGTCTAATAAAAGGACAACAAAATCAGCATTTCCCTGAGGTAATATCAGGTATCTCCTGATACACATCTTTTTCCCGGCAGATTTAACTTAATTACAGATTATACTTCTGTCGAGACCTATCAATCGATGGCATATCCAGCCGATACTCAAGGTAGCATTCGGGTGCTCACCATCGGAATGCATAAAGGGAATCTCGCGCAGGAACGAGTCAAATTCGCAACAGTTCCTGGGTTTACGCTCATTGGCGACGCGATGGATTGCGATGATGGGTTACGCCAAACGTTAATGACTCATCCGGACGTGATCGTTCTTCCCCGGGATGCACCGGCGCTTAAACTGCTGCGCGCTGTCGCTCACCTGCGGGATGAGCGCTTCTCCCCGGTTGTAGTGATTGTCACTGGCGTCGCCACGACGCCCAGCATTTTTGAAGTTTGTGAAGACATTGCCATTCTTGGCGCGGAACAATTGGATGAAACTCTGGCTGAACGGCTGCGCGCCGTGTTCATCGAGCGACAAGGCAGCCTGCTCAATAGACCCATCCCGAAGCTTGTCGACGGCTGAATGGCTGAACGGGGGTAGTGTTCTAGACTTGGATATGCTATATTTGGTCTAGAATTCGCTTAAGTATTTTAATATTTTTTAAGGCATTCAAATATGGTTTTAAATCCTGTCCTTTGCCCCGGCTGTCGTCATGAACAAATCGCAAAACGTGGAAAAACGGAGAATGGAAAACAACGCTACCTTTGTCAGAATCCGGAATGCTCGGTCAAAACATTTATTTTAGACTACGATTATCATAGCTATTTGCCTGAAATCAAAAATTAGAGTATTGATAGGACGATTAATGGCAGTGGCATTCGGGATACCGCGCGCGTTTTACAAATCAGTCCGACGACCGTCGTCTAATGAATTAAAAAAAAGAATTTTGCCTTGAATCCGTCCATCGAACTGTGTTGAACCGCCTCAATCCACAGGAAGCCATCGTTGAGGTTCAAAAAGTTGAAGCTCAAGAGGTTGAGCTGGACGAGAGGTGGAGCTTCGTCCAGTGCAAAGCCCATCCGCGTTGGCTGTGGCATACCATCGATCACCCGACCGGGAACATTCTGGCTTATACCCTCGGTGATCACAAAGACGAAGTGTTTTTAACGCTTAAAGCGCTGCTAGACCCTTCCGGAATTCACCGATTTTACACGGATGGGTGGGGAGCCTATGAACGCCACTTGTTCTCTGGACAGCATACGGTGGGTAAAGCCCATACGCAGAAGATTGAACGGAAGCACCTCACCCTGCGGACACGCATTAAACGATTCGCGAGAAAGACCATTTGTTTCTCTACGCTGGACAAAATGCATGACATCGTTGTTGGTCTATTTATTCATCGATATGAATTCGGAGTTTTAGTATAAAAACCATGTCTGGAACACTACCCGGAATACTACAGTTCCTCATCGCGGACAGATCGATAGCTTGCAGCTCGTAACTCGTAGCCCCGGATTTCGCTTCGCTTCATCCGGGCTACAACATCTACAACGGTCTTTGATGCGGAACTGATAGGTGGTGAGGTGGACTATGCTTTCCTTTTAGAAGCCAAATTTTTTCCTCCTGTAAATTTTCCTGTGATGCTCTATGCGTTTGAAACTAACCGCAAGTTTGACGGATCATTCGCGGCTTCTTGAGGAAACCAGACAGAATCCCATTCATTATTGAGTTCGATCACCTTTAAA
>Ga0209607_1000363_pt1 | contig 41062 bp, 35 predicted proteins | sample AD_UKC117_MetaG_FD_184413 | JGI IMG/M metagenome (GOLD analysis project Ga0209607, IMG submission 184413) | Active sludge microbial communities of municipal wastewater-treating anaerobic digesters from Hong Kong - AD_UKC117_MetaG (SPAdes)... | ecosystem: Engineered > Bioreactor > Anaerobic >... | reverse complement strand
GGGCTCAAGGCCGGCGACCAGCAGCGAGCGATTGGCGGCGTCGATCATGTCCTTGGAGCGGTTCAGCGCGGACGGCGTCCACCACAGCGAGGCCATCGCCACCAGCAGGGTCATCGGCAGTACCAGTAGAGAAATGGCCGGCAACAGGCGTTGTGGTCCGATGCCGGCTGCTGCCAGCACGGCCATTTCCGAATCGCGGTACAGGCGCCCGACGCCTAGCAGTACGGCAAGGAACAGCGCCAGCGGCAGCAGGATCGGCAGGAAGCGCACCGACCGCAGCCCGAGTTGCGAGAACAGCAGCGATGCCGGGAACTTCCCTCGCGCGATCTCGCCCAGCATGTCCGCCACGATGCCGCCCAGGCTCAGCAGGGCCAGGATCAGGGCCACGGCCAGGAACGTGGTCAGCAGTTCGCGCAGCAGGTAGCGGTCAAGCACGCGCATCGGGTTGGCAGGATTCCTCGGAGCTGGGTGATTGCAGGCTGGCGGCGGGCGGCCTGTTAGAATGGCCGCCTTTCGCGTGCGGCGTCCGCTGCCCGCAATCCTTCATCGCGCCAGCTGCCCGCCGATCCGTCGGCCGCAAAGGCGCCAATTGTACGGAATGGAGACCGCATGGCACTCGAACTTTCCCTGAATCGTACGCATCCGGCTGAAATCGACAGCGATTGCGTGGTGATTGGCCTCTTTGCGGACCACGCGCTGGACGGCAGCGCCGCCGAGCTCGACCTGCGTGGCGAAGGCCGCCTCAAGGCGCTGATCGAGTCTGGCGACGTCAGCGGCAAGGCCGGCAAGACCACGTTGCTGCACGGCCTGCCGGGCGTGGCCGCCACGCGCGTGCTGGTGGTTGGCCTGGGTGATCGCGATCAGTTCGATGCCGGCGCCTTCCAGAAGGCGGCGGATGCCGCCTTCGCTGCGCTGCGGATCGGCTCCAGCCGACGCGCGCATTGCTGCCTCAATGAATTCGCGGTCAAGAGTCGCGACGCCGACTGGGTGCTGCGACAGGCCGCGATTCGCGCCGAGAAGGCCACCTACCGCTACACCGCAACGCGCGCCAGCGCCGCCAAGCCGACTGGCCTTGAAATGGTCAGCTTCGCCGCCGACGAGTCGAAGGCCGCGATCCTTGGCGAGGCTGCCGGCATTGCCGAAGGCGTGTGCTTCGCCCGCGAGCTGGGCAACCTGCCGCCGAACATCTGCAACCCGGCGCATGTCGCCAGCGAGGCGATCAAATTTGCCGCCGAGCACGACGGTGTCGAGTGCGAAGTCATCGAGCGCGAGGAGATGGAGCAGCTGGGCATGGGCTCTTTGCTGGCCGTCGCCCGCGGTTCCGCCAACGCGCCGAAGCTGATCGTGCTGAAGTGGAATGGTGGCGGCGACGCCAAGCCGTTCGTGCTGGTCGGCAAGGGCATCACCTTCGATACCGGTGGCATCTCGTTGAAGCCCGGCCCGGGTATGGAGGAGATGAAGTTCGACATGTGCGGCGCGGCCACCGTGCTCGGCAGCTTCGTCGCCGCGGTCAAGCTAAAGCTGCCGCTGAACCTGGTCACCATTGCCGCCGCGGTCGAGAACATGCCGGATGGTGACAGCTACCGTCCGGGCGACGTGCTGACCTCGATGTCCGGCAAGACCATCGAGGTGCTGAACACCGACGCCGAAGGTCGCCTGATCCTCTGCGACGCGCTGACCTATGCGCAGAAGAATTTCGAGCCGCAGACGCTGATCGACGTCGCCACGCTGACCGGCGCCTGCGTCGTCGCGCTCGGCAAGCACGCGCACGGCCTGATGTCCAAGCACGACGACCTCGCCGATGAGCTGCTGGCCGCCGGCAACGACGTCCATGACCGCGCCTGGCGCCTGCCGTTGTGGGACGACTACCAGTCGCAGCTGGATTCCGTGTTCGCCGATTTCACCAACCTCGGCGGCAAGTGGGGCGGGGCGATTACCGCCGGCTGCTTCCTGTCGCGCTTCACCGAGGGCCAGCGCTGGGCGCACTTGGACATCGCCGGCAGCGCCTGGGACGAGGGTCGCAAGGGTCTCGCCACCGGTCGTCCGGTGAACCTGCTGGTGCAGTGGCTGATCGACCGCTGCGCCTGAGCCCGGTACCCGCGAGCCACTGCGCATGAGCGACGAGCAGCGTCCGCACGACAGCGATCCGCAGGAAAGCGGTCCGGACACGCCACCGGTGGACGGCACCGTGCCTTCCGCCGAGGCATCGGCTGAGCCGCCCGGGCGTGACCCGGCGATTGCCCGCGGCAAGTCGCAGGCCATCGCCGCGATCCTCGGCCTGTCGCTGATCAACGGCATGCTGGTCACGAAATTCGGCGGCGGGCTGGAAGGCGGCAGCAGCCCGACCGACCTGCTCACCGCGCTGGCGCTGTTCGCCGTCGGCTTCTGGTGGCTGCATCTGGATGGCCGCGAGTTCGGCTATCGGCGCAGTCCGCTGTTCAACGTCGGCATCGTGCTGCTGGCGCTGTTCTTCGTGCCGCTGTACTTCATGCAGACCCGCCCGCCCGGCAAGCGCCTGCCGCCAGTGCTGGGTTTCTTCGGCCTGATCCTCGCCAGCAGCGTCGCTGCGGCCGTGGGCGCGATGATGGCCGGCGGCGATGCCGGAGCTGCGCTCTGACATGCCGCGCGCCGATTTTTACCTGATCCAGAAAGACCGCTTCCGGGAGCAACCGCTGCTGCTGGTCTGCGAGCTGGCCAAGCGCGCGCTGGCGGCGCAGCAGCCGACGCTGATCCTGGCTCGTGACCCGGAGCAGGCGGAAGAGCTGGACGAGCTGCTGTGGGCTTTCGACGACGATGCCTACCTGCCGCATCAGATCGCCGGTGTGGACGAGGACGACGCCGTCACCCCGCTGCTGGTGGTGGTGCCGGGCACGGAAACGCCGGACCGCCCGATGGTGATCAACCTGCGCGACGAGGCCGTCAGCGGCCAGTTCGAGCGCGTGCTGGAAGTAGTGCCGGCCGATGAATCCGCCCGCGAGCCGCTGCGCCTGCGCTGGCGCGATTACCAGACTCGTGGCTTCGAGCTGAACAAGCACGACATGTAGCCCTGGGACGTTGGCGGTTCCGCCGACAGCGCCCAGCCACTACAATCGCCGGCTCCCTCCCAGATGATCAGGCCGGCGTCCGCAGGCGTCCGGCAGCCGCCCATGGAAAAGAGCTACCAGCCCGAAACCTTCGAATCCCGCCTCTACCAGCGCTGGGAGGACGGCGGCTATTTCCGCGCCAGCGGCGAGGGCGAGCCCTACACCATCATGCTGCCGCCGCCGAACGTCACCGGCACGCTGCACATGGGCCACGCCTTCCAGCACACGCTGCAGGACGCGCTGATCCGCTACCACCGCATGCGCGGCTTCGACACGCTGTGGCAGCTGGGTACCGACCACGCTGGCATCGCCACCGAAATGGTAGTCAACCGCAACCTGCCGGAAGGCGAGAGCCGCGACAGTCTCGGTCGCGAGGCCTTCATCGAAAAGGTCTGGGAGTGGCGCGAACAGTCTGGCCACACGATCGAGCGGCAGATGCGCCGTCTGGGTACCTCGGGCGACTGGGATCGCGCGGTGTTCACCATGGATCCGATGGCCGTCGAGGCGGTGAAGGAAACCTTCGTCCAGCTGTTCGAGCAGGGCCACATCTACCGTGGCCAGCGCCTGGTGAACTGGGATCCGGTGCTGAAGACCGCGATTTCCGACCTCGAAGTGGTCAGCGAGGAGGAAAATGGCAACCTGTGGTCGATCTTCTATCCCTTTGCTGACCAGAGCGCGGTTGCTGCCGACGCTGGCGAAGAGCTGAAGGGCCCGAACGGCGAATACGGACTGACCGTCGCCACGACTCGTCCGGAAACCATGCTGGGCGACGTCGCCGTGGCCGTGCATCCCGAGGATGAGCGCTACGTGAAGCTGGTCGGCAAGACCCTGCGCCTGCCGCTGTCGGACCGCGAGATTCCGGTCATCGCCGACGACTACGTCGAGCGCGAATTCGGCACCGGCTGCGTCAAGATCACGCCGGCGCACGACTTCAACGATTACGCCATCGGCCAGCGCCACGGCCTGCCGATGATCAACATCTTCACGCCGGACGCCACCATCAACGACAACGGCCCGGAGCGTTTCCGTGGGCAGGATCGCTACGACGCGCGCAAGGTGGTGCTGGCCGAGCTGGAAGCCGAAGGCCGTCTGCTGGAAACCAAACCGCACAAATTGATGGTGCCGCGCGGTGACCGCACCGGACAGGTCATCGAGCCGTTCCTCACCGACCAGTGGTTCGTGAAGATGGACGAGCTCGGTGCGCGTGGCCTGGAGCTGGCCGAGAAGGGCGACGTGCGCTTCGTGCCGGGCAACTGGATCAACACCTATCGCCACTGGATGGCCAACATCCAGGACTGGTGCATCAGCCGCCAGCTCTGGTGGGGCCACCGCATTCCGGCGTGGTACGACGACACGGGCACCGTGTACGTCGGTCGCAGCGAAGATGAAGTGCGCGAAAAGAATGGCCTCGCCGCCGATGTCGCGCTGCGCCAGGACGACGACGTGCTGGAAACCTGGTTCAGTTCCGGTATCTGGTCGCACAGCACGCTGGGCTGGCCGGATCCGCAGCTGATGGCCGAGCGCGGCTTCGACCGCTACCTGCCGTCTTCGGTGCTGGTCACTGGCTTCGACATCATCTTCTTCTGGGTCGCCCGGATGATCATGATGACCGAGCACTTCACCGGCAAGGTGCCGTTCAAGGACGTCTACATCACCGGTCTGGTGCGCGATGCGCAGGGCCAGAAGATGTCGAAGTCCAAGGGCAACATCCTCGACCCGATTGATCTCATCGACGGCATCGATCTCGAATCGCTGGTCGAGAAGCGCACCCGCGGCCTGATGCAGCCGCAGATGGCGGCGAAGATCGAGAAGGCCACGCGCAAGGAATTCCCGGACGGCATTCCGGCCTTTGGTGCGGATGCACTGCGATTCACTCTGTCGGCGCTTGCCAGCCACGGCCGCGACATCAAGTTCGACCTGAGCCGCTGCGAAGGCTACAAGAACTTCTGCAACAAGCTGTGGAACGCCGCGCGTTTCGCGCTGATGAACTGCGAAGGATTCAGCGCCTCGGGTTCACCGCAGCCGAAGACCGATGCCGAGCGCTGGATCCTGTCGCGTCTCGCGCACACCACGCGCGAAGTGCACGAACAGTTCGCCGCCTACCGCTTCGACCTCGTTGCGCAGGCGGTCTACGAGTTCACCTGGAATGAACTCTGCGACTGGTTCCTCGAGCTGGCCAAACCGGCGCTCAACGGCGACGACGCCGAAGCCGCCGCCAGCACGCGCCATACGCTGCTCTACGTCATCGAAGCCACGCTGCGGCTGCTGCATCCGCTGGTGCCCTTCGTCACCGAGGAAATCTGGCAGCACGTCGCGCCCAAGCTCGGCATCGACGGCGACACCATCAGCCTGCGTACCTACCCGGAGAACGATGACTTTGCCGTGCACGGTGAGGCCGAGGCCGATATCGAGTGGCTGAAGAGCGCCGTCTCCGGCCTGCGCCGCATCCGCAGCGAAATGGGCGTGCCGCCCTCGAAGCAGGTGCCGCTGCTGCTGCAGGGCGGCAACGACAGTGATCGTGCGCGTGCCCATCGCTTCGATGGCTCGCTGCGCTTCCTCTCGCGCCTGGAATCCATCGACTGGCTGGACACTGGCACGGAACCGCCGGCCGCTGCGGCTGCGGTGCTGGGCGAACTGAAGCTGCTGATTCCGCTGGAAGGCCTGATCGACCTCGGCGCCGAACGTTCGCGCCTCGACAAGGAGATCAAGCGCATCGAAGGCGAGATCGGCAAGTGCAACGGCAAGCTTGGCAACGCCCGCTTCGTCGACAACGCCCCGGCCGAAGTCGTCGACCAGGAGCGCGCCCGCCTCGCCGAATGGACCACCCAACTCGACGGCCTGAAGCAGCAGCGCCAGCGACTGGGCTGAGCGCCTAGCCGCGCGGGTGGTGCTGCCCGTGCAGTTGCTTGAGCTTCTCGCGGGCGACCAGTGTGTAGATCTGCGTCGTGGACAGGCTGCTGTGGCCGAGCAGCATCTGCAGGGCGCGCAGGTCGGCGCCGTGGTTGAGCAGGTGGGTGGCGAAGCTGTGGCGCAGGCCGTGCGGGGAAATCTTCTCCGGATCGATGCCGGCGATGATGGCCAGCCGCTTGATGATGCGCCAGAACTGCTGCCGGCCCATGGCGCCGCCGCGGGCAGCGATGAACACCGGGCCGCCAGCGTGGCGAGGTCGTGCCTCCTCGATGTAGCGCTCCAGCCAGTGGCGAGCCTCCTCGCCCAGCGGCACCAGGCGATCCTTGCCGCCCTTGCCGGTGACGCGCAGCACGCCCTGGCGCAGGTTGACGGCGGTGGCCGGCAGGCCGACCAGCTCGCTGACGCGCAGGCCGGTGGCGTACATCAGCTCCAGCATGGCGCGCTCGCGCAGCTGCTCTTCGGGATGGGCCGCCTCCAGCAGGGCTTCGACTTCGGATTCCGACAGTGCCTTCGGCAGCGATCGCGGCAGGCGCGGTGATTCCAGTCGCGCGGCCGGATCCGCATCGATTCGTCCCAGCCGATGGAGATCGGCATAGAAGCGGCGCACCGAGGACAGCGCCCGCGCGTTACTGCGCGCCGAATAGCCGTCGCGACTGCGTCCGGCCAGCCAACGGTTGAGGTGGTCCGGGCTGGCGGCTACCAGTGAGCTGCCCGCGCCGCCAAGCCACACGGCCAGGGCGGTCAGGTCGCGACGGTAGTTGTCGAGCGTGCTGCGCGCCAGGCCATGCTCGGCCCAGCTTCGCTCCAGCCAGGCATCCACCAGGCGCTGTTCGGCCGGCGTGGCATCGCCGGCTTCGCGGGCCTTGGCGCGGCGTTTGGCGATGGCTTCCCGACGGTTGCTCATGGCGAAAGCGTAGCAGTCCGTCGCCTTTCGGTAAGATGCCGGTACGTCGTCGCCCGGCGACGGAGGTCATGGGGTCTGGCGGAAGCGATGAAGCGCGACAACATCAACTATGTGCTGGTGGGCGTGGTGGTAGCCGCGGCGCTGGGTCTGCTGCTGGCGACGCTGGTCGCGATCACCGGTCGCGGCGGCGAAGCCACCGGTTACCACGCCTATTACGACAACGTCACCGGCCTGAGCTTCGGCGCGCCGGTGTTCTACGAAGGTTTCCGCATCGGTCAGGTCGACAGCATCGAGCCGGACCGCCGCGAAGGTCATACCCGCTACCGCGTGGAATTTTCGGTCCGCGAGGACTGGGAGATTCCCGATGACAGCATCGCCCATCTGGTGTCGCAGGGACTGCTGGCCGATGTGTCCATCGGCATCCGGGAAGGGCAGAGCACCAGCATGCTCAAGCCGGGCAGCGAGATCGAGGCCGCCGGTGGCGCCGATCTGTTCGCCGCGATGAACGACCTGGCCGGCGAGTTGACGGTGCTGACCCGCGACCGCATCCGGCCGCTGGTCGATACGCTGGGAGCTCGGCTGGATTCGATCAGCGGCACACTGGACGACAACCTGCCGGGCATTGCCAGCCAGAGCCGCGAGCTGCTGGAGCGCCTGAACCGCTCCGCTGCAGCGCTGGAGCAGACGCTGGGTCCGGAGAATCGACAGGCCGTCGCCAGGACCTTGCAGAATGTGGCCGCGCTTTCCAACGACCTGCACCAGACCCGCGAGCGCGCGGATGCGCTGGTGGCGGCCCTGAACGACACGGTGGCCGAGAACCGCCCCGATATCCGCAATGCCGTGCACGACCTGCAGCAGACCGTGGCCGCGGTCGCGCAGCGCATCGATACCATCACCTACCACCTCGAGTCCTCGAGCCGGAACCTCAATGAGTTCAGTCGCGAAATCCGCCAGGCGCCCAACCGCCTGCTGTTCACGCCGCCGCCCGACGAGGTGGAATGAGATGCTCCGTCCGCATTCACTGCGTATCGGGCTGGCGCTGCTGGTGACGCTGGCGCTGGCCGGTTGTGCCGGCGGCCCCGCGATCCCCGACACCACCTACTATCGCCTCGGGCAGCTGCCGGTGGTGCAGGCCTGGGAGGCGCCGCTGACCCGGCAGCCGATCGTGGTTCCAACCTTCGTGGCCGACGGCGTGCATTCCGACCAGGCGCTGCTGTATGCGCTGGACGACGAGGGCATGCGCCTGCGCGCCTATCACTACCAGCTGTGGGTGGACCCGCCGACGCGCATGCTGCAGCGCCGGCTGATCGCCACGCTGCGTCGCGCCAACGTGGCGCCGCTGGTGGTCGATAATCTGCCGCAGGCCCGCGAGCCGGCACAGATCAGCGGACGCATCATTGCCCTGGAGCGTGTTCCTTCGGGCGGGTCGTGGACGATCCAGGTGGCGCTGGGACTTCGCTACCAGCCGCCGCAGTCCAATCGGCTGGATGCGCCGGGGGATGAGTCCGATGGCGTCGATGGCGACGGCATGGTGCGCGTCTACCGCGAAACCCGTGCCGTGCCCGACGGCAGCGTGGAGACGTCGGCGCGAATGATCGGCGATGCTGTGGACGCGATCTTCGTGCAATTCATGGCCGACCTTGAAGCCATGCAGGCGGTCTCGCAGTAGTGCAGGCTGCGGTCTGCTACTCCGGCAACCAGCGACGGGTGCTGGACGCACTCGGCCTGTCGCCGATGCGGGCGCGTTCGCCGGCTGGCGTCCGCGGTCCGGGGCAGTCGACTTCGGGTGTGGTGGAAATCACGCTTACCGGCGGTCCGGTCGATGGCGCCCTGCTGGCAGCCATCGTTGCCATGATGGGTGCATCCAGTGTGTTGCGTGTCGGTGACGACGTGAGGCTCCGGCTTCCTGCCTCGGAAGCCGATGGTCTTGATCCGTCGATCCAACTGGCTGAGTTGCGCTGTCGCCCCGACTGGAAACGCCGGTTGTGGGGCTGCCAGCGTCGGCTTCGCCGGCAGGCCGGCGGGTGAGCGCCAGCGCGCGTTCCCTGCCGTTCGCCCAGCTGCGTCCAATGCGGCTGGAGGATCTGGAGCAAATCGCTGCGATCGAACAGCAGGCCTACAGCCACCCTTGGACCGAGGGCATCTTCCGCGACTGCCTGCGCGCCGGCTATAGCTGCTGGAGCCTGGAGCAGGCCGGGGAAATCATCGGCTACGGCATCCTGAGCGCCGCTGCCGGCGAGGCCCACGTGCTCAATGTCTGCGTGCTGCCCGAGGCGCACGGCGAAGGTCACGGCCGGCGCCTGATGAAGCGGCTGATCGATCTGGCGCGCTGGCACCAGGCCGAGCGCATCTTTCTGGAAGTCCGGCCGAGCAACAGCCGAGCCATCGGGCTATACCAGCGCCTGGGCTTCGCCGAAATTGGCCGTCGTCCGGGCTACTACCCGGATGGAAAAGGGCGCGAGGATGCGCTGGTGATGGCGCTTTCGCTGGAGGCACCGCGGCGTCCCTGAGCGTGGATTGGCCGCTGGTCCGGCCGGGCAGGCCGCCTTTCGGCGACGGGGCGCCGCATTTCCGTTATCCTGCCTCGCCGGTGCGCGGGCGGAACTCCAGCCCGGCTGCGCGGTCTTTGAAACACCCCGATACGATACTGAGGTTTCACCCATGTCCCGTTTCCTGATCGGCGCCCTGATTGGCGTCATTTCCTGTGCCGCCATTGCCGGCGACGCCACCAGCGCGAAGGAAGAGAAGATTCGCGCCGCCATCCAGTCGCTGGTTCCCGGTGCCACCATCGACAGCATCGCCGACGCGGTTATCCCGGGCCTGGTGGAAGTCCAGGTTTCCGGCCAGGTGGCCTACGTGTCCGAGGACGGCAAGTACCTGTTCCAGGGCTCGATCTATGACATCAACGGCAAGAAGGACCTGACCGAGGCCTCCCGCGCCGAAGTCCGCCAGACCGCGCTGAAGGATTTCGGCAAGGACAAGCGCATCATCTTCTCGCCGGCGAACCCGAAGCACACGGTGACGGTGTTCACCGACATCGACTGCGGCTACTGCCGCAAGCTGCATGACCAGATCGCCGACTACAACGCGCAGGGCATTGCCATCGAGTACATGTTCTTCCCGCGCGCCGGTGTCGGCAGCGCCTCCTTCGACAAGGCCGTGGACGTCTGGTGTGCGGCGGATCGTCGCGACGCGCTGACCGAAGCCAAGGCCGGTGGCGAGCCGGTGAAGGCCGAATGCCCGAATCCGGTCGAGGCCGAGTACGCGCTGGGCCAGCGGATTGGCGTCAACGGCACGCCGGCGATCTTCACCGCCGACGGCACCCAGATCGGTGGCTACGTGCCGCCAGAGCAGATGCGCGCCCGCCTTGACCAGCTGGAAGGCACCGGCGCCAGCAAGCCCTGATCGGCCAGCGCCATGACAGACAACGCCGGGTTCCTGCCCGGCGTTGTCGTTTCCGGGGGCGCCAGAACGCCCCGTTCCGGCGCATCGAGGCCGCGGATTGGCTATCATTCGCGCCCCCGCTCCTGACCGGTGTTCCTGTGGTTTTCTCCATGTCCTGCGGCCCCTGCTTGTTGTGAAGATCCTGTCGTGATGATCGTCCTTGAAGGCCAGTCGGCCCTGTCCGCCTTCCGTCTGGATCGCCTGCGCGAGCGTGTCGAAGCCGCTGTTGGTGCTTCGGCGGCCACGCCGCGGCTGCTGTCGGCCAACTGGATCTACCTGGTCGAACCTGAAGCCGGCGCGACGCTGGATCGCCCGCAGCTGCTGCGCGTGCTGGAAGCCGGCGACGAGTTGGCTGCTGACGACACCGGCCGGCTGCTGGTCCTGCCACGCCTTGGGACGCGCTCGCCGTGGGCCAGCAAGGCGGTGGACATCCTCCGTGGTGTCGAGCTGCCGATCCGCCGCGTCGAGCGTGGTGTCGCCTATCGCTTCGACCAGCTGCCGGCCGATGGCGCCGCGATGCAGGCATTGACGGGCGTTCTCCACGACCGCATGACCCAGTCCGTGCTGGGCCGCCTGGCCGAGGCGGGTCAGGTCTTCGAGTCGCCGGCCAAGGGCGCCCTGCGCCGCGTGCCACGCGACCAGCTGGTGCAGGCCAATGTGGAACTGGGGCTGGCATTGTCGGACGACGAGATCGACTACCTGCGCGAGCGCTACGACGCGCTGGGTCGCGATCCCAGCGATGTCGAGCTGATGATGTTCGCGCAGGCCAACTCCGAGCACTGCCGTCACAAGATCTTCAACGCGGAATTCGTCATCGATGGCGAGGAGCAGCCGCTGTCGCTGTTCCGCATGATCCGCAACACCCACGCCGAGTCGCCGCAGCTGACCCTGACCGCCTACAGCGACAATGCGGCAGTGGTCGAAGGGCATCCGGCGCGCCGTTTCCGCCCCGAAGGCGACGGCGGCGTCTATGTCGAATCCGAAGCCGTCGATTCGGCCTTCGCGATCAAGGTCGAAACCCACAACCACCCGACGGCGATCTCGCCGTTCCCGGGCGCGGCCACCGGTAGCGGTGGCGAGATCCGCGACGAGGGCGCGACGGGTCGTGGCGGCAAGCCCAAGGCCGGCCTGTCCGGTTTCTCGGTCAGCCACCTGCGCATTCCCGAGTTGCCGCAGCCCTGGGAGCAGGCACGGGCTCTGAATCCGCGCATGGCCTCGGCGCTGGAAATCATGACCGACGGGCCGATCGGCGCCGCGGCCTTCAACAATGAATTCGGTCGGCCGGCGCTGTGCGGCTATTTCCGCAGCTTCGAGCTCAGCGATGACGCCGTGGATGGCCCGACCCGCGCCTACGACAAGCCGATCATGCTGGCCGGTGGCCTGGGTGCCATCGACCGCGAGCAGGTGGCCAAGCTCAGCATTCGCCCCGGCGATGCCGTGGTGGTGCTCGGTGGTCCGTCGATGCTGATCGGCCTTGGCGGCGGCGCGGCCTCATCGCTGGCCTCCGGGCAGAGCAGCGAGGATCTCGACTTTGCCTCGGTGCAGCGCGAAAACCCGGAAATGCAGCGACGCTGCCAGGAAGTCATCGACCGCTGCTATGCGCTGGGTGACGACAACCCGGTGCGCAGCATCCATGACGTGGGTGCGGGTGGCCTCAGCAACGCCATCCCCGAGCTGCTGCACGATGCCGGTGTCGGTGGCGAAATCGACATGACGGCCGTTCCCAGCGACGACCCGTCGTTGTCGCCGATGCAGCTGTGGTGCAACGAATCCCAGGAACGCTACGTGCTGGGCGTGGCCGCCGAGCATCTGGCCGACTTCGAGGCCCTGTGCCGGCGCGAACGCTGTCCGTTCGCGGTGGTTGGCAAGGCCACGGAAGCCGAGCACCTGTTGCTGCGCGACGCGTCCAGTGAAGCGGCTGGTCTCGGGCATCCCATCGATATTCCGATGGACCTGCTGTTCGGCAAGGCGCCGCGCACGCTGCGCGATACGCGCTCGCCGTATGCCGCGCCGTGGTCGCGACTGGACCCGCGCGAAATCGACCTGCAGGAGGCTGGCCTCCGCGTGCTGGCGCATCCGACGGTTGCTGCCAAGCAGTTCCTCGTCACCATTGGTGATCGCAGCGTGGGCGGTCTTTGCGCGCGCGACCAGATGGTCGGGCCGTGGCAGCTGCCGCTGGCCGACTGCGCGATCACGCTGTCGGATTTCAGCGGCCATGCCGGCGAGGCAATGGCGCTGGGCGAGCGCAGCCCGCTGGCGCTGATCGACGCCGCCGCCAGTGCACGCATGGCCGTCGGTGAGGCGCTGACCAATCTGGCCGCCGCACCGGTGGCGTCGCTGTCCGAGGTGAAGCTGTCCGCCAACTGGATGGCCGCCTGCGGGCATGAGGGCGAGGACGCATTGCTTTACCAGGCGGTCAAGGCCGTCGGCATGGAGCTCTGTCCCGATCTCGATATCGGTATTCCGGTCGGCAAGGATTCGCTGTCGATGCAGGCAGCATGGCAAACGGATGGAACACCGCAGAGCAGCGTGTCGCCGGTGTCGCTGGTGGTCACCGCCTTCGCCCGTGTCGCCGATGTTCGCGAGCAGCTGACGCCGGTGCTCAGTCGCGCCCAGGATGGCGAGCAGGACAGTGAGCTGTGGTTGCTGGGGCTTGGCGCCGGCAAGCAGCGCCTCGGTGGCTCGGTGCTGTCGCAGTGCTATGGCCGCATCGGCGGTGCCTGTCCGGACCTGGATGACGTCGAGTGCCTGCGCGATTTCTTCGGCCTGATCCAGGATGCCCGTCAGGCCGGCCTGCTGCTGGCCTATCACGATCGCAGCGATGGTGGCGCCTTCGCCGCGCTCTGCGAAATGGCCTTCGCCGCCCATTGCGGTCTGGAAATCAATCTCGACGGCTGGGGCGAAAACCCGCTGTCCACGCTGTTCACCGAGGAACTGGGTGCGGTGGTGCAGGTGCCGGCATCGCGCCGCGCGGCCTTCGCCGACCTCATCGCGCGGCACAATCTCACGCATTGCGCGCAGCGCATCGGCGAGGTGATCGCCGCGCCACGCATCCGTGTCGCCAAGGGCGGCGCCACGCTGGCGGAGTGGTCGTGGGAAACGCTGTTCGACGCTTGGTGGAGCACCACGCACGCCATGCAGCGCCGTCGCGACGAACCGGCGTCCGCCGACGAGGAGCGCGACAGCGCGCGTGACTTCGATGCGCCCGGCCTGCAATGGCGGCCCAGCTTCGATATCGATGACGACATTGCCGCACCGTACATCGCCACGGGCGCGCGGCCGCGGGTGGCGATCCTGCGCGAGCAGGGCGTCAATGGCCAGGTCGAAATGGCGGCCGCGTTCCATCGTGCCGGGTTCGAGGCGGTGGACGTGCACATGTCCGACCTGCTGGGTGATCGTCGGCAACTGGCGGACTTCCGCGGCCTCGTGGCCTGCGGTGGTTTCTCCTACGGCGACGTGCTTGGCGCCGGGCGCGGCTGGGCGGTGTCGGTGCTGGATCATCCGCGCCTGCGCGATGATTTCGCGGCCTTCTTCGCCCGCGAGGACAGTTTCACCCTTGGCGTCTGCAATGGCTGCCAGATGCTGTCCTCGCTGAAAGACCTGATTCCCGGTGCGGCGCACTGGCCGCGATTCCTGCGCAATCGCAGCGAGCAGTACGAGGCGCGGCTGGTGCAGGTGAAGGTCGAGGAGTCACCTTCGCTGTTCTTCGCCGGCATGGCTGGTTCGCTGCTACCGGTGGTGGTGGCGCACGGCGAAGGCCGCGCCGCATTCGCCAGCGAAGCGGATCGCGAAGCGGCCAATGTCTGCCTGCGCTACAGCGATGCCGAAGGGCAGCCTGCGACGCGCTATCCCGCCAATCCGAACGGTTCGCCGGACGGCATCACCGGGCTTGCCAGCAGCGATGGCCGTGCCACCATCCTGATGCCGCATCCCGAGCGCGTGTTCCGCAATGCCCAGCTGAGCTGGCATCCGGACATGGTCGGCGAGGCATCTCCCTGGTTGCGCATGTTCCGCAACGCACGGGTCTGGTGCCGGTAATGCAGATCAGCCCGCTCCGGCAGTTCCTGCTGGCCGCCCTGCTATGGCTGCCGGCCTGTTTCTTCCTCTGGGCCGTGCTGTCCAGCGCCGTGGTGTGGCCGGCGGTGCGCATTGGCGGCTGGCTGCTGACGGTCGAGGTGTCGCAGGCCATCGAGAGCATCATGCAGGTCGGCGCGCAGGTGGAGATCAATACCCGCCTGATCACCCAGGTGGATGGCCGCGCCGCCCAACTGGTACTGACCTCCAACCCGCTGATCTACGCCTGGTGCCTACCGTTGTTCGCCGGGCTGGTGATGGCTACGCCTATCGCGGCCTCGAAGCGTCTGAAGCAGTTCGCCATCGGCCTGCCGATCCTGTGGCTGGTGGCGTCCTGGGGGCTGTTCTTCGACGTGGTCAAGCTGATCATGTTCAATGCCGGGCCGATGGGGCAGGCGGTGATGCAGCAGGCCGGCTGGAACGCCGATGCGGTAGCCTTGGGCTACCAGTTCGGCTACCTGATCCTGCCGACGGTGGTACCGGTGGCGCTTTGGATTGCCTTGAACCGTCACTTCCTCGAAGCCCTGATTGGCTGGCGCGAGGAACCTGACGAGGACGACGGTGGTCACAGTGCCCGTGACGACGCGAATGATGGAGAAACCCTTGTCTGAAGCCACGACCAGCAGCGAAGCGCCAGCCGTCCCGGCATCCGCCAGCGGCAGCGCCGGCGATCTGCCGCCGATCGAGGCGCAGATTTCGCAGGAGCTGCTGTCGCGCGGCCGCCTGAAGGAGGCCGATCTCGGCCGTGCCAAGCGCCTGTACGCGGAGTCCGGTGGCAGCTTCGTCTCGCTGATGACGCGCCTTGGCCTGGTGTCCGAGCGCGACGTGGCCGAAGCCAGCGCCGAGGTGATGAACCTGCCGCTGGTGGCCGCCAAGGATTGCCCGGAAGCGCCGCCGGCTGACCTCAGCCTCTCCACGCGCTTCCTAAAGCACTACCACGTCTGCCCTGTTGGCGAGGATGAAGCCCATGTCGACCTGCTGGTCGCCGACCCGCAGGAGCCGTACGCGATCAACGCCGTGGGCCTGGCTTCCGGCAAGTCGGTGCGGGTCAAGATCGGCCTGCGCTCGGAGGTCGATGACCTGATCGAGCGCTATTACGGCAGCGGTCGTTCGGCGATGGGCACCATCGTCGAAAACCTGGCCGAGGGCGAGGGCAGCGAGGACGACATCGAACACCTGCGCGACCTGGCTTCGGAAGCGCCGGTCATTCGCCTCGTGAATCTGATCATCCAGCGTGCGGTCGAGCAGCGCGCCTCGGATATCCATATCGAGCCGTTCGAGAGCCGCTTGAAGGTGCGCTACCGCATCGATGGCGTGTTGCACGAGGTGGAGTCACCGCCGGCCGGATCCACCGCCGCGGTCATCTCGCGCGTCAAGATCATGGCCAAGCTGAATATCGCCGAGCGCCGCCTGCCGCAGGACGGCCGCATCATGATTCGCGTGCAGGGCAAGGAGCTGGACCTTCGCGTGTCCACCGTGCCGACCGCGCATGGCGAATCGGTGGTGATGCGTATCCTTGACCGCGAATCGGTGGTGTTCGACTTCGAGACGCTGGGCTTTACCGACAAGTTCCTTGGCCGATTCATCGACGTGCTGGAGCGGCCGCACGGCATCCTGCTGGTCACCGGACCGACCGGCTCGGGCAAGACCACCACGCTGTACACGGCGCTGTCCAAGATCAACACGCCGGACGTGAAGATCATCACGGTCGAGGATCCGGTCGAGTACCAGATCGAGGGCATCAACCAGATCCAGGCCAAGCCGCAGATCGGTCTCGACTTCGCCGGCGCGCTGCGTTCCATCGTCCGTCAGGATCCGGACGTGATCATGATCGGCGAAATGCGCGACCGTGAAACCGCCGAGATCGCCATCCAGTCGGCGCTGACCGGCCACCTGGTGCTGTCCACGCTGCATACCAACAGCGCAGCTGGTGGCGTCACCCGATTGCTGGACATGGGCGTGGCCGACTACCTGCTGACCTCGACCATCAACGGCATCCTGGCGCAGCGACTGGTGCGCCGCCTCGATCCGGAGACCGCCGAGCCCTACGAGGCGATGCCCGAGGTGATCAGGGAGTTCAAGCTCGAGAAGTACACCGACGAGCGTCCGATCCGTCTGTGGCGCCCGAAGCCCAGCACCAACAGCTCCACCGGCTACCACGGTCGAACCACGATCATGGAATTCCTGGTGATGACGGACGCTATTCGTCGCCTGGTCATGCAGCACGCCGACATGGGCGTGATCGAGCAGGAAGCCCGCAAGGAAGGCATGTTCACCATGTATGAGGACGGCATCCGCAAGGCGCTTCAGGGCGTCACCACCATCGAGGAGGTCCTGCGGGTCACGCAGGAGGCTTGATGCGTCGCATGTCCACGGCTTCCGAGGCGTCTGCCTGATGGCGATGTTCCGTTACAAGGCGATCAGCGCCGCCGGCGACATGATCGACGGCCAGATGGAGGCCGCCAGCGCCGACGAGGTGATCGTCCGTCTGCAGGATGCCGGCAATGTGCCGGTGGAAGCCAAGCCGGCCGACGCCGGCGAGCGCAAGGGTCTGTTCGCGAGCATCGGCCAGCGCGCCGTGCTGAGCCAGAACCAGATCCTGCAGTTCACCCAGCAGCTGGCAACGCTGCTCGGCGCCGGCCAGCCGCTGGATCGCGCGCTGCAGATCCTGCTGGATCTGCCGGAGTCCGAGGGTGCGAAGAAGATCATTGAACGCATCCGCGATGCGGTTCGGGGAGGCTCGTCGCTGTCAACGGCACTTGAGCAGCAGCACGGCGCGTTTTCCCGTCTTTACATCAATATGGTGCGCGCGGGTGAGGTCGGTGGTTCGCTGGACGACACGCTGAAGCGTCTTGCCGACTACCTGGAGCGAAGCAAGGCGCTGAAGGAAAGCTTCATCAACGCAATGATCTACCCGGCCATACTGGTGATCATGGTGGTGCTGTCGCTGGTAATCCTGATGGCTTGGGTCGTACCGCAGTTTGTGCCGCTATTCGATGACATGGGTGTGGAACTCACCCTGCTGACTCAGGTCGTATTCGGAGTCGGCAATCTGATGCGGGACGGCTGGTGGATGTTTGTCATTGTCGCGGTGGTTGGTGCTTGGTTGTTGCAGAGGCAGCTCTCTGATCCGGAACGTCGCCTGCGGTTCGATACATGGATTCTGAAGCGCAAGCTGATTGGTGGCGTGCTTCAGCGCATGGATACCGCGCGGCTTGCACGTACGCTGGGGACACTGGTCCACAACGGTGTGCCGCTGTTGTCGGCGATTTCCATCGGGCGCAACGTGCTGGGCAACACAGCCCTGGCGAAAGCGGTCGATGAGGCTGCAGAAGACGTCAAGACTGGTGGCGGACTCGCTTCCGCTCTGTCCCGAAGCAAACAGTTCCCGCGTCTTGCTCTGCAGATGATTCAGGTTGGCGAGGAGTCCGGCGCATTGGACGAGATGCTGATCAAGGTCGCCGATACGTTCGATGTCGAGGTGAAGAACGGTCTGGACCGCCTGTTGGCGGCGCTTGTTCCGATCATCATCATCATCATGGCTTTCACGGTGGCGCTGATCATGCTCGCCATTCTTATTCCGATTTTTGACTTGACCAACGCAGTGGGGTGATCCGATGACAGTTCAAGACAAGCGAACGCAGCGCGTCGTGCAAAAGCGCCAATCCGGTTTCAGCTTGATGGAGATCATGATCGTGATCGTCCTGATCGGTTCGATCGTGGCATTTGCCGCTACCCGTATTTTTGGTCAGGGTGATCGTGCGAAGCAGCGCCTCACCCAGGCGCAGATCAGTACCCTTGTCGCCAAGATCGAGGCTTACTCGCTGGACAATGGTTCGCCGCCGGAGCGCCTCGAAGATCTGGTCAAGCAGCCGGGTAACGCGCCGAGTTGGCTGGGTCCCTATGCCAGCGAGAAGGAACTGGTCGACGGCTGGAATCATCCGTTTGACTATGACGCCAATGGCAGTTCCGGAGGCGTCGTGATCAAGTCCATGGGGTCGGACGGAAAGGCTGGTGGCGAGGGCACCGCCAAGGACATTTCGAACGCCGACTGAGCGGCTGAACGGCATGCGTCGCCATCGCGGATTCACTCTCCTCGAAATCGTGGTGGTGATTGTGTTGATCGCCGTCATGGCCACGGTGATCGCCATGTCGGTCACCGGTGGACTCGACTCGGCAAGGGTTCGCGCGGCCAGTCGTGACGTGGCCGCTGCGCTGCGCTACACGCGCGGCCAGGCCATCGTCCATCACGAACAGCGCACGCTGGCCTTCAATGTCGACGAGCGCAGCTACCAGATGCCGGACAAGGATCCGGTGCACCTGCCCAAGGGCATGGAAATGGAGCTGCTGACCGCGCAGTCCGAAATGCTGGACGAGGGCGTCGGCCAGATTCGCTTCTATCCCGATGGCTCCTCCGGCGGCGGTCGCGTGACGCTGATGCGCGGCGAGGCGCGCTGGGAGATCGAGGTCGAGTGGCTTACCGGCAAGGTCCGCCTGCTCGACCCCAACGAAACCGACGATCGTTGAATCATTCACGATTCGTCGTGAACTCATCGCCGATCCCACAGTCATACGCCGCATGCCTTTCATTCACCGCCAGCGCCAGCAGGGTTTCACGCTGATCGAGATCGTCGCGGCCTTCGCGATCCTCGCGATCGGGCTGGCGCTGTCGATGAGCATTGCCAGCGGTGCGCTCAGCCAGGTGCGGCGCGGTACCGACTTCACCGAGGCCGCGCTCAACGCCAAGTCCAAGCTGGACAGCATTGGTGCCGGCACCCGACTGGAAGAGGGAACCGATGGCGGTGAGTTCGATGATGGCTCGCGCTGGGAGCTCGAGGTCAGTGCCTACGAGCCGGAGCTGGTTTCCAGCGGCGCGCTGTCCACGCCGTCGCCCGTCGACATGTACTACCTGCGCCTGACCGTGTTCTGGAACGAAGGTCGCAACGAGCGGCAGGCGACGTTCTCCACCCTGCGCACGCTGACGCCGGATCGGGGGCGCTGATGCGGGCGATGCGATCACCGGCAACCCGCCAGTCCGGATTCACGCTGCTGGAAATCCTGCTTGCCAGCACGCTTCTGGCGATCCTGCTGACGCTCGCCTATTCGACGATCAGTGGCGCGGTCCGCACGACGCGCAGTGGCGAGGCGCAGATCGAGCGCACCGACGAAGTCCGGGTGACGCAGGAATTCCTGCGGCGCCAACTGTCGCACGCCATGCCGGTTGCCTTCGAGGAGCCGGAAAGCAATGGCGACCGCAAGGTTTTCGAGGCCGATGGCGAATCCCTGCGCTTCGTCGCGCCAATGCCCGGGCATCTTTCACGCGGCGGCCTGCACGTGCAGTGGCTGGAGCTGGCTCGCGGTCGCGACGGCTACCGGCTGGATTTCGATCATCACCAGTTGAACGGCTACGATCCGGACGATCCCAAGGGCGACGACGAGCGTCCGCCCGTGACCCTGCTGGACGGCATCGCCGATGCCAGCTTCGAATACCGGGAGCTGGACGAGCAGGGCGAGCTGGGCGATTGGGATACCAGCTGGGACGACATGGAAATGCTGCCGGTCCTGGTGCGGCTTAACGTGCGCTTCGAGAACGAAAACCGCAGCTGGCCGCTGTTCGAGGTGCCGATGAAGCTGGCTGCGGCCAGTGCCAGCAGCAACCGTTTCCGCGCGCGCCGACCGACGCGGCCGAGCAGTTCGTCGTCACGCATGCTGGAAAACCGCAAGTGATGCGCGGCCCGGTCCGACAAATGCGCGGCATCGCCTTCGTGGTGGTTCTGTGGCTGCTCGCCTTGCTGGCCATCCTGCTCGGTGCTTTCGCCCTGCTGGCGCGTACCGAACACATCCAGTCGCGCTCGCTGTTCGACTCCACCCAGGCGCTCTACGCGGCTGAGGCAGGCGTCAACCTGACCGTGTTCCAGCTGATGGTGCCCGATCCGCAGCAGCGCTGGATTCCCGATGGTCGCGTTTATCCGTTCACGTTCGATGGCGCCGAGGTCGAGATCAGCATCACCGATGAATCCGGCAAGATCGATATCAATGCCGCGGATTCGCAGACGCTGGAGCAGCTGTTCCTGTCCCTGGGCGTGGATCCCCTGGAGTCGCAGCGACTGGCCGATGCCGTGGTCGACTGGCGCGACCCGGATGACCTTACCCAGGTCAATGGTGCGGAGGCGCCCGACTATGAGGCAGCCGGCCTCGACTACGTGCCGTCGAACCAGCCGTTTAACACCATCGGTGAGCTGCAGCAGGTGCTCGGCATGACGCCGGAGCTGTTCCTGGCCGCCGAGCCCGCACTTACCGTGTATACCGGGCAGGGGCGGCCAAACCCCGCATTCGCGCCATTGGAAGCCTTGCGCGCGCTGCCCGACATGACCGATCCACTGGCCCGCGAGCTGATCGAGATGCGCCACCAGATGGATGCCAGCGGCGGCGGCCCGGTAGCAACGCTGCCCAACGGACAGCCCCTCATGGTGCGTGGCGGCACCGGCACGTATAGTATTGAGTCCCGCGCGACCCTGCCCAACGGGGCATGGACCCGCTTGCTGGCCACGGTCCGCATCGGTAGCGCCGACGCCTCGGATATCGCCTATACCGTCCTCCGCTGGGAAGACGGGGAAGCCCTTTGATGTCATCCACACGAACCCTTCCCGACGCTATTGCCGGCCCCTTGCGGCGGCTGACCACCCGCTACGCGGAAAGCCCGATCCCGGGATTCCTGAGCTGGTGGGGCGAGAGCCTGCGCAGCTGCCTGCCGGCGAAGTGGCGCGAGGCGATGGCGGCGGAGGCGGCACAGCTGTGGCTGCAGCGGGATGGTGACAGCCTTCGCCTGCGGCGATCGGATGCGCCTGACGATGCGGCGCCTGTCGTGCTGGCGTTGGGGTCCGACCAGGATGTCGGCAGCGCCTTCATTGGCGCCACCAGCGAGGCGCAGCGTGCATTGCCGCGCGTCCTGCTGCTCGAGGACTCGCGCGTGCTGCGTCGACGACTGACCCTGCCGGCCGCCACCGCCGACAACCTGCGTGCGGTGGTCGGCTATGAGCTGGACCGGCAGACGCCGTTCAAGCCCGACCAGGTCTATTACGACTGCCGGATTGCCCGTCGTGATGCCGCATCCAAGCAGATCGAGGTTGACCTGATCCTCACGCCACGTGCCGCCCTTGACGCGGAGCTGACGGCGTTGGACGGTATCGCCGAGGGTCTGGATGCCGTGGATATTGTCGGTGAGGATGGCCAGCCGACCGGTTGCAACCTGTTGCCCGCCGAGCGGCGTGCGCGACGCGGGCATGGTGTCGTCCTGATCGCACTAGGCTTGGCGGCGCTGACCGTCGTCCTGCTGGCCATGGCTGGCGCGCAGTCGCTGGACAACCGGCGCGATGCGCTGGCGAGGCTGCAGGAAGAGGTCGATGCGCGCCGTGTCGAAGCGCGTCGGGTCAACCAGCTTCGCGAACGCCTGACCGATGCCGTCGAGGGCGCCAATTTCCTCGCGGTTCGGCGCAGTGAGACGCCGCCGGTTCTGGACCTGGTCAACGAACTGACCTACCGGATGCCGCCGGAAACCACCTATCTCGAACGGCTCAGCCTGAGTGGCGACAAGCTCAGCATTTCCGGTCAGAGCAACCAGGCGGCCGAGCTGGTGGGCCTGCTGCAGCCATCGCCGCAGATTCGTTCGGTATCCCTGTCCGGCAGCATCCAGCCGGATTCGCGAACCGGCAAGGATCGTTTCACCATCGCCGCCCAGTACGTGATGCCCGACGGCGGCATACAGCGCGACTACAGCGCATTCGCGACCAAGCCGGAAGCGGACGTCAAGGTCGACTCGGCCGGCGATGCCAAGGAAGATGCCGGTACGGAGGAGCGCCGATGAGCCGCACCGATGCTCGACGTGATCGTGTCCTGGCAGTCAGTCTGCTGGTAGCGGCCTTGATGCTGGTCTATCTGCTGTTCGTGCATTGGCCGCTGGTGATGCCGCACCTGGCCCTGCGGGACGAGTTGATTGCCCTGCGTGACCAGGAAGCCAGCCTGCGCGCGACCGCGGCGCAGCAGCCGGCGCTGCAGGCACGACTGGCGGAAGTGGCCGAAGCCGAGTTGCGTAATCCTGGCTTCCTTGCTGAGGAAAGTTTCGACCTGGCCACCGCCGGCCTGATGCAGCGGCTGGAATCCGTGGTCGCGGCCTCCACCACCGACAGCGACCGTTGTCAGGTAGTCAACAAGACGCCCTACAAGTCCCGTGAGAAGGAGCGCTTCGAGCGCGTTACGGTGAAGGTGCGCATGCGTTGCGAGGTCGAGGAGTTTTCCAACGTGCTGCACGAGATCGAGGGCGGCAGTCCGCAGCTGTTCGTCGGCGACGTCAACATGATTTCGCGCCGGCCGACCTTCAACCGCCGGATTAACCAGGCACCGCAGCGAGGCTATCTGGATATCAGTTTCGATCTGTACGGCTACCTGCATCAGCGGAGCGACGCCGATGGTTAATTCGGGCGCGAAACTGATGATCGTGATGCTCGGGACGGCGGCGCTGTGGGCATTGCTGGTTCTGATATCGACCTGGTTGGGTCTGGGCGGTCGCTACAGCCTGCATCCCGAGGATCTCGGGCGCGTTGAGGCGGTGCCTGCGGTCGCGCTGGCGGGTTCCGCAACGCAGGTGCCCGACATGGATCGTTACGCCGCCATCAGCCAGCACCCGCTGTTCAACGCCGACCGCCTGCCATTCGTGGGTCAGGGCGGTAACGAAGACGAGGCGGTGGTTGAGGAGGAAGTCATTGTTCCGCTGGACGCCATGCTCACCGGTGTGATCAAGATTGGCGACGATGCCGCCATTGCCTTCGTCAAGGGCAACAAGAGTGGCGAAAGCCAGAGCGTCAAGGTCGGTGAAAACCTCCAGGGTGACTTTTCCAGCTACAAGCTGATCGAACTTGAGGCGCGCAAAGCGGTCTTTGACGGTCCGCGCGGCCGTAGCGAACTGGAGCTGGAAGTGTTCAATGGCAAGGGTGGAGCGCCACCGACGCCGTTGCGGAAACAAGAGCAAGCGGCTCAGTCCGAAGACAACGGGCGCGAGCAGGCAGAAGATTCAGCCACCGAAGACAATTCGCCCGAGGCGCAGGCCGAGCGGATTCGCCGCCGGATCGAGGAACGCCGCCGGCAGATGCGCGAAGAAGCCGAGCGGGCGCGAGCCGACCAGGACGGCTGAACCAGGAGACGAGAGAAGTGATGCGACGACCCCATTCAGTCAAGGCCGTGATTGGCGTGGCCATGGCTCTGCTGGTCACCCTGACCGGCTGTGCCAGCCAGAACACGCGTCCCGCGCCGTACCAGCCGCGACCGATCGAAGAGCAGGCGTGGCGCCCGGACCCTGCGTCGGCACAGTCCGCGTCGGCAGAGACTCTTCCGATGGCATCCGGTGATGCAGCCCCTGATACCGGCTATCGGAGCGTCGATCCGGGAACGGGAAACTTCATTGACAAGAATGCTGCGCGTCTGCCGCCGCCGGCGGAAGCAAAGGACGGCGATGTTTCCTTCAATTTCGAGGGAGAGTCGCTCAACGCGGTATTGAAGGTCATCCTGGGCGACTACCTGCAGCAAAACTATGTGATTGCTCCAGGCGTGCAGGGCACGGTGACCTTCTCCACCGCCAAGCCCATGCGCCGCGATCAGGTGATGTCTATCCTGGAGATGCTGCTACGCTGGAATAACGCCACGCTGGTGTGGGATGACGGCCGCTACACGATCCTGCCCGTGGATCAGGCATTGCCGGGCAATCTTATCCCGGGTGTCGGCAAACCGAATCGCTTGGGCTATCAGGTCCGCGCGGTGCCGCTGAGTTACATCTCCGCCACCGAAATGGAAAAGTTGCTCAAGCCCTATGCGCGGCCGAATGCCGTGATCAGCACCGACAACGCGCGCAGCATGATCGTGCTGGCTGGTACGCCGGTCGAACTCAATAACTATATGCAGACCATCCAGATCTTCGATGTGGATTGGCTTGAAGGCATGTCCGTTGGCATCTTCCCGATGCAGCAGATCGAGGCCGACAAGGTTGTCGGCGAGCTGGAGAAAGTATTCGGCGTCAGCTCCGACACCCCCATGGCCGGTCTTTTCCGCTTCATGCCCCTGGAAGGCATCAACGCGGTCCTGGTCATCACTCCGCAGCCCAAGTACCTGCGTACGGCGGAAGAATGGCTGTCCAAGCTCGATCAGGGTAGCAGCGGTGGCGGTCAGCGGCTCTACGTCTACGAAGTCAAGAACGTGAAGGCCACCGACCTTGCGGATACGTTGAGCGACGTATTCGGCGCTAATGGTGGCGGCGCGCGAAGCAGTAGCGGGAACAACGTGGTTGGTCCCGGTCTGCAGCCGGCTACGATTCGCAGTAGCGGCGTGAATCGAACCTCACGTAGTAACAATTCTTCCGGTCGATCCATTAGCAAAACGGCCGTTGAGGCTTCCGAGAAGTCATTGGCTGCGGATGAGACGGATGGTGGGTTGCGCATCAGCGCGCTGTCTCCCGGCGTTGATCAGCCGCTGGTTCAGGGTGGCGGGGTGCAGGCACCAGCGCCGTTGCGTGCTGGACAAGCTGGGCGAGGCGGTGCTGGAAACGGAAACACGAGCACAGGTATCGCGATTGGCGATTCCGAGGAAGTCCGTATTTCCGCTGTCGAGGAAAGCAACTCTCTGCTAGTAAAGGCGTCCCCGGCGCAGTGGGAGTCGATCCATCACGTCATCGAGCGTTTGGATCAGATTCCGCTGCAGGTCCATATCGAGGCGCAGATTATCCTGGTCACTTTGAACAAGACGCTGAGCTACGGTGTTCAGTGGTATTTCGAGAACAGTGTGCCTTCCACCTTGCCAGGACTCCCCACAACGACTACCGCAAAAACTGGTCCGGCATATGGACGGACTTCATGGGGTGACGTGGCAGGAACTGTCGGTGCTCTGAATGGGTTGTCGTGGACCTTCTTGGGGCCTGATGCTGCTGCGGTGATCGAGACTCTCGACAAGGTTACATCGCTCAAGGTGCTATCGGCTCCGTCGGTTGTTGTGCTCAACAACAAATCGGCTTCCATTAATGTAGGCAAGCAGATTCCGGTCAACACGACAACAATCAATCCGAGCAATGGTGGAACGACGGGAACCTATAGCAATGTTCAGTATTTGCAGACGGGTATCACCTTGGATGTTACGCCGAGAGTGAATCCAGGAGGGCTGGTCTTCCTGGAGATTCAACAGGATGACAGTACGCCCGAGGCGCCGGATGCCAATACCGGCAATAGACCAATAAGTCAGCGAACCATCTCCACGGAAGTTGCGGTGCAGAGCGGGCAAACGGTAACGCTGGGGGGGTTGATTCAGCAGTCTGATGGCAAGGGTAGTGCTGGCGTACCGGGTTTGAGTCGGATTCCAGTCATTGGAGGCCTTTTTGGTAACAAGACAGCATCCACCGATCGCCAAGAGTTGTTGGTCCTCATTAGACCCACCGTCATCTACAATCAGGAAGACGCCCGCCGCATCACCGAGGAGTATCGCGATCGCTTCCAGGGTCTGGAGCCGCTTAGGGTCCGGGTCGAGGAAGACTGACCTTCAATGCCTGCCCAAGGTGGGGTTGTTCAAGGGTGGATAAGAAATCAATGAAGAGAATGTCTATGAAATTCAGCTATGTCTCTATAACTTTGGCCATTGCGGCTCTCATCGGAAGTGTGGTGCTGGTCGGCTGTGCTGGCGGGGGTGGGGCAAAGAAGGGAGATGTTTTGGCTGATCGTGCGACCCAAAGATGGAATTTCCTGGTCAACCGTGATCCGGGAAGTGCCTGGGAGTATCTGACGCCGGGTTCCCGGGCAGTGACACCCAAGGATCGATACATCAAGGAGACACTGGTCAAGCCCGTGAAGTGGACCGCCGCGCGTTTCGTCAGCGAAAACTGCACCAAGCCCGACCTTTGCAAGGTCCAGATGACGGTTGACTACAAGATCCGGAGCCACCTGACGGGGGTCGGGGTCATCCAGTCCACCCAGATATTGGACGAGACCTGGATTCGAGAGTCCGGGACCTGGTATTTCCTGCCGTCGGGAGACTGATGGTGGGGATTGCGCCGGTATGCTGCATATCGTAGACTGCCGACGCTGTTGCCTAACCTTGCCCATAAAAGGCGGACCAAAACCGCTTAACGGAGCACGGTTAGCTGTTAGCAAAAGCCCTGTGGTTGATTAGGAGTGTTGTGATGAAAAAGAGTTCTTTGACGACGGCCGTCGTCGCCGGCCTCGCCGGCGTCGCGGGTCTCGTTAACGTTTCCAACGCGGTGAACGTGAACCCGGACGGTCTCGGCCAGGTTCTGATCTACCCGTACTACACGGTCAACGGTGGCAACTCCACCCTGATCTCGGTGGTTAACACCACCAACGACGTGAAGGCCGTCAAGGTCCGTTTCCTTGAAAGCCTGAACTCGCAGGAAGTTCTCGACTTTAACCTGTACCTGTCGCCGTTCGATGTCTGGACGGGTTCCGTGAACGCGTCTCCGGATGGTCAGGGTGATGGCGGTGTCATGGTCACCTACGACACCAGCTGCACGGTGCCGTATTTCTACGAGCAGTTTCAGGATGTCGGTTTCAACTTCGGCAGCCTGACGAATGCCGATATCGGCGGTACCTATCAGGGTTTCTTCAAGAACTTCCAGTACCGTTCGGGCGGTCATAACCCGGATGGTGGTCCGAACGATCTGGTTCGCGCCCGCGAAGGTCATCTGGAAATGATCGAAATGGGTCGCGTCGTTGACGACGGTGACTTCAGTTCAGCGGCGGGTGCGTCAATCGAGGCCGTTGATGATCTGGCTGACACCGGCGGTGCGCTGGCGACGGCTGCCACTCATACCGATGGCGTGCCGAACGACTGTCAGGCGCTGCTGGATGCGTTCCGCAATGTGGCAGGCGTGCCTGGGCAGTGGCTGGTCGACGTCAATGCCGACGTTGATACCCCGAATGGTGGCCTGTTCGGTGGTGCCGAAATCGTCAGCGTTGCTCAGGGTACCAACCTGTCGTACAACGCTGATGCGCTGGAAGGCTTCTTCCAGACGGCCGGCGCTGACTTGCACACCTTTACCGGTAACGTGCTGCCGAACCTGACCCAGGCCGAGCCGGCCATGGCCAACGTGTTCGACAATGGTACGCTGATTCAGTTGGACTTCTCGTCCGATCCGAACGGCAACTTCCACCCGGGTCTTGACGCCGTTTCTGCGGCGATCATGCACAACGAGATCTACAACGAGTACCTGACAACTCCGGGTATCGGTGCATCTTCCGAGTGGGTCATCACGTTCCCGACCAAGCTGCTGCACATTGACGACACCGTCACCGAAGCTGAGCGTCGCCCGTTCACTGAGGCGTTCGATTGGAATGGTACGCCGGACCTGTCTGATCCGAACCCGGCTAACTGGACCCTCAGTGGTGCCTGCGAAGACATCCTGCTGAGCTTCTGGGATCGTGAAGAGCAGGTCACTGGTCGTGGCGTTGCTTCGGGCACCAACTGCCCGTCGCCGTTGCCGCCGGGCACTGATCCGAACTCCTGTGATCAGAATCCGACGATCAAGACGCCGCCGCTGTGCTTTGAGGCGAACGTCGTGGCCTTCAACCAGGCTGGCACCATTGATTACCTCGACGAGTCCGCAGTTCTGGGTTCGAACTGGGCAATCAACATCCCGCTGGTGGATCAGTACGGTCCGAGTGGCGATCCGGCTCCGGGCGCCAACTACTTCAATGAAGGTTGGGCTCGCATTGACTTCACCCGTTCGCTGAACCCGTTCACCGGTTTGGTCGAAGTTGAGCACCATTACATGGTGGCTGACTCGGTTCTGGGTGGTGGCATCGACGTGGTTCTGGGTCTGCCGACGGTTGGTTTCTGGGCTACTCAGTTCCTCAACAGCGACGTTTCCGGCGGTGTTCTGGCCAACTACTCCGGCCTGCACAAGCATCGTGCGGATCGTGATGGTTACGCCACCGATGATCCGACGGTTCTGGATCCGGATGGTATGCCGCTGCCGAACGGTTTCGACTGGTCGTAATTGGCGGTTGCACGACAACGCTGTCATCAGCGTTGTCGTTGCTCCAAGCAACACCAAAGGCCCCTCATTTGTGAGGGGCCTTTGTTTTGGTGGGTCCAAGCTCTGTCATGGTTGGTACTACCCCCCATCAAGCTTGCTTATCTGGTCGAAAGGGTTGAATGAGAGGTGGCCATAATTCAGGTGCGTCCATTCAGCAAGCGTAAACCCCTTGTGTATCAAGCTTGAAAAGCAGCGCTTGCTGCTGGATGGGGATCTGGAGATGGCGAGGACTTCGTCACATTCCAATCTGGCGGCAGCATGACATAATCAAAATAAACGACCAGACGCAGTTGAGGCCATCACGGGCAACGATGGCGGCGTATACGGCAATGGACCGGGTCGAATGCTTTGGCTTGATCAGGTAGCCTATTCCGGCAAGCCATTGCTCCCAAGAAATCGGAGATGAAATCAGCCATGCAACATCGCCAGCGCAATGCTTTCTGCGGCCTGTCCGCAATGTTCTTCTTGGTCGCCGGTAGCGCGATCGCCCAAGACAACAACGTGAAGTTCGTTTTGCCAGGCGCTGGAGGCGATGGTGGAACGGTGCCTACCCTCAACGGTCAGGCAATCAACTGGGACGCAAACGGTGATCTGGTGGTTGTTTGCACCGATGACGACCAAGATGGTTTCTGTGACGGTACCGTTGGCAAATCGACGGGGTCAACCGAAGGCGCTGCCTCGGTTGGGATGCTGAAGTTTTCGTCGGGCGGAACCATTACGAACAACGGCGCAAACACGACGATTGGCACAACGCAAAGCCTCGGTGTGACAGTCCAGTGGCAGGCTGCTACTACTGTCGATGTGTGCCAGATGACCACGACGGGCAGTCCGGCGCCAACGCCTAATTGGACGAGCCAGAAGGTCGATATTTCAGGTGGTACGACGAAGAGTCAGAATTTCACTCTGTCAGCGAGTCAGACTGCGGACCTGAACTATCAATTCTCACTGACCTGTTACAACTTGGCCGGTAGTGACGAGGTTACGGGTACCAAGATCATCACCGCGACGGTGGAGCAGCGTACGTCTGGTGGTGGTACCGGTGGTACTGGCGGTACGGTATACCCCGGTATGGCCGACGACTCCTGTGATATCACCAAGGGGACGGGCGCAGGCGCAGATCCGTTGTTCCAGCCTGACGGATACACAAAACAGGAGTTCGATTGGACCACGGCCATGTTCAAGGGCAAGGACCAGAGCATTTATCCGGATACCGGCTATCCGAAGATGCCCTCGGACCAACCGCCGGTCGGAAGCTTCACCTTGGGTGGGGCAACAATGAAGAACAAGTACATCAGCATCGCCTTCGAAGAAAATACTCACGTAAGCCGTTACGTGTTGCAGTGGATTCAAGCCTTCGGCTACAGCAGTTCGCCGAGTTATATCGTCCAGCCAGCGGGCAATATTTTCGTCACCGTGAGTCCATGTGCGGGTGATTTCCGCTATACGACGACGCAGAAGACGGCCGAAGAGCGTGCAGCGGGAGATCCGACGTTCACGCGTGCCTGCCGTGTTGTACGAAATGAAGCAAACGTTACGCTCAACAACGACATTACCCAGACGGCTCATTGCACCACTGAGCCAGGTCGTCGTTACTACCTGAACGTCATGATTGCCGATCCACGTGACGGTTTCACAACCGACCCTGATACCGGGGCTCCTGTTGAAAATACCTGTAACGTCGAACGCACGGGCTACTCGGGCAAGTGTGAGGTGCAGTTCAAGAGCTACTGATCTCACTCTGGCAGACAGAAAAAGCCCGCGCCACGGCTCATTCGTGGCGCGGGCTTTTTTGTGGAACTATTTGATCGCTAATGCGTCATACGTGGACGCTAACTCACCACTGATGGACTAAACGCAGCATGCGACTCTCAATTCGAATGACATCCTGGCCTTTCCTGGCCTTTGCTCTTTTCTGCGGCGTGTTGCAGGCTCAGGCGCTTCCCAATGACCGGGATCAGGTTGTGGTCAAGCGTGGGGATGCGGTTATCACGATGGCAGACGTGGATGCCATGGTGGGGACGCTGCCGGCCGATATCCAGGCGGGATTCATGGACCGGCCGGAGAAGATTGAGCAGATGCTGGATGGCTTGCTGCTGGCAAGGCAGATCGCTGACCAGGCCACCGCCGAAGGCATGGACAAGGGAGCTGTCTTCGAGGACCGCATGCGTTTGAGCAAAGACAATGTGCTCATGCGCATGCGTATGGATCAGTATCTGGAAGATTTGCAGCGTCCTGATTTCACGATCCTTGCCAAAGAGCGCTATGACGCGGACGACGGGAGCAAGTATGGCGTGCCGGACAATCGCGACGTGAGCCATATTCTGATTTCAACCCGGAGCCGCACCGAAGAAGCGGCGAAGAAGTTCGCGGAAGAGCTTCTCGGCAGGTTGAATGCGGGCGAAAAGTTTGACGATTTGGCACGTGTGTACTCGGATGATCGTCCCGGGAACGTGCCGGAAGGCGATCTCACAGCGGGCAGCTTCTGGCAGTTGAAGACCGTTCTACCCGGAAAGACGGTCCCCGAGTTCGAGGCTGCCGCTTGGGCGCTAGAGAAGCCGGGTGATATCTCTGGTGTCGTGAAAACCAAGTTCGGTTATCACATCATCCGACTGGATGCTTTGAACAAGGCTTCGAAGAAGCCTTTTGAAGACGTCCTGCCAAAGATTGCGGGTGGTCTAAACCAGAAGTGGGTTGAGGACCGCCGTCAGCAATTCCTGACTTCGTTCAAGGCGCAGAAGATGGAAGCGAATCCCGAGGTCGTGGCATCACTGCGGACCCGGTATGCCAAGGAACATGTGTCTACAACGCGCATCAAGGCTAGTCTTTCCGACAAGCACTGACGTCGCTCTCCTTAACAGTCGCCACCCAGATAGAACAGTATTTGATACATTCTCGCGACTGATTGCGGCCACTGTGGACCGCTCAAATTGAAGCGGTCCACGATGGCAACGCAGTACTGGAATCTCACCCGGCGCTTTTTGCGCCAAGAACTTGAAGGACGGTTCCGAGGAAACCTTGCCGGGGCGGCTTGGGCCTTGATTGGCCCCCTCCTGCAGCTGGCGGTGTTCTTTGTCGTGTTCGTGCACATCTTCAAGGCACGAATTCCAGGTATGGAGGGAGTGGATTACCTGGCCTTTCTGGCGCTGGGTTTCTGGCCCTGGTTTGCATTTTCAGAAGCTGTGACGCGGGCGACCACGGTTATTCGAGATAATGCCGGTTTGATCGGCAAGGTATCGCTCCCTCGATCTGTGCTCGTGGTGGCCCGGGTTCTAGGGGTTTTCATACTTCACGGGGTTGGTTTTGCTTTTGTGTTGACGTTGCTGCCCTTGGTTGGTGTGAACGTCAGTCTGTCAGGCATTCCGATCGTGGTGTTGCTATGGCTGCCCCTTCTCATTCTCGCCATGGGCATGGCGTTTCTATCAGGTTCGCTTCAAGTATTCGTTCGCGACTTCGAGCAGGTTGTGGCCTACCTGCTTCAGATCGGCTTCTTTCTGACTCCCATACTTTTTAGTCGCGACATGGTTCCAGGGCCTCTTCGCATTGCGGTCGATTTGAATCCAATGACCGGCATTGTGCAGGCGACGAGGGATGCGTACCTCGGAGGAAGTGTCAATTTCGCCCAGGTTGCCGCATCTGTAGGCCTTTCTCTACTCTTCCTGATCGCGGGATATGTCGTGTTTCGGCGCTGCGATCGCTATTTCGAAGATTACCTGTGAAGTCGCCGTTGCTGACAATCCGAGGCCTTGGTAAAGGCTATCCGGCTGTTGCCGATCCAAAAGCTCGGCTGGCGGGGCTTGGACGAGCCCTGCTGGGTTTGCCGATACCGCGGATTCCCGTTCTTTCCGGTGTGGACTTCGAGGTGCGGCCTGGTGAGTCGTTGGGAATCATCGGTGAAAACGGGGCTGGCAAATCAACGCTGCTCAAGCTCATTTCGGGTGTCCTGCAACCTAGCGAGGGGCAGATCTCCAGGTCGGGCAGCATCGGTGCATTGCTGGAGCTTGGGGCGGGCTTTGATTCAGATCTCACGGGTGGAGACAACATTGCGCTCGCAGCATCTTTGATGGGCCTTAGTCCCATCGACATTGCTGAAAGACGGGAGGCAATCATCGAGTTTGCCGACATTGGCCGTTACATCGACGAACCCATCAAGCATTACTCCAGTGGCATGACGGTACGCTTGGGTTTCGCTGTTGTCGCTGCCTGTCGCCCCGATCTGTTGATCACGGATGAAGTGCTGGCAGTCGGGGACGAAAGCTTCCAGAAGAAGTGCGTACGATGGATCGAGGAGTATCTGGAAAGCGGTGGGACGCTCCTGCTAGTTTCACATTCGATGTATCACGTGCAGAAGCTATGCCGGCATGCGCTCTGGTTAAAGGAAGGCAGAGTCGCGGCATACGGTGATGTGTTCGACGTAACCCAGGACTACCTCGCCTACCATGAGCGCAAGCAGGCGGATTCCCCGCGTGAAGTTGATCCTGAGTATAGCGGTGGGGAGTATCGGATCAGCAGGGTTGTCGTCAATGATCAGGTTGAGAATATTCAGGTGCTGCTGAAGCCGGAACAGTCGTTGCGGGTAGAAACCGACATCTATTCCCCCGATGGACGACCCCCTGTGTTCGGATTCGGCGTTGTTCGTGCCGACGGAACTGCCGTGTACGGCAGCACTTCCGAAATCGATGGCGTTGCGCCTGCAAGACGCTTGGACGACAGCCATTGGCGTTTCGAACTCTTGCTGGAAGCTACGGAACTCCTGCCGGGAGGGTATGCCCTGAGACTTCATGCGCTTGAGCCGGAAGGCATCAGGCTTCACGACACGGTGGAACGTGGTTTCAGCTTGCGTGGGCAAAGTCGTGAGTTTGGTCACGTCCGGCTGAAGCATCGCTGGAGCTTCGACGAGTGACTGTTACCGTCGTCGTGCCGGTTTACAACGCGGCGGCGGAGCTGGCTCGTTGTCTGGAAAGCCTGCAGGCAACGCTGGGTACCTCGACGCCGGTCTTGTTGTGCGATGACGCTTCGCCTGACCCTAGGGTGGCGGCACTGATTGATCGCTTCCGCAGTCAACACCCGGCGACGCGAGCGGTTCGTCGCGAGCACAACCTTGGTTTCGTGGGAAACGTCAATGCGGCGTTCGCGGAGACCGATGGTGATGTCATCCTCCTGAATTCGGATGCGATGACCACGCCGGGCTGGTTGGAGGCGATGCTGCGCTGTGCGGGGAGCGATCCGTGCATTGCCACGGTGACGCCGTGGTCCAACAACGCGGAGATCTGTTCGTTTCCGCGCTTTTGCGAAGCGAATCCGGAGCCGGAGGATGCGGAGGCGATTGCTGCTGCCGCACAGTCGGCAGGCGCGCCGGCCTATCCGGAACTACCCACGGCGGTCGGCTTCTGCATGTTGCTGCGTCGCGAGGCGCTGAATGCGATTGGAGATTTCGATCAGGCCACCTTCGGTCGCGGCTATGGCGAGGAGAACGACTGGTGCATGCGTGCCAGCGGCCATGGCTGGCGCCACGTGCTGTGCGATGACGCCTACGTCGTGCATGCTGGCGGTGCATCGTTCTCGGCGGAAGGTCATTCTCCGGGCGGTGAGAACCTGCGTCGCCTGCTGGCCCGGTACCCCGGTTACAATGAGCTGGTTGCCGACTTCATCCTGCGCGACCCGCTGAAGCCGCTGCGCCAGCGTCTCCAGGACGCCTGTAAGCAGCATCTGAAGCCGACGCCGCAACGCGACCTGTTTTCCAGCTGATTGACATGACCACCGAGCCTCTCGATTTCACCGGCGAACGATTCACGCCGGAATGCGTTCGCGAAATGCGCTACGAGCACTGGCATCGCTATGCCTTTGCGCAGTCGCTGGCGGCCGGGCGGCGCGTGCTCGATGCGGCCTGTGGCGAAGGCTACGGCAGCGCGATGTTGGCTCCGGTCGCGGCCAGCGTGGTGGGTGTCGATATCGCTGATGAAGCCGTCATGCATGCCGGTCAACGCTATCGTCGCGACAACCTGTCGTTCCGGCAGGGCGACTGCACCGATCCATCGGGGTTGCCGGACGGTCCGTTCGATCTGATCGTCAGCTTCGAGACGCTGGAGCATGTTCACGAGCAGTCGCGGATGCTGGCTGCGTTCGCTGAGCGTCTGAGCGATGACGGCATCCTGCTGGTGTCATCGCCGGACAAGCTCAACTACAGTGATCGGCGCAACTACCAGAACGAGTTCCATGTCCGCGAGCTGTATCGGGACGAGTTGGAGACTTTGCTGGCCGGACATTTTCCGGCGACGCGGCTGTATGCGCAGAAGCTGGCCTTCCAGTCACTGCTGTGGTCGCTGGATGGTCGCGTGGATCGCTACGATGCCGCGGTTCTGGCTGAGGATGGCGAGTCGCTGGCGACGACGCTGGATTATCCGCCGATGTACTACGTGGCGGCCTGTGCGCGGAAGGCATCCGCGCTGGACGCGTTGCCGGCGCTGTCGCTGTTCGGCGACCTTGAGGAAAGCGTCTATCGCCACTATGAACATGAAATACGCAAGAACATGAGCGCCGGCGCGCGCATCCAGGAACTGGAGCAGGCGCTGGCCGATGCCCAGCGACGCATTGCCGAGCTGGCGCCGGGACAAGGGGACTGAGTTGGAAATCAATTACGGCACGTTTGCCATGGGTAAGGCTGCCAGGGAGCAGGGCCCGGTTCTGGCCTCCATCGATGGTCGCGTGAGTCGGCTTGGCGGCGAGGAAGTCGTATTCCTCGATACTGCCAGCAACAAGACCCATGTGATGACCCGTCAGGTGCTGGAAGCCATGGACGTCTGTCGAGACTTCCAGCCGCTGGACAAACACGTCGCCAACGTGGCTGCGCGCGTGGAAGGCATGCGTGGCAAGGAAGCGGCGGTGCGCCAGGTGCTGCAGAGCCTGGAAAAGCGCGGCCTGCTGATCAGCGACGCGGACTTCCTGGCCCGGTTCCAGGATCAGTCGCAGCGGGACACCAGCGGTGATGCGGGCGCTGCCGTCTTCATCCGCGCTTGCGACCGTCCCGAACAGCTGCAGCGCCTTTGCCGAACGCTCACCGAGAATGAGCAGCGCCACGCCGCCGGCCATCGCTACGTGGTGGTGGATGATTCCACCGATGCCAACGCCAGCAAGTCGCATGCGACGATGCTGGAGCAGCTGGCGTCCGACGCAGGCGTGCGCACCGCCCATGTCGGGCAGAAGACGTGGAAGCGGATTGCCGACGGCTTGGCCAAGGAACTGCCGGAGCACCGCGGGAGTGTCGAGTGGCTGCTTCAGCGTCCGCAAGCGCAGCATGCAACGCCGGGCGGCGGCATTGGCCGCAACCTGATCAGCCTGCTTTCCGCGGGCTCGCGCTACCTGCTGCTGGACGACGATTTCCAGCTGCCGCTGCGTCGCCACCCGACCTACCAGCCGGGTCTCGATGTGCGCGGCGCCGGCTGGGGCATGCACACCTACGCCAGTCGTGGCGAAGCGCTGGCGGCTGGCGAAGCGCTGGATCGCGATCCACTGGGTTTCGGCCTCGGTTTCTGTGGCCAGCATGTTGGCGGCCTCGGCGAGGTCGACGTCGACTGTGGGCTGGATGTGGCGGCGCTGCGCGGTCTGAGCCCTTCGCGCACGCCGATGCTCAAGGGCGACGCCTTCGTGGCATCGACCATCAATGGCCATAGCGGTGACCCCGGCAGCGGACGCCTGACCTGGCTGTTCCTGCTCGATGAGGCCGCGCGTGCCGAGTTCACCAGCAGTCGCGAACGCTATCTCGACACCCTGTCCAATCCGGGAGCCTGGTACGGCGCGCGTCGCTACATGCTGTCCGACAGCGCCAACTTCACTGCCTTCGCCGTCGATGGCAGCCGGCTGATGCCCTGCACGATGCCGCATCAGCGTGGCGAGGACGCGCTGTTTGGCAGCCTGGTGCGGATGATGTATCCGAACTCGGTGGCGCTGAACCTGCCTTACGCCATCGGCCACCAGCAGGAAGGTCGGCGCGATCGCGGCGACTGGCTGGATGAGCCGGAGTCGCCGGGCATGCCGATCTGTCTTGCCGATCTCGCCAAGAACCTTGCCGGTGAGCTGGTGGCCAGCGACCCGGTTTCCCGCATGGGCAGCCTTGCCGCTCGCCTGCGCGATCTCGCCAGCGCCGATGACGAAGGCCTGGGTCGCTATCTCAACGAATTCCTGGCCTATCGGCGTTCGCTGCTGATCGATACGCTTCAGCGCGTGCTGGCCAGCGCCAAGTCGCCGCCCCTGTACTGGGCCGCCGACCTGCGCCGTCTGGTCGAGGCGAATGGCAAGGCGCTGATCGAACGACCGCCGATTCGCTTCACCGGCTGCCCGAAGGACTGGGACGATGCGCAGACGCTGCGCTGGTTCCGCGACGAAGCCTTCGCTCTGGCCAACGGGCTGGATGCCTGGCCGGCGATGTGGGAGGTCGCGATGGCCAAGCGGGACGGCTGGCTGGAGTGGCGTGGCTGAGACCTTCGCCGCGCGCGAGCGACCGATCCCGCGGGTATCGGTCGTTATCGTCTGCCACAACAGTGGTCCCCTGCTGCGGCATGCCATCGACAGTGTTCTTGGCCAGTCGCTTGAGGGTGATTTGGAGCTGATGCTGGCGGACAACGCCTCGGGCGAAGGCCAACTCGACGAGCTGCCAGCGGACTCCCGGCTGCGCCTGCTGCTCAATCCCGATAATCGCGGTTTCGGTGCCGCCTGCAATCAGGCTGCCGCCATCGCCCGTGGTCGCTTCATGCTTTTGCTCAATCCCGATTGCCAGTTGCCCTCCGATGCCCTGTCGCGCTTGCTGTCGTTGCGTGAGGTCGAAGGTGTCGATGTGCTGGGTGCGCGCCTGCTCAACGCCGACGGCAGCCTGCAGGCTGCCAGCTACCGACGCGATCCGCGTCCGCTGCGTGCCATACGCCAGGCGATCAGTGGTTCGGCGGCTGATATCGCGCTCGACACCAGTGGTGACGTCACCGATGTGGAGGCGATCTCCGGCGCGCTGATGCTGATGGAAACATCGCGTTTCCGCGAGCTGGGCGGTTTCGATGAAGGCTTCCGCCTGCATGTGGAAGACCTCGATCTCTGTCGTCGCGCGCGGGAAGCTGGTCTGCGTGTTGCCGTGGCGAATCGCGTCGAGGTGACGCATGCCAAGGGTGCTTCCTCGAAGGCGCGGCCGGTCTGGGTGGAGTGGCAGAAGCATCGCGGCATGTGGCGCTACTTCCGCAAGCACGACGCCTTGTCTACGCCCCTGTTGCTGCGACCACTGCTGTGGCTCGGCATGTGGGCACACTTCGCATTGGCCGCGCCGCTGGCCTGGTGGCGGGCGCGCTAGTTCGCGAAGCCCTCAGCGGTAGTGATTGATTTCGTCGCGCTGGGTGATGGCGGCGGAACGGGCCGCATCGGCAAAGTCATCGCCATTGCCGGCGTAGAGGATGGCGCGTGATGAACTGATGACCAGTCCGTCGCCATCCGCCGTTGCGCCGTTCTTCAGCACCGCCTCGACATCACCACCCTGCGCACCGATGCCCGGTACCAGGAAGGGTAGGTCGCCGACCAGTGCGCGCACTTCGGCCAATTCCTTCGGCCAGGTCGCGCCGACCACCAGCAGGCAGTTGCCGTTGCCGTTCCAGTCGCGGGCCACGCGCTCGGCCACGTGCTGGTAAAGCGGGCGGCCATCGATCAGCGCGTCCTGAAACTCGCCGCTGCCTGGGTTCGACGTGCGACAGAGCACGATCACGCCACGATCCGCTCGATCAAGGAACGGTTGTGCCGAGTCTCGACCGAGATACGGGTTCACCGTCACCGCATCGGCGGCATAGCGATCGAAGGCTTCGGTTGCGTAGTGCTCGGCCGTGCTACCAATGTCGCCACGCTTGCTGTCGAGGATCACCGGCACGCCGGGGTGCATGGTGTGGATGTGCGCGATCAGGCGGCGCAGCGCCTCCTCGGCGCCCAGCGCCGCGAAGTGCGCGATCTGTGGCTTGAAGGCGCAGACCGCATCAGCCGTGGCATCGACGATGGCGCGGCAGAACTGGAACACCGCATCCGGTTCGCCGCGCAGCTGCGCGGGAAAGCGGGACGGATCCGGATCAAGGCCGACGCAGAGCAGGGTGCCTGCATCGCGCCAGCGTGCGCGCAATGCCGACATGAAGCCCATGGTCGCGTCAGTGCCCAAGACCCGCGCCTTACTTCAGCGCCTTGAAGCGCAGGCGATGCGGTCGCGCGCCTTCCTCGCCGAGGCGACGCTTCTTGTCTTCCTCGTATTCGCGATAGTTGCCCTGGTAGAACTCGATGTGGCTGTCGCCCTCGAAAGCCAGGATGTGCGTGGCGATGCGGTCGAGGAACCAGCGGTCATGGCTGATCACCAGCACGCAGCCGGGGAACTCCAGCAGCGCGTCTTCCAGCGCGCGCAGGGTTTCCACGTCGAGGTCGTTGGACGGTTCGTCGAGCAGCAGCACGTTACCGCCCTGCAGCAGCGTCTTCGCCAGGTGCAGTCGGCCACGTTCACCGCCGGACAGCTTGCCCACCAGCTTCTGCTGGTCCTGGCCCTTGAAGTTGAAGCGGCCGATGTAGGCACGCGACTGGATCTCGATGCCGTTGATGGTGAGGATGTCGCTGCCGCCGGAAATCTCCTGGAACACGTTGTGGTCGCCTTCCAGCGTCTCGCGGCTCTGGTCCACGTAAGCGACCTTCACGCTCGGGCCGATTTCCACGCTGCCGCTGTCCGGCTGCTCGCGGCCGGTGATCATCTTGAACAGCGTGGACTTGCCGGCGCCGTTCGGACCGATGATGCCGACAATGGCGCCGGGCGGGATCGCGCAGCTGAAGTCGTCGATCAGCAGGCGGTCACCGAAGCCCTTGCTGACGTTCTTGAACTCGATGACGCGGTCACCCAGACGCTCGCCCGGCGGGATGAAGATTTCGTTGGTCTCGTTGCGGCGCTGGTAGTCGGCAGACTGCAGTTCCTCCAGTCGCTTCAGACGTGCCTTGCCCTTGGACTGCTGGCCCTTGGCATTCTTGCGTACCCACTCCAGTTCGCGGGCGATGGCCTTCTGGCGTGCCTTCTCCTGGTTTTCTTCCTGCTTGAGGCGCTCGTCCTTCTGCTCCAGCCAGTTGGTGTAGTTGCCCTTCCACGGGATGCCGCGACCGCGATCGAGTTCCAGGATCCATTCGGCGGCGTTGTCGAGGAAGTAACGATCATGGGTGACCGCCACCACGGTGCCCGGATAGCGCGCCAGGAACTGCTCCAGCCATTCCACCGACTCGGCGTCCAGGTGGTTGGTGGGCTCGTCGAGCAGCAGCATGTCCGGCTTCTGCAGCAGCAGGCGACACAACGCCACACGGCGCTTCTCACCACCGGACAGCGGGCCGATCTTGGCGTCCCACGGCGGCAGGCGCAGTGCGTCGGCGGCGACTTCCAGCTGGTTTTCCAGCGTGTGCGCGTCGCCGGCGGCGAGAATGGCTTCCAGGCGCTCCTGCTCCTTGGCCAGCGCGTCGAAGTCAGCGCCTTCCTCGGCATAGGCGGCGTAGACGGCATCCAGCGCGGCCTGCGCGTTCAGGACTTCGCCGACGCCTTCCTCGACGGCCTGGCGCACGGTCTTCTCCGGATCGAGCTCCGGTTCCTGCGGCAGGTAGCCGACCTTGATGCCTGGCTGCGGGCGCGCTTCGCCGGAGAAATCGGTATCAACGCCGGCCATGATGCGCAGCACGGTGGACTTGCCGGCGCCGTTCAGGCCCAGCAGGCCGATCTTGGCGCCCGGGAAGAACGACAGCGAGATGTCCTTGATGATCTCGCGGCGCGGCGGCACGGTCTTGCTGACGCCGATCATGGTGTAGATGTACTGCGACATGGGTGCTCCGGAGGCGGCAAACGCTGGCCGGCAGATGGAAAGGCCGACGCGGAAAAGGGGTGGAAAGCACGCAATTATCGCCGACCGGCGTTTCCGTCGCCACCTTCGCAGTCATCGATATGCCGGATTCCGGTGGCTCCGAAGTGGCCCGGAGGGCGGCCCACCGCTAGAATTGGCGGCTTCCCTGCGTCTCTGCGAGGTTCCGAATGTTTTCCCCTGACATGCACATTGCCGGTTTCGACGACGAACTGGCGGCCGCCATTGCCGCCGAACGCCAGCGCCAGGAGGATCACGTCGAGCTGATCGCCTCGGAAAATTACGCCAGTCCGCGGGTGATGGAGGCGCAGGGCAGCGTGCTGACCAACAAGTACGCGGAAGGCTATCCGGGCAAGCGCTATTACGGCGGCTGTGAGCACGTCGACGTGGCCGAGGAACTGGCCATCGAGCGTCTGAAGCAGCTGTATGGCGCCGACTACGCGAATGTGCAGCCGCATTCCGGCTCGCAGGCCAACCAGGCCGTCTACTTCGCGCTGCTGCAGCCGGGTGACACCATCCTCGGCATGAGTCTGGCCCACGGTGGCCACCTCACCCACGGCGCCAAGCCGAACATCTCCGGCAAGCTGCTGAATGCCGTGCAGTACGGCGTCGACGAGAATGGCCTGATCGACTATGACGAGGTCGAGCGCCTCGCCGACGAGCACCAGCCGAAGATGATCGTCGC